>Ga0194132_10000316_pt1 | contig 100363 bp, 77 predicted proteins | sample TA2KigOf80mmetaG_FD_148612 | JGI IMG/M metagenome (GOLD analysis project Ga0194132, IMG submission 148612) | Freshwater microbial communities from Lake Tanganyika, Tanzania - TA2015054 Kigoma Offshore 80m | ecosystem: Environmental > Aquatic > Freshwater > Lake | place: Tanzania: Lake... | reverse complement strand
TCACATCGGTTCACGGCATCCCTCGACCATCTACGACAGCGCGCAGTTGGCGAACCGGAGCAATCGTTTGGTCAGTCGCTCATGCGTGAACTGCCATCAGCAAATCCACGGGTCCAACAGCCCATCTGGCAACCTCTTCTTGCGGTGATCGGCCAGGTCCACATGCGCACTACTGTCATCGTCGCCCTGCTTGCCATGCTGGCTTCCTCGACGCCGGCCAGCGCCCAAATCGTCGGGCACGAATCGTCGGCCGCGGCGGTCGTGGCCTTCCCCCCACTCTGGCCGACCTCGCTCACCAACGGCATCGAATTCGGCCTTCGCGGCACGGGATTCGAGAACGGCGCCGATGACGAGGCGCGGTTCCAGCGGTACCGCGACTACCGTGACGGAGGAACGCTCGATCGCGTGCGCTTGAATCGTGAGACGAGCACGTGGAACCTGAACGTGCAAGCGGACCACGTCGGCTATCGCGACCAGCGCTACGCGGCCTCCGTCAACCGGTACGGGAAGGTCAAGGCCTCGTTCGTATGGAATCAGATCCCGCTCTTCTATAGCGAAGACACGCGGACGCTCTTCACCTCGCCCAACCCAGGCGAGCTCCGGATCGACGATGGCATCCAGAGGGGGATCCAGAACCGGACCTTGACGCTCGCCAACGTCGTCGGGCAAGCCTCGCCGTTCGATCTCCGATCGCGCCGCGACGTGGCCGATTTCACGCTCACTTACAGTGCCGCGCGACACCTCGATCTCAATCTCTCGGTCCGAAACACGCTGCGGGACGGGAACCAGCAGTGGGCAGGCACCTTCGGCTTCGGGAACTCGGTCGAGCTCGAGGCGCCGATCGATCACCGAACGACCGACGTCGCCACATCGCTCGAATGGGCGCACGATCGCGGGATGGTGCGGGTCGGCTACGACTGGTCGTTCTTCCGGAACGACGTGCGGACGCTCACCTGGGACAACCCGTTGATCGGGACCGACACCCCCACGACCGGCTCCTCCCAGGGACGCATGGCACTCTGGCCGAACAGCAACCTCAATGCGGCCAGCGTCATGGGCTCGCTCCGCCTGCCGTCACGCAGCCAGGCGACGGCGTATCTGTCGCTCGGCGAGTGGTCGCAGAACGATCCGCTGATTCCGTTCACGATCAACACGGCGCTGCCTCAGCTCGGGCTCAGCCGATCGACGGCCGACACCAACGCGCGCGTGACCGCGATGCACTACACGATGACGTCGCGGCCGACCAACATGGTGTGGCTGAACGCCCGTTTCCGCCGGTACGACTTCGACAATCGGACGGCACCCTTTCAAGTCGCGCGCGTCGTGAACTACGACCAGACCGTCGCCACGTTCGACCAGGGAAACACCACACCGTTTGGGTTCGTCCGCAACAACTTCGATGCCGAAACGTCGATCACGCCGCTGAGCCACGTCGCGTTCCGCGCCGGGTACTCCCATGAGAACGTCGACCGCACCTTTCGCCTGTTCGAAGAGACGCGCGAGAACACGGTGCGCGCGTCGATCGATTCGACGGGCATCAGCTGGCTGAGCGTGCGCGGGGCCGTCGAGTACGCGAAACGCGTGGGCACGGGCCTCGACGAAGAGGTCCTGAGCGACATCGGCGAGCAGGTGTCGTTGCGCCAGTTCGACATCTCGGATCGCACGAGCACACGCTTCTCGGCGCTCGCCCAGGTCATCCCCCTGCCCCAGCTCTCCTTCAACGCCTCCGCCTCGGCCGGAAGCGAAGATCGGCCGGCGGCAGCGTTCGGCCTGCGCGACAACAACAACCATGCGTTCTCCGTCGGGATCGACGCCGTCCCGGTCGAGGCGATCTCGGTCGGACTGACCTACGGCTACGAGAACTACAGCGCGCTCCAAGGCTCCCGACAGGCCCTTCCACCACCGTCTCCGCAGTTCACCGATCCCACACGTGACTGGACGACCGACAGCGATGACAAGGTCCACACCTTCACCGCCTCGGCCGACTTGATCAAGCTGCTGCCGAAGACCGAGATCCGCATCGGGTACGACCGGAGCAAGGCGCGCTCACGCTACGTCTACGGGCTGGCACCGAACTCGACGCTGGTCACCCCGGTGCAGCTCCCAGCCGTCGAGAACGACTTCCAGCGAGCGACGGCGAACGTTCGGTACCTGCTGACGTCGAAGGTGGCCATCGGCGTGGGCTACTGGCTCGACAAATACGACGTGCAAGACTTCGCCTTCGGCCGCGAAACGCTCACGCGACTGGATTCGACGGGACTGCTCCTCATGGGCTACCTGTACCGGCCGTATACGGCGAACTCCGTGTGGGCGCGCGTGACCTACCTGTGGTGACCGAGGCACCGGTCGGACCAGTCGGGGCCCCGCCACGAAGCCGGCCTGATCTTCTCGCGCCCGCGAAGGCGGCCGCCGCTCAACCGCCTCGTTCTTCCCGGGCGGACAGCACGGCCGTGGGGTAGACCGGTCCCATGTCCGCGCTTCGGCGTTTCAAGGACGCCCAGGAAGACCCCGCGAGCGGATTCGCCGCCGCGCTGGCCGAACTGCGGGCCGGCGGCAAGCGCGGACACTGGATTTGGTACGTCTTTCCACAGCTCGCGGGCCTCGGGCGGTCGTCAGCCGCCGAGCACTACGCGATTGCAGACGAGACCGAGGCGACGACGTACTTGCGCGACCCGGTCCTCCGGGGACGGCTGCTCGCCGTCACCGCCGCCGTCGCGCAGCTCCTGCGTGCAGGCCAGCCGCTCACGGTGACCATGGGATCATCGATCGATACGCTCAAGCTGATCTCGTCGCTCACGCTGTTCGAGGCCGTCGCCGACCGCCTCCGCGACGAACCGGCCAACGCCGATCTGGCCCGCTTCCAAGCCTCCGCGACCGAGATTCTCGACGCGGCCAAGTCCGAAGGGTACTCGCGGTGCCGCTTCACCCAGACGCGGCTCGCCGGCACGCCACGGGTGTAAAATCCGCGCGATGGGCAGCTCTAGCCGACTGCTGAGGGCTGTAAGCTGGCCGCTGATTTCCCTGATCGCTCCGAGGAGCCTCCGTATGCGGAAGCTGTGGATCGTCGTTCTCGTCGTCTTCGCCGCCGGGCTCGCGGCCCAAGAGCCGCGTCTGGTCGAATGGCCGTACTGGGGGGGCAACGCCGCGAACGCGCGCTACGCCGACATCCCCGACATCACACCCACCAACGTCCATCAGCTCGAGAAAGCCTGGGAATGGCAGACGGGCGAGAAGCCCAACGCGGAGTTCGGCACGCGTCCTGGCCCGTTCGAGAACACGCCGATCATGATCGATAACGTGCTGTATGTCAGCACGGCGTACAAGCGGGTCGCCGCCCTCGACGCGGAGAGCGGTCGGGAGCTGTGGACCTACGATCCCGAGGTCTGGAAAGGCACCGAGGACAGCATCGGGATGAAGCATCGTGGCGTGGCGTTCTGGCGCGACCGGGGGCAGCTGCGCATTTTCATCAACACGGACAACCGCCTGATTCTGCTCGACGCCAAGACCGGCAAGCCAGTCCCCTCGTTCGGCCGAAACGGTGTCGCAAGCCTCACCGAGGGGTTGCGCCTCCCCACCAAGAAGCTGCACACCAGCCAGACGTCTCCACCGGTCATCTACAAGGACCTCGTGATCGTCGGCAGCCGCATCCCCGACCGCATTCAGTACAAGTTCGAGCCGCCGGGCACAGTGCAGGCGTTCGACGCGCGAACGGGCAAGCGCGCCTGGGTCTTCTATACGATTCCCCAGTCCGAGAAGGAGTTCGGCGCGAACACGTGGGAGAACGAATCGTGGAACTTCACCGGGCACGCCAACGTGTGGGGTCCGATGACGCTCGACGAACAGCGCGGGCTTCTTTATGTCCCGACCAGCACTCCCGGCAGCGACTACTGGGGCGGGCGGCGCCTGGGTGCCAATCTGTTCGCCGAGTCGATCCTGTGTCTCGACGCCAACACCGGGAAGCGCAAGTGGCACTTCCAGGCCGTGCACCACGGGCTCTGGGATTACGACTTCACGTCGCCCCCGAACCTCGTCACGATCACCGTGAACGGCAAGCGGATCGACGCCGTGGCCGAGCTCTCGAAGCAAGGCTTCCTGTATGTCTTCGACCGCGTGTCCGGCCAGCCGGTGTGGCCGATTGAAGAGCGACCCGTCGACACCACGACGGACGTGCCTGGCGAGGTGCCCTGGAAAACGCAGCCCTTCCCCACCAAGCCACCGCCGTATTCAGGGCAGGGGGTCTCGCTCGAGGACGCCAACGACCTGACGCCGGAAATCAAGGCGCTCGCCATCGAGCACATGAAACGGTTCCGTCTCGGACCGTTGTACACGCCCCCGAGCTTGCGCGGCACGATCCAGCGCCCGACGGTTGGTGGCGGCGCCAACTGGTCGGGCGGCGGCTTCGACGAGGAGACAGGCCTTCTCTACTTCCGAACGAGCGAGGGCACGTCGTACAACCAGGTCTGTAAGAACGACAAGAGCGTCGGGGACATCGACGTCGACTACTCGAACAACTGCGAGTTCGGCGCCGCGAACAACGTCTTCCAGACAGCGCCGGGCAGTAAGCCCATCGAGCGAAAGGTCGACCCGAACGACCCGGGCGTCAAGCTCGGCCCGATTCCCCTCATCAAGCCACCCTACGCGTATCTGGTGGCGATGAACCTCAATCAGGGCGAGATCGCATGGCGCGTGCCGTTCGGTGAAGGAAGCCCGGCGATTCGCCGCCACCCGCTGCTCAAAGGAGTACAGCTGCCCGACCGGCTCGGCACGCCTGGCTCATCCGGGGTGATGGTGACCAAGTCCGGTCTCGTGTTCATCGGCGGTGGTGACCCGTACCTCTATGCGTTCGACAAGACCAACGGCAAGGAAATCTGGCGCACGCCGATCGGACGGCCGACGCTCGGGAACCCGATGACCTATCGCGCGCGTAACGGGCGTCAGTACGTGGTCATCGCCAACGGCTCGGGCCCCGATGCGACGCTCACCGCCTTCACCCTTGGTTCCGGCGGCCGAACGCCCACCACCACGCAAACGCAAAGCGCCGCGCCGGTCGCTCCGGCGCAGGCTCGATCGGGTGCCGAAGCGTACGGCGTGTGCCAACCCTGTCATGGTGAGAACGGGCGCGGTGGGCTCGCACCGCGACTGACCGGACTCTCGCGGTCGACAGACGAGGTGCTGGCCATCGTTCGCGAGGGCCTCAACCAGATGCCCCCGCTCTCGGCCAACGAAGTGAGCGACCAGGAGGTCGCCAACCTCGTGGAGTTCCTCCGATCGGTCAGATAGCCTGGCCGCTCCCGCCGGAGCTCTGGAGCGGCCGCCTCTGATTGGCGGTCGTTCAGGCACGCGAGAACGTTTCGGGTTCTACTGGCTACCTGTCCACGCGCGCATCGTCAGCGCGCTTCTTGCTCGGCCGCCCGGGCGACGCGCAAGATGTTCTCGACGTCGTGGTTCCCCTCGTGACAGCCGTACTCGAACGTGGTGCCCTCGGTCTTGATCATCGGCAGCTCCACCGTCCATGGGGCCGTCCACATGACCGGGTCGGTCACGGTAAACCGATAGAGGATGCGGTCTTCCGCCACGCGCGCGAACCGCTCGAGGACGTGGAGGCCGGCCGTTGAGCCCTGCACCGACACCTTGTCGTTGTAGTGCTTCGTTTCGACAACGAGCGTGTCGCCCTCCCACCGGCCGCTCGAGTTGCCGGCCCACAGCCTGATCTTGGGCGACACATGCGGACGCCCGTCGGTGGGAATGAGGCGCGGTGGGTTGGTCGCAAGCTCCCGCAGGATGGCCACATGCTGCGGGGTCTGGAAGATCCGCATGATGTCGTTGTAGGCCGGCGGCAGCATGGGCGGACCCTCGTGCGTCCAGACCACGCAGCGCTCCTGCAGGGGCCGGTTCTCGTAGCTCTCGAAGCCGACGCGCGCCTGCCGGGCGGCAACGATGCGCTTTCCGTCCTCGGTCAGCGGCGGCAGCTTCCCGTTCTTCGGATCGACGATGAGTGAGGTGCGCAGGCTCGTGAGCGACTTGGGGCTGGTCGTCGTGAGCCAGGTGGCATTGTCGTAGTGGGTCGGATCGCTCTGCCGGGTCAACTTCTCACGCTCGTGGTCCGAGGCGCCGAACGTCTCTCGACCAAGCGGGTTCGCGCCAGGCCTCGTCAGGAGCTTGATGAGCGCGGCTGCTTCGGCCTCGGTGAGGAACTCTTGGTTCGCGTAGCGTTCGGGGCGCTGTAGCGGCGTGAAGGTCTGCGTGGTCCAGATGCCTTGAAGGTCCGGTCGTCCGTCCGGAGTCCGCGGAGCGGAGTACTTGCGGGTCGTCTGAGCCTGTACCCAACTCGAAGGCGCCAGGACGAGCACGAACAGGCCGATCGCAAAGCGTCTCATCGAAGGACCTCCTCTCGAGCAAGCGTTCCCGGGCGACTCGTGACTCCACGTGGCGAGGGAATCAGTATAGCCGTGCCGTCTCGGCTCTGCACTCCCTCACAACGATTATGGCGCGGCGGCCTTCAGCGGTACGGCCTCATCTCAATGTTTCCGAGCCGAGGCCGATTAGCCTGCGAGAGTCATCCCGAGGTCCCAATGTCTCCTGGTCGCATCGGCACAGTTGGCACCATCGTCGCCGCCTTGATCGGCGGAAGCGTCGTCGTGACCCTGCGAGGCGCCGCACCCTCGACTGCGGGCGGGGCGAGCCTGGCGAAGCTCAAGGCCGGCAATGCCCATTTCGTCGCCAGTCCGAGTGACGGCGTGCCCGTGGACGCCTCCAAGCGTCTCGCGCACGGCACCGGCTCGACGCCGGGCGCGGCCGTGCTGACCTGCGCGGACTCGACGGTGCCGCCCGAAATCGTGTTCCATGCCGGGCCCGGCGAGCTGTTCGTCGTGCGCGCCGCGGGGCATGTCGCCGACCGTTCGGTGGTCGCGAGCCTCGAGCACGCGGTGCAACACCTGCACGTCCCTCTGCTCGTCGTGATGGGCCACGAGTCGTGCAGTGTCGTCCGGTCCACGCTCGATACCCCGCCCACACAGGCGGTGGGTCCGAACCTGGACTATCTCTTCAAGGCGATTCGGCCGGCAGCGATGCGCTCGACCGGGCAGGCCGGAGACGGACGGCTTCGAGCCGCCATCCTCGAGAATGTCGAAGAAACGATCAACGAGCTGCTGAGGAGCAGCGTGACGCTGAAGTTCAAGTCGGCCACCAACGCGGTGACCTTGGTCGGCGCCTACTACGAGCTGGCCACGGGCCGCGTGCACTTCTCCGACGTGGTCGCGCTGGCGCCGGCTGGCGGGGCGCCGCACGCTGGCGCTCAGCAAGCGCCCCATCACTGAGGCACCCATGCGTCAGATGGCTGCATGCACGCTCGCCGCTTTCCTCCTCGCCCCGGCCACTCTGATCGCCCAGGGACACGGCAAGAGCGGGAAAGCCACGGACGACCATCATCCCAAAGCCGACGCCAAAGCGGCCAAGGCGAAGACCGAGCACGGCAAATCGAGCCGCGCCGACAGCGACCACGACGACCACGCCCCTAGGTCGAAGGCAGCGGGCCACGACGCGCGTGGCGACGACGGCCGGCCGAAACATCGTGCCGCGCACGACGAAACCGGGACGAAGAGGGCCCGACCGGCCCCTGGTGGGGCGCGGGACGGCCCCGGTACGACGCAGGGGCCACGGCACGGGGCGGCACACGACGACCGAGCGACGCCGGCCAAGCGGAGCGCCGCCGAGGAACCGAAGCCCATGGTCCGGGCTCGGATGGTCGACGCGCCGCCGACCGACGGCCACGGGGCGCAGGAATCACCCGACGCGGCTCGCCGGCCGCGTCAAGCTTCGCGAGCGGAACTGGAAGTGGTCACCGAACGGATCAGGAACACCATCCGCGAGCGGCCGCAGGCGCGGCGGTCGACCGAGAGCCGATCCGGCGCTGTCGCGGCAGCCAAGCCGCAGGCGCACACCCGCCTGACCTGGCGCCCCGCGCTCAGTTGGCCCCCGGCGCTCGATGGTGGTCCCGATCCTCACGTGAGCGCGGACGGCGGCGTGCAGCTGAACTGGGACTTGAACGAACGCTGCGCCACGCCCGAACCGTCGAAGCCCGATATTCCGAGCACGACCTGGTCTACCATGGCCGGTCTGGCGCCGAACCGGTGCTGCGGGCTGTTCCTGTCCAAGTAATGGTCGGTGTCGTTCTTATGCCGAAGGACACTCGAGTTCTCGCAGCATTCAGCAGTCAACGGTCCGCGCTCGGCGAAGGGCACGAATGAAAGGCTGACGGCTGACGTTCACGACTCAAGAACTCACGACGGTGTTAACGCCCGCTCAAAGAACGCCGTCAGCCGAAGCAGGTACTCTCGCGACACGAGCGCGTAGTCGCCGTGGCCTGCGTTCGGCACGATCCACCAGGTCTTCGGGTCCTGAGCGGCCCGATACAGACGGGCCGAGTGCTCGAGCGGAACCGCGGCGTCGCGTTCTCCCGACACGATGAAGAGCGGGCGCTTGAAGGCACCGATCAGGGCCTCCGGTTGGGGGTCGGCCGGCGAGAAACCGCCGCGCTCACGCGCGCGCAAGGCCGGCCACTGCGAGAGCCACCCGTAGCGTCTGAACTCGTGGCGCGTCTGATCCGGGAAGTTCGCCACCGCCCCAGCGAGCGCGAGCGCGTGCACGTCGGGATGGCGCGCGCTCACCTGCGCGGCGACATAGGCGCCTTTGGAGAAGCCGAACACACCCACACGGGCGATGCCGGCGCGCTCGCGCAGCCACCGGACCAGGGCGACGAGAGCGTCACGCTCACCTTGTCCCCAGGTGACCATCCCGTCACTGTCACCGCAGCCCGGCTCGTCGTACACGAGCGCGCCCATGCCGGCGGCGTACAGCGCGGCGGCTTCTCCGAGCAGCTGACGCCGATCGGCCCCGCGCCCGTGGACGAGCACGACGGCCACCCCGTTGCGCGACGGGAGATACCACCCGCGCACGGCGTGCCCGTTCGCCGCGCGCACTTCAAAGTCCATTCGTCCGTCGACCGCCGGTCGGTCGACGGGCCACGTCACGGGACGCCGACGCTCCGGCCGGAAGTCACGACTCGCCCCGCTCCACGCCCGAAACGCCACGGTCGAAGCCGCCGCGAGAACCGAGAACGCTGCCAGCAGCCCGAACATCATCCTCCTCCGCACACCGCCTCCCGCGACGTTCGTGGATTCGCGTGCGCAGTGTACACGGCAGACCCAGCTCGGCAGGATCGCACTGAAGCAAACGGGGCCACACGCGGGGCTGAAGCCCTGCGCCACACTGCCCGACGGGCACGAGCGACGGCGGAGCCGGCCGTCCGCGCCTCTGCGTTCGTGACCACCGCACCGGCAGGCCCACCGAGGCCGTCTGGGAAGACCAGGGTTCGGGCGGAGCCCCGTCTCGATCGGTGTAGAGTGCTGGCGCGGCACATGCGACGCCCCGACGAGCCTGCCGGCCGCACGACGGCCAGGACCCCCGCCATCGTGCCCGCCCCGCCGGCTCGCCGGCCGATGGTGGGCTGGTTCGATCCCGGTCCTCTCGTCACGACGGCGGTGAACGTCCTAGTCTCGACGCTGTTCGGCCGGCACTCCGACTACCGCCTGCTGGAGGCGCTCGCCAGCGCGGATCAGAACGAGTACTTCGACTACTCGACGCGGCCAGATGGGCAGCCACGTCGAGAGATCTGGATCGACTACGTGGCCGACACGGGCGACGGATGGAACCCGACCTATGCGGTCGCGTATTGGATCACGCGGCCTTCGCTGCCCGCTGCGGACGAGCACGGCCGGCTCGTGCCGACCGAGCCCGGGCACCTGCTCGTCTTCGGCGGCGATCAGGTCTATCCGACGGCGAACCGTCGCGACTATCAAGACCGACTGGTCCGGCCGTTCGAGACCGCCCGGAACTACTCGCACGCTCCGGAGCCGGAGGTCTTCGCGCTGCCGGGCAACCACGACTGGTATGACAGCCTGGTCTCGTTCACGCGGCTCTTCTGCAGCCAGCGGTGGTTTCAGGGCTGGCGCACGAGACAGCGACGCAGCTACTTCGCCTTGAAGCTCCCCAGACGCTGGTGGCTCGTCGCGACCGACGTGCAGCTCGGATCGGATATCGACGCGCTGCAGGTCGGCTATTTCAAGCATGTCGCGACCGCCATGCAACCCGGGGATCGCATCATCATGTGCAGCGCCGAGCCCCACTGGGTGCTCTCCGAGGCCTACCGCGAGCTCGATCCCGAAGTGAACGAGAACAACCTCCGCTATCTGGAGCACGTCTTCGAGCGGGCCGGGGCGCGCACGCTCGTCCACCTCGCCGGCGATCTGCACCACTACCGCCGGCACGCGCACGCCGACGGGACGCAGAAGATCACCGCCGGCGGAGGCGGCGCGTTCCTGCATCCCACGCACGGCACCGACGTCTCGACGTTGGCGGGCGGCTTCACGCTGCGGGCCACCTACCCGCCACCCGAGGCCTCGCGGCGGCTCGCTTGGCGCAATGTGCTCTTCCCGTGGATCAATCCCAAGTTCGGATGGGTCACCGGCTCCATCTACGCGCTGGCCGGCTGGTGGCGCGAGACGAGTGGCCTGGGATCGTTCGTCGGCCCGCTGCTCGTCATCGCCGGCTTCGTCCTTTTCACCGACACGCACTCCAAGTGGTATCGCCGCGTGGCGGGCACGCTGCACGGTGCCACGCACCTGATGGCGGCCTACGCGCTTGCCGGCGCAGGCAGCCGGCTGGCAGACGAGCTGTTACGGGCGTCTCCGGCACTCGCGGACTGGCCGCTCTTCAAGCCGGTCGTCATCGGTCTCGCGCTGTTCGGAGGCGGCTGGCTGGTGGGATCGTTCCTGATGGGCCTCTACCTGCTGCTTTCGCTGAACGGGTTCGGTCGACACTCGAACGAAGCGTTCTCGGCGCTCCGCATCGAAGACTACAAGCACTTCCTTCGGCTGCACGTCGACGCGGAGGGGCAACTCCGCATCTTTCCGTTGGGCCTCGAACGCGTGCCACGCCGATGGAAACCGGTGCCAGGAGCCGGGCTGGAGGACGCACAGCTCGAGCCCGATGATCCAGACGCCTCGACACCGACTTCCATCGAGCCGGCAATCGTCGTGTCCTGACTCCACGACTCGATGGGCATGGCGTCGCTCTCAGCGTCCAGCCATCAGCGTTTAGCCTGCGCCCTTCGCTGAGCGCTGAACGCTGAGAGCTCAACGCCGCGCCGGCACAGGCGCGTTACAGAGGATCGGACCACGATCGATCACCACGGGGGCAGCGTCATGAACAGGAACTCCTGGAGGAACGGATCCTTCGACTCCAGGAGGTCACGCATCTGGCCCTCGAAATAGATCCGCCCATCGTGCAGCACCATGAAGCGGGCGCGTCCGTCGGCCGTCTCCTGGAGCGCGGTGATGGACAGACGACCGTCCTCGCTCTTGACGGCTTCGTGCATGGCGACATAATGCGCGTCGCGAATCTGGTGCGTGACCAGGACGGAGGTGACCTGCTCGAGGTCACGCAGCTTGACGACCTCGTCGTTCACCGTGACCGCCGTAATCGGATCGAGGCCCGTGGTCGGATCGTCGAAGAGCAGCAAGTTCGGCTTCGCGGCGATCGCGCGCGCGATCGCGACGCGGCGCCGCTGTCCACCAGAGAGCGCCGACGGCATCCGATCGATGTAATCGCCGAGGCCGATGAACCCCAGGACCTCCGCCACGCGGTCTCGTGCCTGATCGACCGGCATCTCGGTCTCCTCGAACAACCGGTAGCCGACGTTCTCGGCCACCGTGAGCGAATCGAAGAGCGCACTCTCCTGAAAGAGCATCCCGATGTCGCCGCGCAGGCGCATCAACTCGGCTTCTGGCGTCGTGTCGACCCGCGCCCCGTGCACATAGATCCGGCCCGCATCGGGTCGAAACAATCCCAAAATGAGCTTGAGCACGACCGACTTCCCTGCTCCGCTCGCCCCGAGCAGAATCTGCATGCTGCCCTTCGGGACGCTGAAGCTCACATCCCGCAGGACGACGTTATCGTCGAAGGCGAATGACACGTGCTCGAAGACCACCGCGGCATGATCGGCGCTCGCATCGGGTTGAGGCGGGGCGTATCGGGAGTCGGTCACGGTCGGCACGGGATCGATCGCGCCCGGATCCTCAGCGGCCAACCCGGCCGACATACGCATGCTCGATGATCGCGCCTGGGCTGCTGAGCGCGTCCGTCCGTCGTCCGCCTGCGGGATCGATCATCGATCCCATGCTGTCCGTGGCCAGAAAGATGCGACTCCCGTCGGGATGCACGGCGACGTCTCGGTATCGGTTGGTCGTTCGAAAGTATTCCATGGGTGCACCCTCCACTCGACGGCCGCCCCCATGAAGCTTCACACGATAGAGCGTTCCGGTCTGCATACCGGCGAGCAGAATCGAGTTGGCCCAACCCGGAATGTGAGGCGCAGTGTAGACCTCGATGCCCGCGGGACCCACGGTCGCATTTCCCGAAATCGCCACGTCGTAGTCGGGCGGCACCGTAAAGAGTGTCGCAATTGGCGGGACGAACGCCGGATCCTGCCACTCCGATTCCCTGCTCCGTGGCACCGACGAGGGCGGGCGCTGGTGGTCGAACGTCAGTTCGGCACATGGGGTGGGAGTCGATGCCGACCAGTTGGCGTACTCGTAGGCGCGGTCGTCCTTGAATCCAGCGACACGCGGCCAGCCGTAGTTGCCCCCCGCTCGCACCAGGTTGATCTCATCGTCTGTGCTCGGGCCGTGGTCGGATACATACAGCCGTTCAGACGAGTCGAAGGCGAGGCCTTGTGGATTGCGAAAGCCCAGCGCGTAGATGTGACTCCTGACGCCGGCGAGCTTCGGGTTGTCGTCGGGGATCGAACCGTCCAGGTTCAAGCGAAGAACCTTGCCCTGATACGTGCTCCAATCCTTGTTGCGGACGGCGGTAGCGTCAGGCAGATCCTGCGATCGGATCGGACTGCAGAAGTTCGTGAGGAAGTTGCTCCCCAGATCGCCTCGCGTGAAATAGAGCTTCCCATCCTGGCCGATCGCCAAGCGCCCGGCGCCATGGTCGTCATGAGCGGGCACGTCATCGATGACCGTGTGAGGATTCTCGAGCGCGCGAGCCTTCGCGTTGTACGTGTACCGTCGCACGCGAATGCGTCTGGAAACAGCAGCTCCAGGATCGTGGTCGTAGGTGTACGCGAGGAACACGAAGTCACGGCCGCGGCCCCTCAGCAGATCCGGATGCAGCGCGAGCCCGAGGAGACCGTCCTGCACGACGCTCTGATGGACATCGTCGAGCGTCAGCAGGGCCTGTCGGGAGCCGTCGGCTGGATTGACGCGAAGCACGCGGAACCCCGTGCGCTCCGTCAACCACAGATGGCCGTCGGGGCCCCACGTGAGCTCCCATGGATTGGCGAGGCCACTGGCGACGACGCGGGTCGTGAAGGTCTCCGGCCCAGGGTTGCGTTGGTTGCGCGGATTCTGGGCGCCGAGCGTGAGGCTGGCCGCGAGCCCGACGACACCGCCCCACCCACACGCCAATCGCGTCCGTGAGCCTCGGGCCTTCATGAGTGGGGGCGAAGGTCGCCCGAGAAGCGAACGGCTGTCTGCACCGGGCTTACTTGGTGGACTTTCCGTGCTTGTCCTCGTAGCGAGCGCCCTTGAGGATGTTCGGCACGGCGTAGTTCCCTTCGTGGCACGCGTACTCGAACATCTGATAGTCGTTGTCTCGCCGGAAGGGGAACTCGATCGTCCACGGCGCTGTGTAGACCTTCGGGTCCTCGATGGTCACGCGATAGTTGAGCGTCTTCGCGTCGACGGGCGTGAACCGCTCGGTCATCTTGAGGCTCTCGGTCTGGACGTTGATGTTGCGCATGTGTTCGCGCGGCAAGAAGTTGGTCGTTTCGACGACGAGAGTGTTGCCCTCCCAACGACCCCGCGAGATGCCGTGCCACGACCGCACGCTGCTCGGCGGCGCTGGACGGCCGTCGAGCGGAATAATCCGCACGTCGTGAATCATCTCGCTCAGGATCATGACGTGCCCTGGCGACTGCACGATCTGCTTCCCGTTGTTGTAGAAGGTCGGAAGCATCATGCCGAGGATGCCGCGCGACACGCAGCGGTCGCCTGCTTCGATCGACTCCGGATCGTTCGGCATGTTGGCACGCATGAAGCTGCTGCGCTCCTTGGCCCACGAGGTCATCGCCGGAATCCGACCGTCCTTCGGCTCGACGATGAGCGATGGCGCCGACCGGATGACGTTGCGCTTGTACTCGAACCACTCGTGCCCGTAGGACCCCGTCCCGGCATCGGCCGCCTCGAGCTTCTTGCTGGCCTCCTCCTCGAGCACCGCCTTCACTTCGGCGTCGGACAGGCCGGACGTGTCACCCAGCTTGGCCGGACGCTGGAGCGGTGTGAAGAACGAATCGATGCTGTTCCAAAGGCCTTGAATATCGGGTTGTCCATCGGCCGTGCGCGGGGGCGTGTAGGTGCGGTCCGCTCCGCGACCTTGGGTCGACGCGGTATCTGCTGAAAGAAGCACGGCCAGCGGCAACACGACGAGCCACGCGCGTGTCAGATGGGTCACAGCAGTCCTCCTCCGGCGGTCCTCTCGCGAGCACAGCCGCCGACTCGTTCTGATTGTGGATCGTTCCGCCCGCCCCGCCAACGCCAATCCCGCGGCTGGACGTGACGACCTGCGCCGGGACGGCCGCCAAGGATGGAGCGCTGGTAAACTGGGCCCTCGTGGCGGGTATGGACGCCGCGGGTTTGGCCCTGCAGTGCCGAGTCGCGCGCTCGGCGAGGAGGTCGCGTATGCGAAAAGTCCGGGCAATCGTGACGGCGGCGGCGGTTCTTTCGGGCCCACTGCTCGGAGCTCAGGGTGCGGGGACCGCGCCCCCGGCGAGCGAGGCGCCGAGCGGGGCGCCGCGAGCCACGCGTGCTGGGTTTTCGGTCGAGCGCCTGAAGCGAGTCGACGCCGTCCTCGAGCAGTACGTCCAGGAGAACAAGCTCGCCGGGGTGGTCGCGCTGGTACTCCGCCACGGCCAGCCCGTGTACGAACGGGCCGTCGGATGGGCCGACAAGGAAACCAACCGGAAGATGACGATAGAGACGATCTTCCGCATCGCCTCGCAGACCAAGGCGATCACGAGTGCGGCGATCTTGATTCTGGTGGAAGAAGGCAAGATCGCCTTGAACGATCCGGTCAGCCGCTTCATCCCCCCGTATGCGAAGACCACGGTCGCGGTGCGCTCGGGCTCGGAGATCAATTTCGTCCCGGCCAAGCGGCCGATCACCATCAAAGATCTCCTCACCCACACGGCCGGGATCTCTTACGGCGTCCAGCCTGACGTCGCGAAGGCGTACGAGGAGAAAGGCCTCGGTCCGGCCGCGGGCTTCGGCTGGTACACGGCCGACAAGTCGGAGCCCATCTGCGACACGATGGAGCGCCTCGCCTCTCTGCCCTTCGTGGCGCAGCCCGGCGAAGCCTGGGTCTACGGGTACAACACCGACATCCTTGGCTGTGTCGTCGAGAAGGCCTCGGGCAAGAACCTCGACGAGTTCATCCGCACGCGCATCACGGGCCCACTCGGCATGAGGGATACGAGCTTCTACCTGCCGGTCGAGAAAAAGAACCGCCTCGCGACCGTGTACACCATCAACAATGGCGCCCTTGTCCGCGCGCCCGATGGCCCCCGCGGCCAGGGAAACTACATCGACGGGCCGCGGCGCAGCTTCGCCGGTGGCGCGGGACTCCTGTCGACCATTCGCGATTACTCGCGCTTCCTCGAGATGATTCGCCAGGGCGGCACGCTCGGCGGCGCGCGGATTCTCGCCCCGCGCACGGTCGCCCTGATGACTCACAACCAAATCGGCACGCTGCACTCGACAAACGGCCTTGGCTTCGGGCTCGGCTTCCAGACAACCGATCAGGTGGGCGCAAACGGATTGGAGCCGGTTGACTCCTACGGATGGGCAGGCGCGTACGGCTCGATCTACCGCATCGATCCGACGGCCGGGATCGACATCCTCATGATGATTCAGCTGCTGCCCAACACCACCGACCTCGCGGCGCGCTACCAGGCGGCGGTACACCAGGCGTTCACCGAGAACGTCCCGCACCCGCATCGGTGAGATCCGCGCGACCTTCGGTGATGCGGGACGCTCCAGCTGTGCTGAACACATGAGCCGAGGCGCTCACCTGGGGCGGATTACATGTCGATTGCGCATCACCTCGCGGCGCGTCCTGCGTCACCGGTCTTGGGCAACGGCGCGCAACCGCGGGCGGCTGACTCCGGGCGCCCAGGGGGGACGAGCCCGCTCCCGGCGATCGGTTCAGCACGAGGGTCAAGCCAAAACCAACGAGAGCACCATCGAGCATCGACGACGTGCCAACGCGACCGGGCACGTCACAGAAATCGGACGAGTGCGACCGGGAAACGGGTGCGGTTCGCGCTTGTGGCAACGTTGATCGACCTTGCGTCTTCCCTGTAGAACGTCGGCCGGTCACCAGCGTCGTGGCGCATGCCGTGGTCCGTGTCCATCGACTCGCCCACCAGCGCGCCGGGTGTCGTTCAGCGCAGCCTTCCCGAAATCGCCAGAGGCGTGTGTCGGACGGCTCGAGTCACGCGTCTCGTTCAGAGGCCATGAATGAGGGGCACCCTGACCGGGTGCCCCTATCGCGACGTTGATGTGACGCGATCTCACGCTGGCTGCCGGCCCGGATCCTCAGCTTTCTTGTGAACGGCGGCGGCGCGTGGGCGACGGATGGCACCGTCCAAGGTTCGGCTCACCAACGTTGGAACGCCGATCGCGACTCGCGATGTGTGCCAGATGGCACGGGCCGTCGGTGAGTTGCTCTCTGGACGTGACACCGCCCCACGTCGACGTCAGTCGTTCACCACTGAGGTCGGGCGAGGGTCGTTCGGTGGATCACGGTCAGCACCATGCATCATGCTGCAGACCTCCTTTCACCCGTGGGGCGTATCCTTCGTGTGATCCACCGGCCCCACGCCGCCCAGCGGCATCCAGCGGACCACCGTCGACGTTAGACCTGCGACGAGGCGTTGTCAATGGTCCGACCGAGACGATCAGCCACTCGGACCGCCGAGACCAAATGGTGAGTCGACTACTCCCTTGGAGTAGTGCTCTACACACATCGAGTCGGCCCGGCTGCAATGTCCACGCGAACGTGTACCCTGGGTCCAGTCCGCATGCGACACTGCAGGCTCGAGGGCGACGCGCCGCCATGAATCGCACCTGGATCCGCGAAGGATTGCGTCATGTAAGAGAACGCGAAGATGCCCTCAAACGCGACCACGGTCGTCTGCATCATTGGCAGGCGCTCATCGACGCACGAGGGCCCGATCTCATGCGCCAACTCGTCGACGAAATTGGCGCCGCCATCGAAGACTTCCGGGAGTTGACTGGCCAGGCGCACGAGATACGCATGCAGACGCTTCCTCGCGGAGGATTCTTGGTTTCCCGTACGGCCGGGCACAGCGTGACGCTTCAGTGTCGGCCCGACTACGCAGGGCACACCGTCTGCTGCAACCTCGCTCGAACCGTCGACGGCCAGAGCACCCTCGTGGAGCTCCCGTTCAACTTGCACTTCACGGTAGACGACCATGACCGCGTCGGATTGCGTCACGGCGCCCAGCGTTTTGCCGATGTCCCGAGGGTCGCAGAATTCCTACTCACTCCTGTGTTGTTTCCCAGCGCAAGCCCACCGGTCCAAGGAACGCCGAGGCCGGCTGCGTGAGCCTGACTGTCGCAGAACGAAGTCGGTTCCTTTGCCGTTTTCCATCAGCGGCGCGGTCGAACAAAGGAGGGTGTCATGGCTGACCGAAGTGAACGATGGGTCCTGAATCACTTGATTGAGATGTGCCGCGATGAGGCTCTCATTCTGCAGTACGCCGCCGACCATGTCACCGACACGTCGATCAAGGCGCTCTTCGGCGAGATGGCCTCGCGCCGCGCGCAATTCGCTGATGAACTGCAGCCACACGCGCAGCGACTCGGAGGCGATGCGGCGGCAGACTACACAAAACGTGGGGCGATGCACCGCGGTTGGATCTCTCTCAAGGGGGCGCTCCTCGGCCACAGTGACCGGGAGATGCTCAAGGAAGCCCAGCGCGACGAGGCTGTTGCGCTCAAGGCCTACGAGCACGCCCTGGGCGACGTGATACCGCCCCTCGCCCGCGACGTGATTGAGCAGCAGTTGGCCGAGCTCCGCTCGGCCAACGAACGGCTGCGCGCACTTTCGGGGCGCTGACGGTCTAATGACACGTCACACCTGACGTGGCGCGTGTGGCTCGTGGTGTGAGCTCGTGAAAGAGGGCCGTCGGGCGCCGATCGCCCGCACACCAGGGTCCGAGGAGGTCACGATGAACGCCGAGCGGCTGACGTCGTCAGAGGGAGAAGAACCGCTCGCCGCGCTGGAGCGTGCGCTGATCAAGGAGTTCCTGCAGAGCCGCGGGCACACCGAGGAGTCGGTTCGCGGGCTGCCACCCGATGCGGCGCACGCCTTGCTGCGGGAAGCGTCTCTCCACGCTTCGCTTCGTCTGACAGAGGTCGAGGCGCGGGCACACTACACTCGCGATCTCCACGACCCTACCCATCCGCTTGGCGATCCGGTTCGGCACAAGCAGTGATTGGATGGGGCCGCTTTCGCACTCCTTCGGGATCGCGTGCTGAAACCGAGTACCGGTCGCACCGAGATCCTCCGCCTTTCGCGCCTCTGACAGGCGAAAACCGAAAGCGGGCTAGTCCGGATCTGCCGAACGCTTCGCCCGGATTCCCGCGGCTTCCGTCTCGTCGACTGAACGGCGGCCGCCGCGAAACGCGCGCCGGCGGTCAGTCCAACGCAGATCGCGTCGGTCGCAGGAGGGAAGGTTCGCCTCCAGATACGCCGGAAGCCCGCGTGGCAGGTGGTGTCTGAGCTCGCACAATGCACCAACGTCTCGAGCGTCCATCATGAGCGAGACGTCAGGGAACTCGCTGTACACGACAGCGCGCGCACCTGCACGGAGGCTGGCCAACAGGTAGACGAGATGCAAGCCATTGAAGGCGCAAAGGCGCCAGTTGGTCACCAGCAGGTCCGGCGGCTCCGCGATCAGCCGCGCCCGTGCCGTCTGGAAGTCAGCCACTGCTTCGATCTCGGTGCCTGACGGGACACACCGACTGAGCGCGATCCTGAATGTGCGATCTGGTTCAACAATCAGGATGTGCCTGGCATCGGGCGACCGCGTTCGTGCGGACTTGCACGGGTGAACCACTCGGACATCCTCTTCGTGGTGCCAGCAGCGGCGACGCTGCTCGGACATGTCTCCCGGTGTTCGCGCGGGCTCCTGGGGAGCCACGCTCCGCCGTCACGACGGGGAGTCAGGCCGACTTGCTCGACACCCACCGCGTGGTCGAGCGAGCCTGTCGTCGCCAGCGATTCGTTGACGGGGCCAGGCTGTCGCTGTGGAACGGCGTCACCTCGCTGGCCTTCCAGTCGACGCCGCTCATCTGAGTCGCCGATGCCGGCGGCGCCATGACGAAGAGCCCCTTTGATGAGCGCCTGAGGAATCGGGCGTCGACGAGCGCCGCCAGTACACCCTCGCAGGTGGCCTCATCCACAGACCACAGTCGCCTGGCCTGGTGCAGGCTGAGCTTGAGTCCGGGCATCTGCTCGTACTCAGCACGGATGCGCCGCACCAGCTCGGCCGTCGATTTCGTCACCGCACTCGTCCTTCGGTCCGCAGCGGTTGTCATAACGGCTCCATCATCTCAGTGGGCTGCCGACTCCTATGGCCTCGACTCGTACTCGGGCACCAGCGGTCGCTTCGCCACGCGAGATCTGACTCCACGACCGCCGACACACCATCACGTCGCACTCGAGATCTTCATTGCCAACCGGACACCGGAGGCCGCGCGTCAGCCCGCAACGTGATGACGGGACAATGAGCTTCTCGAATGACGCGCGGGGTTGTCGAGCCGAAGACGTGTGTCCGCCGCCATCGACAGCGCGTACGACAACGCGCGAGCCGATGTTCCGGAACACTCGATGGGACACAGAATCATGTGATACCGCACCGAGGCTGAGGAACCGACCGGTGGCGGGACCGTCAACACCGGCACCGGCGTCATCCGAAGAACCTTGTCGGTGACTGAACCGACCATGAGCCGCTCAACACCGTGTCGCGCATGTGGCGCCATGACGATGAGGTCGTGACTCGAAGCCCTCTCCACGATCGTCTTCGCGACCTCCCCGTGCTTGACGTCGACGGTCACCTGGCCGTCCGGCATCGCGAGGAGCGACCCGCAGAACCGCCTGACGTCGTCAGCGATGGCTGGGTCCTCGGCCGTCGACAGCTCCGCTCCCAGCCTGAGGTCGGCCGGTAACGCGGACAACGGGAGGTTCATCATCGGCGGAACGACGTGAAGTACCGTGAGACGGGACTCGTAGCGCCTGGCCAGCGCGGCCGCATGCTCGAGCGCATGACCAGAGCACTTGGAGAAGTCGATCGGGCAGAGGATTCGGTCTACGACCATGACGGACTTGACTTCCTCTCGCCTTCGAATCCGGGTCCCACTCCCAACGCCTCTGGCTAGACCCTCCTCATCGGTAGGCAACCGGCGAGCCACATCCGCAGCGCACTATCGACCGACGTCAGGTGTCGTGCCGAATGCTCCCGACGCGCGCGTTTGGGGCCCGATATTGCGCACCTGCCTGTGGCGAGACCCACGAGCACGACGATCAGGCCGACCATGCCGTCAGGCGGGAACGGTGACGGCTGCCTGCACCGAAAGCCGATTGTCGGAGCCCACACATTCAGCCCCACCGAGGAGAAGGAGGGTGACCCAAGGCAGTCGCCTTGCCATGACCGCGCTCGACACGGCGCTGTGGCGGTCGGACTCGAAGGTGGAAGCGCCGTCGCCTTCGACATCCGGGGTTCTCACAGGTCAGCCGATCACCCCAGGTGGTTTGTACCGTCTCGTCGCTGGAGTCCGCAATTCGACGTTGGTGGACAGCGACTACGACTTCGGTAGCGGGTCCTCCCGGGCGGCCGACGAATGCCGTCGCCGTTCGGGACGTCGTCAGGTCGCACTTGGCGTCGGACCAGGACCTGTCGAGCCGGGGACGAGCCCAAGCGTGATACACATCGCGACGAGCTCGGCGACAGACCCCGCCTGCATCTTCTTCATGACATGCCCGCGGTGGACCTTCACCGTGGCCTCCGTGAGGTCGAACGTCCCGGCAATCACCTTGTTCGCCAGCCCCTGCGCCACCAGCACCATGACCTGCTGCTCACGCGGTGTGAGCGCAGAGAGTCGCTGCCGCAGTGCCCTGAGCTCAGTGTGGCGCTGTCGGGCAATCCGATCGCATTCGATGGCCCGTCCGATGGCATCAAGCAGATCCTGCTCCCGAAACGGCTTGGTGAGAAACTCGATGGCCCCTTTCTGAATCGCACGCACGGCCATCGCGATATCCCCATGACCGGTGATGAACACGATGGGCGACCGCACCTCCCGCCGCGCCAAGCGTTCCTGCAGTTCCAGGCCGCTCATCCCAGGGAGTCGCACATCGAGGACCAGGCAGCTCGGCCCCTCCGGCGGCACCGAACGCAGATACTCGTCGGCGGATGCGTAGAGCACGACTCTCCAGCCAGCCGAGCGCAGAAGATTGTCCAACGCTCGTCGAACCGATGCGTCATCGTCCACAACACAGACCACCGGGTCATCCTGCATGTCACTCTTCGTCTGAAGTCGGCAGCACGAGTTCAAAGCAGCCGCCCGATCCGCCGCTGGCGCCCACCGAGAGTCGTCCCCCCAAGCGCTCGATGATCGAGCGACTCAGTGAGAGTCCCATGCCGAGGCCTCCGGGCTTCGTGGTGTAGAAGGGGTCGAAGACCCGGGCCCTCAACTCCGGGGGAACACCGTCGCCGCTGTCGAGGACGGTGACCGTGACGCTTGTGGACGCATCGCGGCGGGTCCGCACGAGCACTTCCCGATTCCCATCTGCTTTCTCGCGTGTCGCGTCGACGCCGTTCAACACCAGATTCAGCACGACCTGCTGCAGTTGCACGCGGTCGCCTCGCACCGGGGGCAGGTCGCGCGCAAGGTCGCTTCCGAGGGAGACTCCACGCGAGATCGCGTGATGCTCGACAAGGGCGAGCGTCTCCGTGATCAACTCGTTCAGATCCAGGGGCCTGACATCGACCGCAGCTCCGCGCAGGAGCGATCGGATGCGCTCGAGGACCAGCCCGGCTCGACGCGCATCGTCAATCACGTGATGGACCGAGTCTTGGGCCGCCTCGAGCCGGGGCGGCGTGGCACCGAGCCAGCGCAAGCACGCATCGCCATTCGACACGATGGCCGCGAGCGGCTGATTCAGCTCGTGCGCAATCGACGTCGCCAACTCCGCCATTGTCGCCACACGGGCCGTGTGAGCGAGCTCCTGCTCCGCCTCGCGAAGCAGGTTTGCCTGCACTTCGGCTCGCCGGCGCTCGCCGATATCTCGCAAGATCGCCGATACGCCCACGACGTGGGCGTTGCGATCCCGCAGCGGGGAGATACGCGCCGACACGTGAACCCGACGACCGTCGGATGTCAGCCGAACGGTGTCGAACGGTTCTGGCCGTTCTCCTCGACGAGCACGCGCCAACATCGCGGCGGTGAGTTCGACACACTCAGGAGGGACGAGATCCCATCCCGGCCGGCCCAGCATCTCCCCTGGCGTCCACCCGAGCAACCGTACCGCTCCGGCGCTCCAGGTGTGGACGACTCCTTCGATATCGGCACCCACGATCGCGTCGTCGGTTGCGTCGACGACTGCGGCAAGCTGCGCCGCCCGCTGCGTGATCCGCTGGTGACGGATGACGAGAGCCGCCGTAATCCAAATGAGGGCGACCGTCTGAGGTCGATTGACGAGCGCGAAGGCAAGCCGGCCGCCAGCTTGACTCGAATATCCGCCCAGGATCGTCAGCGCCGAGCAGATCACGGCGCCGAACACGACGTGACGCGGCGAAGGCCACCACAGGCCCGAGACGATCACGCCGATGTAAGCCATGTGCACAGCGAAGCCGTACGGCAGTGCGCAATCGAGCAGGAGTATTCCCGCGGCCAGCACAGCCGGCAGGGCGAGCGGGACGGATGGGCGACGCAGCATGCGGCACGCAGGGTGGCCGAAGCCCAGGATTCAACCTTCGCCGAACGGCGCCTCCCGCTGGGATTGTCGAGGGCCCTGCCTCAACAACGGGCGCGGCCGAGATCGATCGATGCGGACGCGCCGAGTCAGCGACACGACAGCCCGCCCGCGCCGGCACTCTATTCGTGAAGGCCGGGCTACTGGGGCCTGGTGCTGCGCGATGGGTCGGCCTTCTGTCGCTCCATCTCGCGCGCGCCCGCCAGAATGCCCCGCATGGCGTGGTTCCCTTCGTGGCAGGCGTACTCATACACCGGCTGGTCGGTCCGCCACATCGTTTGCGACACGCTCCACGACCTCGTCCAGACCGTCGGGTCGTCGACCGTGTATTCATAGAGCAGCGTGTCGGCATCCATCAGGCTGAAGCGCTCGGTCAACCGAAGGTTCTCGTCTGGCGTGTTGCCCAGCCCCTTGAGCCTGAGGGTCCCAGTGCCCTCGGGCCTGAATCTGCTGGTCTCGACGATGAAGGTGTCGCCCTCCCAGCGACCCTTCGAGACGCCCCGCCACTGCCGCAGCCTCTTCGTGAGGGCCGGGTGGTCACCCACCGGGATCAACCGCACGTCGTGGTTCATCTCGTTCAGGAGCGCCAGGCGATCGGCGGTCTGGAAGATCTGGACGTACGCGTTGTAGCCGCCGCCAATCATCGGGGGGCCCGCGTTGTAGCCGAGGATGCAGCGATCCCACGACGTCAGGTCCTCGGGCCGCGCCGCTTCATCCTGCAGAACATCCTGCCGCTTCTGGCGCTCGAGTCCCGCCGCCGTGAGCGGCGGCATCCTTCCGTCCGGAGGCTCGACGAGCAGCGAGGTACGGTGCGTCGAAATGACACGCGTGCCCGCGTCGAGCCAGAGCATGTTGTAGTGCCCCGTCTGCCCCTTGGGCGGCGGGGTGTCCACGAACTGGTTGTCGACCGCGTGCTTCTCGAGCTGCGCCACTTCCTCGAGCGTCAACTTCTCACGAGTCTTGTACTCGTCGGGTCGTTGGAGCGGCGTGATCGTCGCAAACGCCCATGTGCCCTGCAGGTTCGGGCGACCGTCGGGCGCGCGCGGAATCGCCGCCCTCGAGGCGGGCACCGGCTTGCGGGCCTCGGCAGAATCGAGGCGCTCGACCACGCCGATCATGGCGACCGCTGCCAGCACGCCGACCGACGGCACTAACCGCGAGGCATCACGCATGCGCTCCTCCGTTGAGGGCCGCGCCGAGCGACGCAACCCAGACGTTGGATACCCTTCGACCGACGTATGCGACGCGCTCCGGATCTCGCCTAGATGCTCGAGAGCATCTCGTCGCCGAGATCCCTTAGCCGTCCAGTAGAGTCTCCCAGCTTCTCCACCTGCACCCCGAGCCTGTCGAGCAGCGTCAGGTGCAGGTTCGCCAGCGGCGTGCCCTTGGGGTACCGAACGTACCGGTTGCCGGTGATACCCGTGGTCTTCCCTCCGACGAGCGCAATCGGCAAGTCGTCGTGGAAGTGGGTGTTGCTGTCGCTGATCGCCGTGCCGTACAGGAGCAGCGTGGAATCGAGCAGCGTGCCTTCCCCTTCGGGCGTAGAGGCCAGCTTCTCGACGAACCGCGCGAACTGCTCGAGGTGGTACAAGTTCACCTTGTGCAGGCGCTCGAGATTCTCGGGCTTGTCCTGATGATGCGAGAGCGGGTGATGTGAGTCAGAGACGCCGATCTCCGGATAGGCGCGGCTGCTCACTTCACGCGCCAGCATGAAGGTGCTGACGCGCGTAAGGTCTGTCTGATAGGCCAAGGCCAGCAAGTCGGTCATGAGCCTCGCGTGCTCACCGTAGTTGGTGGGAATCCCGAGCGGCTGATCCACGCTTGGGAGCTCGCGCGATTGCCGCTCGGCCATGGCGATTCGGCGCTCCGCATCGCGCACCGAGGTCAGATACTCGTCGAGCTTCGTGCGGTCGCCGTGGCCCAGACGGCGTTCGAGCTTGCCGAGCGAGTCGTTGACCACATCTAGGACGCTGCGGTCCCGCTGCATACGGTCCAGCCGCGTCGCCGGATCGGTTGTTCCGCTCGTCCCGAAGAGCCGCTCGAAGACCGCCCGCGGGTCGTTCTCCGGTGGCAGCGGCGTGGTTGGCGTGCGCCAGGCAATCGTGTTGGTGTAGGCGCAGCTTGCGCCGCCGTCACACGAGCCGAGCATCGCGTTCGACTCGATGCCGAGCTCGAGCGATGCGATCTCGGTCGCCTTCCCCAGCTCCTGCGCTGCGACCTGGTCCATCGACACCGCGGCAAACACGTCGGCGCCCCCGGTCATCCTGTACGGCACACAGGTCAAGAACGTCCCGGCCGACCGGGCGTGGTCGCCGCCCCCCTTGACCAGGTTCGCCGCCTCGTCGTCCAAGCCCCCGCACATGAGCAGGCGATCCTTGAACGCGGTCAGCGGCTTCAGCGTGGGCGGCAGCTCACCGAGGGCTCCCTCGGCCTTCGGTGACCAGTACGGCATTGACATGCCGTTGGGCACGAAGAACACGCCGAACCGTCGCACCGACGCGGCAGCGCTTCGACTGCGTGCGGTCAACGCGGGAATCATGCTGTCGAGCAGCGGGAGCGCGATCGTGGCGCCGAGGCCTCGCAGCACTGTGCGGCGCGACAGGTGCCTCTTGCTGATGAACACAACCGACCTCCTCATTCAGCTCATCGTGGACGGCCGCTGGCCGGCACCCGGTCCGTGCCGGACGCGGGCCGCACCGTGGCGGCCGCGACCTTCCCCGCGTCCTCGAAGCCTGACGCCCGGCGCATCTGAAACGGCTGGCTGCGCACGATCCCTAGGATCAGCGCCGACCAGCGGTACTGCTCGCGTTCGAGGTCGCGCACCAGTCGCCGCACGACCGGTGCATCGTAGTAGTCTACGCCCCGACCCAGGGCATAGGTCAGCAGCTTCTCGGACACGGTCCGGACGACCTCGTCGCCCTGGAGCAGCATCTCGCGGAAGTCGTTCGGGCTGCGCACGGTCATGCCGTCGCGCGCGATCGTGGCGTCGATGGGCGCGCCGTCGTCGGTCGTCCGCCACTGTCCGATTGCGTCGAAGTGCTCGAGCGCAAACCCCAACGGATCCATGCGAGTATGACAGCTCGCGCAGACCGGGTTGGCTCGATGTTGCTCCATCCGTGCGCGGAGCGTGGTCGGGCTGCTGCGATCGTTGTCCTTGAGCGGCGGCACGTTGGCGGGCGGCGCCGGCGGCGGCGCGCCGAGCAGCGTCTCGAGGACCCATTTACCACGAAGGACGACCGACGTGCGATTCGCGTACGACGTCACCGTCAGGACGCTCGCGTGCCCGAGCAGTCCCGCGCGCCGGGCATCGTCACTGGGCCACGTGACGCGCCGAAAGCGGCTGCCGTAGATGCCCTTGAGGCCATAGTGCCGCGCCAGCTGCTCGTTCAGATAGGTGTAGTCGGCGCGCAGCAGCTCGGGTAGGGGCCGATCCTCGCGCACCTGACTCTCGAAGAACAACTCGGTCTCGCGGACCATCGCCTTGCGCAGCGTGTCGTCGAAGCCGGCAAAGATCGCCCCGTCCGGGCTGTGGCCGTAAATGTTCCGCACCTGCAGCCATTGCCCGACGAAATCGTTCATGAACCGCGTGGCCCGGCCGTCCGCCAGCATCCGCCGCACCTGCCGCGCGAGCACGGCCTCGTCGCGGAGTTGGCGCCGCGACGCCAGATCGAGCAACTCCTCGTCAGGCAGGCTCCGCCAGAGGAAAAACGACAGCCGCGAGGCGAGCTCGAGATCGCTCACGCGATACACCTGACCGGCCAGAGCGGTTGCCGGTTCGTCTTCGACACGGAGGAGAAAATCAGGCATCGACAAGAGCCCTTCCAGCGCGCGCTCGATGCCTCCGTCGAAGTCGCGCGCCTGGCGGCCCTTGCGGAAGAGCGCCATCAGCGGCGCGACGTCCACGTCACTGACCGGCCGGCGGTATGCCCGCCGTGCGAGCGTGCTGAGAATGCGACGGGCACACGGCCCCTCGTGGCGCTCGGTCGTCGGCCGGCAGACGAAGATCCGTCCACGGATGATCGTGTCGTCAGGCACCGTTCCCTTGAAGGGCCCGGAAATGAGGAGCCGGTCGATCCCCGGGCGACCGTACGAGCCCTCGAGCGGTGCGGGTGTCGAATCGGTGAACCCCACGGCGACGAGCTTGCTGCCCGCCTCGAGCGGAACGCGCAGCTCGAGCGCCTTGTCGGCGTTCAACCGGTAGTCGCGCGTCCGCTGGCCCTCGACGTCCTGCTTCTCGACCGCAATCCCTGGGACCTCGCGCCTGGCCTGTCCCCCGATCTTGAAGCGCTTCACCAGCTGGTGATCGAGCCGCAGCTCGATCTCGTGCTCGTCTTCGAGGCCGATGATCTGCTCGCCCTCGTTCACCTTCATCCGAACCGCGAACATGTACTCGCCGTCGAGCGGGAAGAGATGCCGCACGGCGAGCCCCCCGTGCGTCGCGAAGGGCATGTCCTCGTTCATGCGGGCGTCCTGCCGCTCGAACCCCAGCGCGTACACGTGCTCGGTCGGTCGATTCTCGGGGCTGCCGATCGCGGCCCGACTGATCTTCGTCGCCGCGGCGTGATAGCGCGCCATGAGCCCCGGCGTCATCGACAGCACGTCGGCGTTGTTGTCGAACCCGAAGCCGGCCATGTCGCTCGGCAGGAGCTGCGCCCCGTCGATCTGCAGGCCGAGCAGATCCTCGATGGCGTTGACGTACTCGACGCGATTCAGCCGGCGCGTGACGACGCGACCGGGATCGGGCCGAGCGGCGGCCGCGCGATCGAGCGCCGTTTCCAGGGCGGTCACGAACGCCTGGCGAGCGGCGCCGTCGGGTCTGGGACGCCCCTCTGGCGGCATCTGTCCCGAGCGAAGCTTCCGGACGACCTTCTCGAGCACGGGCGCATGCGTCGCAACCTGGCCGAGGTCCACGTCATCGAGGAGCAAACCGGCGGTCTTCAACCGTTGGTTGTGGCAGGTGACGCAGTATCTGTCGAGGAGCTCCCGGGATGGGGCGGGTGAGGACGACCGCGCACGCGCGGTCGTCGCCTGGGCCTCGACCCTCGTCACGACGACAGCATTCGGGAGCACTCCGCTCGCGGCCAACACCAGCCCGACGAGCCCGATGCCGACCTCTGGTCTCCGCATGAGCACCCTCACCACGGCTGACGCCTTCGCATTCGCCCTGGCCGGACCAGCGTGCCCGATCCGCCGTGTGTCGTCATCAGGGCTGCTGACTCTCAACGAACAGATCGCGATCGGCCCGCTCGTGCACGGTGCCCGGAATCCCGAGGCTCGTGTCGGCTCCGAGGCGCCGCAGCAGCTCGGCCGTCTCCGGCCACGCTTGGAACTGGAACGACTGCTTGGTGCCCTCGGCCATGCGGAAGGCGGTCCGGCCTCGATAATCGCGCGCGTTGATGTGGGCTCCCTGCTCGACGAGGTACTGCACGACCTCGTTCAGGCCGCGAAACACCGCCGCATGGAGCGCCGTGAACTCCCCCTCGTTCACCGCGTTCACGTCCGCGCCCGCTTCGACGAGCGCCTTGACCGCGGCTTCCGCGCTCGGCGACCGCGGACCGCGCGGCCGGCGGGGCTGGTACGAGCGGTGGCCCAGGCCCGCCGCCGCCATGAGCGGTGTCGTGCCATCGTCGGTGGTCAGACGGTGATCGGCGCCGGCTGCCAGCAGCGCCCGAACGATCTCGGCGCTGCTGTCGATCACGTAGGGCGCGTCCTCGCCGAACAGTCCGCCGCCATTGGCCGAGAAGGCCGCCACCCAGAGCGGCGTGGCGCCGCGCACGTCGCCCGTGCCCACGGCATTCTGCTCGAAGACGCCGCGCCGCGGGGATCCCAGGTAGCCCAGCACGACCGCGGAGTTCTGGATGCGGGCGTTCGGATTGGCGCCGCGGGTCAGCAGCGCTTCGACGAGCTTCAGCCGGCGAGCCGGGTCCAGTCCCCGATCGCCGAGACTGCCACCTCCCTCGATGGCGCGCCCGCGTCCGTGCGTGCGGTACCAGCCGGCCAGCCAGGTCGTGACGTTGCCGGCCGCCGCGTGGAGGGCCGTGACGCTGTCCATCGCGCCATTCGGGTCTGCGCCCTGCTCGAGCAGGAAGAGCGCGAACCTGTCGTGCTGGTTGATGATCGCCAGCGGCAACGCGTGCGTCCCGTCCGAGCCAACGTCATTCACCCGCGCGCCAGCAGCGAGCAGAATCTTCGCCGTGTCGATGTCGCCGTTGATGGCCGCGAACAAGAGCGGCGTGAACCCCTTGCGCGAGGAGACGTGGACGTCGGCCCCAGCCTCGGTCAGCAGTCGCACCACGTCCGGATGAGGGGCCGCCACGGCCCACATGACGGCGGTCGCGTCGGTCGTGAGCGTGTGCGCGTTCACGTTCGCGCCGCGAGCGAGAAGCGCGCGCACGACACGGCCATTGCCCGTCCTCGCCGCGATCATGAGCGGTGAGAGCCCGCTCGTCTGCGCGGCGTTCGGATCGGCGCTGGCCTCGAGCAATGTGTCGACGACCGCCGCGCTCGCGTTCTCGCACGCGCGTGCGAGAGGCGTGACCCCGTAGTCGTCGGCCACATTCACTTTCGCGCCGGCGCGGACCAGAAGCTCGACGATCTCGCGGTTGTCCCAATGAGCCGCCCAGAGGAGCGCCGTCGCGCCGTCCGCACGAGGGGCATTGACATCGACGCGCTCGCGGACGAGCGACCGCACGGCGCTCCAGTCCTGTCGCGCTGCCGCGTCGACCAACCGGAGATCCCGCTCGGCGGCCGCTGCCAAGCCGTTGGCGAGAAACACCACAAGCAATCCGAGACCAACCGGTCGTCTCATTCCGGTCCCCCAAGATCCTCTTGTCGGCCCGACGGTCGTGGGCGCGTGCGCTCGCGCCTGTCGCCCGGACGTACCGGGCTCAACCCTCACAGTATACGGCACTTGCAGCCGGTCGCGCGTTTATTGACCTTGCCCGATCGGGCCATCGGGCCGAAAGATGCGCGATTTGAAACGCCATCCGTCGGCCGTCTTCACGAAGGTGTCGTGATAGACGCCGAAGATGGTGACCGCGATCGGCTTCGAGGCATCTCGCCGTTCCACCTGGATCATGTACGCGGTGCCTCGGGCCCCACCCGGCGTGGCGTGCACCAGGAAGTTCGAGTTCAGGTGCCGGATGCCGAATGATTGCCGTTTTCTCAGGTCCTCGTAGAAGGTCTTCAGCTGCTGCTGGCCGCTCAGCTTCAGGCCCTGAGGCGTCTCGAACGTGCCGTCGGTCGTAAAGAGCCACGAGGCATCTCGCTCCGAATGGGGGTCGACGTCGCGCGTGTAGTATCCGTACAGTTGATAGATCTCGACCATGTCCTGGGGTGAGAGCGTGGCTCCACTCGATCGCTGGCCGGACAGCCAGACCGTGCCGCCCACCACCAGCGCTGTCACCGCGACGAGCAGAATCTTGGATCGCATGGCCTCTCCTCACGTGTTCGCGTGTTCGTCCGTCATCAGTCCCAGAGCGCGGATGCGACCAGCGCGTGACCTGCAGTGGTCGCAACCTCCGGCGTGCCGATCAGCCGCAAAGAAGATCGGTGCGTTCAGGATCTGCCCACCGAGGCTTGGTCTTCCACAACAGGTGGGCCTTCGAGGAAAGACAGGTACGCGACCAGCTTCACGCCATACGGCCGCCTCGACTGTTCGATCAGGTCCGGGAAGCGTGTCGTGCTGAGCCGGTCCCTCGAGTCCATGAGGACCGCCCCGGCGGTAGACGCTATCGCGTGGAGCGCGCCCGCTGCGCGATCCCCGCAGCCCTTTCCTGCGCACGGAAGCCGCTCAGCATGTGCCGGAGCGAGTAGTTCCCTTCATGACACGCGTACTCGAAGACCCACTGCTGGCCGTCATCCTTCGTGAGTGGCATGGCGAAGGTCCATGGCCTCGTCCAGGTGGAGGGATCGTCGAGCGTCACGCGCCAGTCGATGGTGTCGGGACCAGTGCGCGTCATGCGTTCGGTGAGCGTCAGGTTCCCGGTCGCATCTCGAAAGTGCCGTGGTCCGTCGTTCGGAGGAAGATGCACGAAGTTGGTCGTCTCGATGACCAGGGTGTCCCCCTCCCACCGGCCGCGTGAGTCTCCGAGCCACTGGCGCACCTTGCGTGGGATGTGAGGACGGCCGTCCAGGGGAATGACGCGCGTCTCGTGAAACATCTCGTAGAGGATCGTCACGTAGCCTGGCCCCTGCAGGATCTGGTGGTTGGCGTTGTAGGCCGTGGGGATCCACATCTCCGGCAGCCCTCGCGTGATACACCGCACCCACCCATCGAGATCCTCGACCCAGCCCCCCGGGCGGACCTCGTCGGTCTTGCCGGGGGGAATCGACTTGCGATGCTCTGCCCGCGCGGCCAGCCGTTTCTCGGCCTCGGGCATCAGGGGTGGGATCTTGCCGTTCGGGGGATCCGAAACCAGCCACAGGCGGCTCTTGTTGGTGTCGAGGTGCTCGTACCAATGGGTGGGACCGGCCCCCGTCGGCATCACGCCACCGGCTGTGTCGATGAACGCCTCGCGCTCGGCGCGACTCGCCACGTCGGCTTCGAATTGTCGCTTCAGCGCGTCCGGATCGGTGGGGTCGACCCCTTCGAGATGGCTCGGACGCTCGAAGGGCGTCATGGCCTCTCTGATGTTGGTCCAGATTCCCTGAAGGTCGGGATCGCCCCACGGCGTTCGTGGTGGCGTCCATCCCCCTTGCGTCGCCACCACCACCGAAGCCGCCGCGATCACCGTCGCGACGGCCGCGCAGCCGAATGAGTGTGTCGTCCACGTGCGCATGTGACACCGTCCTTGGGATTCCACATCACTTGGCGGCCGGCGCGCGCAGGTCGCCATAGAGCAACTCCTCGGTGAATGGCACACATTTGAACTCGAGGAGCTGCATGTCCTTGTCCTGACGACGATAGAGCGGCAGGCTCATCTTCCACGGCCGGGTGAAGACCTTCGGATCCTCGATGGTGACCTCGTACTGCAGATGATGAGGGCTGCTCGGCGTGTAGCGCTCGACCACATGGAGCTCCTCGCTGTGGAAATTGCCCGCGCGGTCGAACCAGGTCTTGTCGTTGAACGCCGTCACATCGACGACGAGCGTGTCGCCATCCCAACGACCGATCGAGTGGCCCATCCACGTATCGACAGGACTGGCCTTCACCTCGGTCATGTGGATCGTGCGCTGCGAGCTCGCATACTCGTACACCAGCATGATCTTGTCGGTGCTCTGGATGACCTGGAAGGGATACGGCATGTACGTGGCACGCGGCACGCCCGGCATGTAACAGCTGGCCTCTGGATCCAGCCGCCACCGCTTGTCGAAATGCTCCTGCCGCTTCTCCAGCGCCCACGGTTGATACGGGATGTCCCCACCTTCGACGACACCGAGCCCCGCGGGTGTCGAGAAGAGCGCACCGAACTGCGATGGGCCGGCGTGCGCGTGGTGGGCCTCGAGGTCCCAGTGCGCGGCTCCGATGGCCTGCCAGAACCCGTTCAAATCCGGCTTGCCGTCGACGAACCGAGCCGCACGGAACTCAAGGACGGGTTCATCGGCCTTCGTGCAGGAAACGAGTGTCAGCGCCGCGAGTACGGCGGACACCAAAGCGCGTCCCGGGTGAATGCGCCTGAATGAACTCGTCATCGGACGTGCGGCCCTCCCAGCCGTTGCCGACTCGTTGCGCGAGTCAGCCTACAGGTCGAGCGTGACAAAGGCAACGGACGAACATCCCTCGTCGTCCTGGTATCGGACGTGTGCCCGCAACCCGCGGACGTGGAAGGCCCGCAGCCGGACCGGTGCGGGCAGATCTACACCCGCCACCCGGGCAAGTAAAGATCAAAAGGACCGGGCGGGCTTGTGACAAAATGCGCCCGAACCCTGCGCAGTCTTTGCAAGGGAGCCCTTCCCCACTCGGCTTCGCTCGTCACCGCGCGACGTGCGACACGAAGGTGGGACGTCGAGCGGACCCGGTCGCGGTTCAGGGCCTGGAGATGGGATGGATCTCAGCGATCGGCGGCATCCATTCGCGTCGAACGGAAAGCTCGCTCTGGTCTCGCCGGGGGGCCGGTGGCTCCTGGCCACGACCCTCGTCCTTGGCGGGGTGGGCGTGTCGCCGCTGCCGGCCCAGCGAGTCTTCACGACAACCGACCTCGACAGCGCCATGAAGGCGGTGGGACGTTACTTCGATCTGGCGACGCGCGCGATCGCGGCACGTGACGTCGAGATCGCCAAGGCACGCATCGCTCGAGCTCGCGAGCAGCTCGCACCCACCTACAGCTTCTGGCTGCTCGAGAAGCGCCCTGACGCAATGAAGATGCTCAAGGAAGCCACCGCCGCACTCGACGATCTCGACGCGGTGTTGTCGAAGTCTTCGGTCGAACCGAGTGCGATGAGCGCCGCAACGGCCCGAGTCGACCGGGCCTGTCAGGCGTGCCACGCGATCTATCGCGAAGAAGACACGGCGACCAAGACCTTTCAGGTCAAGGCGCCCGGTCGCGAACCATAGGACCGCGTCTTCCATGGACCGCTGGAGGGAGTCGACACGTTTCCGGCTAGGACGGCGTCAGCGGAGGGCCCCATGCGGATTCTGGTATTCGTCGGCGTAGTCGTCGCGCTGGTGTCGAGTAAGGCAGGACCGAGGGCCGCTGGCTGCGACCCGGCCGGCACCGTTCGCTTCATCTGCGATCAGGTCGTGCCCGAGGACCTCTTTCCCGTGCCAGGGGGAGAATGGGTCCTGTCGTCGGGCATGGGCCCGAACGGCGCCATCCGCGCGATCAGGATTCGCGACAAGTCGACCATCGTCCTGTTCCCCTCCGGATCGGCCAAGGTGCGACCGGACACCAAGACCTATCCCTCGTGCCCTGGGCCCATCGACTTGTCCAACCGGGAGCGATTCAGGGCGCATGGCCTCTATCTCCGTCCCGGCAAGGGCTCGGTCCACACCCTGTACCTCGTGCACCATGGGAGTCGTGAATCGGTCGAGATCTTCGAGCTCGATGGACGTGCCACGCCTCCGGTGCTGACGTGGATCGGGTGCGCGGTCGCCCCCGAGCGCATGTGGCTGAATTCGGTCGTCGGCCTGCCCGACGGCGGCTTCGTCGTCACGAACTTCTCGCCACTCGGCCAGATTCCCGATCTCAGAACCAAGATCATGTCTGGCGCCAACAACGGGGCACTGTGGGAGTGGCATACCGCGAGCGGGTGGCAGGAAGTGCCGGGCAGCTCGACGCCCGGACCGAACGGTCTGGAACTATCGTCCGATGGGCGCTGGCTTTACATCGGCGCGTGGGGCAGCGAGTCGGTCGTCAGGCTCTCGCGTGGGCAGACGCCAGTCAAGAAAGATGCCGTGCCCGTCGGATTCCGCGTCGACAACATCCGCTGGGCGCCCGACGGTACGATGCTCGCCGCCGGCCAGGGAGGCGATGGGCCTTCGGAGGCCTCCCACGTCGCGCGCGTGAACTTCAAGAGGATGACCGCGCAGGAGCTCGTGCGATATCCGTTCGGCGACACGTTCAGCATGGGCACGGTAGCGATTGAAGTGGGACGCGAGCTTTGGGTCGGCACGTATCGCGGGAATCGGATCGCCATCTTTCCAGCCGGACCCCAGTAGTCGAAACGGGCATCGCGGGAGTCGACTCAACCGAGGCGAGCATGCCACCCATGAACCAGCAGTCGACCCGAGTGATGGCCACGAGACCGTCCCGCAGCAGGCGCACGGCTCGCGCGATCATCAGCGCTGTCGGCCTCTTGATCGTCTTAGCACCGCACCCCAGGGCTCAACAGGCGCCGGTTCGAGCCAACCGCCTCATCGAAACGCTGGAGAGGCGCGTGGCTGCCATGTCGGGCGAGGCCTGGACGTTCGTCGATCGCGAGCATCGGCCCTATGACATCACCGAGCTGCGTGCGACGTTGACGAAGCTGCTGGCCCACAAGAACGCACAGAATCAGCCGGTGCTCGCCCCTATCGTCCGCATTCCCGCCGAGGGCGATCAAGATGTCCGCTGGATCATCAAGCAAGTTCTCGAGGGGGGTGCGATGGGGATCATCGTGCCGCAGGTCGAGGAACGGGAGCAGGCCTTGAAGATCGTCCAGTCGATTCGCTATCCCCAGTCAAAAGGCTCGAAGTACCCCAGCCCACCCGGCAGGCGCGGCTGTGGCTGCTCGGGTGGCGCGGGCTGGGGGTTGCAGAATCCGGCCGACTACGTCTCGCTGGCCGACGTGTGGCCGCTCAATCCGCAGGGCGAGCTCGTCGCGCTGCCGATGATCGAGACGCCGGCCGGTGTCAAAAACGTCAATGCCATCCTCGACGTCTCGGGCGTCACGGGCGTGCTCATTGGCCCGTCGGACCTGACCATGAACCACGGCGAAGGCCGATGGAACGATCCCGCGAACCAGAAGCCGGAGACCGAGGCGGCCATTCACACGGTTCTCAAGGCGTGCCTCGCGAAGAAGAAGGTGTGCGCGATGGTGACGGCCACTGAGGCTGAGACCAAACGCTATCTCTCGGACGGCTTCAGGATCATCTACGCTACCTATCTGCCGGGCGCATCGTCGTGACGTCGTTCATGCGGCGCAACACGAGAGGGAACCTCCCCTCGCCTGCATCGGCCGAATGGCACTCCAATCCGATGCCAAGCGACGAGGCACCAATCGTCATGGCGATTGGTGTCACGGCGATTCAGTTGATTCCACTGAGGGGAGTAACACGTGATGAGAACGAGCACAGATCGGACGGCGCGGAGAACGATCGGAGGCGGAGGTGCGCTGACCCTCGTCCTCGTCATGTCAGGCCTGGCCGCGGGCCATGCAGCCGCTCAGACGGTCGAGGCCGGCGCTCCAGCGCCGCCGAACATGTCGACCAGCTTCACCTTCATTCCCAAGGCGGACGCCGAAGCTGTGATGAAGGGGCCGAGCGGCGATCGCCCGGTGCGCGTGATGAACATCGCACACGGCGCCAACCTCGGCGCGTTCGTCCTCCATCTCGAACAACGGAAGGGTCCACAACCGGCGCAGAGCTTCTACCACAGCGAAGTGAGCGAGCTGTACTACGTGATTCGCGGTGAGGGGACGGCGCTGCTGGGCGGCGAGCTCGAGAACCCGACGTGGGACGACCCGAACAGCCCGGGCATCAGGCAGGTGCGCGGCCCCAGCGTGAACGGGATCATGAAGAACGCGAAGGCGCAGAAGTGGGCGCCAGGTGACATCATCATGGTGTCAGCGGGCGTCCCGCACTCAATCGGCTGGGAGATCACCACGACCGCCGACATCTTGCGCGTGGCCGTCGATCCCAGGCGATCGCTCGAGCTCAAGTGATTGCCGACGCTGCCTGAGATCGCCGTTCGTGTCGGACTCGAGCACGTCGTTGGTCGGCCCAGGGTTCGCTCGGTTGTGAGGACATTCGCGGTTTCGCTCGCCTCGGGATCCGTGAGGCTGCCTCGCAGCGGAGCCTCGACCTACTTCGACTCCGCCGCGGCGGGCTCGATTTTGAGTATCGCGCCGTCCACTTCGTCGGTGGTCACATAGAGGCTGCCGTCTGGCCCCTGCTTGACGTCTCTGATGCGCTGCTTGAGCTCGGCGAGGAGGGTCATGTCGCCCGCACTCAACGGATAGCCTGCCCTGTTCAGCATCAGACGATGCAGCTGCCGTGTGCCGAGGCTGCCGCCGCCCATCGCCCCGACAAAGACGTTGCCCTTCCAGTTGGGGAATTTGTCCCCCGTGTAGACGAGAATGCCGGTCGCGGCGATCGCGGGGTACCAGTAGACGAACGGTTCGGTCATCCCGGGCCGCTTCCGTTCTTCGGACAGCGTGCCCGACAGCCCGCCGAGCTGTTCGCCGCTGTAGTCGCGACCATAGGAGATGACGGGCCAGCCGTAGTTCGCCCCGGACTTGATGATGTTGATCTCGTCGCCCCCGTTCGGTCCGTTCTCGGTCTCCCAGATCTCGCCGGTCACCGGATGCACGAAGAGGCCGATGGCGTTGCGGATGCCCATGGCGTAGATCTCGGGCCGATGACCGGGCTTCCCGTAGAACGGATTGTCCTTCGGCGCGGTCCCATCGTCGTTCAGCCTGAGGATCTTGCCGGCGAGATTGCCCGGGTTCTGCGCGTCGTCGGCATTGCCCATCGCGTGGCGCGTCGGCATGCCGACCGTCATGATGATCGTGCCGTCTTTGGCGAAGGCGATCTTCGAAGCGCTCGAGCCATGCGACCACGCGTCGGTCACGAGCAGATCTTTGACGTCGGTGAGCGTCGAGCCGCCGTCGTACCGGGCGCGAGCGAGTGTCACCGCTGCGACGTCGCGCTGCCCCAGGCTCACTTTGTTCTTGGTCCCCACCCAGCGGAAGTCCTCTTTCGGACCTTCGGGACTCGTCTTCGAGTACGTGAAGTAGATCAACTTGTTCTCGCCGTAGCGTGGGTGGAGCGCGATGTCGAGCAGGCCACCGAAGATGACCTTCGTGTTGACCGCTGGGACGCCGGCGATCGGCGTGGGATCCACCTTCCCGTCGCGGACGAGGCGCAGGCGACCGGGCAGCTCGGTGACGAGCATGTCGCCGTTCGGGAGAAAGGCGATCGCCCACGGTCGGACGAGGCCCTTGATGGGTGTGACCCGGAGCCGCACGCCGTCAGCATCGAGCACCATCGGCGTATCGGGCAAGGGCGGTCGCGCGGTGGGTGGCGCCTGAATGAGATCGGCCGCCTGGGCGGCGGCACCCTGGGTCTGGGCCAGCGCCGATCCACTACCCTGGAGGACGAAGAGCGCGGTAGACGTGACGGCGACGACTGTCGAGCGGGTCTTCACGCGGCGACCTCCGACTCTGAAGGGAACGAGCCAGACGTCAGCATCCGCGGCCCGGCAGCGGTTGTCAAGGCGCACCGGATCGCTGTCGATCTTCGTGTCGCCGACGTCAGGCCAGCAGGCCGGGCACGGCAGGCTCAAAGGACCGGCTGTCGGGCGAATCCAGAAAGGCGCACCACACCGCGCGCAGGCCACTCGGCGGGCGGGGTTGGCGCACGGCGACCTCCGGCAGCGTCAGGAGGTTGGCGTCACCGGCCAGGTTCGACGCTCCGATGACAAGGGCGGCGCCTACCTCTTTCACGATGCGGCTGATGGTGCGTTCCGGCACGTGAGACATCACCACAGAGGGCGTGAGCGTCACGGTCTCGCTCGCGGGGACGCGCGCCAGAAGAATGTCCAGGCGCTCGGCCTGTTCGTCGTGCACGCGCCGTTCCCAACGCTCACTGGTCAGAGTCCCGTCCTCGACGAACAGATGACACGCGACCGCGCGCGAAAGACCGAGGCGCTCGGCGAACTCGATGGCCGTCACGACGGGCGCCGTCGTGTCGCGTGCCGGATCGACCAGCGCGATGACGGCCTCTCCAGTCAGCGGCGCCCGCACGACGAGACGGGAGACGTTGGACGATCTGGGCCGCCACCAGCGGGGCGTGCCCGAGGTGATGACCAACGTCGAGTTGTCGGAGAGCTCGACCGCGAGACGCTCGGTCTCCCGGCGGGTCGGAGCCAGATGGACCGCATCGACCCCGCCGCGCTCGGTCAACGACTCGAACGCTCCCCGGAGGTCGTGCAGCGCGTCAACCGGTGTCGCGACGATCTCGAGCGCGCGCGGCCGCAATCGGTCGGCGAGTCGGGCCGCCTCGGTGAGAAGCAAGGCATCCGGAGCGCCGCTCGGGATGCACACGAGGAGACGGTGGTGGTGGATCCGCATCAGTGCGATCCGGACGCGGCCTGTACGAGGATCTTGCGGAGCCGGTGCTCGTCAGCAGAATGCCGGTCGCCGTACAAGCCGAGCACACGATCCCACTGCAGGTGGACGTCGCCGCCTTGCATGCGCCGCTGTTTCTCCCAGCTCGCCAAGGCTTCGACCACTGCGTCGTCGATAAAGGCGAGGTGCACGTGCACGTGGACCGGCAGGTTGGTCGGCAACGACTCGAGCGAGGCGAGCAGCCGAGGCAGGCGCATGAAGGTGCCCGCACCCTCCAGGTGCACATGCAGCCCCGCTTCGTCCTGACTCACACGAACCGTGAAGTGCGTCAGGCGATAGAGGACCTGAATCGCCGACAGGATGAATCCAGTGATGATGCCCGTCAAGAGGTCGGTCGAGACGATCGTCGCCAGGGTCACCAGGTAGATGACCACGGGCATGTCGCCGTAGGCCGCGAGTCGACGGATCGCTGCTGCGTCGACCAGACGGTACCCCGTGTAGACGAGCACGGCCGCGAGGCTGGCCGTGGGGACCATGCGAAGAAGATCAGGGAACGCCAGCACGAACACCAGCAGCCAGACTCCATGCAGGATCGCGGACAGCCGAGTGCGAGCGCCGGCGTTGACGTTCGTGGCGCTGCGAACGATGACCCCAGTGATCGGCAGGGAGCCCAACAGCCCAGCGACCGTGTTGCCGACCCCTTGAGCCAAGAGCTCGCGGTCGTAGTTCGTGCGCGGACCATCCTGCATGCGGTCGACCGCCGAAGCGGACAGCAGCGTCTCGGCGCTCGCAACGAACGCCAGCGTCAATGCCGACAGCAGGACGCCCGCCGACCCGATCATCGCCAGCCCGTTCCCGGACGGAAGCGTCGCCGACGACAACAAACTGTCAGGCAGCTGGACGAACCGAATCTCGGGGCGGACGAGGGCCGCGGTCACCGTGGCCACGACGACCGCGACCAGGGCGCCCGGAATCCACTTCAGCCGGCGTGGCGCAAGCGCGTTCCAGCCCATGAGGGTGAGGAGCGTCAGCAGACCGATCAACGCGGCCGATTGATGCGCCGTGCCGGGCGCGAAGCTCTTCACGAGCGCTTCCGGTATGGCGATGAGGTTCCGGAGGCCCCCCTCGCGCGGCGCGTCATCGATCATCACATGGAACTGGCCGGCGAAGATGAGCACGCCGATGCCCGCCAGCATCCCGTAAATAACGGCCGGGGACATCGCCCGGAACCACTGCCCCATCTTGGCCAGGCCCGCCACGATCTGAAGGAGGCCGGCCAGCAGCACGACGAGGCCGAGCCCGGCGATGCCGTGCGTTTGCACAATGTCGTAGACGAGGACGACCAGTCCCGCGGCCGGCCCGCTCACCTGGAGCGGTGAGCCCGCGAGCACCCCCACCACCAGGCCGCCGACGATGCCCGAGATGAGCCCGAGGGCCGGAGGTACCCCCGAGGCAATGGCAATGCCGAGGCAGAGCGGGAGGGCCACCAGGAACACCACCACCGAGGACAGCAGGTCGCGTGAGAGGACGTCCCGTGAGGGCGGCATGAGGGGGTGCTCCTGGTTCTCGATGGTCCGCGAGTGATTCGATTGATCTATGGCTTTCAACGGCACTCTCTATAGATCTCCCAGGCACTTTCGGCGCTCCCAGCCCTCCACGCAAGCGTCTACTGGTATTTGGGACCAGGTCGTACTGGATATCCGGTAGGCATCAGGCTCCTGAGCGGGGCACGATAGGCGGGTGACGATGGTCCGAACCGACCGGAAGGTGGTCGCGCTCCTGGCAGGGGGATTCACGCTGGTCATCCTGTTGCTCTTCGCCAGCGGCCAACGGGGCCTCGAGGCGCTGCGAGAGCTCGGCCGGGGCTCCGAGGGGCTGCTCAGCGACGAGCGCGCGGGCGCGCGGGCGCTCAGCCACGTCCAGGAGCTTGAGACCGAGCTGGATCGCATCTTCTACACGGTGCCCGGCAGGCACGACCAACTCTCGGCAGACGCCGTCGCAGAGCGAGTCGCCATGCTCGAAGCCGCCATCCGGGATATCGCCCGGGAGGGGGTGGACGCGGCCGAAACGGGGGACGAAGCCCTCTGGCACGAGTTCCGAGCCGCCGGTTTGGCCTTTGCGCAGGCGGCTATGGACGCGGGAACGGCGTCCTGGGATACGGCCGGCGCCGACCGTCTCACTCGGGCGCACGGGCGGGTGCGCGAAGCCGTGCACAATCTGGCCGTGCAGGCAGACCGGCGAAACGAGGCCTTCGTGAACCGCGACCGTGATGCCTTGGCGGCCGCCGCTCGGGAGTCCATTCGCCTCCTCGTCCTCACTGGCGGCATTGCCATCACCGTCGCCATAGCGACCGTGCTCCTGGTGCGACGGCTCCTCCGCCAGCTCGCGTGGCAGCGAGCCGAGCTCACGCGGCTGTCGTCCGACATCCTGCATACCCAGGAGGCCACGCTCCGCCAGGTGTCGCACGACCTGCACGATCAGATTGGGCAGACGCTGACCGCGGTCGAGGCCAACCTCGGGGCGCTAGGAGCCACGAGCAGCGATTGGGCCATCAGGGGACGCGTTGAAGACTGCATCGGACTCGTGCAGGATCTGATGGCGCAGACGCGGAGCCTCTCCCAGGTGCTGCGTCCCAGCGTGCTCGACGACTTCGGTCTGAGCGCATCGCTCGACGCGCTCGTCGAGAGCTTCAACCAGCGGACCGGCTTGGAGGTGACATATGCGACCACATGGTCAGGACGGCTCGAAGAAGAGACCGAGACGCACTTGTACCGCATCGCGCAGGAGGCGCTGACCAACATCGCCCGCCACTCCGGTGCGTCGACCGCGCGCGTGGCGCTGGTTCGGGATCGGGACACGCTGGAGCTGACCATCGAAGACAACGGCCGCGGCTTACCAGGTTCGGCCGCGCAGGCCACCGGCGTCGGCCTGCGGAGCATGCGGGCTCGGGCCGAACAGATCGGTGGCACGCTTGTGCTGACGAACGGGACGTACGGCGGCCTGCGGATCGTTGTGCGGAGCCCCCTTCACCTTGCGAAGACCCATGAGCCACAAGATTCGGTTGCTGTTGGCTGACGATCACGCGCTCGTCCGACAGGGGCTGCGCCTGATTCTGGCGCAGGAGCCCACCTTCGAGGTCGTCGGAGAAGCGAGCGACGGCCGTGAGGCCCTGACGCTCCTGCGCGCGCATCGACCCGATGTCATCGTCATGGACGTCGCCATGCCGCATGTCAATGGCGTGACGGCCGTGCGGACGATCATCGAAGAGGATCCGCACTGTCGCATCCTCATGCTCTCGATGCACCGCGACGCCGCTTACGTGCGTGAGAGCCTGCGGGCCGGAGCCAAGGGCTACCTGCTGAAGGATGCCGTCGATCACGAGCTGGTCATGGCCGTGAAGGCGCTGGCGACCGGCCAGGCGTACCTGAGCCCCGCCGTGTCGAACACGGTGCTCGCCGACTATCGCCAGCATGTATCCGACGCGGCGGACCTCACGGCCCGTGAGCGGGAAGTCTTGCAGCTCCTCGCGGAGGGGCTCACGGCCAAGGACATCGCCAAGCGTCTGGATATCAGCGTCTACACCGTCGACGCCCATCGGAGCCGGATCATGCGCAAGCTCCAGATCTCCTCGATCGGCGAGCTCGTTCGCTTCGCGATGCGCAATGGTCTGGTGACGTAGCCAGGGCTATCTGGCTTTGACGGCGTCCCGAATCTCGGCAAGCAGCGCTTCGGTCGGCGTCGGTGGCGGCGCGAGCTTGGCCGCGAAGCGGTTGAACGGCACCACGATGAAGAAGTACAGCGCCGCCGCCTTGATGAGGAAGCTGATGACGTTGTTGAAAAAGCTCCCAAGACCGATGCCGCCAATCCGGATGGCTGAGAAGTCCGGTTGGCCGCCGAGCACGCCGATGATCGGGGTGATGATGTCCTTGACGAGCGAGTTGACGATCTCGCCGACCGAGGCGCCGATGATGACGCCCACAGCCAGATCGACCACGTTCCCGCGCGCGATGAACTTCTTGAAGCCCTCGATCATGGTCATGGTCGGCTCCTACGAGAGAGTGAACCGCGGCGGTGGCGCGAGCGGGATGCCCGGCCAGCCGAGGTCCAAGACACGCCGCCGATTCTAGAGCAGCTTTCGAGCTCCGAGCCTCGCGCGCGCGAGGCCCACGCGTGGGTGAGGATCCGCACGGTCCGGGACTCGGTGCCGGACCGTGCCACGGCCTGTGCGAGCGCGGGCGCTCAGAAGGCGGTCGTGATGCCGAACCTGACGGCCAGCGGGGATCCGGGCGTGATGTTCGTGTTGTTGTGCGCGTTCAGGAAGTACCTGCGGTTCAGGAGATTCTCGACGTTCGCCTGGGCTCTGAACTTCGCGTTCAATCTGAAGAACGCGGCTCCATCCACGCGCGTATGGCCAGGCAGGACGACCGTGTTGTCCGTCGACGTGAACATGTCGGAGCGGCGGATCACGCCGAGCCCCAGGCCCCACCGTGACGAGAGCTCGAGCCGATTCCACATCGAGAACGAGTGGGCCGGTAGCTGCGCGAGTGTCGCGCCAGCCAAGGCCGTCGACGAGATCGACCGCGTGATCGCGCCGTTCTGGAAGGCGTACCCGCCGGCCACGCTCCACCGCCGCGTCACGTTGCCGGTGAGCTCGAGCTCGATCCCTTTCGTCCGCTGCGCGTCGACGAGGAGCGAGGCGCCAGGATCGAGCGGATCGGGAATCACGACGTTGCCGCGATCGAGTCGGTAGACGGCGGCCGAGGCCGAGAGTGTGGGGCGCAGCTCCCATTTGGCGCCCACCTCGTAGTTGCGGAACTCCTCCGGATCGAGCGCCTGAGTCGTCAACGTGAGCGAGGTCAGCTGCTCACCGGCTCGCGGCAGATACGAGCGCGTGTAGCTCGCATAGACCGAGAGCGGCTCGCGGGGCTTGAAGATGAGACCCATACGAGGCGACACGAGCGTGTCGGCCGTACGAAACGTCTGCGTGCCGCGCCGATCGAGGAAGTCGACGCGGAACTGGTCGACACGGACGCCGAGCACGGCCTGCAGGTGCCGCGAGAGCGTGACCTGGTCTTGCACGTACGCCGCCGCGAGCGTCGCAACCCCATGATTGTCCGCTGTGGCGGGCGTCTTCCTGAAGCTCATCGGCAGCGACGTCCGCGGCGCCTCGAGCGGCACGTTGACCGACGTCACATTCGGACCGAGCGTCGAGAAGAATCCCGTTTCGCGAAAATTGTCCGTCTCCTGCCGGCCGAGCTCCAGACCCGACAGCAGCGTGTGCTGCAGCCAGCCGGTCTCGGCGGCCACGATCAGATCGGTCTGGTTGAAGAAATTCCTGCGGTCGGTGACATCGTGATATGCCAACAGGCTCACCGAGGTTCCTGCCGTGTCGACGGAGCCCGGGTAGACGTTCTGGTACGACTTGTCGTACACCGCATAGCTCGATCGGTTGCGCAGCGTCACGCGATCGCTCAGAGAGTGCTCGAGCGCGGCATGCAGGGTGTTGACGGTGGCAACACTCGTGCTGAGATCGGGGTTGCCGAAGAACGTGCCAGGGTGGGTCTCGACCGGTCGGCCCCGGTACGAGGGGATACCGCGGTCGGCGGTCCGGTCGTCGTGGAAGTATTCGTACCCAGCCCGCACGGTGGTGTGCGGCCCAAGCGCGATCGCGACAGTCGGGTTGAGACCCATGCGCGTCAACCGCACGTCGTCTCGATAGGTGTTGGAATCTTCAAAGAGGCCCGTGAGGCGCACCGCGACCTTCTCGTGCAGTGCGTGTCCGACGTCACCGGTCAGGCGCCGTCCGCCGAACGACCCGGCCTGTACCGTGATCTCGCGTGACGAGGCCCAGTCAGCCCGACGGGAGACACGATTGATCACGCCACCGACCCCGCCACGACCGAAGATCATCGCGTTCGGGCCCTTCAGCGCCTCGACGCGCTCGACGTTGTAGAGATCGCGGAAATACTGCGTGTCGTCGCGCACACCGTCGACGTAGAAGTCGGATGTCGACGCGTTCCCACGGAAGATCGGCGCGTCACGATTCCCCTCGCCCTGGGCCATGCCCACTCCCGGCATGTAGCGCACCACGTCACCCATGCTTTGCATCGTCTGGTCGGCGATGAGCTCCTTGGGGACGACCGTAATGGCCTGCGGGACGTTCAGGAGTGCCGTGTCGGTCTTGGTCGCCGTGGTGAGACGCGGCACTCGGAGGCGGGGCGCGCTCACCGTGATTTGCTCGGCGATCGGGAGCGGCTCGAGGACAATCCGGACGTGCGCGGAGGCAGGCGTGAGGTCGAGCGTCACCGGCGAGAAGCGCTCGAACGCGACAGTCACCGATCCCCGGCCGCCAGGGATCGCCTCGAACTCGAACCGCCCCAGCGCATCCGTGCGCGTCTGCCGCGTGGCGCCGCTGGGTAACTGCAGGATGACGGTCGCCCCGGCGATGACGCCGCCGCTCGTGTCAACGACCGTGCCCTGCACCGGGACTGGACTGTTCTCCGAGCCGCCGGCAGCCGCGAGCGGGATGACGGCGGTGCCGGACAGGAGTGTCGCGAGCAGCGTGAGATGGGCAAGAACGTTGCGGATCCCCATGACCATGGACGTGGACGCGAACGTGATTTTGAGACTCAGTCTCGCGTGCCGGCTACATTATCACCGACCAATGCAGTCCGCAATAAAAATGAGACCCCGTCTCAACACCTGAACGCGACAGCCCCCGCACCAGGGCTCCCGGTGGTGGGCTCCTCGAGCGCGACCCGCCCGTCACCATCGCAGCCCCTTGCGATGTCGAGTGTGACGGTGCAGCGCGGTCGCCGTACAAACGCTTCAGACGAGTCAGGGCTGCGGTAGACTGCGGACCTACACAGAGACTGGTCCGTACACGGAGCGAGGACGCCTCGACACGGCGCCGACCCCGGGATCGGATGGGAGGGTTGGATGAGATTCACATCGTCGATTGCGGCTCTGGTGGCCGCCTTGTCTGTCAGTGGGTCCGCAGCCGAGATGACCGGCTACATCTCAGACGAATCGTGTGCGACGAGCGGCGGGAAGCGAACCGCCAAAGCGGTCGACTGGATTCAGCCCGACCGATTCGAGTCGTGCGTCAAGAAGTGCTCGAAGGAAGGCTCGAAGCTCGTCTTCGTCACCGAGGACAACAAGATCCTGACCTTCGACGCGAGCTCGCTCGAGAAGGCCACGGCGCACATGGGGCGCCGCGTGAAAGTCACTGGCACCGCCACCGACGGCCTCCTCAAGGTCGACACGATCGCCGCGATCGAAATGCTGAAGAAGTAGGTGTGCGCTCGCTAGTCCTTGGTCCTGGCCTGCTTCGCTAAAGCATCCTAAAGATCAGGACCACACCCTCCTAACGACCAAGGCCGGACCAAGGACCAAGTCCCAAGGACAGCCCAAGGACCAAGAACCAAGACCTAAGGACTAGATCAATTCCAGTCGATCTGGCCACCGAACTTCAGCAGCCGCCCTCCGAGCAGCGCCGTCGGGAACTGCCAACGGTTCCCGATCGTGCTGTAGATGGCGAACAAGCCCTGGGCTGGCCGGCTGTCGAACGCGTTGTAGAGCTCGAGGCTTCCCTGCACCCGCGTCTTCCCGATTCGGACGCCTTTGGTCAAACGCAGATCGACCTGATTGATCCGCTCGTCGAGCAGGACCGATGACTGGTTGCCCTGGTTGAAGGCCGACGGCAGTAGCGCGATGGAGGTTGTCGCACACGCTGCCGTCGTCGCGCCCAGACAGGCGGCGAGACTGCGCCCCAGGCCTCCCCGGACCTCGGCATTGGTCGCCGTCCAGTCGGCCGGAATCGGCTGACCGGGCAGGTGCTTGAAGGTGCCGCTCACGACGATGTCCCAGGGGAGCGGATAGACCGCCTGCAGCTTCACCTGCGATCCGACACCGTCCCACAAATCGGACTGGATTTCACAGAAGCCGTCGGTACGCGGCAGGCGCCCCACGGTGTTGAGCGCGCTCGATCCGGGTGTGCCGATCTGATAGACGTTTGGCAGATTGTTCTGCCAACAGTAGTCGAAGGTCGTCCGCCCGAGGCCGAGTCCGCCCATCAACAGCCCGCCCTTGCCAAACCGTGCGTTCGCCGAGAGGTCGATGCCGTTGTAGACCTCCTTGGGATCACCATTTCGGCCGTCGAGATCCTGGTACCGCACGCGCTCGATCTGGAATCGGCCGAGCCGGTTCGGGTTGATATCGTAGAGGCCGCATACCTGAGAGCCGCTCACATCACCCAATCGCGCATCGGTCGGTGCCGTCGTGCAGTACCCGGTGAAATCGGCCGGCGTGACGGCCCGATTGACGAACGCCTGCTGGTTCCTCCAATCGGTTCGGTAGTACGCGACGGTCACCCCGAACCCTGGCACGAGCTCGTGCTGCAGCGCAACCGAGGTCTGGTAGTTGAACTCACGCACGCCCCAACCCGTGCGAGCGGCCTCGGCCCACGAAATGATCGCCGCCGATCCGCCGAGCCCCTGGTTGTCAACCGTACCGCACTCACCGTTGGCCGTGAGCTGTTGTAGGTTGCAGTCAGGGACGAAGTTGGTGTTGGCGTCGGTCCACTGCCGCAACGCCGAGGGAATCACGGCCTGCGCCGGTGATACGGTCTGCGCGTCGCCGCCGCCCATCCCCATCAGGTATCGGCCAAACGACGCTTTGATGGCCGTCTTGCCGTTGCCGAAGATATCGTAGACACCCCCGAGGCGCGGCTGGATGTCGTGGAAGTTGGGGATGTCACGCAGCTCAGGATAGCGGCGCTCGCCGATGAAGGGCCCGGCCGGCACCGTGGTCTCGCGCGCGAACGCCCAGAAGTGATCGTACCGGAGGCCCAGGTTGACCGTCAGGCGGCCCATCGTCCACTGGTCTTGGGCGAAGAGGCCCATGCTCCGCACGCGGACGTTGTTCACAAACGGCGTCGCGAACTGACGGATGAATGCAGGAGCCCCTTGCCTGAAGATGTAGTTGTAGCCACTCGGCAAGGCGTTTCCGACCGTGTCGTAATTACCCTGCACCGTCTGGAGGCCCGTCCTGAAGGTGTGTTGACCCGTGACATAGGACATCATGAACCGCTGGCCGAAGTTATTGCCGTTGTGCACGTCGTCGTAACTCCCGCCTTGGAGCCCTCCGGGGAGCGCGCCCCAGGTGTATCCCGTCGTCTGTTCGGTGATCGACACGTCGTTCGGGCCCGGCGTCTTGAAGTTCGTGAACGCCACGTCCTGCCACAAGAAATTCACCGTCCCCTGGAACAGCAGCTTGTTCGTCGCCGGATAGGTCCAGCTGGACTGCGACAGCCACATCCCAGATGGAAGCACCAATGAAGCTGGCGACCGCGCTGGCTCCGATGAGCGGTGCGGCATAGCCGCCGATCAAACTCCCGGTCGAGGCCGGCTCGGTCGCGATCACGGGCCACTCGGTTTTGGGTGTGAGGCAAATGTTCTTCACACGATCGATGATTCCCATCCAGGACCTCCGGACGGGTAGTGTGTCATGAATTGGTCCTTGGTCCTTCGTTCTTTGTTCTTGGTCGGGCCTTGGTCCTTGGTCTGTCCTTGGTTCTTGGTCCTTGGTCCGTCCTTGGTCCTTGGTCCTTGGTGAGTTCTGTTGGCAGCGTTTCTGCTCTTCGACGGGCATGGGTGTTGTTCGATTCGAGGACCTGCGGGTCTGGCAAGCGGCGATGCGGCAGAGCACGAATCTGGCGAACCTGCGAAACAAGGCGGGTTTCCGCACCGACGGCGACCTGTCGAACCAGCTCCTGTCGGCAAGTCTCTCGGTCGCCAGCAACATCAGTGAAGGATTTCTGAGACGTCGCGACCGCGAATTCGTGCATTTCCTGCGCATTGCCGCCGCCTCGAACGGCGAGGTGCGGTCTTGCCTCCACGCCGCTCGCGGCCGCGGCTACCTCACTGAAGCGAAAGCCGACGTCCTCATCGAAGACAGCAACGCCATCGGCCGCATGCTGAGACGCCTCGAGGAAACACTCGTCAGACCAAGACCCAAGGACCAGGAACTAAGGACGGACCAGGGACTAAGGGACGGACCAGAGACTAAGGACTAAGCCCGGACGAAGGACCAAGGACAGCCCAAGGACCAATCCCCAAGGCCCAAGGACCGACGACGTCCCAGTCCACCCCTACTTGTTGGAAAGCGCAAACGTGAGAATCAGGTTGCCACCCGAGGCGACGGTGAGGTACTGCACGCCGTTGACCTGATAGGTGATCTGCGCGGCCCGGATCGCTGCTCCCGTGTAGAACTCCCAGAGGAGCTTCCCGCTCTTCGCGTCCATCGCATAGAACGTGCCCTGGCGATCGGCCACGAAGACCAAGTTGCCGGCCGTCGCGGTCGTGCCGGCCGAGGGTCCGCCGCCGACCGGCGTGCGCCAGATCAACTCGCCGGTTGCCGGGTCGTACGCCGAGACGTTCCCCTTCTCTGGCGCCGCCGATTCGCGCTTCCCGGCGGTACTGAATTGACCGTTCTTGAGCGTGTTGCCCACCGAGATCGCCGTCATGAAGATCGGCAGCTCCTTGCCGGCGACGTACAGCAACCCTTCGTTCGGGCTGAACGAACTCGAGCCGTAGTGCACGGCTTCACGGGGCGCATGCACGGCGCCGCCGGGCAGCGGCGGTGTGTAGAACGGCACGCGCGGGTACTTCTGGTGCTGCGGATAGAGCTCGCCCGTCACCTCTTGCGAGGCCGTCGGCACCATCGGCTTGCCCGACGCGGTGTGCGGAATGGGCTGTGTCGGCCACACTTCTTCACCCGGAACCTCGGTCTTGGTCGAGAACGGCATCTCGATAATCGGGTTGAGCGGCTTCCCCGTCTCGCGATTCAGGATGTAGACGTAGCCGTTCTTGTTCGCCGCCGCGACGGCCCTCACCATCTTGCCGCCCACGCGGACGTCGAAGAGCGTCGGCTGCTGCCCTGCGTCGTAGTCCCAGATGTCGTGGTGCACCTGTTGGAAGTGCCACTTGAGCTTCCCGGTCCGGACGTCGAGCGCCACGAACGCGTTCGTGAAGAGATTGATCCCCTTGCGCGCCGATCCGTCTTGATCAGGGGACGGATTGGCGATGGTCATGTGCAGCGTTCCCGACTCGGCGTCCACCGCTGGCGTCGCCCAGATGCCACCGCCGTGACGCACACCGCCAATCCAGGTGTCCTTGGCGATCTCCCACCCCTCGTCGCCCGGCCCCTGCGGGACGCCCCAGAACTTCCACAGGAGCTCGCCTGACTTCGCATTGATGCCGATGATGAGCCCGCCGGGAATGTGGTTCTCGCTGAGCGCCGTGCCGACGACGAGAATGCCGTTGAAATACTGGGGCGCCATGTTCATGGTGTAGCCCCAGTCGGCGGGCTTCTCGAGCTGCGGATACTTGGACTTGAGCGCCTGCGTCAGCGCGTGCGACACGCCCTTGTCGCCGAAGCTCTCGACGGCCTTCCCCGTCCTCGCGTCGAGCGCCCACACGCGCGCATCGCGCGCGAGGTACACGACGCCATCACCGTAAGCCGCGCCACGCCCGCTGCCGACGGTGTTGTTGATCCAGATGGGCCGTCCGCTCGTCGCATCGAGCGCCACCACCTGCTCGGCCGTCGTCACATACATCACGCCGTCGACGACGATGGGGGTCGAGCCGGCGTTCCTGGTGTGGTACAGCCACCGCACGGCCACGGACCTGATGTTCGAGGCGTTGATCTGTTTGAGCGGTGAGTAGCGGGAGTTGGCGACGTCGAGGTTGTGCAGCGGCCAATCCTTCGATGAAGCGCGATCGACTTTGGGGAGGGGAACCAGCTGGACGGGCGCGTCTCTCGTCGTCGCGCGCCTCAACTCCTCGGGGGTGAGCACCTGTGCCCCCGCGGCCGCGCTCGATGCGGGCGTCGGCGCAGACGATCCGCCCGTGAGGAAGTCGGCGACGGCGCGACGTTCTGAGTCGGTGAGCGGCGCGCCTTGCGCCGACATCACGCCGTTTGTCAGAGCATCGAGCACCTGCTGTGACGTGCGATCGCGCAGTGCGCTCCGGCTCGGTGCGCGCTCGTCCGCGGTGCCCTCGTGACAGCTCGCGCAACGGCGGCTGAAGATCTCGGCGCCGTTGACCGGCGACTGCGTCCGTGGCTGGACCGTGCCGACCCCGACCGTGAGAACCACGAGAAGAAGAAGGCGCCTGGATCGCATCGGATGATGGCCCTTCGTCCGTCCCGGTTCAGCCCTTCGCGGGCGTGACCGTGACCGTGACGTCCTGGTATGCCTCGGCACCACCGTCGTGGGCCAGCGCGCGAATCACGTACGTGCCTGACTCCTTGAAGCGCACACGCACCGGCACCGAGCCATCGGCGGGCAACGTCGGCCGCTCCCACCCAGGGGACCAGGGAGACCCGCTCAAGAAGTCCGGGTAGACCTTGAACTGCGGCGGATCGAAGGTCACCGTGTCGCCTGGTCCTCGGAACACATGCCACGCGACACGCAGCCCGAGAGTCAAGCCCTGGAATGGACCGCCTCGTCCCCGCGTGGGCTTCGGAATGCCGTCGTCGCTCGCGATGGCATTGAGCGACAGCGCGTCGCCCACCGCGACGGTGCGCTTCAGTTCTCCCTGGATCTTGACGACAGGCGGCTTGTTTCGCTCGACTTCGCCCTGGACATCGAACCCGGTGTACTGCCGATAGATGCCGCGCGCGTCGAGGATGTATTCGGGTTTGAGCGACGCGTACGCCTTCTCGGTTCGACCGGCCGACGTCACTGTCCAGATGAGCTCCTTCTTTCCGAAGTCCTTGGGCACGGTCACGCGGAACTGGTTCATGTTCCGGCGGGGCATGAAGTAGGTCGGCTGTCCCTGATCGATGGGCCCTGGCTCGAAACTGTTGTTCGGCCCGACCGGCACGTACAGGTGCTCCTCGAAGTTGCGGTTCATGTAGCCGAACAGCAGGTCGAACGACCCGTCAGGGTTCGGCAGGTACCCCTCGTACGATGGCACCACGTTCTGGCCACTTCGATACTGCACCTGCGCATGGACGACGAGCGCCGCCGCGCCGATGACCGCGACGAGCACGACCGACGCAGTCCTCCGATTGAGCCAGTACGACCGCCCAGGTCCGGGTGAAGCGGGACGCCACGACTCGTGACGGTTCACCGAACCGTGCTCCTGAGAGGAGCCTGGGCGCGAGACCGTTGTCCTCACGACGACATCCTTTATCTGCTATCTGCAAAAAAGGGGGCGCCCGAGCGCCCCCCACTGTTGAAAACCCAAACGCGCTCGCGCCTACTACTGCTGTTGTTGCTGCTGCGTCGTGCGTCCTGACGCGCGGTTGGCCCTCGCCGCGAGCTCCTCTTTGTACTGCTCCTCCGTCAGCGCTACCCAGCGTCCCAGGAAGAAGAACATCTCGTCGACCGACCGGCTGCCGATGCCGTGCCAGTTTCGCGGTTCGACGATGTTCTTGTTCTTGGTCGAGTTGTCGTACCAGGCGATGACGTGGATCACCGTACCGGCTGGCAGAAGAGGGGCGGCGTGATCCGCGTACTGATAGGTCTTCACCCAGTTGTGGTTGTAGCCGGCGCAGGTCAAGGTCTGGACGATGCCGTTCGGATACGTCGCGTTGACGCACATCCGCTTGCCACCGGCGTGCAGGTGCGGCTCGAAGCTCACGAGCTTGGCCGGCGTCTTGAGAAAGGCGACCGTGTCGAAACGGATGTTGTCGGTGTTGGCGGGAATGTCGAGATCGTTGTTCGACAGGATGCCGCCAATCGCACTGGTTTTCAGTTTGTACTTCGGCTGATACTCTTTCGGATGGAACTTGAACCCGACGTCGAGTCGGACGGTCACTTCCTCACCGAACGAGTGCGTGTGCACGCGCCACGCGAGCGACGCTCCCGCCGGGAGCTTCACACCGAGTCCGTCGGGGAAGATGGTCGCGTTCTGTCCCGCTTCGTGGGTGATCGCGAACCCCTCGGCGTCCGTCGAACTCACGGGCCCCGGCTCACCGCCTGTTTCCGACCCTGTCGTGAGGCCTGCGTGGTGAATCACCGAGTACCCACCCAGGCCACCAGTCCGCGCCACGCCGCTCTTGGACGAGGAGACGCGCACTTCGTGGACCTCAACTGACTTGATGTAACGGTCTTCGGGAAGCTTGATCTTCGTCGGCTCCCAGTATCCGTGCCAATCGGCGCCGACCGCCGGCACGGTCATCTGAGGCGACGTCACGATGAGGTCGGGGTCGCCGATCGTCCATTCGATGCCGTTTGGAAAGGTCTTCGGAGGCGGCATGTCCGCGGGGTTGCCGCGCGGGCTGCCCGCGTCGACCCACCGAGCGATGAGCGCGACCTCCTTGTCGCTCAGCGACGGATCGTCCTTGAACTCCTGGACGCCCACGTTCTTCTCGATGAACCACGGCGGCATCTCGCGGCGGCCGGTGCGTTCCTTGATGGCACGCGCCCACGGTCGCACGTCTTCATAGGTCAGCAGCGACATGGGCGCGCCACCGCCCGGTGGTGGCCGATGGCAGCTCTGACAGGAGCGCTGCAGAATCGGCGCAATATCCTTCGTGAAGGTGACGGAGTCCTGCCGCGGAGCCTGGCCGGCCACTGCCGGCGTGGCCGCGGCAAGCAAAGCGGCCAACCCGGAACCGAGAACGACGTGTCGGCCTGTCATGATTCCCCCTACCGGTGGTCCGCGAGCGGTTGGTTTGACTGCCGGTAAGAATAGCCGAGCGAGGCCCTCAGAGCAATCGACAACGCTCGAGTCCGAGGTCTTACCAAGGCAACACCCTCTTGGTGAACCGCCGACCGATTTCGGCGGTTTCCTGGTCGGCGGGCCCAAGACGGACTCCTTCCTTGATCGAGGCGATGACCCTCGCGGCATCCATCGATTCGAGGAAGAACACCTTGCGCTTTCGGGTGGCGGCCAACACCTTGTTGCGCGCCGCCTGCACGTCGGGACGCGATCGTCCGTCCGGTCCGAGCGCGCCGAGCGACAGCGTCATGTCGCCGGGGCCCCACTCCGCGAAGCCGATGCCAGGGACGCTGAGGCTGGCGTCGGCATTCTCGACGGCGTACTTGTCCTCGAGCTTGAGGCCGAGAATCAACTCGCCATTCGGGTTGAGCGGCCAGACGTCGGCCTTCTCGTAGTACTCGTCTGCCGTCACACCCCAAATCTGAGCGGCCGGCGGGGCGCCGTGCGCGCCTCGCCTCCCCTCGCTCAGGCTGCGGCCGACGCCTTGCTTGTGAATCGGGAAGCGCACGGCTTCGACAAACGCTCGCACCGCGCCTGGCGTATCGGCGTGACAGAGCAAGATGCCGTGCACGCCAGTGGCGAGCACCTGGTGGAACATCCAGGCGTTGGCTCTGACGGTCACTTCGTCGGTGCCGTTCACGGGCACGGTCACGATGATGGCCGGCGTCTTGTGCCCGCTTTTCGTCGGACCAGCGGAGGCGAGCCCTCTCATGTACTCCGCAAGCGCCTTCACATCGAACGGCGCGTGCTCCATGTCGTAGGTGAGGTAGTCGGCGTAGGTCTGCGCGTCGGTCTTGCCCTGCGCGAAGCTCTGGGCGCCGCCCGAGCTCGCATCGGTGTAGTAGACCGGCTGGTCGGCTGCCAGGAGCTCGATGATGCGGTTGATCCGCTTCGGCGCCTGAGCCTGCGTCGGCCAGGTCGTGACAACGAACATGCCGGCCAGCGCGGCTCCGATGGCGAGAGAGTGGGTGTTCATACGCGCCAAGCTCCTGGAAGATGATCTTAGGAGATGCGGAACGGGATTGAGAGCCGATGCGAGACGCAAGCCCCGCCAGCCTCCGCGGCGGAAGCCGGGTCGGAGGACTGCTAAGCTATGGATGGCGATGCGCCCGTAGCTCAGCGGATAGAGCACCCGCCTCCTAAGCGGGGGGCCGCCAGTTCAATTCTGGCCGGGCGCGCCATTCTCAATCGGGGCTCTGCCCCGCACCCCGGCTTCGTCGCTTCGCGGGGACCCCAACGCCCCGCGCCGCTCCTCGCGGCCGCGCCGTGCGCGGCGTCGATCTCACGCGTTCTCGGGGCTCTGCCCCGCACCCCGGCTTCGTCGCTTCGCGGGGACCCCAACGTCCCGCGCCGCTCCTCGCGGCCGCGCCGTGCGCGGCGTCCTCCCGGGCTCCGCCCCGAACCTACCGCCGCACGCTTCGGCGCGACTGGCAGTGACCTTGCCTACTTGAGCTGAGCGCTGACACTCGACCCATTCGGTGTCGCAAAGCCATGCACGGATCCCTCATGCGACTACTCGGCCTCTCGATCGTCCTGCTCGCACACACGTCGATCGTCTCGGCGCAGCCACCCGATCCCGGGCCGTCGGTCGCGACCCGACACGAGAGCATCGCGAATCCGGTGCACGGATCGACGCTGCGGGTCACGGCGCCATGCAAGGGCGCTTCGACACCGTGCGCCTGGGACAGTCCCGCGACGTGGACGACGGGCCAGATCCCTGGCCCGGCCTCACTGGTCATCGTCGATGGCCACGTGCGCATCGGGACGACTGCGGCGGCAGCGGCGAGTATTGGCGTGTACCCGGGCGGTCGGCTGTCGATGTCGACCACGGCCACTACCCGCCTGACAACGGGCGACCTGGTCGTCTTTGCCGGAGGCGCGCTCGAAGTCGGAACGGCGGTCGATCCGATTTCCGACGGCGTCTCGGCCGAAATCGTCATCCGCGATCTGCCGTTCGGGCCAGCGGACACCGGCCAGCACCTGCGCGGCCTCGTCGTCATCGACGGCGCGATCACGATGCACGGTTGGCCCATCCCCACAGGATTCCTCAGGCTCACCGCCGCGCCTGCGGCGGGCGCGAGCACACTCTCCCTCTCCACATCGGCCGTCGATGCCGGCTGGCGAGTCGGCGACACGGTACTCGTTCCACGGACCTCCCAGTGCCGAATCGCGTCGGGTCCGTGTGCCGAGAACGAGACCGAGGTGCGCACGATCCAGGCCATCGCCGCACCTGGTCTCTCGCTGACGCTCGACGAACCGCTGACGTTCGCCCATCCGGGTGGCAGGCGCCTCGACGGAACGATCGATCTCTTCCCGCACGTACTCAACCTGCACCGCAACGTCATCGTCCGATCCGAGAATCCAGCAGGCGTGCGCGGCCATGTGCTCGTCCATGGCCGTTCGATGGTCGACATTCGCTATGCGGCATTCTGGCACCTTGGACGAACCGACATTCGTGACTTGGGACCGACGAACCAGAAGGGTCGGTATCCGCTCCACGCGCACAATTTGATCGGACCCGTCACACCGCTCCCCGGCGGCTTTCAATTCCTGCTGCTCGGCAACATGATCGACTTCGGTGCCCTCAACCGCACGCAGCGGCGAAAGTGGGGCATCGTGCTCCACGGCAGTCACTACGGCTTGGTCGAGAACAACATCGTCGACCATGCAGCGGGCGCGGGCATCGTGACCGAAGACGCCAGCGAGACCGGCAACGTCTTCCGCCGCAACTTCGTCGTGCGGATCGTCGGCGGCAACGGCGCTCGGACCGAGGACACCGATCCCGGTGACCTCTCGAAGCTCGGGCGCGCCGGCGTCGGCTACTGGTTCAACGGCGGCGGTGGCAACACCTTCGAAGACAACGTCGCCGCCGACGTCTTCGAGTGCACGTATTGCTACGGCTTCAAGTTCGACAACGTCTACGTCGACACCGTGCGGCTCCCACGCGCCCAGGGTGACGACCCGCACGCCTCGGGTGGCGTCCCGACCGACCCGTACACGATCGGCCTACGACGCTTCTCACGCAACGAGGCGTACGGCGTGCCCAATGGCCTGACCATCTGGTGGATGTGCACGCTCTTCGAGAGCCCACGAGACGGCTGCTCCAGCCTGGTCGACGAGTTTCGTGTGTGGCATCACCACCGCTGGGGGTACTTCGGCTACGAGACGAGCCGTATGACGCTGCGGGGATTCACGCATCGCGGAGATGTCTCGGTCCTGACCAACGGGTACGAGAACGTCACGGCACTGTTCCTCGTCGACTACCTTCAGAGGCAGACCGTCGTCCAGGACGCCGACATTCAAGGTGCTGCCACTGGCATCGTCGCCCCGGTGAACGCCGACGTGCGAGGCGCGACCGGGCGCGACGTCGGCAAGACGATCGTGATCAACAGCTTCATTGGCGCGGCCTCTGGCATCGAGGTCTACGCGCCATCGTCGACCAACGGTGCCGACAATCTGTCACCGCAGACCCTCGTACTCGACCACGTGAGGTTCGCGTTCCCTTCAACGCGTAGCGGCACCCATGTGTGGTTCGGAAGCGGCGGTGCCGGCGGCTCGACGTCGCGGAATCTCCAACTTCGCAACGAGGTCTGGATCTGCGATTACGATCGCTCGGCCGGGCAAGACGGCGTGGATCTGTACCTGATTCCACGCTACCAGCCCTCGAGCCGCTGCGATCCCGCGTTCGCCGATCGCAGCGCCGATCTGTCAGCCAGTTATCCACGTCTCGATGGCGCCTGGGTGTATCGACTGCTGGCGACGGGTGTTCCCTCCGCGCCGACCGGCTTCCGGGTCGTGAAACCCTAGTAGAGCGTTTTCGATTTCGCTGTAGGACGTCGTCCGTTGGTCGTGGTCCTTCGGGGTTGGTCCGTTCCTGGGCCGTGGTCCCGGCCTGAGGCCTTCAGTCCTTCGTCCCACGCGGTGTGGGCGGTGAAGCGACGCCAATCACTCGCACCCGTCCGCGGTCGCGGTATCCTGATGCCACCCATGGAAGAGGTGACCAGGCGGCGCTTTCTCCAGGGCGCTTTTGGGACGGCCCTGTTGCCGTGCACAGCGGCGAACGCGCATCCCCACGCGCCTGCCCACCTGGCGATCACTCCTCGAGAACGTCAGGTGATGGCCGGCCTGGTCAGACCGTTCATGGAGGCGCACGAGGTGCCGGGTCTGGCGATCGCATTCGCGCACGGCGGCGCGGTGTTGTACGAGCAAGGGTTCGGGTTCGCCGATGCCAGCCGCCGGATTGCGGTGACCCCCGATCATCGGTTTCGGATCGCGAGCGTGACGAAGCCGATCACGGCCTGTGCGGTCCTCGGCCTGATCGAGCGCAAGCAGTTGGCCCCTGAACGAACGGTCTTCGGCTCCGAGGGCGTCCTCGGGACGACGTACGGGCGCCGGCCGTACGGAGGCGACATCGAGCGAATCACGATCGATCACCTGCTCACCCACGTGAGCGGTGGCTGGTCGAACGACACCGACGATCCCATGGGACAGCGGCCCGAGCTCTCGCACGCCGATCTGATTTCCTGGGTGCTCGATTCGAGACCCCTTGCCGCACGACCTGGCACCCGTTACGCCTATTCGAACTTCGGCTACTGCGTGCTCGGCCGAGTCATCGAGAAGGTCACAGGCCGGCCGTACGCCCAACACGTGCGACACGTCGTGATGGACCGCTGTCAGATCCGCGACATGATCATTGCCGGCAACACGCTGGCCCAGCGTGCGCCGAACGAGGTCGAGTACTTCGGCGAGCGCGGTGAGGATCCCTACGCGTGGAACGTCCGGCGCATGGACTCGCACGGTGGATGGCTGGCGACGGCGCGTGATATCGCGCGGTTCGCCACCTACTTCGACCAGTCCGACTCGGCGTCCCATCTGCTGTCAGCCGCCACGATCCGGTCGATGGTCGCACCGAGCGCGGCGAACCCGCGGTACGCTCGCGGGTGGATCGTCGATGGGAAGGGCACGTGGTCGCACGACGGGAGCCTGCCGGGCACGACGGCGCTCGTGGTCCGAACGGCTGGCGGATTGTGCTGGGCGGCGCTGGCGAATACCCGTCAGCTCCAATCGAAGATGGGCGGCGCGTTGGATCGGCTGATGTGGACTCTGGCGCGGCTGCCGGCGGCCTGGAACGCGAAGCGGGCGGGGTCCCGCGATCCCAGGGGCGCCCGACCTGGGCGAACGGGCTCAACCCGCTGAGAGGAGACGAGCATGCGAGCGACCTGCGCTGTTCTGCTGTCCATGGCCGTGTTGACGTCGAGCGCGATCCGTGCCGGCATTGCGCCCTCGGCGCCAGCAGCCGTCGACGGTGTGCCAACGGCGGACCCTGCTGCCGTCGGCATGTCCTCGGCCCGACTCGGCCGGCTCGAGACGGCCCTCAAGGGCTATGTCGATCGCCATGACGTCGCTGGCGTCGTGGCACTCGTCGCGCGCCGCGGCAAGGTCGTCCACTTCTCCGCGCACGGACACCGCGACCGTGATGCCGGCAAGCCGATGACCCAAGACGCCATCTTCCGGATCGCCTCGATGACCAAGCCCGTCGCATCGGTCGCGCTGATGATGCTCTACGAGGAAGGGCGCTTTCAGCTCAAGGACCCGATCGCCAAGTGGCTGCCGGAGTTCGCCGACCAGCGGGTCGCGATGCCCGCCACTTACCAGGAGCTCGGGCGCGGGCGCTACAAGACCGTGCCGGCGAGCCGCCCGATCACGGTCCAGCACCTGCTCACGCACACCGCCGGGCTCGCGAACACGTACCGCGGGATCACGAAGCCCGAGTTCGATGAGATCGCGCCGCAGCAGAAGTTGGGTGACACGCTCTCCGACCTCTCGACGCGTCTGGCCAAGGTGCCGCTCAACTTCGAGCCGGGCGACCAGTGGGAGTACGGCGTGGCGACCGACCTCGTCGGGCGGCTCGTCGAGGTGATGTCCGGCAAGCGCCTCGACGTCTTCCTGCGCGATCGCCTCTTCGATCCGCTCAAGATGACCGATACGCACTTCCACCTGCCCAGTACGAAGCTCGATCGCTTCACGGCTGTGTATCGTCCGGCCGATGGCGGAAAGCTCGCCCTGCTCGAACCGCCCACCGCGGACAGCCGCTTCGTTCGCGAGCCGCACACCTACTTCAGTGGAGCTGGGGGGCTCCTGTCGACCGCCCGCGACTACTTCCGGTTCAGTCAAATGATGTTGAACGGTGGCACACTCGATGGCACGCGCATCCTCGGCCGCAAAACAGTCGAGCTCATGACCGCGAACCACACTGGTGACCTCGACGTCTGGCTGGTCGGCCCCGGTCACGGTTTCGGGCTCGGTTACGCCGTCGTGCTCGACCCGGGCAAGGTCGCCATGCCCTACTCCATCGGCAGCTACTTCTGGTGGGGCGCGTTCAATACGACGTTCTGGATCGATCCCAAGGAGCAGCTGGTCGGGATCCTGCTCACGCAGCTCCGCCCGTACAACCACCTGAACATCCGCCAGGACCTCGTCACCCTGACCTACCAGGCCATCATTGACTGAAGCGCTTCTGAAACTCTTGTAGCGCGCGATCAGGCCTTTGGGGCTTGGGCCTTTGGTCTTGGTCCGCCCCCGGCCCTTGGCCTGACCCTAACCGTCGACCACGGCCGTTGCGACCGATGCCGCACCGGCCCACTGCTCGAGTGCCCGTTCGAACGCGCTCGTCGCGTCGGCGAGCCGCCCGCGCAGTCCAGGCGGCGCGTAGAGGACGGCCATCACGTTGCGAGACCCCTCGGCCAGCTTGGTCTCCATGGAATCCTTCACTGGAGTCGCGCAGGGCCGATCGTCCGGCAGCCGCGCGACCAGCAGCAGGTCCTCGAGCTCGATGCGCTGGCCGCTCGCATTGAACACGTACGATTCCCCCGCACGCCCGCGGCGGACCACGAACTCGCTCGCTGATGACGGAGCGGGCGCCGCGCGGTCGAGGTCGATCAGGGAGATTGGCAGGAGCGACTGCAGCGAGACCAGGTTGTTGATGTCGACCAACGTCCCAACACGCGGGAACCGATCGTCGCGTGCCGCGTTGAGGAGGTACTCGCTCGCCGGCTTGCCTCGCCCGGTTGGCTTGTACTTTCGGTAGCGGAGCAGGTCGCGCACGCTTCCGACAACCGCCTCGGTGTCCGAACGAACCCGCGCTTCTGTCAGCGCCTGGTGGATCGCGGCGTTCAGCGCATCGCCCCTCGCGTCGGGCCGACACTCACGCGCGATCACCACCCCGACCAGGACGGCCGGCGGATCGACGGTCAGGGTGACATCACCAATCGTGGGCATGCGGCATTCTCTCTCGTCCTTGCGCGCTCGTCACGACGGTGCACACGGCCATGGCTGCCGCTCTTCGGACCGTGGGAGGCACTCTCCACTTGCGAACCGTGCTGAAGCCTGGCTGAAGCCGGACGCCGCGCGTGGCCGCGCCACAACGGAACACTGCGCTCATCTCTGCGGCGGGCCCCGTCAGGGCTGCTAAGATAGGCGCACGAGGAGGCTCGATGCAGGGTCCACACGCGCTCCGCCGCCAGGTCCTTTCACACGCCGCGGCGCTTCTGGTCATGCTGATGGCAGTTCAACAGGTTGGATCCGCACAGCTGCAGCTCATCCCGCCGCCGGATGCGCGCGTGTCGTACATCCACCATCACTTCTACGTAAGCGATCTCGAGGTCCAGAAGAAGTTCTGGGTTGACGCGCTCGGTGGCACGTTCGCGGGCAAGCTCTTCACGCTCCCAGTGGAGATCGTCAAGTTCAAGAACGTCCAGATCCTGCTCTCGCCCCAGAAGCCCACCGGCGGGACGAAGGGAACCACGGTCAACCATGTGGGGTTCGTGGTGCCCAACCTGCGTGCCACGATCGACAAGCTGAAGGGCCTCGGCTACCGCATCGTCACGGCCGAGGAGCTCCCACCGACCGCCGAGGTCAAAGATGGCCTCGCCTTCCGACCCGATCAGAACACGTCGATCGCGTTCGTCATGCTGCCCGACGACATCAAGATCGAGTTCCTCGAAGACAAGTCGATGCAGGGCGATCTGCTCGCGCATCACACGCACTTCAACACGCCGAACGTCGAGGAGATGCGCGCCTGGTACGTGAAGGCGTTCGGCGCCGTGCCGGGCAAACGCGGATCGTTCGAGGTCGCCAACGTCCCCGGCCAGAATCTCACGTTCTCGGCGTCCGCCGAGCCCGTGGTGTCGACCAGGGGCCGGGCGTTCGATCACGTGGGCTTCGAGATCAAGAACCTCGAGCAGTTCTGCAAGGACCTCGAATCCAAAGGCATCAAGCTCGATCGGCCCTACGCCAAGATGCCCAACTCGTCGTTCGGGGTAGCGTTCCTCACCGATCCCTGGGGCACGAAGATCGAGCTGACCGAAGGCTTGTGATCATCACGGCAGGAGCCTGAGCCATGCGCAGACCACTGGCCACGTTCGTCGCTGTCGCGCTCACCACGACCGTATTGGCTTCGTTGGCCGAGGCGCGCGTCGTGCGCCTCGTCGTCGAGCAGAAGCGGGTCTTCGCCGACGGTCAGTCCTTCGGCGACGTGGGACCGTACGAACGCCTCGACGGGACGGTGTACTTCGAAGTCGATCCCACCGACCCGCTGAACGCAGTCATCGTCAATCTCGACAAAGCCCCGAAGAACGCCGCGAAGAAGGTCGAGTTCAGCAGTCCGTTCTTCATGCTGAAGCCGGTCGACATGAGCAAGGGGAACGGCAAGATCCTGTACGGCGTGAACAACCGGGGGAACAAGCTCGAAAGCGGCCTGCGTTGGAACTACAAGGCGGCGAGCAACAATCCCATCAGCGCGGCGGACGCCGGCGACGGCTTCCTCATGAAGCTCGGGTACACCGTCGTCGACGCCGGATGGCAGGGCGATGTCGACCCGGCGAATCATCGCCTGTCGCCGAAGTTCCCCGTCGCGGTCAACACCGACGGAAGCCCGGTCGTGGCGAGGATTCGCGTCGAGCTGTCCGACCGCGAGATCCCCGCTGCCGGCACGTTCAGCCTGCCGCTCAAGGGAAGCGCCAATTTCAAGCCGTATGCGACGGCTGATTTCAACACCGCCAAGGCGACGTTGACCGTGCGCTCCGCCGTGAACGGTCCTAAGACACCCATCGCGCCCGACGCATGGGCGTTCGGCACGTGCAAGGACGGCAGGGCCAGCCTGGTCCAGTCGCCAATCCACGTCTGCCTCTTCGAGGGCTTCAAGGTCGACCGCCTGTACGAGCTGACCTATCTCGCCAAGGATCCGCTCGTCATGGGCCTCGGCTACGCCGTCACGCGCGACCTCGCGTCGTTCCTCCGCAATCAGGCCAAAGATGAGGCTGGGAATCCAAACCCGCTGGCGCTCGGCGCGACGAGTGTCGGGATCAAACGGGTGTACGGGGCGGGCAGCTCCTCGACCGGGATGTACATGCGCGACTTCCTGTATCTCGGCTTCAACGAAGACGAGGCACACCGGAAGGTCTTCGACGCCGTCAACATCCATATTCCCGGCACGCACCGGCTGCTGGCCAACGTACAGTTCGCCGACCCCAACACCTACTCGCGTCAGGACGACCGGTTCGACTTCATCTCGACCTCGTATCCTCCGCTGACCTTTGCCGTGACGACCGACCCGATCTCGGGGATCAAGGACGGCATCCTCAAGCGGCCGAAGACCGACCCCCTGGTCTTCCAGACCGACACGGAGAACGAGTTCTGGACGTTCAAAGCCTCGCTCAACGTCCATGACGGCCTGGGCAAGCCGGTCGCCGTGCCCGACACCGTGCGGCTCTACTACCTCTCGAACTTCCAGCACAGCGGCGGCGATCCGAGCCTCGCCGTGCCGGGCAAGCTCGCGATGTGCGCCAATCCGACCAACCCGAACTATCACGGCCCGACGCAGCGCGCCTTGCTCATGGCGCTCGACGCCTGGGCCGACAAGGGGGTCGCGCCACCCAAGAGCAATTACCCGCGCGTCGAAGACGGGACGCTCGTCACGCTCGAGGAGTACAAGAAGAGCTTCCCCGCCATTCCGGGTCTGGCGATGGCCAGCGTGGTGACGGAGCTCTTCTTCCACAACTTCGGGCCGAAGTTCCGATCGACGGGCGGCATCGTGACCGACCAAACGCCCGTCCGCGGGAAGCCGTATCAGGTGCTCGTGCCGAAGGTCGACAAGGACGGCCTGAACGTCAGCGGCGTCCGTCAAATGGAGGTGCGCGTTCCGCTCGGGACGAACATCGGCTGGAACGTGCGCGCGAGCGGCCGACGCGAGGGGAGCCTGTGCGGGCTGAACGGATCGTTCCTCCCGTTTGCGACCACGAAGGACGAGCGCCTGAAGTCAGGGGATCCACGCCTGTCACTCCAGGAGCGTTACAAGGATCACGACGGGTACGTCGCGGCGGTCAAGAAGGCGGCGTCCGATCTCCAAGCCGAGGGCTTCCTGCGTGCTGAAGACGCCGAGCGCTTCGTCCGCGACGCCGAGCAGGGCCACGTCTTACATCATTAATCACTCGGGGCCCTGCCCCGAACCCCGGCTCGGTCGCTCGCGGGAACCCCTTGCCCCGCTCCGCTTCCTCGCGGGCGCGCCGCCGGTCTGCGCCTCACCTCCCTCGCTCGAAAACCAGCGCGCAGACCAGACTCACTCGGGGCTCTGCCCCGGGGCCTCACCTTCGCCGAAGGCTTCGGTCACGGGTGCCTTCAGTTGAGTGCGAATACTCGTTGCCGGTCCCATATCGGTCCGATACGGACCTGACCTGACACGACTCGCCGGGCAGAAGCTCATCAATTGAAACTCGAGCCTCGGCACGAGGCGTGACCAGCGGACGCCGCCTGAGAGGCTCAGCCATGGAGCCACCGGCGAAACGAGCCAAATCCCGGACTGCGGCTCCCCGAGGTCATCGAACGTGCGCCTAAGTCTCTGATACACACATAGAATACTGTCTCGGTGCGATTCGGCTTCGCGCCAGAGCAGATATGGGTTACGAGGGCGACGCGTTCATCAGTTACGCCCACCTCGACAACCGCGCGCTGTCCGACGACCAGCCCGGGTGGGTGGCGAGCTTCCAGCGCGTGCTCGAAACGCGCGTGACCCAACTCATCGGCCGTGAGGCGCGTGTGTGGTGGGACGCGGAGGAGCTGCGCGGCAATGACGTCTTCCCAGATGTCCTGGCGAATCGCCTTCGCAACGTCGCGGCGCTGGTGCCGATTCTGTCCCCCAGCTATCTGAACTCCAGATGGGGCCGTCGCGAGCTCGAGGAGTTCTGCCGCGCGGCAGAAAAGGCCGGCGGCCTTCGGATCGGCGACAAGGCTCGCATCTTCAAGGTGCTCAAGACGAGCGTGCCGCTCGCGCAGCATCCGCCCGAGCTCATCGACTTCATCGGCTACGAGTTCTACCGGATTGAGCCGGAAACGGGGCGGGTCCGTGAGCTCCTCGGCGAATTCGGTCCGGAGACCGAGCAAGAGTTCCTGCTGAAGCTCGACGATCTGGCGCACGACCTGTGCCAGCTGCTCCAGCGTCTCCACGAGAGTCACGCCACTCCGTTCGTTCAGAACGCACCGACCGGCAGCGTCTACGTGGCCGAGACCACCAACGACCTCAAGCCGCAGCGCGACGCGCTGCGGCGTTCGCTCCAGCAGCAAGGGTATGCGGTGCTGCCGTCGCGCGCGATGCCGTTGGCAAGTGGCGAGCTGGAGAACGTGATCCGGCAGGACCTGTCGACGTGTCGCATGTCCATCCATCTGTTCGGTGCGACCTATGGGCTGGTTCCGGAAGGGGCAGCGGTGTCGTTGCCCGAAATCCAGCACGCGCTGGCCGCCGAACGATCGGCACACGAGCACTTCTCCCGGCTCCTCTGGATCCCCAAAGGGATCACGGTCGCCGACGAGCGTCAGCGGCGGCTGTTGGATCGGCTTCGGCTCGACGAAGGGATGCGGCTGGAGACGGACCTGCTTGAAACGTCCTTCGAGGAACTCGGGACGATGGTGATGGCGCGCCTGCAGGCACCGGCCCGACCGACCGCGCGGACGTCTGACGCCGCGGGGTCTGACGTGGCCAGTTTGTACCTCGTTCACGATCAGCGAGATGCAGCGGCCGTCTCGCCGTTCACGGATCTGCTCTTTCAGTCGTTCGAGGTCATGCACCCGCAGTTCGAGGGCGACGAGCGCGAAGTGCGACAGGCGCACGAGGAGGCGTTGCGGGTCTGCGACGGCGTGTTGCTCTTCTACGGCGAAGCCGGCGAACCGTGGCTGCGTCGCAAGCTGACCGAGATCCAACGAAGCCCCGGTACGGGCCGGACCAAGGCGCCGCCCGAGGTCTGCGTGTGCCAGGCGCCACCTCGTACACCAGTGAAAGAGCGGTTTCGGACTCACTACGCGACCGTCGTCGCACAGTGGCACGGCTGCGATCCGGTCGCGCTCCAGCCCTTCCTGAACGCCGTCCGGGCCAGAGGACGGGAGTCGGCCCGGTGATCACCACAACCCTGGTGACGAATCCCTTTCCGGGCCTACGACCCTTCGAGGCGGCGGAAGACCACCTGTTCTTTGGCCGCGATGAGCAGGTCGACGAGCTGCTGCGCCGGCTGCGCTTCCATCGCCTGCTCGCGGTGGTGGGCACGTCGGGCTGTGGCAAGTCGTCGCTGGTGCGCTGCGGGTTGGTCCCCTCGCTCCATGGGGGCCTCATGGTTGCCGCGGGGTCGAGTTGGCGCATCGCGATGCTGCGGCCGGGGGGCGACCCGTTCGCCCAGCTCGCGAAGGCGCTCGCCACGCCCGAGGTGCTCGACCCCGCGCCTCACGACGCAGGCATCGCCGCGCACCGCTTCATCGAAGCGACGCTGCGTCGCGGGGCGCGCGGGCTCGTCGAGGCCGTCCAGCAGGCGTACCTGCCCGCCTCCGACAATCTGCTGGTGGTCGTCGACCAGTTCGAGGAGCTCTTCAGGTTTCAGGACACGCGCCGTCGGCCGTCCGTCGATGCGCGCGACGAGGCCGTGGCGTTCGTCAAGGTGCTGCTGGCGGCCGCCGCTCAGCCCGACGCGCGGCTCTACGTCGTGCTCACCATGCGATCCGACTTCATCGACGAGTGCATGGAGTATCCCGGCTTGCCCGAAGCGCTGAACGCTGGACAGTACCTCGTACCCAGCATGACCCGCGACGAGCTGCGTCTGGCGATCACCGGGCCCGTGGCGGTCGCCGGCGCGGAGATTGCCCCGAGGCTCGTGCAGCGGCTGTTGAACGACGTCTGGACCGATCAGGATCAGCTCCCCGTTCTGCAGCACGCGCTGATGCGCACATGGGACAGCTGGGCGGCGCGGAGCGACCCGCGCGGGTCCCTGGATCTCGGCGACTACGAGGCGGTCGGCGGTCTTCATGGCGCGTTGTCGCGCCATGCGGAGGAAGCGCTTCAGGACGCAGACACCACGCCCTACGAGATCGCCGGTCGGATCTTTCGCGCCCTCACGGATCTCGTGCGCGACCAGCGCGGCGGCCGACGCCCCTGCACCGTCGCCGAGCTCACGGCGCTCTCCGGCGCGCCGCCCGCGACCGTGGTACGGGTGATCGACGCGTTCCGACGTCCCGGCCGTTCGTTTCTGATGCCACCGCTGCCGGCGCCGCTCGAACCGGAGACGATCGTCGACCTGTCGCACGAAAGCCTGATGCGCGGCTGGCCGCGTTTGCGCGAGTGGGCGGATCGGGAGCGGGTGTCGGCGGAGATGTACCTGCGCGTGGCGCGCGCGGCTCGATGGTTCGACGAGGGAAGCGCGGGCTTGTGGCGAGACCCGGAGCTGGCGCTCGGCCTCGAGTGGCGTGCGGACCAACGACCAACCCCCGCCTGGGCGCACCGGTACGACGACGCCTTCGACCGCGCGATGCGGTTCCTGGACGACAGCGCCCGCGAGCGGGACCATGCGATTGCCGAGCGACGGGCCGAGCGCGTGCGACAGTGGCGGCGCCTGCAGTGGCTGGCGGGTGCCCTCGCCGTGCTGCTCATCACTGCAGTGGTCGCAGCGTACGTGGCCACGCGCGAGAGCGCCCGAGCTCGCGCCGAGCGAGCGCGTGCGGAGGAGAACCTGACGCTGGCGCGCGCCGCGGTCGACGATTCGCTGTCGGTGGTGGATCGTGAGCCCGCGCGGCTCGGGGTCGACGTCCCCGAAATCGTCGGGTTCCGGCGGGAGCTCCTCGAAAAGGCTCACCGGTTCTACGCCGAGTTCGTCGCGCAGGCTCCCGAGCGTGAGGATCTGCGGCGGGACGTCGCCGACGCACAGCTGCGCCTGGGACACATCGACCGGGCACTCGATGCCAGAGAGCGTGCGGTCGCCGATTATCGGGCGGCGGTGACCGCCTTCGAGGCGCTCGTCCGGCAGTACCCCACTCGCCCCTAGTACCGCCGCCATCTGGCCGAGGCGCACAACTGGCATGGTGAAGCCCTCCGCCGAGTCGGTGGCCGGTACGCGGAGGCCAGAGCGGCGTACGACGCAGCGCTCATGCTGGCAGGCGACGGAGCGGCCGATCCGCATGCGGCCGCGCGTGCCCGCTACAACCGGGGCATCCTGCTCGCCGACCACATCGGGCGGGAGGGCGTGACCCAGGCGGATGCGGAGCGCGACCTTCATGAGGCGATCCGCCTCCTCGAGCCGTTGGCGACGCAAGACCCGGATCCCGCGGTGAGCCAGGACCTCGGACGCGCGTACAACAACCTCGGCACGGTGATCGCGCTCGAGACCGGACGCGCAACGGAAGCGCGCGACCTCTATGCCCGCGCGGTGCGCACGCACGAGGCCCTCAGTCGCCGCGAGCCTCAGAACCGCGAGTACGTGATGGAGCTCGTGAAATTCCACAACAACCTCGCCGATGCCAGTCGCGAGCTCGGCGACATCGCGGAGGCGACCCGTCACAACGCGCACGCCCTCGATCGCATCGAATGGCTCGCCCGTCCGGCGCCGTCGGTAGGCATCGAGCGGGCGGATACCTACAACCTGCTGGGACGCATCGGTCACGACCGTGCCTCGGAGCGCTCGCCTGAGGCGTACCGGCGGGCCCTCGAGCTGTTCATCGCTCTCGGTCGTGACGAGAACACACGCAGCTTCCCCGAATTCCACGAGCGGTTCGGGGATCTGCTCGTGAACCTGGCCGATCGCCAATCCTCGGCGAGCCGGGCGGCCCACGCTCGCATTCTCGCCGACGCCGTCCGTGCCTATCTCGATCTCGTCGAACGGGCGGCCCAGTCGGGCTCGCCAGCCGAAGCCCGACAGATTTTGACCACGACCTCCCGCGTCCGTCCTGCCCTGAGTGGCAGCGCGGCCAGCTCGATGGAGGCCGCGCTGCGGCGCCTGACGCCCGCCCTGACATCCCGAGCAGCGGCGCCCTCCGATCCGAACGGCCCCAGATGAATCACACCATCCCAACCGCCCTCGCCCAGTCGATCGGCGCCGTCGCGCACACGCCTCCGCAAACCGTGCATGGGCCGCTCGGGGCGACCGTGCGTTTACAAGGAGACCGGACATGAGACGAGCCATTCTTGCGGGCGCCAGCGCCCTTCTGCTGAGCGCGATCCCGGCCGTGGCCGATCCACAGCCGAGCGGATCGAGCGAGCTCCACCGCGGCGCGGTCGCAAGCCCGCGTGACATCACCGCGCCAGCCGAGACCGACCGGGAGAAGGTCGACCTGGCGTCGGCCGCCACGGCGGCCCAATCGCCTCGCCGCCCTGTCTTCCGGTCCACCGTACCGCGACGGGCCGCCAGACGTCGCGGCAGCATGGTCGGCTACATCGACGATGCGATCGTCCAGTCGAGGATTCGCATCCGCTTCGACACGGCGTACCACAACACCGTGCCCGACCGGGCGGAGTTCTTCTACGCCAAATGCGGCTGCTATCGCGATCTCCCTCGAAGCAACGCCGCCTTCGACCCGGATGCCCCGGGTCCCCGACCCGGAGCCGCAAGCGACGTCAACTTCCAGCAGCTCTATCTCGAAGGTGAGCTTGCGCTCGATCCGCGGGTGTCAGTGTTCGGCCAGGTGCCGATTCGGTGGCTTCAGCCTCAGGCGTTCGTGCCCGGCACCGGTGCCGGTTTCCCGAATCAGCGCGGCATGAGCGACCTCCGAGTGGGCGCCAAGGCGAGCCTCCTCGAATCGCCCACGTCCGCGCTCGTCGCTCGCCTCCAGGCGTACTTCCCCACCGGCGACGCCGCTCGCGGTCTCGGCACGAACCACGGCACCGTCGAACCATCGCTGCTCCTGGCGCAGGACCTCTCGCCGGTCATCGCCATCGAGTCGCAATTGGGCGTGTGGCTGCCGGTGGGCGGCTCGGAGCCCGTGCCCACGTCGGCGAGCGGTCGGTTCGCGGGGCGGGTCTTCTACTACGGCGTCGGCCCGAGCGTGACCGTCTACCAAACGGATCGGGTCCGATTCGCTCCGGTCGTCGAACTGGTCGGCTGGCGCGTGCAGGCCGGGAATCAGTCGGCGGAGGTGACCGACGCCGCCGGCACCAACATCGTGAATCTCAAATTCGGCGCGAGGCTGACGATCGATCGGGGCTCGGTGTACGTCGGCTACGGACGCGCGTTGACCGACGCGACCTGGTATGACGACGTGCTGCGACTCGAGTACCGATACGCCTTCTGACCGCGCATGCGGTGGCCACGGCGGTGTGAGACCGCCCTTCGCCCGGAGACCTTCGTCCTCGTGGCGCATACCGGTGGCGCGCACAGCGCGCCCGCGAGGGCGTCGCACGGGGCGCAGACCCCCCCGCGAGCGACCGAGCCGTGGTTCGGGGCAGAGCCCCGATGAAGCTACGTGCGGGCGACCCGTTCGACGGAGTTCTTGAGGTCGTGCAGGTCGGCGCCGAGCACGTCGCGCACCTTGCCGGCAATGGCCCACTCGATTGGCGAAAGCAGCGCGGGAGGCAGTCCCTGCGGGTTCAGCCCGAACTCGACACTGACACGCGTGCCGCCCGGGATGGGCTCGAAGCCGAAGGTCGTATCAATCCGAACTCCGGCCTTCTGATGCGTGACGGTGTACGCCTTGTTCTGCTCGAACGACGTGACCTCCATTTCAGCGGCGTCCAGCCGGCCCAGGACCTCCCGTGTCTCCTGCCACTTGGTGCCAAGGCGGAACGGCGGCAGCGTCAGCATCTCGGTGCCCTTGATGCCGGACACGTGCTCCGACCCGTGCTCGATGTCGGTGAACAGGGCGAAGACCTTGTCGACTGGCGCTGCGATCTCCCGCGAGACTCGTACCGTAGCCATGCGCACCTCCTTCGATCCGCCTGGGCGTGACGGCACGTCCTCTTCGCCGTCAGTTCCGAATGCCGGCGTGGATGCACGGCTCGTGCCCGCCGAACGCCGCATCATGCGTGGCCAAAGTAGCGGGAATCCGACAGCGCAAAGTGGAACCTTCCCGGCGAGCTGTCGAAAATCCCCCACTCGAAAGAGGCGCCGCGACAGCCTCGCTGAAGCCTTGGGCGGAACGGGGGTTCGGGGCAGAGCCCCGCGTCATGATCTTTCGGCGGTCGCGAGCAGTGTGCCGCCGCCGAAGCTCAGATGTTCAGGCGTGGGGCCGCCACTTGTGACCCGGACCGCACAGTACTTGAACTCGGGAATCTTGCCGAACGGGTCGAGCACCGGATTGGTCAGCTTGTTCGCCGCCGCCTCGTAGTAGCAGAACGGCACGAACACCGCGCCCCGCGGTGTCCCGTCATCGGCACGCGCGTAGAGCGACACCTTCCCGCGGCGCGATTCGATGGTGATCGTCCCGCCTGGCGCCACGCCCAGCTCGTCGAGATCCAGCGGATGGAGCGACGCCACCGGCTCGGGTTCGATGGCGTCGAGCACGGAAGCGCGCCGCGTGATGGCGCCGGTGTGCCAGTGCTCGAGCTGCCGACCCGTAATGAGCACTAGTGGGTAGTGCTCGTCCGGACGCTCGGCCGCCGAGATGAGATCGGCGGGCACGAACTTGCCACGACCCGTCGGCGTCGGGAAACCCGTCACGAAGACCACCGGCTGCCCTGGATCGCCTTCTTTCTCGCACGGATACGTCACGCAGGACTCGCGTTCCAGGCGTTCCCACGTAATGCCAGCGATCGAGTTCATGCACCGGCGCATCTCCTCGAACACCTCGCGCGGATGCGTGTAGTTCCAGTTTAGACCGATGCGTCGCGCCAATTCGTTGATGATCCAGAGATCCTCACGCGCCTGACCGGGCGGCTCGATGGCCTTGCGACCGAGCTGCACCATGCGATCGGTGTTGGTGACCGTGCCGACCTTCTCCGGCCACGCCGTCGCTGGCAGTACGACGTCCGCCAAGTACGCGGTCTCGGTCAAGAAGATGTCCTGAACGACCAGATGGTCGAGCGTGGCGAGGGCTTCGCGGGCATGATCGACATCGGGGTCAGACATCGCTGGGTTTTCGCCCATGATGTACATCCCGCGGATCTCGTGCTTCTTGGCCGCGTGCATGATCTCGACCACGGTGAGGCCTGGATTGGGATCGAGCTCGACGCCCCAGAGGGCCTCGAAGCGCTGCTTCGCCTCGGGCGTCGCCACGCGCTGATAGTTCGGGTAGAACATCGGGATCAGTCCCGAGTCGGAGGCGCCTTGGACGTTGTTCTGGCCCCGGAGCGGGTGCAGCCCTGAGCCGGGCTTGCCGATTTGGCCCGTGGAGAGTGCCAAGGCGATCAGGCAGCGCGCATTGTCGGTGCCGTGCACGTGCTGCGAGATCCCCATGCCCCACATGATGATCGAGGCCTTGGACGTTGCGTAGAGTCGCGCGACCTCGCGGATCGTCTTCGCGTCGATGCCGCAGATCGGCGCCATCGCTTCCGGCGAGAACTTCCGGACGTTCTCGGCCAGTGCCTCGTAGCCCGCCGTACGGTCGCGGACGAACGCCTCGTTGACGAGCCCCTCCTCGACGATCACGTGGAGCATCGCGTTCAGCAGCGCCACGTCGGTGTCGGGGTTGAACTGGAGATAGTAAGTGGCGTGCCGCGCCAGATCGCCACGGCGCGGATCGGCGACGATGAGCTTCGTGCCGGCCTTGGCGGCGTTCTTCATCCAGGTCGCCGCGACCGGGTGGTTGACCGTGGGATTGGCGCCAATCAGGAAGATCACTTCGGCCTTCGCGACGTCCCGCACCTGGTTCGAGACGGCGCCCGAGTTGATCCCTTCCATCAAGGCGGCGACACTCGATGCGTGGCACAAACGCGTGCAGTGATCGACGTTGTTCGAGCCGAAACCCGTGCGCACCAGTTTCTGGAAGAGGTACGCTTCCTCGTTCGTGCCCTTCGCCGATCCGAAGCCAGCGAGCGATGTCTTCCCGTGTCGATCCCGAATCTCGCGCAAGCCCCTGGCCGCGACGTCGAGCGCCTCTTCCCAGCTCGCCTCACGGAACGCCGTCGCCCAGGCATCCGGATCGACCGTGAAGTCCTTGTGCTTCGTGACGCCCGGCTTGCGGATGAGGGGAACCGTGAGCCGATGTTTGTGCTGCACGTAGTCGAAGCCGTAGCGCCCCTTGACGCACAGCCGGCCGAGGTTCGCGGGTCCGTTCCGGCCTTGCACGAAGAGAATGCGGTTCGCGGTGACGTGGTAGGTGAGCTGACAGCCGACACCGCAGTACGGGCACACCGAATCGACCTGCTGCTCGGCCACGACCCGTCCCGCGTCACGGGCCGGCATCAGGGCCCCGGTGGGACACGCCTGAACGCATTCACCGCAGGCGACGCACGTCGACTGACCCATCGGGTCGTCCAGGTCGAACACGATCTTGGAGTGCTCGCCGCGGAAGGCGTAGCCGATGACATCGTTGACCTGCTCCTCGCGGCAGGCCCGCATGCAGCGCGTGCACTGGATGCAGGCGGACAGATTGACCGCGATCGCCGCGTGCGACAGATCCTCGGTGGGCTGCTGCCGCCCCTCGAACCGCGGCCTGCCGACTGACAGCCGCGTCGCCCAGACGTCGAGCTCGGAATGGGGCGCGAACGAGCGGTCGGGCATGTCCGACAGCAGGAGTTCGAGCACCATCTTCTGGCTGGCCACCGCCCGCGCACTGTCGGTCGTGACCTCCATGCCGGCCGAGGGGTATCGGCAACATGACGGCGCGAGCACCCGCTCACCCTTGATCTCGACCATGCAGGCGCGGCAGTTGCCGTCTGCCCGCAAGCCGGCCTTGTAGCAGAGGTGAGGGATCTCGACGCCGTAACGCGTGGCCGTCTCGATCACGGTCTCGTTCGTGCGACCGACCACGGTCCGGCCGTTCAACGTGAACTCGATAGGCGTCGACGCTACGGCCCTGTCGACGGTCGCTTCGTTCGCCATGTTGATCGCCATCGTCGCCCCTTGGGCTCACAGCCCGACTGAGAAGTCGCTGCTACTGGATTTCGTGCGGAAAGAATTTGATGACGGACAGGGCCGGATTCGGCGCCGCCTGGCCCAGCCCGCAGATCGAGGCGTCCATCATCGCCGCCGAGAGCTCCTTCAGCAGTGCCTGGTCCCAGTGCCCCTGCTCCATGAGGTGAAGCGCTTTGACCGTGCCGACGCGGCACGGCGTGCACTGGCCGCACGACTCGGTCGAAAAGAACTTCATCAGATTGCGCGCGGCTTCCGAGGCGCGGTCGCGGTCGGACAGGATCACGATCGCCGCCGAGCCGATGAAGCAGCCGTACTGGTTCAGCGTATCGAAGTCGAGCGGGATGTCGCCCATCGTGGCCGGCAGGATCCCGCCCGACGCTCCGCCCGGCAGATACGCGTAGAACGTGTGCCCCTCGAGCATCCCGCCGCAGTACTCGGCAATCAGCTCGTTCACCGTGATGCCAGCCGGTGCGAGATGGACGCCCGGCTTCTTCACACGGCCACTCACCGAGAAGGATCGCAGGCCCTTTCGGCCGTGCCGACCGTGGCCGCTGAACCAGGCCGGGCCCTTCTCGAGGATCTCGCGCACCCAGTGCAGCGTCTCCATGTTGTGCTCGAGGGTGGGCCGGTTGAACAGGCCGACCTGGGCCACATAGGGCGGGCGCAGGCGCGGCTCGCCGCGCTTGCCTTCGATCGACTCGATCATCGCGGATTCTTCGCCGCAGATGTACGCGCCGGCTCCGCGCCGAAGGTGAATGGGCGGGATCGGGCAGGGTGGATGCGCCTCGAGCGCCGCGATCTCACGCTCGAGAATAGCGCGGCAGCCGTGGTATTCGTCGCGGAGATAGATGTAGATCGCTGCGATGTCCACCGCCCAGGACGCAATGAGCGCTCCCTCGAGAAACCGATGCGGGTCGCGCTCCAGGTAGTACCGATCCTTGAACGTGCCCGGCTCGCCTTCGTCGATATTGACCGCGAGCAGCCGCGGCGCGGGCTCGGCCGAGACCAATTTCCACTTGCGGCCCGCAGGAAATCCCGCACCACCGAGGCCGCGCAGCCCCGAGTCTTCCATCGCGGCGACGACCTCCTGGCGGGTCTTCGTGCCGCCGACGCAGGCCTTCAGGAGCCCGTAGCCGCCTTGGGCCTGATACGCCGCGTAGTCGAGGTGACCAGGGGTCACACTCCCGAGATCCGGATGCGATCCGCCACGCTCCGGGTGCTCGACGGCACCAGCCTCGACCAGCGCAGCCACCTTCTCCGCCGTCGCGTGCGGCACGGGATTCTGTCCCACCACGGCCGCGGGCGCCGTGTCGCAGCGACCGATGCACGGCGCGTGCAGCACCCGAACCCCGGTGCCCAACAGCGCCGGCAGCGTGCTCAATAGCGCACGCGAGCCTGCCAGCTCGCACGCGATCGAATCGCACACGCGCACGGTGATCGCGGGCGGCGGCGTCTCGCCCTCTTTGACGACATCGAAGTGGTGATAGAAGGTGGCGACCTCGTAAACCTCGGTCATCGCCATCTTCAGCTCGGCCGCGAGCGCGACCAGGTGCGGCGCGGCGAGACACCCGTAGCGGTCCTGAATCCGGTGGAGGTATTCGATGAGGAGATCGCGCCGGCGAGGCGAGTCGCTCAAGAGCGCCGCCACGTCCTCGCGCGCCTTCGGATCGACCCGACGTCCCTTCGGTGTGGCACGCACGCGGGCTGGCGTGGCCGACTGCTGTTCGCTCATGGTGTGCGTCTCGCGGCGACCGACGGCTAGCCTGTCGGCCTCCAACTTCGAGGGGTGAGCCTCGCCCCCAAAACGGACCGAGGATCACCCGAACTCAGGTCAAACCCGTCGTGAACGGTCTTCAAAAAAGGCGTTCTCAAAAGGACGTTCTCAAACGCGGCGCAGGCTTCAGCCTGGTCATCGTCTTCAAAACGTGGCGCAGGGCTTCAGCCCTGCGATCAATTCGCATCCGCGAGTTCCTCCACCGAGGAGCAGCACTCACCCCCAAGCAAGCCGAGAGGTGACCTAGAGCACGTAAATGCTATCATCGAAAGAGGATGGCCCGCACCGCCGGCCATGCGATCAGTCTGGTTCGGTCGGCGAGCCGGTGACACGAGGACCCGATGCGCGTTGAGCTGTTCGGTATCCCTCGCGAGCGCGCCGGTGTCGCGGAGCTCGAGGTGCGGGCCGACACGCTCGGCCAGATGCTGTCCGCCCTCCTCGTCCGATGTCCATCGCTCGCAGATCTCATGACGACGGATCGCCTGCGACCCTCGATCGTCGCCAACCTGAACGGCGATCGGTTCGTGCGCGATCCCCTCACGCCCCTCAAAGAGAACGACTGCGTTCTGATCCTGTCGGCAGACGCGGGCGGCTGAAGGCAAACCCGTGCCGTTCGGTTACCACAGCTGTTATCTGCGGGTCGACGCCTCGAGTGGAACCGCGGTGCGCGTCACCCTGCCCGACGCGGTCGTGCGGCAGTTCATCGGCGGGTGCGGATTGGGCGCCTGGCTGCTGCTCGAGGAGAGCACCTTAGGTTCCGATCCGCTGGCGGCCGACGCCCCGCTGGTGTTCGTCTTCAGCCCGCTCGTCGGCAGCCCACTCACCACATCCGCCAAATTCGCCGTCGTCAGTCGGAGCCCGCTGACCGACCGCATCAACGACTCGCTCGCCAGCAGCGGCTTCGCCATTGCCGGGAAACGATGTGGGTACGACGCGATCGTGATCGTCGGCCGCGCCCCGACGCTCTCGGCGCTCGTCATCGATGATGGGCGGATCCGGATCGACGCGGTCGAAGACCTTCGAGGGGCGACCTGCCAGGTCACGGAGGAGACCGTCAGGGCCAGGCTCGGGCACGACTACCAGATCGCGGCGATCGGACCGGCCGGTGAGCACCTGGTCCGCTACGCGACGATCTCGCACGCCGGGCGCCACGCGGGTCGTGGCGGGAGCGGCGCCGTGCTCGGCAGCAAGAACCTGAAGGTGGTTGCCGTCCGCGGGAGCCAGTCCTGCGCGTGGGCGCATCCCCGCGAGTTGACCGAGTACAGCAGGAGCCTGTCGAAACGGTCGTTCGGTCCGGCGACGGCCAAGTACCGCGAGCTGGGGACGGCCGCCAATCTGCTGACCTTCAATCGCTTCGGCGCCTTGCCCACGCGCAATTTCCAGAGCGGCACCTTCGCCGAGGCTGTCGCGCTTTCGCCCGAACAGATCCGTGAGACCCACGGGCGCACGCGCGCCAGTTGCACGGCGTGCACGATCGGGTGCGAGCACATCTACTCGCTTGGAGACTCGACCGGCGTACGTCTCGAGTACGAAAGCCTGTTCGCGTTGGGACCCCTGTGCGGCGTGAGCGACGCCGACGTGGTGCTGCGGGCCTCGAAGTTGTGTGATGAGCTCGGTCTCGACACCATCAGCGCCGGCGGCACGATCGCGTTTGCCATGGAGTGTGTCGAGCGGGGGTGGTTGGACGAGCCGTGGCTGACCTTCGGACGAGGCGACGCGATGCTCAGGGCGATCGAGCTCGCGGGTCGGCGCGAGGGCCTCGGAGACTTGCTCGCCGAGGGCAGCCGGCGCGCGGCGCTGGCCATCGGGCATGACAGTGTGGCGTTTGCACCGCAGGTCAAAGGCCTCGAGATTCCCGGTTACGAACCGCGGGCGCTCCAGACCATGGCGTTGGGCTTCGCCGTCGGCACGCGTGGCGCGGACCACAACCGGAGCGGCGCGTACGACGTGGATTTCTCGGACAAAGTGGATCGGAGGCACGTGACGGTCGACGCGGTGCGGCACGCCATCGATACCGAGGACAAAGCGGCGCTCATGGACTCGCTGATCCTCTGCAAGTTCCTCCGTGGCGTGTTCACCGATTTCTACGCCGAGGCCGCCGAGATGCTGCGGCTCGTCAGCGGCTGGGACACGACGCCGGACGAGCTTCGCGAGACGGCCAAGCGGATCGTGCACGCGAAACGGCGATTCAACCTCCTCGCGGGCTGGACGCCCGAAGAGGACACCCTGCCCGAGCGCTTCCTGCACACGGCGCTGCCGAACGATCCGGCCGCGGCGCTCAGTCGTGAACAGCTTGGCGCGGTGGTGGCCGAGTATCACCGCCAGCGCGCCAACGAGGCTCCTGGTTAAGTTCGTTGGTGTTCGGCCCTGCCCCACACCGGGTGGGCGCCCGCGGGGCCTGCCCCCGCTCCGCTTCCTCTGGCCGCGGGTGTGCCCTGCGCCATTCGGCCGTCACGCACGCGTGCGTTTCGCGTGGCCAGCCTCTAGCGCTTCACCAGTTTTCGACTTCCTTCCGACTTCCGGCCGAGAAGCCGCTCGAGGTGAACCCGGAGTTTGCGGCGCTCACCTTCACATGATGGCGCCGCCGCCCGTGAGCACTGGCCTCATGAGCAGCGCAACCGAGTGGCGGGACGCGCCAGGGTATGAGGAACGTCTGTTTTTGGGCTTGCAATGGAACGATAAAGATGGCAAGATTCCCGGAATTTATTGTGCTTTCGGCCGTGAAGCAGGTCAAGACCGGTCGACACGTTTGACGACTAGGACAGGAGACTCTCATGCAGAACTTCGACATGGTCGGTCGTCGCTGTGCCCATCTGTTCTCCTTGGCTGTTGTCACGGCATTCAGCGCGGGCCTTGTCGTCGAAGGAGCTGCCCAGACGCCGTCAGCGCCGAGCGTGACCTTCACGAAAGACGTTGCGCCCATCCTGCAGCGTTCCTGCGAAAGTTGCCATCGTCCTGGCTCCCTCGCTCCGATGTCGTTTCGCACGTACGAGGAGGCGCGCCCCTGGGCGGCCGCGATCAAGCGAAAGACGATGGCGCGCGAGATGCCGCCGTGGTTCATCGAGAAGAACATCGGCATCCAGCACTTCAAGGACGACATTTCGCTGAGCGACAAGGAAATCGCGACCATTGCCACGTGGGCTGACGCGGGAGCGCCGCAGGGGAATCCTGCCGACATGCCCGCGCCGATGGCGTGGTCCGATGACAGCAAGTGGAGCATCGGCACGCCAGACCTCATTGTGTCGTCACCGGTGATGACCGTGCCGGCCGTCGGGGCCGACTTCCACGACGAGATCGGCCCGGTCGCGACGGGTCTGACCGAGCCGCGCTACATCAAGGCCGTCGAGGTGAAGGAAGTCCGGCTGCCAAAGGACGGCGCTCCGGCTGCTCCATCGAAGGGTGGCTACGGCACGTTCACCATTCACCACTTCGGTGTCCACAGCAGCGAGGCCTTCAGCGAGCAGAGCGGACCGCTCGAGAACCGCAGCCGGTTCCGCATGGTCTACAGCCTCGGTCAGAACGCGACCGTCTATCCGGATCACACCGGCGTCCTGCTCGAGGCGGGGGCCGACCTGCGGTTCACGATACACCTGTACTCCTCGGGGCAGGACATGCCTGTTCGGGCGGATGTCGGCTTCAAGTTCCACCCTAAGGGGTATAAGCCGAAGTATGCGCAGTCGGGGTTCATCTCGATGGGGGCGATTGGCGACGGATTGGACATCCCCGCCGGTCGTGACGACACCCGCTTCAGCGGCTTCTACACGATGCCGCAGAGTGGCATCCTGACGACCTACGAGCCCCACATGCACGCGAGTGGAAAGCGCATGTGCGTCGAGGCGATCTATCCGAACCAGACGCGCGAAATCCTCAACTGCTCGGGGTACAACCACAGCTGGGCGCGCGTGTATGTCTACGACGACGACCACGCGCCGCTCCTGCCCAAGGGCACGGTGCTCCACGTCATGGGCTTTTACGACAACACCACCAAGAACCGAAACGTCGTCGACTCGAGGAACTGGAAGGGCTGGGGTAATCGATCCATTGACGACATGTTTATCTTCCTGCCCAAGGTCACGTTCTTGAGTGACGATCAGTTTGCGGAGGTCGTGGCCGAGCGGAAGGCCAAGAAGAGCCGCCTCTCGCAGAACGACTAAGACCGCCGCGCCGCGACGGGCACCGTCGAGCCTCAGACTCGGGGTGCCCCTCCGCGGCTGGGGCTCAGGACTCTTGAGTCAATGATGAAAAGCCGGGCCGCATTGACCTGCTCGCTGTCCTTCCTCATGCTCGCGAGCGCGGGGGCTGCGCGCGCGGCCGCGCAAGAAGCATTCGCCCGTGGTCAAACCCTCGCCCCGGTGTTCGAAGGTTGGCAGCTGAACACCGACGGCTCGTTCGACATGGTGTTCGGCTTCTTCAACCGCAACTGCGAAGAAGTGCTCCACATTCCGATCGGTCCCGACAATAACATCGAGCCGGGCGGACCGGATCGTGGTCAACCGACACGCTTCTTCCCCAGAAGAGGGAAGTTCGTGTTCCGGGTTCGAGTGCCGAAGGACTTCGGGAAGCAGGAGCTCGTCTGGACGCTCACGTCGCGCGGCAAGACCGAAAAGGCGTTTGCCACGCTGAAGCCCGAATACATCCTCGACAAGCGAATCACCATGATGAACGAGGGCGGCTTCGGTCAGCGCGCTGGCGAGGGCGACAGCCTCCCGCCCACCCTGACCGTCGACGGTGACGCGCAGCGCACGGTGAAGGTCGGCGAGCCTCTTCGGCTGACGGTCTCAGCAAGCGACGACGGTTTGCCGAAGCGACGCGAGAAGGAAGATGCCGCCAAGGCTGGCCTGATGGTGGGCTGGCTCGTCTACCGTGGCGATGACACGCACGTGACCTTCGATCCTCCGCAGTTCAACCCGGACCTGAGAACGAGTTCTCCGACTTCGACGTTGTGCAAGAACCTCCAGTCGGTGCCTGAGTGGGCGAAGGCACCCCTCCCCGCAGACGGCAAGGTCGCCGTGACGACTACGTTCAGCCAACCCGGCACCTACATGCTGCGTGCGATGGCGCACGACGGCGGTCTCAAGACGACTCGCGAGATCACCGTCGTCGTGAGACCCTAGAGCGTTTTCGACTTCGCTGTAAGCCGTCGTCCTTTGGTCTTGGTCCTTCGGGGTTGGTCCGTTCCTGGGCCGTGGTCCGGCCTGAGGCCTTCGGTCCTTCGTCCCACGCGGGGCGTCCAGCCCAAGGCCGAAGGACGAGGGACGACCCAAGGCCCACGGCCCACCGCACCAAGGCCTCACGGCGCCCGTCACAGAAATCGAAAGCGCTCTAGCTGAACCCGGCGCTCAACAGCGCCTCCAGGTACTCCTCTCGCGTGTTGAGATTCTTGAGCGTCAGCAGCGACGGATCGACCGACGCCACTTCGGCCGGCTGCACGCGACGGGTTCGGACAGCCTCGAACAGGAACACGGGACGCAAGCGGTCCTCGGCGAGCAGCGCCTCCACGTACGGCAGCGTGGTGCGTCGATAGACGGCCGACAGCGGGTGTGGAAAGCCATCGACCTCCATCACCGCCACGTCGTGCTCACCCAGCAGCTCGAGCATGCGCTGCACGAAGCCGGGGACGAGCAGAGGCACGTCGCAGCTGGTGACGTAGGCGGCGTCGACAGCGCTCGGTAACGCCTTGAGCCCAGCACGAACGCCCTCGAGCGGGCCACGCCCCTCTCGTTCGTCGCGAGTCACCGTCACCGACAGGGGCATTTCGGGAAGCATCTGGTCCGACGCGGCAACAACCACAATCGGCGTGACCACCGTGCCGAGCAGCCGGACCACTCGCTGCAACATGGTCTCAGGACCAAACGGCAGCAGTGCCTTGGGAGACCCCATCCGGGTCGATCTCCCACCGCACAAGACGATCGCACCGGCATTCATGGGCTACTGGGTTGGCCCGGCGCCTTGCACCCCACGACGACTGGCCGGGCGAAGCCTCCAGGGGATGTCGCCGACTGGACGAATGAACTCGGCGCGCACGAACGAGCCGCGCGTGCCCGCGTGCGCGCATTCGAAGGCTCCGCCGGCGGTCGCGGCGTTTCTGCGTTCGGCTTCACCGTCACGGCCTCGGATTCTCTTCAGCCCGTGGCCTCTTCACCGCGGTGTCGCTGTGGGGATCTGCTCCAACAGTGCCTTCAGATCTGGGTGGCGCGTGCCGGCGGTGGCCGCCCGGAGGCTGGTCAGCACGCGGCGCGCCATCCGTCGAGATGACGAATCGGCGGCCTCCCGTGATTGGCTGAGGAGCGCGTTGAGATGCGCCTGCAACTTCGCGACACCACTGCTCGTGTCCACGTCTTCCAAGAGGGCCGCCACTTCCGCCCTCATCGCGTCCTCGCGTTCGGCGTCCGCTCGTTCGGCGTCAAGCGCAGCCTTCACGTCTGCCTGTGCGCTCAAGGCGGCCGCGCGCCGCTCCAACTCGCTGACATCCCTCAGCCCACGGAAGTCGCGAACGATCGACTGCCATTCGCGCAGTCTGGTCAAGCCGTCCTTCAGGCCGTCAGCTTGTGCTGTTCGTCGCATGAAGGCATCGTCGACAAGCGCTCGATCCGGCGGTCGCATTCCGCTGGACATCGCTTGGATCTCCATCCACTCGATCGCCTCGGTCGCGAGTTCGCTCGAAAGCCACGTATGTCCGCCCTCGAACACCACCACACGATGCGGGCTCTTGAGGGTCCGGTCGAGGTCGGTCATCTCCCGGTAGTTGAAGTCCTCCGTTCCGACGGTGCCAAAGATCGGGAACCCGACAGACTCGCGGAATTCTCCAGAGGGAAACCCCGCGCTCGACGCGAGCACGCCGGCGATCTCCAGCCTGACACGCCCGGCGATCACCTCCGGGTGCAGCGCCACCATCATGGCGACGCGTGCTCCCCCGGACATGCCCGCCGTGTAGATGCGCGTCGGCTCGACAGGAAATCGCCCCATGAGATCGGCGGTCATCGCTTTGGCTGCATCCAGACTCCGCTTCCACGGGCCGTTCCGGGAATTGTTCGATCCGGCCACGATGTACCCATACCGTTCGGCGGCAGCCTGGTAGCGCTCGACGGCGCGCCGACCGCGACCGCCCGCGTCGAACGCCAGAATGAGCGGCCATGAGCGGTCGGCCGTGAAGGTCGATGGCAGGTACAGGGAGTAGTGCTGTGCCGGATCGTCGGCACACGGCACATCGTCAAGAATCCGCCCACGTGGGAGATCTTGCGCCAGCCCTGCTCCCGGTGCGAGCAGAGCCAGAAGCAGCACGACGAGGGTCAGTGTCGATGAGAGTTTCATTCCTGCTACGACACGTTCGCGAATTTCTGGTGACGTCGCCCACCAATCGTCTCCGCCACGTACAGATTGCCTCGTGAATCGGTCACAACCGAGTGGGGAAACGTGAATTCGCCGGCCATGTGTCCGGGCCGGCCGATACCATCCAGGAGCGCGCCGGTCTCGCGATCGAGGATCCAGATACGATCGCTGCCGAGATCGACGACGAACATGAACGTCTCGTTCGCGTCAGATGACAAGACCAGGTCGCACGCGCGCAAGGTGGCCTTCATCTGATCCGGTGGGTTGATATCGATCGTGCGCTTGAGCACGCCCATTCGGTCGAACGCGTGGATGCGGTTCTGCCCGCGATCACAGGCATACACCGTCCCGTCCTTCCCGAGGACGACGCAGTGCGGGTGGCCGCCACCGGTCGCCACAAACTGTCCGGAACCGCCCCCCACCGACCCCCACTGGCGCAAGAACTTCCCCGTCGCGTCGAACACCACGATGCGATGGTTTCCATACCCATCGGCGATGTAGATCGAACCCCGCTCGCCCGTGACCGGATCGGGGTTAGGGTCGACGGCGATGTCGGCTGGACTATTCAGGAGCGTCTGACTGGTGTTGAGGCCCGGCTCACCGCAGGTCGGGTATGCGGCTTTGGGACGCGACGGCAGGCCATCGCACACGCCCTTGGTCCCTATCTGCAGCAGCATCTGCTTGCCGTCGTGGGACCATTTCTGAACCACGCCATCGGCGTTGCCTGCGATCCAGATGTGGTCACCGTGATCGGCGAAGCAGCCGTGGACACTGTTCGGCAGGACGGCGGCGGCGCCCGCAGACGTCAGCGTCGGATCCCCCCAACTACTCACGATGTTGCCGTCAGTGTCGTAGATGACAACTGGCGCAGCCGGAATCGATTGTGTCCCCTCCTGGCTGAGCAGCCCGCCCGCTGTAAAGCCTCGATTGACGGTGATGATGTGGTCGTGCGAATCGATGCAGCTTGCCCCGACCTCACCAGTAATCCAATGTCGTGAGAGACCATCGACGCCCCTGACGACGGGCAGCGGTTTCGGCCAGAAGGGCTCGACCTTGAAGCGGGGCGGCGTTCTAGGGCCCTGCGCCGACGCACGCGGATCCCAGACGCTCGCTGAAGCCCAGAGGGCCAGTAAGAATCCGGCAACGAGCAGTCGGCCGAGTGGCATCTGCCCTCCGTACCAGGGATGGCGCCTGGTGGCTTGATGGAACCGCACTCCTGATCTGGAGATCGGTCTTGGCGGACGAACAACGCTGGGCATAGACTCGCGTACAAACTGCTTCCGGTCGAGCTCCCCCACCACACTGGACGGTCAGGAGACGAGTGTATGACAACATCGATCCTAAGGGTCGCAGTGACTTTCGCACTCGTGGGATCGGGTTTCGCCTACGAGTCGAGCCATCGGAGGATGCAGGCGCAGGGCGCGCGTGATACCCCACCGCCGATTCCAAGATTCGAGCCCGACCCCTCCTGGCAGTGGCCTCCGAAGCTCCCGAACAACTGGGTCGTCGGCATCGCCTCGTTCGTCGCGGTCGATTCACATGACAACGTGTGGATCATGCACCGGCCCCGACAGGTCCTCGGCGAGCAGCAGAACCGAGCGGCACCAGCCCTGCTGCAATTCGACAGCGCCGGAAGATTCATCCAGGCCTGGGGAGGTCCCGGGCCCGGGTACGACTGGCCGGACATGGAGCATGGGTTCTCGGTCGATCATCAAGACAACGTGTGGATCACGGGGTTGAATCCGCTGGAGCGGTCCTACTCACAGCCGACGCAGCGGACCGACGACATGATCCTGAAATTCACGAACAAGGGAACGTTCATCGCGCAGTTCGGCGGCCGCGACCGGCATGCCCTCGCAGACGGCGGCAACGACGACAAAACGAGCGTGCACCTGGCCACCGAGGCGGTCGTCCACCGTAAGACGAACGAGCTCGTGGTGGCAGACGGATACGCCAACCGCCGCGTGCTCGTGCTCGATGCACAGACCCTCGCGTTCAAGCGGATGTGGGGGGCGTTCGGCAAGCAGCCGCCCTCGAAGTTGGGACGTGGAAGGGGGGCAAGCAGGGTTCTCACGAGCGACGCCAGCGGCCCGGAGGTCTTCGACAGCGTGCACGGCATCAGAGTGTCGACTGACGGTCATGTGTACGTGGGCGACCGAAATCATCGACGTGTGCAGGTGTTCACACTTGCTGGCACGTATGTCGCGCAGGTCTTCGTCAACCCCGACGGCAAGTCTCCCCCGGTCGATGGGAAAAATGCCGCCGACCACATGACCGCTGGCTCCTTGGCCTTCTCGGCTGACCCCGAACAACGGTACCTCTTCGTCGGAGACTACGGAAACGGCCACGTGCACATCGTCGATCGGAAGGCGCTGCGGGTCATCGGCAAGTTCGGGCAGATGAGCGGAAAGCCCGGTGACTTCCGTGGCCTTCATGCGATTGCGGTGGATTCGAAGGGGAACCTGTGGAGCGCGGAGACTCAGCCGCGTCCGGTCGGATCGCGCATCCAGCGATTCATCTTCAAGGGCGTGTCGTGAATCCGCCTCACCTCACCAGGCGGACGTCGGGTCGTTCGGTCACGTTCGACTGGCAGAACCGCGGACAGTGCTGGTCTTCGAGCACGCGACCCACTACCGCGCCAACCAGCGCGTCGGCTTTTCAGGCTTGGCGAGCCTTAGCACTGCAACACGAGCGAGACCATCGCACCGAACCTCACAATGACCACTGAGTCTGATAGCGTCACCACCACCGGGTGCTACTTCGCCACACAGCGCGGATCGGCGGGCGGTTCCTCCTTCTTCTTGCCGCCGAGAAGCCGACCGAATCGACCACCCACGGCGCCGCCGATGACACCGCCAGGCGATGGCTTGCCGCGACGCTCCTCTTCGAGCCTCCGGCAATACTCCTCGTCGGTCTCCGTGGCCGGCTCAGGTGCCGATGGCCTCGCCGCTCCGCCCATCATCGCCGTCATGTCCTGGATGCCCGTGGGCGAGATCATGTCCATGCGGACCGACTTGTAGCTGACGCGCGCAAACCACTCCTGATCCCACGTCACCTTCGGATCGGCCGGTCGCGGCGGATGGATGAACGTCGCTTCGTCACCGAACGCGGTGAACATCAGCATCGAGCCTTCCTTGCTCGCCTTGACGACCTCCGCCGGCACCGCGCACGAGGTCGTCTCGGGTGGAAGGACGGCCTTGAGCCCGATGAGCCGCTTCACTTCGGCAGGTGTGAGGTCCTCCATCTGGATGAACGTCGCCGGGCGGTCGGCCGACGACCACATGATGAAGTTGGCGCTGTCGTCGCCCGCCTTCTCCGGAACCATGACCCCAAGCGAATACCCGGTCGCTCGGGCGACGGCGGCCCAGCTCACGTTGATCGATCCGGACGGAAGCGGGCCAGACGAGGTGTAGCGAACGGCGTCCATGAAGTTCTGGCTGAGTGTGAAGTCGAGCGTCGGGGTGTAGGTCCCCTCGACGAGGTGCCGTCCAGCGAGCGTGGATCCCGATGGGAAGCTTACCGAGAGTTCCCTGTTCTTGTTCTTCGGATCGGCGTGCGGCCACTCGCCGTAGGTCTTCGAGTTGCTGGGCGCTGGTTTGCGGACCTCACGCGCGGCGACCGAGGCCTCGAGGGCTTGCAGCTCGGGATTGTTCTCGCCCCGCATCAGCTTGTCGAACGTCAGCACGACCGGCTGTCCCGGACCCGCCTTCTCACCGCAGCCCCAATAGAACGAGATTTGGCCCTTCGGCTGCTTGTACGGCACCGCGCCACCCCCTTCGCGCGGCGCTGTGGGCTGGGGAGTGTGGAGGTAGATCGGTCGGTTGACTTGGGCGGCCGGGGGCATCGTGTGGAAAGCGTCCGCCTCCCCCTTGGGCGCAAGCGCACTTCCGAGCCGCAGCTCCACGGCACGGCCGTCCGTCGGCATGCCCCCTTTCGCGATGCGCATCATGTCGGCCATCGAGGGCCGTCCGCCCTGTGCAAGCCCGGTCATCGCCAGCATGCCCCCGCTGGTCGTCGCGCCCATCCAGTACCGCGCCTCCGGCGGGGTGACTTGCTGCGTAGACGCGTTGCCCTGGGCCTGTGCCATCGTCTGCGACACGATCGACAGGCCAGCCACAACCAGCGCGAGCGGCAAAACCATCACAATGCGCATAACGTTCTCCGTGCCCTCCCCAAGACTCACAACTGACAGCTCATGACTATAACGGTTCTCACGGTCAACGCCCTAGTCGCTATCCCGGTTTCTTGAGGGTCGGCGTGGCGCCGCTTCCGGGGGGCGGGGTTCGAGGAACCGTCCTTGACACCAAGATTGCTCAGGGTCTGGGCTTCGCCCCCCTTGTCCTGAACGTCGCGCCGGACGGATACCCGTGAGGGCGGGGCCTCGCAGGGCCACGTCGCCTGGCGCGGGGCTCAGGTCAGGCCTCCAGGTTTTCCTTCACCGGGAACCTGACCATCTTGTCGATGAGGTTAGTCGTCGGGTTCTGACCTCGGCTGGCATAGACGCCGCCCCGATACACCTCAGCGGTCACGTCCTCCGGAAACGCAATCTGCGTGACCTTGGTGCGCCCGCTCGCCACGACTTCGACGTGGATGTGCGTCGCGCGTCCCTGATACCACCCGGGATACACCATCGTGAAAGTGACACGCCCGCTCGCGTCGGTGTTCTGAATACCCCGTAAGAACGTGGCGGCACTCGCCTGCCCGTACTGGGAGTACGCGCCGGCCACGTCGCACTGCCAGATCTCGACCTGCGCCGCCACTATTGGCGTGCAGGCGCTGTTCACATTGACGACGGCGATCGTCAGCTCCAGCGGCAAGCCAGGTTGCGCTTCCCGGATGTCGCTGCGAACGAAATCAGCCCTCGAGGGATACGGCCCCACCGTCTCGGTCGGCGACTCCGCGCATTGGCTGGTCCCGGGCGTGGTCGGGGTCGTGGGAGTTGTTGGCGCGGTCGGCGTGCTGGGCGGTGAATCGGTGCAGGCGGCCGTCCATGCGGCGCTCGCGGCGCCGATGAGACCGATCGCGTGTCGTCGTGTGACTCGGTTCGCGCGCAGTCGTCGCGATGCGGCTGTTTCAGTCGTGCGCGTGTCTCGCATCGGTTCTCCCAAGCCCGGTGAAGGCGGTATCTTGCACGACGCGAGGTCGCACAGGAAGGATTCAATGAAGCCCTCTCGCCTTCCAGATTCGTGCCACTCGTGGCGAACGCGAGGCGTGGAGTCGACAGGGGCGCGTATCACGGGCCCTGTCCTACGTGAAGGACGTGGGTTGCACCGCCGATGTTTTCCTTGCGTGTGGAGTGTGATGTCGATATGCTCGCCCGCACCCAGGAGACGCCTCATCGTGAAAAAGAACAGTCCCATTGAGTTCCTCGAGTATGCGCGGACCAACGCCAAGACGAGCGCGCTGGTGCAGGCGGCCATCGAGAAGGGCGCCGCCATCACGACCGCTCAACTGCTGAGGATTGCCAAAGCGGCCGGCTTCAAGTTCACTCCCCAGCAGTTCGAGCGGGCGGTGAAGAAGAGCCATGCCGAACGGTTCGCCGCAGGCGACACCTCACTCGCCGATGTCGTCAAGAAGGTGAAACCGCGTCCGCCACTGAGCTCCTGCGCCAGAGGCTGTCTGAGCTACACGAAGAACTGGCATCCGAAGAGATTCACGGAGACGTCGTAGCCCATCTGCGCTTGACGTCCCATCAACGGGAGACGCTTCGCCGAATCGCAGATCGCGCGACACCACTGTGGGAGCGAAGGGCTGAGCGTCCCACCCGAGTCGATCCACGCCGCCTCGAACGGTGGTGCGACGTGTTGGGTAGCCGCGAGCTGCTCAACCGCCGCCTGCGTTCCGCGCCCGGTGTGACACCGGAGGGGCTGCTCGAGGGACGCGGGCCTTCCCGTCTGCCGGCGTGGACTCGCACACTCGCGCAGGTACTCTTCCGGCCTGCCCCTGCCGCCGTCGGGTCCTCGGACCTCGTCCCCTTCGGCGGTCTGCTCCAGCCCTTTCTGGCTCACGCACGTCAGCAGTTCCGGACCAGAGCGCAATCCGCGCACGTCGTCCTGTCGCCGGCCGCCGACGCCACACTCGAGCGTGAGCTGCTGGAGCACCTCTCGCTCGTGGCGAGCCTGGCAATCGGCCGTCTGTTCTATGAGTTCAGGTTCGCGCTGGCGCCCGTCACGGCGTTCGAGGATCTCTGGGCCCAGCAGCCTCGCTCGACCGCCATCTATGCGGCGTTCGTGGCGGAGCTGCAAGGCCCGGGCATGGTGGCACTGTTCGAGCGTTATCCGGTGGTGTCACGCCTGTTGGCGCGATCTGTCGATCTCTGGATCGACGCTTCCGCTCGGCTCTGCAGGCGCATCACTGCCGACTGGAAACGTCTGAACGCCTTCTTTGGCTGGCCCGGAGGCCAGCTCGAGGGTGCGATCGCGCAACTGACGACCGGCCTCTCGGACCGGCATGAGGGGGGACAGACGGTTGCCGAGCTGACGCTCGCAAGCGGCGCGCGCGTCATCTACAAGCCGCGATCGGTCCGTCCGGAACTCGCGTTCAATGCGTTCTTGGGCTGGCTGAACGATCGAGACCTGCCGCTGCGACTCCAAACCGTGCGCGCGCTGGATCGGGGCAGCTACGGTTGGATGGAGGTCGTACCCCATCGCCCGTGTGAGAACGAGGAGGCTGTCGAGCGATTCTACACGCGGGCCGGCATGCTCCTGGCGGTCCTGCACGTGCTGGCCGTGAGCGACATCCACTGCGAGAACCTGATTGCGAACGGTGAACACCCCGTCGTCGTCGATCTCGAAACCTTATTGAGTGGCTCGCCGCACCGGAAGGTGACGGTGCTCGATACGGGCATGTTGCCTCGAAGGTCGAAAGGAGACGAGCCGCAGGTTGACGCGAGCGCGCTTGGAGCGGACGAGACGCCCGACTCCAACCTGCGGTTCCCGGTCTGGCGGCAGCTCAACACCGACCAGATGACGCTCTCGGAGGGCACGCCCCGCGAGCAGGGTTTTCACCGAGTTCGGCTTGGCACTCGGCGACCGAGCGCAGCCGAGCACCTGTCGGGCCTCAAACACGGATTCCGAACGGTGTACGACTGCCTGCTCGCACACCGACGTGGTTTGATGAATCACGCCGTGATCGACCAGTTCGAGCGGCTGGAGTTGCGGGTCCTGTTGCGTGACAGTCGGACCTACGGACAGTTGCACCTTCACCTCTTGCACCCCGAGTTTCTCGAAGATGCCCGCGACCGTTCGATCGAGATCGAGTGGTTGGCACGGCCCTTATGCATCCGAGCAACGGCATCACGTGGGCGGGCCAGGGTCTACGACCGAGAGCGTGAGGCCATGGAGCAGCTCGACGTTCCCTACTTCAATACGACCGTGTGGCGTACGATGAGGCACGATCCCTCGACTGAAGAAGAGAGGGCTTTCGGTGGTCGACGAGATGCACGCGCGGTGCGGCGGCGTCTCTCAGAGCTCAGTCGAACGGCTCGTCAGCATCAGCTCGCACTGATCACCCGGAGCCTGAAGCCCAAGGCCCCGATCGGATCGCCGCTGGCGCTGGTCGGCACGACGCAACCGTACCCGCCGATCGTGTCCAGGGTCACTCCTGGTCCGCTCGGCCTCGGGAACCGCACACGATCGACGACGCGCCGGTGACCGACGAGAGCGCTTTCAATTTCCGTGTCGCGCGCCGTGAGGCCTTGGTGCTGACGTACGACAGCGAAGTCGAAAACCCTCTCTAGACACGCAACGGAACCATCGAGGCGGGACAAGGTGCCACTCTCGTTCATGCTGGCCGGCCTCGGGTGGCCCGTGACGTTCTCAGAGCAACAGCGCTTCGACCCTGTGCGCGTGGACGATGTTGTCCCCCGTGGACCACTGAAAGACGGTGAAGCGCCCATCTTGTGAGGCGACCAGCGCCGAGGCATCACGCTGATCGTAGACGAATTGCGCGGCCGACAGATGACGCATCCCTCCCAGCTGAGTGGGATGGAGCGTCGACGGCGTCATGCCTTCTACGGGTTCAGTCACGAGCACCTGCTGGATTCGGGTGCTTTCGTCATGGCGGGCGATTTTCACGGCAAACGCCAGCAGCTCGTGGCGATCGTTCATGACGGTCGCTCCGTCGACTGCCGTCAGACCCGCAACGGCCTCGACGACCTGCGTCAGCTCGTCCTGCCATCGACGCCCCGCGCGCTCACCCGTCTGCTGGAGCACGAGCTCCTTGATCTCTGAGAAGGGCGGTTTCACCACATAGCGGACCGGCTGCACGATGGACTGCAACCATCGATCGGAATCTCCAGGCACGACGAGCAGCGCGCCCCCCCGCCCGTGAGCCCGCATGGCCACCGCAATCTGCACGAACACATTGGCCGATTCCTTCCGCTGTGCGGGTGATCCGAATCCGAGAAGCGCCGAGACCACATCCGGACAATCCGGCACGCTTGCGCCGCGCTCGTCCACGATCTTCACCGTATCGCCTTCGAGCACTGCGATGTTGACGAACTTGCCCTGTCCTCCGGGTGAGTGCTTGAGGACGAGCAAGCCCGGCGCGATGACCTCGAGCACGAAGCAGAGCGCAGGCAGTCGCCGCGCGACCCCCCACACGCCGAGCGTGCCTCGCTCATTCCAGACGCCGAGATGGATGCCCGCGTTCTTCACGGCTGGCGCGAGCCGCGCGAGCGCCTCCGGTTCCAGCGGCAGGCTCGGTTCGAAGGTCAGCGGCCGTACGACCTGGCCGGGCGGCAGGAAGGCCAGCGAGATCGTGGGCGTATGCCCCTCCTCCCGACGAAAGCTGGCCCAAAAGGCAGAATCGATGATGGTCTCGATCGTGACGAGGTCGGGGATCGCTCCGAGATCCCCCGCCTGTCGTCCCGCTGCAGCCAGGGCCTGATGCTCGAGGTGAGCCTGGACGACGCCCGCGACCGCCCGGGCCGGTGGGTACGATGGCATCCTCATCGGACGAACACAACGCTCTGGCCGGGCTGGCGAGGGTTCTCCTTCATGATGTTCCATGTTGTCACGACTCGCGCACGCTCTGCGGCGGCGACTTCTGGCGCTTCGCGGCTCCTGGCGCGATACGATGGGGCACGCTTCGGAGGGCCCCAGTATGAAGATGCTTGCAAGCAGCGTCTGTCTCCTGCTCCTGGTCGCCGTCGGCTCCGCCAGCGGCCCGTTCGATGGTGAATGGACCGCTCATGTCGAGAGACCTGCTCCGGCCGGGCCGCAAGACCTCGCCATTACGCTCAAGACCGATGAAGGGAAGGTGACCGGCTCGATTGCCATCAAGGGAGGCGGACGATCGGTCATCGATTGGGGAATGGTCAAAGGCGACCTGATCGTGTTCAAGCTGCGAATGCCGTTTCAAGACCGAACGGAGATGTTCGTCTATCTCGGGAAGCTCGAAGGCGATCGGATCGCGTTCGGGCGGCGCCCCGAAGATCTGACGCTCGGCCGACTCGTGGAGTTCACGGGGATCAGAGCCAAGTAGGCGCGGGCGGTCCGCGCGACGCCGATCAGGCGCGTGACGGTCACTCGATCCTCGGGGCGAACGGTCGTGGGCCGTTCGATCGAGGAGAACGCATCGACAGCGCTGTTCCTCGTGCATGGGGCCAGTCTGGTTAGTTCGCGCTGAGAATCTCTCCGCACGCGTCGGCAACGCACCCGGACGCCCCCCAGGCCGTGCAAATGGCTCGCATTTTGCATCATTGTGATAATCCGTTCATGACGACGGGAGACGAGAACACCCTGAACCTCGACCATCAGCAGGAGGGACCAGCTGATGTGTCACGCGGGATGGCCGACCCACGGTCGGTCACTGGCTCGAGGGTGCTGCTCGTGGATGACAGCGAAGCCAATCTCCTGGGATTGGCGGGGCTGCTTCGCCTCGATGGCGTGACGAGCGTGCTGGCGAGGTCTGGTCCTGAGGCGCTGGATCTGCTCTCGGCGCACGATGTGGCGCTCGCCATCATCGACGTGAAGCTGCCTGGTATGACCGGCCTCGAGCTTGCGACGCTGATGCGCGGTGACGAAGGGACTCACCACATCCCCATCATCTTCGTGACCGCACTGGCGCCAAGCGAGGATCGCCGGTTTCGAGGCTACGAGGCTGGGGCGGTCGACGTGCTCTTCAAGCCGATCGATCCCCATGATCTGCGGAGCAAAGTTGCCGTATTCCTGGAGCTCCACCGCCAGCGCGAGCAGCTCGTCGAGCAGCGCGACCAGCTCATCGATATCGCGACACGGTTGCAGTCCAGCGAAGAGCGGCTGCGCGAGGCCGATCGCCGAAAGGACGAGTACCTCGCGATCTTGGCGCACGAGCTCAGAAATCCGCTGGCACCCGTGCGAACGGCCGTGGCTGTGCTGCAGACCCGAGGGAATCTCGACCCGGTCGCGGCGCACTGCCGAGACATCATCGATCGGCAGATCGCCCACATGGCCAGGCTCCTCGACGACCTCCTCGATGTGTCGCGTCTCTCGCGTGGTCAGCTGACACTGCGTCGGTTACGTGTCCGGCTGGACGAGGTGCTCGACGCCTCCATCGAAACGAGCCGCCCGCTCATCGAACAACATCACCACTGCCTCGAGATTTCCCGGCGGGCACCCGACTTGACCGTCGACGCCGACGCCACACGGCTGATACAGGTCTTTGGCAATCTCCTACACAATGCCGCCAAGTACACGCCGGCCGGCGGCCGCATCGACCTGACCGTGGAGCGCGCGGAGGAGTGGGTGATCGTGCGCATACGCGACAATGGAACCGGCCTCGCCCCCGAAGCGCTCGAACGCGTGTTCGATCTGTTCGCCCGGGCTCATGACGGGCTTCCGCAGGCAGCCGATGGTCTGGGCATCGGCCTGTCCCTGTCGCGACAACTCGTCGAGATGCATGGTGGGACGATCCAGGCCCGCAGCGAGGGCGTGGGGCGTGGCAGCGAATTCATCGTTCGACTTCCCCTCTGCGAGGGGCCGACCAATGGGGCCGGCATGACGCCTGCCGTTCCAGCAACGAAAACGTCATTGGGACGCCGCGTCGTCATCGCCGATGACAACGTCGATGCGGCCGATACGGTGGCGTGGCTGCTCCGGGAACATGGCTGCACGGTCTCCGTGGCGTACGACGGCGCTGCGGCCGTCGAAGCAGCCGAGCTGGTTCATCCCGACCTGCTCGTGCTCGACCTCGGCATGCCCGGAATCGATGGGGTGGAAGTCTGCCGGCAAATCCGGCGGCGCCCTTGGAGCGGCGCCACGACGATCATTGCCCTCACGGGCCGCACCATCCCCATCGAGGGTGCCAGCACCGCGCTGGAAGGATTCGATCGCTACCTCGTCAAGCCTGTTGACCCCGAAGAGCTGCTGCGAGCGGTTCGGGAGACTCGGCGAGCCCAGCCCGAAACCACCTGAACTGCCCGGTCCCCGTCGCGCGCCGGAGGCCTTTGTGCGGCCTACAGCGAAGTCGAAAACGCTCTCACGCTGTCGGTAAGGACCTGGCCTGTTCGCTCGTCGACTACACCAGCAAACCAAGACGTGCCAAGGCGTCGCGCGTCGAACGCTCGTTCAAGAGCTTCTTGAAGGCCGCGACGCTGGCACGCGTCGCTCGAGACGTCGGCACGACGAAATCGTACCGTTCCTCCTGAAGCGGCAGGAAGCCGAGCCCGGCACGACGAGCAATCGTATCCAACGTCACGCCCCAGTCCGCGCGGCCCTGCGACACGGCGGCCGCCACCGCGTGGTGATTTCGGGGCTGGACCGCGTACCCGGGTGGTCGAGCCCCGTCGAGCAGCCGCTCGATCAGCGCCCGCGTGCCGCTGCCCTGGTTGCGGTTGACCATCACGCAGGAGGGATCGTGCCTCGCGTGGGCGACGGCTTCGCGCGACGTCCGACTCTCGAAGCGCGGGTCTCCCTGCCGAAAGACCACCCCCTGCAGGCGACCGTAGCCCGCGACGAGCTCCAGGGACGGTGTGAGAAACGGCCGATTGTATTGATTGGTCCTGGTATCCAACAGATGGATACCGGCCACGTCGCACTCGAGACGCTTGGCGGCCTCCAACCCTGCTGTACTGCCAACAGCGAGAAACTTGGTGCGCAGGCCACGCCGCTGCAGCTCGCCCAGCAGGAAGTCGAGGCCGAGGCAGTGGCTACCCATCACCACGAGCTCGGCCAGTTGGAGCTCCTTGCCGAGGAGCTGCACGTCGATCACGGTTCCCGCTTCGACGATTTCGGTGTGGCGGCCGATTGTCGCAAAGCCGTCGGCGCTGCTGAAGGTGGTGACGCTGCCCGATCCCTGGCCCATGGGATAGGCGGCCAGCGCAGGTCCAGTGGCCGATCCGTCCGCCGTATCGACCAACCCGACGAGCAGGTACTCGGTCCGGCCGATGTCGCTATTGACCCTCACGGCCAAGCGCGCCGGCACCACAGTCGGCTTGTCCGACCCTCGGCCAGCGAGCGATCGAATGACCGGAGCCACGAACTCGTGAAACGTGAAAATCGCGGACGTGGGAAAGCCGGGCAGCACCACGACGGGCCGGCCGCGGGTTGCCGCGAGACAAATGGGCTTGCCTGGCTTGAGCGCCACGCCGTGAGCGACGATGCCGGGATCGCGGAGCTCGGACACCACGCGATACGACACGTCACCCGCGCCTTTGCTCGTTCCCCCCGAAAGGAGCACCACGTCGGCCGACGCGAGCGCTTCGCACAGTTTCTTCCTCAGCTCGCCCAGGTCATCGCGGACAATCCCCATTCGTATGGGCTCGCCACCCGCCTCTCGCACGGCATCAGAGAGCACCTGGCCGTTGGAGTCGTACACCTTCCCGGGCTCCATCGTCTCGCCCGGAGCGATGATCTCGTTGCCCGTCGACAGGATGGCCACGGCGGGTGTTCGCCAGACCTTCACGTGCGCAATGCCGATCGCCGCCAGGACTCCGGTCTCCCGGCTGGTCAGCAGCTGACCGCACCGGAGCACCGTCTCCCCTGCCGTGATGTCGGTTCCCGCAAACGACACCCCACTTCCAGGCGTGACGGCGTGAGCGATTCGCAGCTCATCGCCGTCGGTCTCGGCATGCTCGACCATCACCACGGCATCGGCGCCACGAGGCATCATGCCTCCTGTGGCAATCGGCACGGCCAGGCCCCTCCGCATCACCGTCGTCGGCACGACGCCTGGTTCGATGGCCTCGTCGGCGACCCGAACGCGGCGCGGCACCTCCTCGGATGCTCCGAAGGTATCTTCCGAGGCCACGGAGAACCCATCGACGTTCGAACGATCGAACGACGGGACATCGACGGGAGAGATGACATCGGACGCCAGGGCGCGACCGAGTGCGGCGTCGAGCGGCACGGTGTCGACGCCGCGTGGGGTCAAGTCGAGCGCGGCGCGGAAGCGACGTTCCGCCTCGTCGCGGTCGAGCACGTGGAGAAACTGCTCCTGCTCACCCATAGAGCCAGACCGTGACGTCAGTACCGACCGGGAAGCCCTCGCTGTCGGCGGGAACGATGACGAAGCCATCGGCCCGCGTGGTCGATGTCAGGACCGAAGCGCCGCCGATGGCAAGCGGCTCAACGGCTCCTTCGTCGATTCTGACGCGCGCGTAGTCGAGTCGCCCGATCGGCGAGCTGATCTTGCGCCGCAGCGTCCCACGCCGTGGTTGATAGGGCCATGTCTTGTCGCGGCCTCCCAGAGCCCGAATGGCCCGACCGGCAAAGAAATCGTACGCGCAGAGGCATGAGACTGGGTTGCCCGGTAGCAGGAACACCAGGCGATGCCCGAGCCGTCCGAGGCCCGTCGGACTGGCCGGCCGCATTGCGATGCCGTGGATCGCAAGCTGGCCGTGCTCGGCGAGGAGCCTGGGCGCATGGTCCTCGGTGCCCACGCTGGACCCTCCGGACACGATGACCACATCCGCCTCGGAACCAAGCGCCAGAAGGATAGCGTCAGGCTCGTCTGGAACCAGTCCGGGGAAGTCAACGAGACCGCCATCACGCTCGACGAGCGCCGCCAGCATGGGTCCATTGGCATCGACGATGGAGTACCCGTGCGGTCGCGATCCGGAAGGAAGCAATTCGTTGCCCGTGACGACCAACCGAACCTTTGGCGCACGGATCACGGGCACCTGACTGACGCCAACGGAGCTGAGCACTCCGAGATCCTGCGGCCGCAGCGCACGTCCGGCCTCGAACAATGTGGTACCGCGGCGGCTGTCCTCCCCGCACCGGCTGATGTGCTTGCCGGGCGAGACCGACCCAAGCGCATTCACGACCATCGCAGCCATGATGTCCGGCTTGGGTGTCGGCGCCTGCTCGTCACGTCGAGTCGCTGGTGACGGCGTGTCGACCGATTCAGCGGGCAGCACGGCGTCGCACCCAATCGGCATCGGGGCACCCGTCATGATGCGCACCGCCTCGCCGACTCCGATCGGCGCGTGAAACGGACGGCCGGGCAGCGACTCACCGATGACATTCAGGGGAATCGGATTGTAGGGCGTCGCCCCGTCGGTGCACTCAGCGACAACGGCGTAGCCGTCCATCGAGGCGCGGTCGAATCCGGGAACGTCGACGTCGCTCACCATCGGACTCGCCAGCACGCGTCCAGCCGACGCTGACAGGGGCACGAACTCGGCACTGAGCGGCAGAACCTGGCCATCGAGCCACTCGAGCGCGGCCTCGACCGTCTGGCGGACCCGGAAGCCGCGCATCCGGACATCGTCTCCAGATTGTGTCTCGCCGTCGTTCATGAGCAGCCCTACCTGATCCGGATGCGCGCGCGACCGGATAACGGGCTCCCGGCACGCCTCTCTCACCCGCTATTCTCGGCCGCCAGTGGCCGTTCGCGGTAGTCCAGGAGCGGACCTCAGCGAGACTCGCCGACGCTTCGGCTCACGCCTTCACGGCGACTTTCGACTGCGGAGTGTCGGGGACAGGTGGACGAACGATGAGCGGAATGACGGCGCTCGCCGCCATGAGGCCGGCGATGAGGTACAGCGCCTGATTGTAGCTGCCCGTGCTCTCCCGGAGCGAGGCGATCAAGAGCGGACCGAGCACGCCGGCAAAGCTCCACGCCGTGAGCATCAGGCCATAGATCGGCCCAACGTGCTCGCTGCCGAAGTAGTCGGCCGCGAACGCGGGCATGGTCCCGAACCCTCCGCCGTAACAGAGGAGGATGACGAGCGCCAACGCCGCAAACACGGTCAAGCTGCCGGCCGACGGCAACAGCCAGAAGAGGACGGCCTGCAGCGGAAACATGATGAGGAACACCATTCGGCGCCCAGCGAAATCCGACAACCAGGCCCAGAACAGCCGGCCGACACCATTAGCAATGGAGATGACCCCCACCATCGCGGCGGCAGTCGCGGCGCTCACGTTTGCAATCTCCTGGGCCATCGGCGCCGCTTGCGAGATGATCGCAATGCCGGCGGTCGTGTTCAGGAAAAGCAGCGCCCAGAGACCGTACCACTGCCAGCTGCACAGGGCTCGTTCCAGCGTGTATGACGTCCCCTGCTGCTGTCGGCTCGCGACCGACGGCACCCATCCGGCCGGCTTGTACCCGGGCGGCGGATCCTGCATGACGAACGCAGCACCCACGACCATGATGAGATAGACCGCGCCGAGTGCCGCAAACGTGTTCAGGACCCCGATCGTGGCGATGAGCCGTGTCGCAATCGGCGCCGTGATGAGGGCGCCTGCACCAAATCCTGCCACGGCCAATCCGGTGATCAAGCCTCGCTTGTCGGGGAACCATTTGACGAGCGTCGCCACCGGCACGATGTAGCCTAGGCCCAATCCGATTCCGCCCATCAGGCCGTATGTGCCATAGAGCCACCACAGGCGGCCGTTGGTCATGCTGGCGAGAAAGACACCGAGCCCGTAGAGCACGCCGGCGACCAATGCGACCGTTCGAGGACCCACTTTGCGCAGCCAGATACCGCCGGCGAATGCCGCAAAGCCGAGCACGAAAATTGCGATCGTGAAGGCGAGCGTGACCTCGGAAATCGTCCAGCCGAACAATTGGCTGAGCGGCACCCGAAAGACACTCCAGGCGTACACCGCACCAAGCGCGATCTGCATCAGAACGCCGGCGACCGCGATGGTCCAACGGTTGGGTGTGGTCGTAGACATAAGGGAGCCCTTCGCCCGCCGAACCGCCATCGAGCCGCGCGAGCGGCGGACCCGAACGCGATCGACACGCACCTGGAAAGGCGCTGATTCTAGCTGAAAGCTTGCTCCAGCGACGAAATCTCCCGGGCCCGGTCGGCCTGTCGACGTTCGGACACGCGGCCCGATTTCCCGGGCCTGTCACGGCTGACTCTATGTGCTTGGCGCCTGGCAGGTTAGGGTCGCCGCGCCGGACTGGTCCGGTTCAGTCAGCGGCCGAGGCTCCGACCCGTCGCAACGTGGTAGAACTGTCGTCGACAGCCACCAGCAGTGAAAGGAGTGTCAGCATGATTCTCCGACTCGTCCGTTGCCTGATGTGCACCGCCGCCTCCTTCTCCGTCGTTTTGCCGGCCGCGGCTCAGACGGTCACACTCTCCGCCACCCTGACCGGTGCGGGTGAGGTCCCTGCGATCAACACCGGATCATTCGGGACCGCCACCGTTACGGTCGACGCCAGGGCACAGACGGTGACATACCGGGTGGATGTCTTCAATCTGCCAAGCGGCGTGTCGGCCGCCCACATTCACGTCGGCGCAGCGGGCACGAACGGACCGGTGATCGTGAACTTTGCTCCGCCCGTGCCTGCGTCGAATGATTTCGCGTTCTCGGGCACTGCCCGCGACACCGACTTCCTCTTGCGGCCCGATCAGGGCATTCGGTCGGTAGAAGACGCGATCCAGGCGATCTTGGGCGGAAACTCCTACGTGAATGTTCACTCCGCCGTCAACCCGGGCGGAGAGGTCCGCGGCCAGCTCCAGGTCAAGCCGTAGCCGCACACCGACGGTCGCCTGGTGAGCTCACGGACGCGTCCGACGTCCTCGCCAGGCGACCCGCTTCTACGTTCACCGTCGCTCACGCGAGATCGGCACTCCGTGACGATCGGGTGACGCCGCCGCACGGCGCAGTCGAGGGTTGCGACTCAGACGCTGTCAGTCGATGTGCGCACGCTGGGTGGATCAAGGGGCCCCGACCCACCGGGATTTGCGGGGCAGGGCGGCATTTTCACCGTGCGGCTGTCGCCATATCTGGCGACCAGCAACCGAAAACCGGTGATATCCCTTCAGGCCCGGGGCCAGCGAACTTCCAACGTCCGATCGCCGCGCAGCTCGAGGGTCGAACCGAGCGCACGGCCTTCACGTGCCAGCGTCTCCGTCAACCATCCGGCGCCCTCTTGCGAGGCCCGGTTCAGGCGGA
>Ga0194132_10000315_pt1 | contig 100368 bp, 90 predicted proteins | sample TA2KigOf80mmetaG_FD_148612 | JGI IMG/M metagenome (GOLD analysis project Ga0194132, IMG submission 148612) | Freshwater microbial communities from Lake Tanganyika, Tanzania - TA2015054 Kigoma Offshore 80m | ecosystem: Environmental > Aquatic > Freshwater > Lake | place: Tanzania: Lake... | reverse complement strand
CAGGCCTTGGGCCTCCATCAGCTTGAGGACTTCGTAGGGGTTTTCGGTGGTGGAGCCAGGCGGGTAGTTGTTGAGCGTAAAGCCCTCCATGCACCACACTTGCAGCATGGCCTCGGGCGCGTGGACTACACCTTCGACCAAGTAAGGCGAAGCGTCCACCCCCATGATTTCGCACCATTGGCGGATCATGGGCGCGTTGACTTTGTCCCAAGCGTAGACACGCCCGTATTCTTTGCCGACCAGCGCGCGGGCGCTGTCCATCCATGAAGGTTCAGCCACGCGCTTACTCCTGCTGCTGGGTCATTGGGGTGGCGCGTGCCACGGCGGTGCGTTGGTTCATGGTTTCAATGTCCTTGGGCCGCATCAAGAAAGGTCGGCCGCTCACCGCCGCGATGCCTTTTTCATCGCCATGGCGGATGTGCGATTGCTCGGTGCGCACTAAACCGGGGCTGACTGCCAGCACACGTACTTTGGGTGCCCATTCGACGGCCAGCGAGCTGGCCAAGCTGATCACCGCCGCTTTGGCCGCGCCGTACATCGCGCTGCCGGGCGAAGGCCGCAAGCCGCTAAAGCTGCCGATAAAAACGATGACGCCACCGCGCTCCTGGGTTTGCATGACCGCATCAGCTTTACCGTGCCGTCAGTCTCGCGGCGCTCCTTAAGCAGCCGCAGGGCTTCGTCCACGATGGGCAGGGTGCGGGCGTCGCCATTCCTGGTTTTCGGAACGTGGACGAGCTTGTGCTTGAAGTCCACGCACTCCCAGCGCATCCCCATGATTTCCCCCTGCCGTGCCCCCGTCGTAACCGACAGCAGTACAGCCGGGTACAGCTCCGGTGACTTCGATTCCCGGCACGCCTGCAGCAGCGCCTGCAGCTCTATAGACGGTGCCCCGCCTACCCGATATCGTGCGGATCGTTGCCACTGTTGCACTCCAATGCCCGTGGTGGTGACAGGCCTGGTCGGGGTTGCCGCCCCGACTGGGGCATTTTTTATCCCCCGCTGACGACGCTTAACGCCCCGTAATCCCAAGGGATTCAGGTATCGAGTGTGCCGAGATTTGTGCCTTAGTCAAGAAAACGTGGTGGGCCGTGTAGGAATCGAACCTACAACCAACGGATTAAGAGTCCGCTGCTCTACCAATTGAGCTAACGACCCACGATGACGGGTGGGGCTTTTCAAGCCCACAAATACTTCTACCCTCTCAAACTACCCAGGCGGCGGACTGGGGTGGACGATGGGACTCGAACCCACGACGGCCGGAATCACAATCCGGGGCTCTACCAACTGAGCTACGCCCACCAACGATCGTCCGCTGCCGGCTTGCCAGCTTGGCGCGCCTGGCAGGAATCGAACCTGCAACCCCCGACTTAGAAGGTCGGTGCTCTATCCGTTGAGCTACAGGCGCCCGGTCCAAAGGCCCGGCCGCCCGTGCTTTCGCACGGCGGGAATGCATCCGGAAGTGGTCGGGGCAGACGGATTCGAACCGCCGACCCTCTGCTCCCAAAGCAGATGCGCTACCAGACTGCGCTATGCCCCGACTTCCGGTTTGCCAGACCTCGAGGCGCGCATTATAGCCGTCCCCCGGCGGGGCGGCGGGATGATAAGGAGGGCTCGGTAAAGCGTCAATTTGCGGGTGGAACAGGAGCCCTCTGGTATCGTGTGCCCCGCCCCGGCAACCGCCAGTGCATGGCAACGGCCCCAACGAGCATGACAGCGCGAATCATCGACGGTCGTGGCATCGCACAGACGATCCGTGACGAAGTCCGCCAGCAGATATCAGCGCGGAGGAATGCCGGCCACCGGGCCCCCGGGCTCGCGGTGATCCTCGTGGGCAGCGACCCGGCCTCGCAGATCTACGTGCGTAACAAGCGCACGGCCTGCGAGGAAGTGGGCATCGTCGCGCGCGACCACGACCTGCCCGCGACGACGACGCAGGATACGCTGCTCAAGCTCATCGATTCGCTCAACAACGACCCGGCGATCGATGGCATTCTCGTGCAGTTTCCGCTGCCGGCGCACATCAACGAAGCTACTGTCATCGAGCGCATCACGCCGCTGAAGGACGTCGACGGCTTCCATCCCTACACCCTGGGCAGGCTGGCCCAGCGCATTCCGATGCTGCGCCCCTGCACGCCGTTCGGCGTCATGACGCTGCTGCGTCGGATCGGCGTGGATCCGAAGGGGCGACACGCAGTCGTCGTCGGCGCCTCCAATCACGTCGGCCGACCGCTTGCGCTCGAGTTGCTGCTTGCGGGTGCAACCACCACGGTTGCGCACCGTTTCACGCGGGACCTTCGCGCCTGCGTCGAGAGCGCCGAGATTCTTGCCGTGGCAGTCGGCAAGCCCGGCCTGATTCCCGGAGACTGGATTCGCGAAGGCTCGACCGTACTCGACATCGGTATCACGCGACTCGCAAACGGAAAGCTGGCAGGCGACGTGGATTTCGACGGCGCCGCGGCGAGGGCGGCGTGGATCACGCCGGTCCCTGGCGGGGTAGGACCAATGACAGTGGCCACGCTGGTTCAGAACACGCTGCGCGCAGCTGAAATGGGCCGGGCGTTATTCGACACGGGCCCCGGCGCACGGGCAGGTGTAGCGTGAGACAGGCGGCATTCGCTTGGGCAATAGTCGCAGCGCTGGGCTGCAACGTACCGGCGGCAGCCGGTCCGCGCGTACGACTGGAAACCTCTGCCGGTGCCATCGTGATCGACCTCGACGAAACCCGCGCACCCATCACCGCGAAGAACTTTCTTGATTACGTCACGAGAGGCTACTACGACGGGACCATTTTCCACCGCGTGATTCCCGGGTTCATCGTGCAGGGCGGCGGGTACGACGCGCAGCTGGAACCGCGACAACCGGCACCGCCGATATTCAACGAGTCAGGAAACGGCCTCGGCAACCTCCGCGGCACCATCGGCATGGGCCGGGCAAATGACCCGCACTCAGCCAACTCGCAGTTCTATTTCAATCTGGCAGACAACCGCTCCTCGCTGGATCCGAAGCCGACCCGGTGGGGGTACGCTGTGTTCGGGGTCATACTCGAGGGCCTGGAAGTTGCCGAAGCCATCGCCAACACCGAGACCATCGAACGCAAGGGCCTGACGGGTGTGCCACCGGAGCCCGTGGTCATCAAGCGGGTAGTCGTGGAGCCGGGTTCGTCGCCGTGAACGACGATTGCCTGTTCGTCTCCGACCTGCATCTCGACCCGGGGCGTCCCGCCGCAACTTGCGCGTTTCTCCGGTTCCTCGCTGGGCGCGCCACGACAACCGGCACGCTCTACATTCTTGGGGACCTTTTCGAATTCTGGATAGGCGACGATGCCGATGACCCGCACTCGGCAGCGGTGGTCGAGGGAATCCGGGCCTATACGGCCGCCGGCCATCGCTGCCGCATCATGCGCGGCAACCGCGATTTTCTGCTCGGCTCCCGGTTTACGTCGCGAACGGGCGCCGAGGTCATCGCGGATCCCGCCGTAGTGAGAATCGCGGGCGAACCGGTACTGCTCATGCACGGCGACCTGCTCTGCACGGACGATCATACCTACCAGCGCTACCGCCGCCGCGTGCATCACCCCACCCTGCAGGCGCTGTTTCTGGCGCTGCCGCGAACCTGGCGAAAGGCAGCCGGCGACATCGGCAGACGCCGCAGCCGCGGCCATGCGAGGAGCCTGTCACCCGCCATCATGGATGTGAATGCGACAGCCGTGACGGGCCAGTTCCGCTCCAGCGGTTGCCGCGTCCTCATCCATGGGCATACCCACCGCCCTGGGCGGCACGAAGTACTGGTCGATGGCAATGCCTGCACACGCATCGTACTGGGTGACTGGTACGAACACGGCAGCACGCTCTCGGCCAGTGGTGGCCGATACGAAACCGAATCGCTGCCGTTCGACTAGATCGCCAAGCGGCCGGCAGCGGTGGGTAACTGCCAGGCGAGGAATTCGTCGATGCCCTGGAAGCGATCGGCGGGATTTTTCGCCAGCATGCGGTCCAGAACGGGCTGGTAACGCACGAGTTCCGGCGGCAGGCGCGGAAGCGGCGCATCACGATGCTGGATGATCACCGACATGGCCGCAGGCCCGTCGTACGGCTTCCGACCCGTCAGCGCCTCGTACAGGATAATGCCGAGGCTGTAGATGTCGCTGCGCTGGCCGACCGGATTCCCCTGCCCCTGTTCGGGACTCATGTAATAGGGGGTACCGAAGATCGCGCCGGTGCCGGTGATTCCGCCCTTGAATGCTGCCTGCTTGGCGAGGCCGAAATCGATGATGGCCAGGCTGTCGTCTTCACGGAACATGATATTGGTTGGCTTCAGGTCGCGGTGGCAGATGCCGACTGCATGGAGTGCCTGCAGCGCCCCGGCGATCGTCCGGATCGTGCGCCAGACGTCGTCCTCCCCCATGCCCTCGGCGATTCGGCGTTTCAGGCTGCCGCGGCTGCAGTACTCCATGGCGATGAAAGCCTGGTCGTCGGCAATACCCAGTTCGTAGATGCGGATGACGTTCGCATGCTGGATGCGGGCGATCAGCTCGTACTCCTGGAGAAAGCGGTCAAAGTGCTTTTCACTGGCCGAATCCGGCATCTGCCGCAGCACCTTGAGCACGACCATCCGGCCACTCGCCCGCTGACGAGCAAGGTGCACCGACGCGACTTCACCGTCGCTGAGCGTACGCACGTGTTCATATCCGGGCAGGCCGGCAAGCCTCGGGCCCGAACCTGACCCGGAACCACTGACAGGCAGCTCAGCGTTGCGCTGTCGCAGCGCCAGCGCGCGTTCTATGGCCTCGACGAGACGCGCGTGCGTCATGCCTGAACGCTGGACGTAGTTGTCAGCGCCTGCGCGAACTGTATCGACGATCTGCTGTTCGCCGCCGCTGCCCAGCACGACGATCGGCGGAAACCTCGGGGTGCGTCGCAGCTGGCGTATCCACTCGAGCACATCCCCGCGCCCAACCGCATCCCCGAGCAATACCACGTCGCTGCCGGCGCCTGAAAAAGACTGCGGCAATGGCCCGGAGACCGAAGGATCGTAGGACTGGACGACCGCGGCCGGCCACCGCGTCGAGAGGTGGTGACTCAGCAACCGCCGGAACTCGGCGTTTTCTTCGATGACGAATATTCGCAAATCACTCACGACCGGACGGCACCACGCGGCAGGGCCGCTGGAGGCAACGCCCGGCAGAACACATCAACCGGACCCGGCGCGGCTGCGTGCATGTGGAACGATTTCGACGTCGGCTGCGTCGTCCTCCGGACTGTCATCCGAGGCGCTCGCGAGTTTCGCCCTGGCGCCGTCCGCGCGCTCTTCCTGCAGGCGTGCGAGGTACTGGGGCGTCACGTCCCCCGTGACATACCGTCCTGAAAAACAGGATGTGTCGAATTCGGTGATATCGCTGTTGTCGTGGCACACAGCGCGCACGAGGTCATCGAGATCCTGGTAGATCAGCCAATCAGCACCGATTAAATCCGCCACTTCCTTATCCGTACGGCCCGCCGCAACAAGCTCCGTCGCTGCAGGCATATCGATGCCGTAAACATTCGGAAACCGCACAGGTGGTGATGCCGACGCGAAATAGACGCGCCGCGCACCCGCCTCGCGCGCCATTTCGATGATCTGCCGCGAGGTCGTGCCACGCACGATCGAGTCGTCCACCAGCAGGACGTTCTTGTCGCGAAACTCGAGATCGATGGCATTGAGTTTGCGGCGCACTGACTGGCGCCGGATCTCCTGACCCGGCATGATGAACGTGCGACCGATGTAACGATTCTTGATGAATCCCTCCCGGTACTTCACGGCCAGGCGGTGGGCGACCTCGAGCGCGCTGGTACGACTCGAATCCGGAATGGGTATCACGACATCGATGTCGTGATCAGGACGCTCCCTAAGTATCTTTTCAGCGAGCCGTTCGCCCATGCGCAGGCGGGCCTTGTAGACGGACACCTTGTCGATGATCGAATCAGGGCGCGCGAAATAGACGTACTCGAATATGCACGGCGTGTGGTTGCGCGGCCCGCCACAGGGATGACTGTGAAGCTTCCCGCCTGACTCGACATAGACTGCCTCACCGGGCAGTATGTCGCGCACGAGTTCGAATTCCAGTGCATCAAGCGCAACGCTTTCGGACGCGACGATGTACTCCGGTCCGTCCGGTGTATCCCGCCGCCCGAGGCAGGCCGGCCTGATCCCGTCAGGATCCCTGAATGCCACGATGCCGTGCCCAAGGATCATTGCAACCACGGCGTAGCCGCCACGGCAGCGTCGATGCACGCCGCCAACCGCAGCGAAAATACCCCGCGGCGTGAGCTTGCGCCCGCTCTGGCGCTGCAATTCGTCGGCGAATACGTTCAACAGCGCCTCCGTGTCGGAGCCGGTGTTGAGATGTCGCCGGTCGTGATTGACGAGCAGGTCTTTCAGCTCGGCGGCATTGGTAAGGTTGCCGTTGTGGGCGAGGCAGATGCCGTACGGCGAATTCACGTAGAAAGGCTGAGCCTCCGAGGAACTGGAACAGCCTGCCGTCGGATAGCGGGTGTGTGCGATTCCCATGTTGCCCTTGAGCCGCAACATGTGCCGCTCCTGGAAGACATCGCGGACGAGACCCAGCGCCTTGCGGCTGTACAGCGTGCCACCGTCATCGGTGTTTATTCCAGCGGCATCCTGTCCGCGATGCTGCAGCACCGTGAGGGAGTCGTAGAGCAACTGGTTGACCGGACGCTGAGCGACGATGCCAACTATGCCGCACACGGACTATAAACTCCTGGAAACAACAGCGGAGGCGGCCGCTTGACCGGCGTGCAAACCGACGGACAGCGAGCGAAGCTTGTCGTCCGCCACCGACCGCAGCGCGTCGACGATGGGCGTGACATACGGTAACAGTTTCGACTGTCGCGACCAAGGTTGATCGGCGAGCCCGCCAAGCTGGATTGCAATCGCCACGATGGCCACCAGGACGATCCCGCGCACGAGTCCGAATACGGCACCGACCGAGCGATCGACGGTCGACAGGCCCGATGCGTTGACCAGCATGCCCATCAGCCAGCCGGCGATGCCGCCGGCGAGCAGGACCGCGATCAGTATCGCAGCGCGGGCCGCCCAGATGCGCAACAAGGCGTTATCGAAAATTCCGCCGAGCTGGGCCGCGACCTGACTGTCGTACTGGCCGGCGGCCCAGATCGCGGCGCCCCATGCAGCCAGCGACAATGCCTCGCGTACCAGCCCCCTCATTAGCCCGACGAGGAGCGACATTCCCAGAATGGCGATGAAAGCGTAATCGAGCCCGGTCAGCGGCAGGCTGGTCACGACTCAGGGACCGACGAGTTGGCCGGATTGTCCGGCCGCCACGAGGCGCTCGCGCAGCTGTTCGGCATCGGACCGGCTGCCGGCCGGACCCACGTGAACTCGATAGAGGACCTTGCCGTCGCGGTCCATCGGACTCAGGAAGGACTTGAAGCCCTTTTTCGCCAGCGAGGCCACCAGCCTCTCGGCGTTTGCTTTCTGCCCGAAGGTCCCCACCTGGACGACCCAGCCGCCAGCGACTGGTTTCGGGGGCAGGGATGCTGCGGTGGGCTCGGGGGGAATCGGTTTCGCTGCGGCGGGCGGAGGCTGGGCCGGAGGTTGCGCCGATACGGCAGCCAGGACCGCTGCATTCCCGGGTCCGACCGGCGGATTGCCGACCTCCTCCGCCTGTTCGACCGCAGGCAGAGGTGGCCCAGGTGTGGAAACGGCTGGCGGCGCACGCGCTTCATCAAGGCGAAAAACATGGGTCCGCAGCTCATCGCTCCGCTGTCCCGGAACGTCGGCATCTACGCCCTGGTCGGCGTCACCATCTAGCAGAACAGGCGCAACAAACACCAGCGCCGCCACCAGCACGGCTGCGCCGATCATTCGCTCCTGCAGATTTCGCTCCATGCGCGCCGCCCGGGGGATCCTTCGTTTTCAGTATATTCCAAGCCAGTGGAGTGCGGGGCCGACCATGCGAAACGAGCCGCAGACTATGATCCTTCCGCCACGCTCGGTTACGCGCGCGGCCTCGCGCAACGCCGATTCCGGTCCGTCGCAGGCGGCCACGACCTCACAGCCACTGGCCCGAAGCAGCATGGCGATGGACTCGGCGTCTCGGGCACGCGGATCGGTAACCCTGCAGCAGATCCAGCGCCGCACGAGATGGGCCAGCTCCCGGGGAAACGCGGCCAGATCCTTGTCGGCGAATATTCCGAGCACGATCGTGCAATCCGCTGTCGGCGGCAGCGATGCCAGTTGCGCGGAGAGCACGGCGACGGATTGCGGGTTGTGCGCAACGTCGAGAATCCACTCGTGCTCGCGCAGGACCTGCTGAAACCTTCCGGGTGGCCTGGAACCGAGAATCGCGGCATTCAGGACGTCAGTGTTGCCGAGCAGCCGCGGGTCCAACCGCTCCAGGGCGGCGAAGGCAGCGCCCGCATTGCGCAGCTGCGCAAGCGCACCACCGGGCGGCCAGTGCAAGCCCTCCAACCGGGCATGTGCGCCCCGCCACCGCCAGTACGGCCGGTCCGGGGAAAAGTCGAAATCGACGCCGAGGCGGCTCAATGACGCACCAACAGCAGCCGCAGCCGCCTTCAGGCTGGCGGGTGCAGGCCAGTCGCCGTACACGGCTATCCGGTCGCGGCGGAAAATTCCAGCCTTCTCAGCGGCTATGGATTCGACGTCATTGCCGAGGTATTCCTGGTGATCGAGATCAACCGTCGTAACGATCGCCGCGTCCGCATCGATGAGGTTTACCGCGTCCAACCGACCGCCGAGCCCGACTTCGAGAGCCCAGTAATCGCAACCGCAGCGTGTGAAATGCACAAGTGCCGCCAGCGTTCCGAACTCGAAGAATGTCAGCTGCACGTCGCCTCGCGCCTCCTCGACCGCCGCGAACGCAAGGCACAGTTCGTCGTCCGCTACCTCCTGCCTATCGACGCGTACACGCTCGTTGTATCGCACCAGGTGGGGTGAGGTGTAAGCAGCAACCCTGCGCCCCTGGCCGGCGAGGATGTGCTCGAGCAGCGCGACCGTGGAACCCTTGCCGTTGGTGCCACCGACAGTGATGACACCGCCCTGCGGGGGGCGCAGGTCAAGTCGGCTCGCGACCGTACGGACGCGATCCAGCGAAAGCTCCATCCATCTCGGATGCAGGGATTCCTGCCACGCAAGCCATTCGGCCAGCGACCGGCCAGCCGAGCGCGACATCAGGCGTCCGGCGCAGGACGTTTCATCAGCTTCGCGAGCAGCGCCGCAATCTCATCGCGCATGCGCCGACGATCGACGATCATGTCGATCGCCCCATGCTCGAGCAGAAACTCGCTGCGCTGGAAACCCTCAGGCAGGGTCTCCCTCACCGTCTGCTGAATCACGCGTGGACCAGCGAAACCGATCAGTGCTTTCGGTTCGGCGATATTGACGTCACCGAGCATCCCGAGGCTGGCGGAAACTCCCCCGGTGGTCGGGTCCGTGAGGACCGAAACGAAGGGAACCCGCGCCTCGGAAAGAGTCGCCAGCACGGCGCTAGTCTTCGCCATCTGCAGCAGCGAGAACAACGCCTCCTGCATGCGCGCACCGCCGCTTGCGGAAAAATTGACCAGCGGCATCCGGTTATCGCGGCTGTAGGCAGCGGCCCTGGCAAACTTCTCGCCCACGACGGAGCCCATCGAACCACCCATGAACCGGAATTCAAACGCCGAAGCCACAACCGGCTGTCCCTTCAGGAGGCCGGTCATGGCGACCAGCGCATCGTTTTCGCCGGTCTCCTTCTGCGCCTGCGTGACCCGGTCACGGTAGCGCTTGCTATCCTTGAATTTGAGCGGATCCTGGGGCGCGAGGCGCTCGGCAATCTCCCTGCCGGAATCCTGGTCGAGGAATACTTCGAGGCGACTGCGCGCGGACAGGCGCATGTGGTGGTCGCATTTCGGGCAAACGAAAAGATTTCGTTCGAGCTCGGCCCGGTAGAGCTGGGCGCCGCATTCAGGGCACTTGATCCAGATGCCCTCGGGGACCGAACGCGACTTGCGTTCCGTCGTGATCCGCGACGGCATCAGCTTTTCGAACCAGGTCATGTAGCTGGCATCATAATCAACTGGCGCCTACAGATCACCGTCGCCCGCGGGCCACTGGTCCGGTGGCGGGATGTCCCACGACTGCGGGTAGTGGACACGCACGAGCGACAGGCCTGCAGGCGGCGCCGTCATCCCGGCAGCCCGGCGATCCCTGCCGACAAGCACCTGATGGATCCACTCCGGTGGCACTTCGCCACGGGCGACGCGAATGAGTGAGCCCACCAGATTACGCACCATGTGGTGCAGAAACGCGTTTGCCCGCACCGTGAAGCGCACGAACGGCCCCGAGCGCTTGATGTCGAGGAACTCGATTCTGCGCATGGGCGATCTGGCTTGGCACAGTACCGCACGGAACGCGCTGAAATCGTGCTCGCCGATGAGGCAGCGCGACGCGACCCTCATCGCTTCCACGTCGAGCGATCCGTGCAGCCACCAGGCGCGCCCGGCCCACAGGGCAGATCGAGCCGGCCGGTTCAGGACCAGGTACTCGTAGGTGCGGGCAACCGCAGAGTAACGGGCGTCGAATGCCGGAGCAACTTCTCGCGCCCAGCTGACGCTTACATCGTGCGGAAGATTACTGTTGACCCCGAGTAGCCAGGACCGCGGATCGCGCGTGGCAGCCGTGTCGAAATGGGCAACCTGGCCGGCCGCGTGCACGCCGGCGTCCGTGCGCCCTGCCACGTTGACGATGACGGGCTCGTCTGCAACGCGTGATACAGCCTCTTCCAGCACTTGCTGGATCGAGAGTGCGTGCTCCTGGCGCTGCCAGCCGCAATAGCGGGTGCCTTCGTACTCGATCCCGATCGCAATGCGCGGCACACGACTCAGCCGCGCAACTGATCCATCAGGTGGCGGGCTTCCTGCTGTTGCGAAGGATCACCCTCTTCCAGTACCTCGTTCAGGATGCTTCGCGCATTTTCCGGATCGCCCATGTCTACATAGGCACGGGCCAGATCGAGCTTGGTACCGACCTCGGTCATCGTGGGGTCTTCCGGGCGACGAAGCGAGCGCAATCCCGTTGCCGTGAGATCGCCTCCGCCGTCCAGATCGCCAATTTCGATGTCCAGTGGGCCGCCGGAAAGAGCCGGGCTGCTGCGGGTGTCGCCCGAGCCGGCCAGGCCCGGCTGGCCGACCGTATCCTTGCCACGCTTGCTGTCGTCGCGACCCATCGCGCGCACGATGTTGTGCAACTCCGGTCTGCGGTCCATGTCATTGGTGGCATGCAGCCCGCCGTCGAGGTCCTCGCCACTCAGGTCCAGATCGAAATCGACGGGCGAGTCATCATCCGTCAACACGTTCAGCAGGCCGGTCGCCATGTCCTTAGCCGCATCGTCGAGACCGGCAAGATCCAGGCCGAGTTCCTCTAGATCGATTTCGGCCGTCTGATCGCCGCGATCTTCGCCAGCCCCCTCCGCCGCAATCCGCATCTTCGTCGTACGCCCGGTATCGGAACCCCGTGCTCCCAGCGTCTGCGCTTTGATCGTGGGCATTTCCATGGTCGTCGAAGAGCGGTAGGCACGGCTCTCGATCGTCGGCGTCTCCATCGTGGACGCTGAATCCACGCGGGGCAGCTCTTTCGTCGGCACTTCCTGCGTTGGCGCATTCGACCAGCGCCGCTCGGCGAGCTGGGTCGGCGCGTTGGCGTCAGTCTCGTCGGCGCCGAGGTCGAAATCGAGACCGCCATCGCTGCCCCCGGCAATCGGCAAGTCCACGGTTCCACCGCCGGCGGCGGTCAGGGCGAGGTCCATGTCCTCGGCTACCGTGCTGGCACCGCCGGCGAACAGCGCCTCGTCGGGACACAACTGCTTGCCCATGATCAGCACGCGCTTCCAGTCTGCATCGGCGTCGTTGCCGATGCGATCACGCAAGGCTCGCGCTTCCTTGATGAAGCTGTCGCGATTCTCCCAGACGAAGTGCACATCCATCAGCTTCATCTGCAGGTCGCGCCGCGCGGGCTCGCGGCTTATCGCTGCCGAAAGCAGATCCGCCGACTGGTCGTAGAGACCATAAGCCATGTGAAAATCTGCTTCTGCCAGCGGATCGGACTGGTCGAGATTGACCGGGCCATCAGTGCTGATGGTCCGCTCCAGCGGCAGTTCTTGGTCGCCCCGCCCCGCAGGGCGCTCGAATCCATCAGTCTGCGCCCGCCACGTCTCCTCCAGAACGATATTGCCGCCGGTGGCCGCCGCAATGGCTGCCGACTGCTCCGCGGCTGCCTGCCGCGGCGTGGGCTTCCACTCCCGTGCATCCTCGTCAGCGCTGCGGCGGCGTGCAAAGAGCAGTGCCGCGACCACCACGACAGCGGCCGAAATCCACAACCAGAGATTGCCGAGCAGCGAGGTGATGGTCCCGACGATGCCCGTATCTTCGGACTGCCGCTGCTGCGCGCGCGCCGGCTCGGCGTCCACGCGGGCTGCCGGGGGTTCTGCCTCGACCGGCGCCTTGGTAACGTCCTCGCCAGGCGCTTCCGCGGCCACCGGGGGCTCTTCTGCGAGCGGCGGCGGGGTCAGATCTTCGACCGCCACATCGTTGCCAGCCTGCCTCTCGAGGTCGGCAACCCGCTGCCGCAGCGCCTGTAGTTCGGCGTCCTTGACCGCCAGCAGCCGGCGAGCTTCGTCGTCAGCTGCCCCACCGCCAGTCTGTGCGCCTGTTGCAGGAGGCACGGGGACCACGGTTTCCGGCGGCGGCACCAGTTCCAGCCGCGCTGTGGTCGCCGCAGCCGATGATGCAGCCCAGTCATTCGTCTGCCGGCGCACTTCGCTCCCGGCTGCATCCGCTGCAACCTGACCCACCTCCGCGGCTCCCGGAATCCGCAACAGCGCACCGGCGGACAAGCGATTGATATTGCCCGCGAAGGCGTCGGGATTGGCCCGATAGATCGCCATCATCATCTGATTGATGTCACCGCCCGTTCGGTAACGATCAGCGATTCCCCAGAGTGTCTCTTTGCGGGCGACACGGTGCATGCCATCGGCGGGGCTGCCAGTGGCCTCGGTCGTGTCGGACGACGACTCTGGCTGCGCGCTGGCCGGACGCCCGATCTCGACCCGGGACTCAACAGCCGATGCGGCGGCGAACGAAGGCGGGTCGAGCAGAACCGTGTACTCGCGCAGCAATCGCCCCTGGGGCCAGCGCGCCTCGATCAAGAGCGTGACGAACGGCTCGACGATTGGCGTCGCCGAGGTGATTCGCAGCATGCCGCCCTGAGCAGTGGGCACTACGGTGAAAGAAAAATAGTTCAGGAAAGACGGTCGCGGCAGACCGTACTGGTCGAAGGTCTCCGGCGGCGCGAGGCTGATGGAGAACCCGGCGAGTTCGCCAGGGAAATCAGTCGAGATCGGGATTTCAGCGCTGAAGGGCTGGTTGAGGAAGGACTTTGACTGAACCTCGCCGAGACCGAGCGCCGCTGCACACGCCGGGAGCAGCCCCACCAGCGCCACGCCAGCTGAGGAGGGTATTCGTGACATCATCGGACCCCGCAATGAGCCGCCCAGGCCACCCGTCGGTGCCCACAGAACGGATGGCGCACGAATGGCTCGTAAACCCCTGAAAAGCCGTGGTCACTATAGCCCAAAAATCCTGCTCAGCGAAACCGGCCTCGCGCGCCGGTCAATCGCCGGCCTGTGCGGGCACTACCGGCACGCCCGACACCACGTCAGCGTTCTGGGCGCGGTGGCGCAGGTAGTGATCCATGAGCACAATCGCGAGCATCGCCTCGGCAATCGGAGCGGCTCGCAGGCCCACGCAGGGATCATGGCGACCGGTCGTAACGATACTCGTCGCATCACCCCTGCGATCTATCGTACGCCCCGGCAACCGGATGCTCGACGTCGGCTTCAGGGCAATGCTGACCCGCAGTTGCTGTCCGGAAGAGATACCCCCAAGAGTACCGCCGGCGGAATTCTTCACGAATCCCTCCGGGGTGATTTCATCCCGATGCTCGGACCCTTTCTGCTCGACCACGGCAAAGCCGTCTCCGATCTCCACGCCCTTGACCGCGTTGATGCCCATCATCGCCGCGGCAATGTCGGCGTCGAGCCGGTCGAATACCGGCTCGCCGAGGCCAGGCGGTACAGCCTCAGCGATCACATTGATGCGCGCACCGACAGAGTCCCCTGTCTGGCGCAGGCCGTCCATGTACGCCTCCAGTTCGGAAACACGCGACGGATCCGCGCAGAAAAAAGGGTTTGCGTCGACGGCCGTCGGATCGACAAGATCAAGCTTCAATGGACCGATCTGGGCCAGGTAAGCACGAATGCGCACACCCAGCCTCTCTGCGAGGTACTTGCGCGCGATCGCGCCCGCTGCGACACGCGCAGCAGTCTCGCGTGCAGAAGAGCGGCCGCCGCCCCGGTAGTCCCGCAGCCCGTATTTCTGCTCGTAGGTGTAATCAGCGTGACCCGGGCGGAATTTGTCGCGGATGTCGGCGTAGTCACGCGAGCGCTGGTCGATGTTCTCGATGACCAGGCCGATCGGAGTACCGGTCGTCACGCCGTCGAAAACCCCCGACAGGATGCGCACCGCGTCCAGTTCGCGACGCTGGGTCGTGTGCCTGGAGGTACCGGGCCGACGGCGGTCCAGATCATGCTGCAGGTCGGCTTCGGCGAGCGCCATGCCAGGGGGACAGCCGTCGACGATGCATCCCAGCGCAGGCCCGTGGCTCTCGCCGAAAGTCGTCACGGAAAACATCCTGCCGATCGTGTTGCCAGCCATGCGTGGTCTCACCCGGACTCTGGGCGCCCGGCGGGGGCATTGTGGCGCGGCAGGTCATCGACCGCCACCAGCGCTATGCCATCCGCACCGTCGGCAAGTTCGGGCCAGAGAAACGGCACGCCCGGAAACGCAGCCTCGAGTGCCCTGGCACCGCCGCCAACTTCGATGGCGAGCCACCCGCCTTGAGCCAGTCGCGGCCGGGCACCGAGCACGATCTGCCTGACGAAATCCAGGCCATCGGCGCCGGCCACGAGGGCAAGGCGCGGCTCCCATGCGAATTCTCGGGGCATCCCGACCAGATCTCCCTCGGGCACGTAAGGCGGATTGCTGACGATGAGATCGAACCGGCCGTCGATTCCTTCGTAAAGGTCGCCACGATGCAGGGTGATGCGGTCGAGGACTCCGTGGCGCGCAGCGTTCATCCGTGCCACATCGAGCGCATCGGCGGAGATATCGGTGGCGATCAGCTCGGCACCCGGGAACGCCAGCGCCAGTGCCACGGCTATGCATCCGCTGCCCGTGCCGATTTCCAGGATGCGACTGACGTTGCCTGCCGAGAACCACGGCTCGAATCGCTCCAGCACCAATTCCGCGAACGGCGAGCGTGGGAGGAGAACCCGCTGATCAACCGTAAACGGCAGGCCGGCAAACCATGCTTCGCCCAGCAGGTAAGCTGACGGGATGCGCTCGGCGATTCGCCGGCGAACCAGGTCCCGGCAGACACCTTCGGCCTGCGGGTCGGCATGTGTCGCCAGCGCCAGCGGATCGTTGTGATCGAGCCTGAGTACGTGGTAGACGATGGCGGCAGCCTCGTCGCGGTCACTTGCTGTGCCCTGCGCGCAGAGGATCCCGGCCCGGGCAAACTCCTGCTCGGCCCAGTCGATCAGCTCCAGGGCGGACGCGCCCCGAATTACCGGCTCTCTGCTCATCACTTGCGGCCGAATGCAGCGCAGGCAGGCTGTGTAGAATCGCGGCTCCACAGTGTAGCTCTTCACATGTCTCCAGGCAGCTTCGGGTCCCGTCTCTTCGTCGAATTCCAGAGATTGCTGCCGGCCAGGATGCTGGCCAGGCTGATCCATCGCGTCACGCGCTGCGAGAGCCGCTGGCTTAAGGACCGGCTCATCAGCGGTTTCATCCGCCTGTACGGCGTCGATGTGAGTGAGGCGGATGCTGCCGTGCCTGCCGGCTACGCCAGCTTCAATGCATTTTTCACCCGACGCCTGCGTTCCGGCGCACGCCCGGTAGCCGCGGACGATAGCGCAGTGGTCTCGCCGGCGGACGGCACGATTCAGCAGATCGGCACGCTGGACGGCGACTCGATTCTCCAGGTCAAGGGCCAGTACTACAGTGCGGCTGCCCTGCTCGGCGACCCGGCGGTCGCGGCGAGTTTTCGCGGCGGCTCGTTTGCGACGATCTACCTGGCCCCCTGGAACTATCACCGCGTCCACAGCCCGATCGCCGGCCGGGTCGTGCGCATGACGCATGTGCCAGGCGAGTTGTGGTCGGTCAACCGCGCCACGGCGGAACACGTACCGGGACTGTTCGCCCGCAACGAGCGACTCGTCTGCGAATGCGCCGGGCCGTATGGAGCGTTCGCCGTCGTACTGGTAGGTGCGCTCAACGTGGGTAGCATATCTACCGCCTGGGCAGGGGCAGTACTGCCAACGCCGCCTGGCGTACCTGCCGGTTCCGTCCATGAGTACGGGAACGACGGACCGGTGATCGAGCGCGGTGGCGAACTGGGGCAATTCAACATGGGATCGACTGTCGTCCTGCTGCTGCCGCCCGGTACCGCGGCATGGGAGGCCGGGCTCAGCGCCGGCACGACGGTTCGCGTCGGTATGCAGATCGGCCGGATGCTGCGGTGCTGAGGCCGATCGATAGTCCGGCAAGCTGGCGACCCACTGCCGATTCAGCTCGCCTCCACGCTCGCGCCACGGCACTTGCCGCCGCACGGGAATTCCTGTCGTCACACCGCTATCTGGAGATCGAAACCCCTACGCTCGTGAGCACACCGGTCAGCGATCCGCAGCTCGCGAACCTGAGCTGCCAGGTCGCCACGACCAGACCGGTGTCCTGCTTTCTGCACACCTCGCCTGAGTACCACATGAAGCGGCTTCTGGCCGCGGGCGCGCCCGACATTTTCCAGCTGTGCAAGGTCTATCGCGACGGCGAGAGCGGACTGAGACATCTGCCCGAATTCACCCTTGTCGAGTGGTACCGGCACGGCAACGACTATGATCGGTTCATCAGCGAGGCGACGGATTTCGTCGCAGCGGTCGCCGCCAGCCTCGGCGTGACGACACCTGCGGCCGTACATCTCGGTTATCGGGATGTCTTTGACGAGTTCGCCGGTTGCGACCCGCTGGAGGACAGCGTGGAGCAGATCGGTTCCGCCGCCAGGCGACTGCTCGGTGAACGGCTTGCACCGGGACTAGCTGCACAGCTTGGCGAGGAACGCGACGCCTGGCTCGACCTGATGATGATCGAGGTCATCGAGCCGGGCCTGGCCGGTCGGGGCCTCGTGATCCTGGACCGATTTCCGGCGAGCCAGGCCGCGCTTGCCCGCCTCGACCCGGCCGATCCGCGAGTTTCACGGCGCTTCGAAATCTATCTGCACGGCATCGAACTGGCTAACGGCTACCACGAGCTGGCCAGTGCAAGCGAGCAAAGGCGCCGATTCGAGGCTGACAATGTCGCGCGTGCCCGGCTTGGTCGATCGCCAGTGCCACTCGATGAAGAACTGCTCGCAGCGCTGGAGGCGGGGCTGCCCGAGTGCTGCGGCGTCGCCCTGGGGTTCGACAGACTGCTTATGGCGTGCCTCGGCGAACGCAACATCCGCCGCGTGGTAAGTTTTCCGCCCGGAAGCTAGCGCACCCGGGAAATGTACTCCCGCGTCCGGGTGTCCACCTTGATGACCTCGCCCTCGTTGATGAACAGCGGCACTTTCACGACGGCGCCAGTCTCGAGCGTTGCAGGTTTCATGCCGCCCGTTGCGGTATCGCCACGCACGCCGGGATCAGTCAGCGTGATCTTGAGCTCCACGTGCGGCGGCGGTTCCACGATCAATGGCTGACCATTCCAGAACGTGATGTTGCAGAGCATCTGCTCCTTGAGCCACATCTTGGCATCGGCTACTGCCCGGGCCCCGGCGCCGTGCTGCTCGAAATTTTCGGGCTCCATGAAATACCAGATGTCGCCATCGTTGTAGAGGTACTGCATGGGCGTCGTCATGACGTCGGCAGCCTCTGCGGTATCGCCGGATTTGAAGGTCTTCTCTACGGTTCGGCCGGTCTTCAGGTTGCGGACACGAACGCGATTGAACGCCTGGCCCTTGCCGGGCTTTACGAATTCGTTTTCGATGACCACGTAGGGATCGCCATCGAGCAGCAGCTTGATGCCGGACTTGAATTCACTCGTGCTGTAGCTGGCCATCGTGTCCAACCTGTCACTTCTGCTTTTGAATGGGCGTCAGCGTGGCCTGAGCCCCGCCGGGAGGGTCGCCATTCTATCGCAGAATACATAATCGTCCGCAGGTCACATAACCAGACGCGGGTCACATAATCCCCACCATCCATCCTGCAGAATGCTCCCGCGATCGGTCGGCTGCGGCCGACGAGTACGTGAGTCTGTCGGGGCCGGAATGCGCAATTCCCGAGATGCCGTTGGTGTGCCATTGATTGTCGTCAGCCTGCACGACGACAACATGGCCGCCATCAATACCGCATTGCGCGAAACCGAACATGCGGTTCATTGCCGGCGTGTCGCGGACGCAGCGGCACTCGAGGATGCGATGGCCGAGGCATCACCCGAGCTGGTGCTCCTGTTCGCCGACGAACCGGATCTCGACCTCACCGGGCTGTCAGGCGCTCTGTTTCGCCGCACGCCGCAGATACCAGTCATTCTCGTTCGCCAGCAGGTCACCGAGAAAATACTGGCCGAAGCATTGGCTGCCGGAGTACGCGACGTCGTCTCGCTGTCGTTCAAGGGGCGGCTAAAGGCCGTGGTCGAACGCGAACTTCGTGCGCGACGACTGCAGACAGCGCTTGATGGCGTTCTCTACTCGGCCACACAGTACAAGCAGGAACTGCGCAACCTGATGAAGGGCGCAACCGAGGCCATCGCTGATGTCCAGGAGGGCATCATCATCGCGGCCAACCCGGTTTGGATCGCGATGTTCGGATTCGAGCAGGAAGGCGACCTGGCGGGCCAGCCGTTCATGGATCTGTTCGCTGAACGCGACCAGCCGAGCCTCAAGGGCGCATTTCAATCCGTCCTCAAGGACAAGTGGTCCAGCTCAGGCCTGCAGGTGCAGGGCAAACGTCGGGACGACACGCTTGTCGCCATGGAACTGCGGCTCGAGAAAGTCACGGTGGACGGCGAGCCCGCCGTCCGCATCATCGTACCGGGCGACAAACCCAACGAGGTGCCGCAGGAACAACTGTTGGAGCAGACCTTGTGGAAGGACCCATCGACGGGCTTCCTGCTGCGGCACCACTTTCTCGAGCAGGCGCAACAGAAAATGGCGAAGCCGCTCGATGCGGGCGTGCGCGCGCTGGCCTACATCCGGCCCGACCACTTCTCCCGTGTACACCGGGAGGTGGGACTGCTTGGAACCGAGGCATTGATCATGCGCCAGGCCGAGCTGCTGCGTGAGATGCTGCAGCCGGCGGATCTGTGCGGGCGCTTCGGCGGCACCATCTTCACCGCGCTGGTCGAGCGCGGCACGATGAACGACATCGAGGCCTGGGCCGAGCAGATCAGGAGGACCATGGCCGCGACGGTGTTCGAGGTCGACAGCCAGTCAACGACGCTCACCTGCACCGTCGGCCTGACTGAGGTCAACGGCGACACCCCACCTATCGGTGATCTCCTCACCGTGGCCGAAAAGGCCTGTCGCACCGGTCGTGAAGCAGGTGGCAACCGCGTTGAACTCCATGATTCGATTTCTGGGACGCAGAAAGTTAGCGTTCTCGATGCTGCATGGACGCCGCGAATCCAGGCTGCACTGAAGCAGAACCGGTTCCGCCTCGTTCACCAGCCCATTGCCAGCCTCACCGAGGACGAGCAGGGCATGTGCGACACCCTCGTCCGCATGGTCGATGAGTCCGGCAACCTCGTCCTGCCAGGCGAGTTCGTCCCGCCGGCAGAGCGGGCCGGGCTCATCAAGAACATCGACCGCTGGGTCATCGCCGCCTCACTGTCGTTCTGCGCCACAAACCAGCCGACACTCGTTTTCCTGCGGCTTTCCCGTGATTCGGTCCTCGACGACGGCCTGCCCGAATGGCTGGCCGCGAGGCAGCACAGCCTGACGGTTCCGCCACAGCGACTGTGCTTCCAGGTGAGCGAAGAAGTTGCCGCCGCCCAGATCAAGCAAACGCGGTTGATGGCCGAAAAGCTGTCGGCCGCGGGCTATCTGTTCGCCGTCGATCACGTGGGGACCGGGCGGGATTCGGCGCAACTGCTGCAGCACATCCCGATGCAGTTCATGAAGATAGACGGGAGCCTCATGCAGGGCCTTGCACGGGATTCCGAAGTGCAGGCGAAGGTTACCGCGCTGTCGCAGCTGGCGCGCCAGCTGAATATCCGCACGATTGCCGAGCGCGTGGAAGACGCAAAGACCATGGCGGTACTGTGGCAGCTCGGGATCGCATATTTCCAGGGCAATTTCGCCCAGACGCGCAGCGTGGTCCTGGAGAGCGCCCTCAGCCACGAAGGCCGTGCCGCCAGCTGATCGGCCGCAGCGGCCGGATCCGTCATCCGGTGCACATATTCCACTGCTGCAACCCGTTCGCCGCTGCTCCGGTGGCGAAACGAGAACCGATTCATGTACGGGCTTATTGACAAATGTTTTCCCGAGCGCCGGGAAATCCGCGACCCAGGCCTGACTGAACATTCGGAGCATTTGGCATGACCCGCCGCAAGAAAGCAGCCGAGCAACGGCCCGCCACCGCGAGCTGCTGCAGCTCCCGAGGCGGCAACCGCATCCGCGCCGCTTGACGCGGTACTGCTTCGCGACCGGCTGATTGGCAGCCCGGGCAGGCGCAAGAGCACGGTTCTCCAGGGTGCGGCTGCTGGAGCAGGTCCGGACGCGATTGCGGAAAGCGCCATCAGCGAACTGGTCAAGCGCCCTGATGCAACGATGGTCGTGGTCGAGGAATCCCGCGGCGAAGCGACTCATGAGATGCCGCAGATATCGACGGCTGACTGTGGCGCCTGTTCGGCGACGATGACGCCGATGACACCGCGCTGACTCCCACCCAGGGAGTCAGCGCCATCGAGGAGTCCGACCAGGAGGCAGTAGAGCAGCTCGACCTGCAGACGATGGCCCAGCAGGCTGGCGCCAGCAAGAAGGTATCAGCAACACTCGAAGAGGCGCTCAACCTTCTCGGAAACAACTACGAGGGCGAGTTGAGCGAAGATTCCGACCACACTCTGGTTCGCACCGGCACCGACCAGACGCGTCGCCGGTAACTGGTTCGTCGTTCAGGCGCCCTGCCGGAGCGCCTCGATGCCATCCACGCCCCGCCACCCGCGGGGCAGCACCAGACCACGCCGGCCCCGCTCGCCTGTGTAGTGCCCGAGGTCGGGAGCCTTCAGCGTCATGCTGCGCTCACCACTGCGCACGAGCAGGTCATCCGCCGGGCCGAGCACGGCCAGTCCGATCAGGCGTTCTTCACCTGACTTCAGTTTGGCGACGGGAATACCCAGGATACGGTTGCCCTTGCCGCGCGGTAGCTCCGGCAAGTCCGCGGCCGGAAAAACCAGCAGGTATCCGCCTGAGCTGACGGCCGCAACGCGTGCAGACCCCGGGAATTCGCCCGGTGCGGCGGGAGCCGGAACGACGACGTCCCAGCCCGGTTTCAGGCGAAGCGCGGCCTTACCGGCACGATTGCGGGAATGCATCTCGCCCAGCTTCACGAAAAAGCCATAACCGGCGCTGCTGGCCACGAGCCAGCGCATCTGCGGTTCCCCGATGAGCACGCCACGGAAACTGGCGCCGTCGGGCGGATTGAGGCGGCCGGAAAGTGGTTCACCCTGGCCGCGGGCCGACGGCAGACCATGGGCGGGAAGGCTGTAGGCACGGCCGGTCGAATCGAGGAACACCGCCAACTGCGTGCTGCGCCCGCGCGCAGCACAGAGATAGCCGTCGCCCGTCTTGTAACTGAGCGCAGCAGGATCGATATCGTGGCCCTTCGCGGCACGTGCCCAGCCACGCTGGGAAAGCACGACAGTAACCGGCTCGGCCGTGACCAGCTCCTCCTCCGCCATGGCCTGCGCGGCGGGGCGCTCGACGAGACTGGTACGACGGTCGTCACCGAACTCCCCAGCCAGCTTCTCGATCTCTTCCCGGATCAGGGCGCGCAGCTTCGCCGGGCTGCGCAAGAGCTTGCCCAGCCTGTCGCCCTCTTCGGCAAGCTCCTTCTGCTCACCGCGGATCTGCATCTCTTCGAGCCGCGCGAGATGGCGCAGGCGGAGGTTGAGTATGGCCTCGGCCTGAACGTCGGTGATCTTGAATTTCTTCATCAGCACCGGCTTCGGCTCATCCTCGCGCCGGATGATGCGGATTACCTCGTCGATATTGAGGTACGCGATCAACAGGCCGTCCAGGATGTGGAGGCGCTCGTTCACCTTCTCCAACCGGTGGCTGAGCCGTTTGCGAACCGTCTCGGTGCGAAACGCGAGCCACTCGAGCAGCAGCGCCCGCAGGTCTTTTACCGCCGGCCTGCCGTCCGTACCTATCACGTTCAGGTTGACGCGCAAGGTCTTCTCGAGGTCCGTCGTAGCGAACAGATGCAGCATCAGCGCTTCGACATCCACCCGGTTGGAGCGCGTGGCGATGACGAGGCGTGTCGGCTCGTCCTCATCGGATTCGTCGCGCAAGTCCTCCACCATCGGCAGCTTCTTCGCGCGCATTTGCGTCGCAATCTGCTCGAGAATCCGCGCGCCGGAGGCCTGGTACGGCAGGGCGTTGATGACGATATTGCCGTCGTCGACGGTGTAGGCAGCGCGCACACGTATCGTGCCGACACCCTTTGCGTAGATGTCGATCAACTCGTCCCTCGTCGAGACGATCTCGCCACCGGTGGGAAAATCCGGCCCCTTGATAGTCCTCGTCAGCATGCGCACGGACGTGTCCGGCTCGTCGAGCAGCTTGACCAGCGCAGCGGTTACCTCGCGCAGATTGTGTGGCGGGATGTCGGTGGACATGCCCACCGCGATGCCCATCGCGCCATTGAGGAGCAGATTGGGAAGTTGCGCGGGCAACAGGGCAGGCTCGCGCAAGGTGCCATCGAAATTCGGGACCCAGTCGACAGTGCCCTGCTCCAGTTCCGACAGCAGCACCGCTGCGTAGGGCCTGAGCCGGGACTCGGTGTAACGCATGGCTGCGAAGGACTTGGGGTCGTCCGCCGAACCCCAGTTGCCCTGACCGTCGATGATCGGATAGCGGTAGGAGAAGTCCTGCGCCATGTGCACCATGGCCTCGTAGCAGGCCGAGTCGCCATGCGGATGGAACTTGCCGATGACGTCGCCGACGGTTCGCGCTGACTTCTTGTGCTTGGCCCCCGCAGCAAGCCCAAGCTCGCTCATGGCGTAGACAATGCGCCGCTGCACCGGCTTGAGTCCGTCGGCAATGTGCGGCAGCGCACGGTCCAGGATGACGTACATCGAGTAATCGAGATAAGCGCGCTCGGCGTATTGCCTGAGGGGCAGCTGCTCGATGCCTTCGAAATCCAGGGTGTTCTGCTTGCTCATGGAATAACCGGTTTCAAGTCTGCAACTGGGATATGTTGCCCCTGGTCTCGATCCAGGTCCGACGATCGCCTGCGCGCTTCTTGGCAAGCAGCATGTCGAGCAGTTGCTCCGTCTGGTCGCGCGCGGCAACCGTGAGCTGCACCAGTCGTCGTGACTCGTGCGCCATCGTGGTCTCCCGCAGCTGCGCGGGACTCATCTCGCCCAGCCCCTTGAACCGCGTGATGCTGACCTTGCCCTTGAGGCCCTCGGCCTGGACGCGGTCAAGCACACCCTGCTTCTCGGACTCGTCCAGCGCATAGAAAACCTCCTTCCCGATGTCGATCCGGAAAAGAGGCGGCATTGCGACGTAAACATGCCCTGCCTGAACGAGTCGCGGGAAGTGCCGGACGAACAGAGCGCAGATCAGCGTCGCTATGTGCTGCCCGTCGGAATCGGCGTCCGCGAGTATGCAGACCTTGTGGTAACGCAAGCTGCCGAGATCTTCACTTCCGGGCTCGATACCCAGCGCCAGACTGATGTTGTGCACTTCCTGGGAAGCGAGGAGCTCGGCCTGCTCGACTTCCCATGCATTGAGGATCTTCCCCCGCAAGGGCAGCACGGCCTGGACCTTCCGCTCACGAGCCTGCTTGGCCGAGCCACCGGCTGAATCGCCTTCGACGAGAAACAGCTCGCTCACGGCAGGGTCGTCGCTCGTGCAGTCCGCCAGTTTTCCCGGCAACGCCGGGCCGGCAACGATTTTCTTGCGAACGACGGCCTTGCTCGACTTCAGCCGATTCTGGGCAGCCGCAATCGCCCGCTGAGCAATCTGGTCACCAGTCTCCGGATGCTGGTTGAGCCAAAGCGCGAATGCGTCCTTCACTACACCCGAAACGAATGCCGTGCACTCGCGCGAAGACAGCCGCTCCTTCGTCTGGCCGGCGAACTGCGGATCCTTGAGCTTGACGGACAGGACGTAGGCGACGCCTTCCCAGACGTCTTCGGGCGCAAGACGCACGCCACGTGGCAGCAAGCTGCGAAACTCGCAGTACTCGCGCAAGGCGTCGGTCACGCCGGCGCGCAGGCCGCTGACATGCGTGCCACCCTGCGGCGTTGGAATCAGGTTGACGTAGGACTCACCGAGCGGCGTGGCGTCGCCCGTGATCCAGAAAAGAGCCCATTCGACTTCCTCGTGCTGGCCTCGGGCCTCCCCGGTGAACGGCTGCGCCGGCAATGTCCCGACATCACCGGTCGACTCGACGAGGTACTGACCGAGCCCGTCGCGGTATTCCCATTCGTGCTTCTGTGGCGGGTTTTCGACTTCGAACACCACCGTCAGCCCGGGGCACAGGACAGCCTTGGCCTGAAGCGTGTGCTGCAACTGGGGTATCGAGAACTTGTCGCTGTCGAAATACTTTGAATCCGGCCAGAACCGCAGCGTCGTTCCGGTATTGGCCTTGCCGACCTTGCCGACGACTTCGAGCTTGCTCGCGCGCTGGCCGCCGCGAAAGCTCATGTTGTACTCCTGCCCGTCACGACGAACCCAGACCTCCAGGTTCTTCGACAGCGCGTTGACGACCGAGACGCCCACGCCGTGCAAGCCACCCGAAAACCGGTAGCTGTCGTTGGAGAACTTGGCGCCCGAGTGCAGGCGGGTGAGGATCAGCTCGACGCCTGGCACTTTTTCCTGGGGGTGTACGTCAACCGGCATGCCGCGCCCATCATCGGCGACCTGCAGCGAGCCGTCCCGGAACAGCGTGACCTCGATTTTCCGGCAGTGGCCGGCGAGCGCCTCATCGACGCTGTTATCGACGACTTCATGCGCCAGGTGATTGGGTCGGGAGGTGTCGGTATACATGCCCGGCCGGCGCCGGACTGGATCGAGCCCACTCAGGACCTCGATGGCTGAAGAATCGTATTTGGCGGCCATGCTGAGCGCACTCTCGGAAGCATGAGGGAACGGCGCCAGCCCGCCCCCGGACCCGTACCAGGGGGCTCGCGCACCGAACGCAGAATAGTTCCAGCGGACAGATCAGTCCAGATCGGCGACCAGGGACTCGCGTACCAGCTCCGGAAACCCGTCGAAACGAACCGTGCAGGCGGGATGATCGATGCCGGCACGCAACCCGGCCCCTGCCCGCAGTGCCGCGACCTGCCCGGCCGTCAGCTCGAATCGCAGGAAATGCACCGCAGAGGTCTTTGCGTCGGTGCTGCGGTCCAGATCCTCGTCGGCGATGGCGTATGACGGTGGCAGATCCCCGACCTGGATCCAGACCCGGTGCTCTATTCCCACCAGGCGGGCCAGCTGCTGCGCGCGCTCGGCGGGATCCGGGTACTCGACGAGGAAGGTGGCCTTCCAGTTGCTGCCGTCGGGTATCAGCGGGTTGTACGCCGCGAGTTCCCCGGCGATTCCCTCCGGCTCGAAGATACGCTCGATCCGCAGCATCTCCTGGACCTGGTACTGGACGGTAAGCCGGTCCTCGAAGCAGATCGTGAAGTGGGCACCGAGGTGAATCCGCCGATGTTTCTTGTGCGCGATGACATGCGCACGAAACTGTGCGCGATGACGCGCGTATTCCTCGAGGCTGTAGAGATCGGCCAGCGCGAGTTTATTCACAAGTCAGATACCGTAGGCTTTCCTGAGCAACGACAGCGGGTGCGCATAGTCGTCCGCCGCGCGCGCGACATCCAGCTGCGCTCCGGCCATCGGACAGTCGCTCGTGAAGTGATCGGCGCTGGCGTCACGGATCCTGTTGGCGGCTGGCTGGGCGATTTTCTTCGATGCCTCGCGAAACCTGAGTTTCACTCCATAAGTACCGTCGTGTCCGGAACAACGCTCGATCGGCTGGACCGTCGTGCCGGGCACCCATTCCAGCACCTCCTTTGTCTTCAAGCCGATGTTCTGCACGCGCAGGTGGCATGGCACCTGCCAGGCGACCTTGCCGAGCGGCTGCGGAAAGTCGGTCCGCACTGCACCGCCCTTCTGTCGCAGGGCCAGGTACTCGAACGGGTCGAAGAACGCTTCTGCCACGCGCCGCACGTCGGCATCGTCAGGGAACATCAGCGGCAGTTCCTGCTTGAACATGAGCACGCAGGACGGTACCGAGGCCACGATGTCCCACCCCTCACTGACCCAGCGCGCAAGCTCGGGTACGTTCACGTCACGAGCTTCTGCGACCGATTGCAGGTCGCCCAGCTCGAGCTTCGGCATCCCGCAACAAACCTCGGTGCCAGCCAGGGCCACGTGGATGCCGTTGTGCCGGTACACCGCAACGAGATCCTCGACCATCTGCGGCAGGTTTCTATTGCCGTAGCAGGTCGTGAACAGGACGACCCTGCCTGTCGTTCCATTGACCGCAACGGGCGGACTGCCGGAGGTCTCCTCCCCGATTCGACTGCGGCCGGTCCTCGAGTGGAACTCGGGCAGCGGCGCATCGCGCGCAATGCCCAGCGTCTTCTCGAGCAGGGCGCGGCCGGCGGCAGACGAATTCACCACATTGACGATCTCCGCCACGACGGGAATGCCGGCGATCTTCCCGACCCCGTCCGTGTCGGCCAGCACCCGCTCGCGCCAGCCGGCGCCTTCCTCGCGAAACCGCGTCGCCTTGGCCCTCAGCATCAGGTGCGGGAAGTCGATATTCCATTCGTGCGGCGGCACGTAGGGGCATTTCGACATGAAGCACATGTCGCAGAGGTAGCACTGGTCGACCACCTCCCAATAGACCTTTTTCGGGACCCCCTCCAGTTCGCCACCATCCGTCGCGTCAATGGCGTCGAACAGCGTGGGGAACGCGTTGCACAGGCTGAAACAGCGGCGACACCCGTGGCAGATGTCGAATACACGCTCAAGCTCCTGAGTCAGCGCGGCGCTGTCGTAAAACGCCTCGGTCTGCCATTCGAGCGGGTGACGGCGCGGCGCTTCGAGACTGCCCTCTCGCGGTGTCTTGCTGGTCATTGCCTGGCCTCCGGCGCAGTGTCGCTGAAAGGGGTTCTCGCCAATGAAGCGGCCCCGGCGTTCTCACGCCGGGGCCGGTCGTGGCATCGTCGACGGCGGGCCCGCCGCCAGCGCGATCGGTCAGCGGCCCAGCGTGTCGAGGGCTTTCTGGAATCGATTCGCGTGTGAACGCTCGGCTTTTGCAAGCGTCTCGAACCAGTCGGCGATCTCGCCGAATCCCTCGTCGCGGGCGGCCTTCGCCATGCCCGGATACATATCCGTGTATTCATGCGTCTCGCCGGCGATCGCCGCCTTCAGGTTGGCGCCGGTCTCGCCGATCGGCAGGCCGGTCGCCGGATCACCGACAGCTTCCAGATACTCGAGATGCCCGTGCGCATGGCCGGTCTCGCCTTCCGCGGTCGACCGGAAAACGGTGGCCACGTCGTTGTAACCCTCGACATCGGCCTTGGCTGCGAAATAAAGATAACGGCGGTTGGCCTGCGACTCGCCCGCGAAGGCGTCCTTCAGATTCTTCTCGGTCTTGCTGCCCTTGAGGTTCACGAGCGACTCCTTCCTTTTATTTGTAAGCGGCACATCTGCCGCATTAGACTGATTCTAAATATAGGCAGCCACCACAAACGCTGTCAATCGTGATCTGGTCCGAGATTGACCACCCCGGACCGCTGTGCGAATTTACGCCAACCTCACCGCAGCCAGATGAACATGACCGAAAAGCGCCCGCGCATCGACCTCGAAAAGGCCCTGACGGAACTCGAGGAAATCGTCGACCAGCTCGAAGCCGGCGACCTGCCGCTGGAGAAATCGCTCAAGCAGTTCGAGCGCGGTGTAAAGCTGTCCCGCGAGTGCCAGGGAGCACTGAAGGAAGCGGAGCAACGGGTACAGGTGCTGGTCGACTCGGGCCTGAAGGACCTGGATACCGGGAGCCTCGAGGAAATCGCTGACCCCGACGAGGAAGACGGCTAAGCGGCAGTTCAGGTACGGGTGCCTTTGGACCCCTGCAGACGGCGGATCAGCGACCTCAGGAAAACCTTGTTGAACCGCAGCTGGCACTCGGTCGACACCTGTTCGAGCAGGGTCGCGCTGACGCTTAGCAATGTGACGGCTTCGGCCGCCCGGATGGTCGAATTTCGTTTCACGCCGGAAACGTAGCTGCTCTCACCGAAACAGTCACCCTCCGACAGCGTACCGACCTGCGCGCTGCCCATTTCGACGCCTACACGCCCGGACACGAGGACGTAGAAGCGGTCGTCCATTTCCCCTTCGCGGACGATCTCATCGCCAGCTATGTACTCGCGCCACTCGCTGGCGCGCAGCACTTCCCAGATTTCCGGGCCCGAAAAGTCGTGGAAGAAGCTGAGCTTGCGCAGCTGGTCGAAGTGCTCCTGATTGTCGGCGCGCGCATTGCGGTCACGAAGCTGCTGGTAGACCTTGGTCAGCCGCACGGCCAATTCATTGCCGCTGAGGCGCCCTGCCGGTGTCTTTGCCAGCGCCAGCATCACCACCTGCTCGAGATCATCAGGGATGCCGTCTCGCATCGTATGCAACGGCTGCGGCATCGCGTAGATGATCTGGTTGAGGAGGCGCGCCAGCGTGCTTGCCCGGAACGGGCGGAATCCCGCCAGCAGCTCGTAGGTCACCGCACCCAGCGAGTAGATGTCGGATGCGGGGGTGATCTCCGCAGACTCGATCTGCTCCGGCGACATGTAGCTCGGCGAGCCCGCGATGCCTTCGATCTTCGAGACGTCGGCGTCGCGCAGCAGGGCGATCCCGAAATCGACGATGCGCACGTCGTTGTCCCGGGTGAGCATCAGGTTGCCGGGCTTGATGTCCCGGTGGATCACACCGCGCTTGTGCGCATACTGCAGGGCACGCGCGCACTTGTAGACGATCTTGACGACGTCCTCGACCCGCAGGAGATTGTCCGGGCGGCAGTAGGAAGCGAGCGTACGCGCCCCCTGCACGTGCTCCATGACGACGTAGTAGTGACCCTGTTCCTCGCCGGCGTCGTAGATGGGCAGAATGTTCGGGTGCTGCAGCACCCCGACCATGCGCGCCTCGTTGAAGAACATCTTGCGTGCGTTGCGCGCTTTCTCAGGGTCTTCGTTGGCCGCGGCGTCGTATACCTTGATCGCGACGTCCCGCTTGAAATACGGATCATGCGAGAGATAGACGACGCCCGTACTGCCCCGGCCGACTTCATTGACGATGACGTACTTGCCGATCCGCTCGGGTACGACAACGGAGTCCGCAGCGGCCATCGGCGGCGCGGTATCGGCGTCCGGCAGTTTCCTGCCGTCTATTACGGTAGTGCGGCGGAGATGATCCACGAGCTCGACACAGCTACGGCCGCGTAGAAGGCCGCCAACGCATCGTCGAGCATAATTCCCAGGCCGCCGGGTATTCTGTGATCGGCCTCCCGAATCGGCCATGGCTTCCAGACGTCGAACACGCGAAAAGCCAGAAATGCGGCAGCGGACCAGCCTGCGCCCCGCGGGACGACCGACAGGACGGCCCACATTGCAACGATCTCGTCGAACACGATCCCCGGATGGTCATGCACGCCGAGCCGCCGTGCACTGACGCCGCAAAGCCATACGCCCAGAGCGAACCCAGCAGCCACCAGAATTGCGTTCGTTGCAGCCGACTGGGCCGGCACGATCCAGTAGAGCAGCACGGCTGCCAGAGAACCCCAGGTGCCCGGCGCAAAGGGCAGCAATCCGGCGCCAAGGCCGAACGGTATCCAGTGCACCGGATCGCGCATCACACGCCTTGCGAGAGAATCGGGACGGTCTGCCATGCGGCTCTCCATCAGAGGAAGTGAGCGAACGTCGAATCTCGAACTCGCCAATCCTGTCCGTCCAGGCGCCAGCGCAGTCCGCGGCGACTGCTGACCGTGCCGATCCGCGTGATGCGGCAGCTGTTGCGCGAAGCAATCTTGCCGATGATTGCCGACTCTTCCTCGCCGGCGGTGAATGCCAGTTCGTAATCGTCACCGCCCATCAGTGCATGGCGTCTGGCGCGCGCAACGCCGCAATGGCCAAGCAGAGCGCGCGACAGCGGCAGCAGCGGAACCTCGAGATCGGCGCCGACTCCACTGGCATTCAGCAACTTGCCAAGATCGTGGTGCAGACCATCCGACACGTCGATCATTGCGCTCGCTACACCCGCGAGCGCGCGTCCGATGGAGACACGGGGTTGCGGATAGAGAAAGCGCTTCTCCAGCGCACCGGTGCGCCCACGGCGCGCGAGCAACAGCCGCCCCGCCACCGCCTCTCCCGGGTACCCGGTGACAAAAACGCCATCGCCGGGCCGTGCGCCGGTCCTGCGAACTTCCCGGTCGGGCGCCACCGAACCCAGGGCTGTAACGCTCACATTCAACGGCCCGCGTACGGTATCGCCGCCGATGAGGCTCACGCGATGGCGCCTTGCCAGCGCGAAGAATCCCGCTGCGAATTCCCGGACCCAGGCGCCATCCGCAGATGGGATCGACAGTGACAGCGTGGCCCAACGTGGCCGCGCCGCCATTGCAGCGAGGTCGCTGAGGTTCACCGCCAGTACCCGATGGCCCACTGCGTGCGGCGGCGTGCGGGCGGGAAAATGCACTCCGGCAACCAGTGTGTCGACCGCCGTTACGAGGCGTTCCGAACCGGCGAGCCGGGTAATGGCCCCGTCATCGCCGATGCCAACCAGAACGTCTGGTCCGGCGGGCCGCTGGAAGTAGCGCCGGATGATGGCATCCTCATCCAGCTTCGGGCCACCTGCCATTGCAACCAGCCCGCCGCCGTCAGTTGCGCTCGGCCTGGCGCAGCCGGTCGGCAAGCGTATCGAGCACGGCGTTGACGAAACGGAATCCGTCCTGTGCCCCGAATTCGTGTGTCAATTCGATTGCCTCGTCGATGACAACCCTGCTCGGCACATCGGCGTGCGCCTGCAGCTCCATCACCCCGATCCACAGGATACCGCGCTCGACCGGGTCGAGCTGTGCCGCCGACCTGTCGGCAGCGCCGGATATGAGGGAGTCGAGTTCGGCAGACGCCGGCAGGATTTCGCCCAGCAGCTGGGCAAAGTAGGCAGTATCTATGCCGCGGTACTCGTTGCGCCCGGCGAACTGGCTGAGCAGTTCGTCCACACCGTGCCCCGCAAGCTGGTGCTGATACAGCGCCTGCAGTGCGAGCCGACGCGCGCCTCGTCGTCCCCTGGCCATGATGCAACCCGTCCTGTCAGGGAATTATCTGGCGCGACACGCTGACCATTTCCAGCGCCGCCAGCGCGGCATCGGCACCCTTGTTGCCGTGCTTTACGCCGGAGCGCTCGATGGCCTGATCGACCGTATCGCAGGTCAGCACGCCGAAGCCGATCGGGATCTCGAACTCCAGGCTGACCCGGCCAAGCCCGGCGGCGCACTCGCCGCAGACGTATTCGAAATGCGGTGTACCCCCCCTGATCACCACGCCCAGCGCGACCAGCGCATCGTAGTGGCGGGTGCGAGCCAGCTTGCGGGCAGCCAACGGCAGTTCGAATGCCCCCGGCACCCGGACGACATCGATGGATGCATCCCCCAGGCCATGGCGTTTCAACGCATCGAGCGAGCCCCTGATCAGGTCCTCCACGATCCGGTCGTTGAAGCGCGCGGCGACGATGCAAACGCGCGCATCCCTGACGTTGAGCTGTCCTTCGATCGTCTTCATGCCTGCCCGTCGACGTACTCTACAACCTCGAGGCCAAACCCGGAAATCGCATGCATCTGCTTCGGCGCGCTCAGGACACGCATGCGTGTAACGCCGAGATCGCGCAGGATCTGTGCGCCCGTACCGAACGTCCTGAGCACTGTAACCCGCTCGCGATCCGCCGAGTCGGCGGGCACGCCCGCTGCCAGCAGGCGTGCCGCAGTGGCGAGGTGGCGCGGCGACTCGGGGTACCTGAGCAGCACGACCACGCCTGAACCTTCTGCCACGATGCGACGCATTGCCGAGCGCAGCGGCCATCCCAGTCGCGGACTGCGAATGCCGATCACATCCCCCAGCGTGTCCTGTACCTGGACCCTGACGAGAGGGGCCGTACCGGAAGCCAGGTTCCCGTACACCAGCGCGAGATGGACGTTGCGATTGACGTGATCCTCGTAGCAACAGAGTCGAAACAGCCCCTCCTCTGTTTCCACCGTCTGCTCGGAAATGCGCTCGATCGAGACCTCGTGCTGCAGGCGAAAGCGGATGAGGTCGGCGATGCTGCCGACTTTCAGACCATGGCTGCTGGCGAAATTCTCGAGTTCGGGTCGCCGCGCCATCGTGCCGTCTTCGTTGAGGATTTCGACGATGGCGGCCGCCGGCTCGAGACCGGCAAGCCGCGCGAGGTCGCAACCGGCCTCCGTATGGCCTGCGCGGGTAAGGACACCACCAGGCTGGGCCATCAGCGGGAAAACGTGCCCCGGCTGGCGCAGGTCCTCCGGCCGTGCCTCAGCTGCTACCGCCACCCGGATGGTGCGCGCGCGGTCGTACGCCGAAATTCCGGTTGTAACGCCCTCGGCCGCTTCGATCGACACCGTGAAATTCGTCGTCTGCTGCTCGTCGGTTCCCGACACCATCAGCGGCAGGCGCAGTTGCTGGCATCGAGTCCGCGTCAGCGTCAGGCAGATGAGCCCGCGCCCGTAACGGGCCATGAAATTGATGTCCTCAGGCCGCACCTTCTGCGCAGCCATCAGCAGATCGCCTTCGTTTTCGCGATCCTCGTCATCGACGATGACCACCATCCGCCCGTTGCGCAGGTCGGCGATGATCTCTTCGATGGGGCTGAAGGCCATCGGCATCGGCTGGGACTGTTCGCTGTCCGACATGATTCAGCTCCGCTGACCGACCAGCCGCTCAAGGTAGCGGGCAACCAGGTCGACTTCCAGGTTGACCGGCGTTCCCGGCCTGTAGCTGCCCATGATAGTGCGGTCCAGCGTGTGCGGCACGACGTTGACAGCGGCCGTGCCAGCCGTGACGACGTTGACCGTCAGGCTCACGCCATCCACACAGATGGAACCCTTCTCGGCAACGTAGCGCATCAGGCCCGGCGGCACGGAAAATTCCATCCGGACCGACCGGGCGTCTGCAGCGAGCGCTGCCACGGTGCCAACGGCATCGACATGCCCGGCTACCAGGTGGCCTCCGAGCGAGTCCTGCAGGCTGAGCGCTGGCTCGACGTTCACCCTTGCACCGGCTGCCAGCCGGCCGAGCGTAGTCCGGCCAAGGGTCTCGCGGGAAACGTCGAAAGCAGTTACGGTGCCACGCCGCGAAGTCACCGTCAGGCAGACACCATTGATGGCAATGCTGGCGCCGTCGGCCAGCCGCGATGGAGCGCAATCTCCGACGTCGACCTCGATCCGTGCATCGCCGCCAAGGTCGATGATCGAGTCAACACGGCCGACGGTCGTCACGATCCCCGTGAACATGTTCAGGCCTTTCGGGTGAATTCGAGGCGCAGGTCGCGGCCTACCCGCCGCACCCCGGTGAGTGAGAACTCGTGTCTCGACGCCATCGCGTCGATGGCAGCAGAGGCAAACATGCCGTGGCCGTCGGTACCGAGTATATGTGGCGCCATGTACATCACGATTTCATCGACCAGGCCGGCATCAAGCACGGCGCCATTCACAACCGGGCCAGCCTCGACCAGCACCTCGTTGGCGCCGAGATCCGCCAGCCGGCGCATGACAGCATGGAGGTCGATCCGGCCATCCCGGGCCGGAACCTTGTCGATGACAGCCCCGGCGGACTCCAGAGCCGCGCGACGCGAGGCCTCGGCTTCAATGCAGAAAATACGCGTCTCGCCAGGCTCCTTCAGCATCCTTGCCGCCGGTGGCATGCGCAGGGTGCTGTCGAGCACAACCCTGGTCGGCTGGCGCGACAGGGTCGCCGAAGGACGCGCCGTCAGGGCCGGATCATCTGCAAGCACGGTGCCGATACCAGTCATTACGCAGGAACTGCGTGCCCGCAGTCCGTGGCCGTCCCGCCGCGCATCTTCTCCCGTGATCCAGCGGCTCGCACCGCAAGCCAATGCGGTGCGACCGTCGAGGCTGGCGGCCACTTTGACGCGCACATACGGTCGCCCGCGCTCGAAACGCGAGATGAATCCCGCGTTCAGCGCCCGCGCCTCGACAGCGAGGACATCCGACTGGACTTCGACGCCCGCAGCACGCAGCGCCCTTGCGCCCTGGCCGGAAACGCGCGGGTCCGGGTCGTCCACCGCGTAAACGACCCTGGCCACCGCCGCTGCAACGAGCGCGTCGGCGCAGGGCGGTGTACGGCCATGGTGGCAGCAAGGTTCGAGCGTTACGTAGGCAGTCGCTCCCGCTGCTCGCCGGCCGGCCTGCCCGAGCGCCATGACTTCGGCATGGGGTCCGCCCGCTTGCTCGTGCCAGCCTTCGCCGACTATCTCGCCCCCGGCCACGACGACGCAACCCACCCGTGGATTCGGGTGCGTGGTCCAGAGGCCGCGGCCAGCGAGTCGCAGCGCCTGCGCCATGAACCGGAAATCATCGCCCGTCGCAGACATCAGTCATCCGGCAACAGCGACATCTGGTCGCGGCGCCCCTCGGCGTCGTCCCGCTCGCGCAACCTGCGGATCTCGTCCTGGAACTCCGTGACATCCTGGAAGCTCCGATAGACAGAGGCGAATCTCACGTAGGCTACTTCATCGAGGTTGCGCAATTCGTCCATCACCATTTCCCCGACAAGCCGCGACGGGATCTCCCGCTCTCCCATAGTCTGCAGCCCATGCACGATGCGCGCTATGGCTCGCTCTACGTCATCCATGCCGATAGGCCGTTTTTCCAGCGCACGGACGATACCGTTGCGCAGCTTTGCTTCGTCGAACGGTTCGCGCGACTCGTCGCGCTTGACCACCCGCGGCATCACCAGTTCTGCAGTCTCGAACGTGGTGAAGCGCTCGCCACAGCTCAGGCATTCGCGTCGACGCCGAATCTGATGTCCCTCGCCCGCCAGCCTCGAGTCGATGACCTTGGTTTCCTCGTGGTTGCAGAACGGGCAGTGCATGGGCGGCCCGGCCCGGCCTCAGCCGTAGACAGGGAACTTCCGACAGAGCGCGACGACCTCGGAGCGGACTCGCGCGACGCGCTTCTCGTCGGTGATGTTGTCGAGCAGGTCGGCGATCCAGCCGGCCAGCATGTCGATCTCGCCCGCACCGAATCCGCGGGTCGTGATCGCCGGCGTACCCATGCGCAAACCGCTGGTCACGAATGGAGAACGCGGGTCGTTCGGAACGGCGTTCTTGTTGACGGTGATGTTGGCGCTGCCCAGCACGGCATCGGCGTCCTTGCCCGTGATGTCCTTGTCGATGAGATCGACCAGGAACATGTGGTTGTCCGTTCCACCGGAGACGATCCGGTAGCCGCGCGATGCCAGCGCAGCGGCCAGCCGACGCGCATTGGCCTTTACCTGCGCCTGGTAGGCCCGGAACTCGGGCTGCATGGCCTCCAGGAGGGCAACCGCCTTCGCTGCGATCACGTGCATCAGCGGGCCGCCCTGGGTTCCCGGGAAAACCAGCGAGTTCAGCTTCTTCGTGATGTCATCGTTGGCCCGCGCCAGGATGATTCCACCGCGCGGGCCCCGCAGGGTCTTGTGCGTCGTGGTGGTCGTCACGTCCGCGATCTGCACGGGGTTCGGATACTCTCCCGCTGCGACCAGCCCGGCCACGTGCGCCATGTCGACGAACAGGTATGCGCCGACGGAGTCCGCGATCTGACGGAATCGTTGCCAGTCCACGATGCGCGAATAGGCGGAGAACCCCGCGATGATCATCCGCGGCTCGTGCTCACGGGCGAGCGCCTCCACCGAGTCATAGTCGATCTGGCCGGTGGCCGGGTCGAGTCCGTACGAAACGATGCGATACAGCCTGCCGGAGAAATTGACCGGGGAGCCGTGCGTGAGGTGTCCGCCATGGGCGAGGCTCATACCGAGCACGGTGTCACCGGGATTGAGCAGCGACATGTACACCGCGGCGTTGGCCTGGGAACCGGAATGCGGCTGGACGTTGGCATAGTCGGCGCCGAACAGGCGCCTCGCTCGGTCGATAGCCAGTGCTTCGGCCTGGTCCACGAACTCGCAGCCGCCGTAGTAGCGCTTGCCCGGATATCCTTCGGCGTATTTGTTCGTCAGCGCCGAGCCCTGCGCAGTGAGCACACGGCCGCTCACGTAGTTCTCGGATGCAATGAGCTCGATATGCTCTTCCTGGCGCTGCTCTTCGCCGGCGATCGCCGCCGCCAGCTCGGGATCGAATGCCGCGATCCCCTCTTCCCGCTTGAACATGAAGGCCTCCGCGAATGAGGGCGGAATTGTACCGTGGCGTGCCGGGAGGCGCAGGGAGAAAACCGCTCGCAAATGCGCTCCGGGATCAGCCGGCCGGATCCAGCAACGAGCGGACCACGGCACTCCAGCCGAGCGCAACATTGCGCCGGTTATAGCCGCCTCCGCCGAACGCCAGGAGCCGGCCTGAGGCGTGGCGTTCGGCGATGTCGCGGAGCCGTGCCGCTGCGTGGGCATGAGCGGCTGGTGTGAATCGCAGATGCGCGAGCGGATCGCCCCCGATGCTGTCTGCGCCGCACTGGAGCAGCAGGAATTCCGGCCGCGCCCGCTCCAGGAAGGCTTCGACGCCAGCCCATGCGGCGTGGAATTCGCGGTCGCCCGCCCCCGGCTGCAGCGGCAGGTTGAGCTTCGTGCCGCGTGCCACGCCGGTGCCGGTCTCGTGGGCTGCGCCGGTCCCGGGGTAGAGAAAGCGCCCATCCTCGTGAATGTCCGCGAACGCGACGTCCGGGTCGGAATCGAACGCGTAGAACACGCCGTCGCCATGGTGGGCATCGATGTCGATGTAGGCCACGCGGCGCAGCCCGTGGCGCGACCGCAGGAGTTCAATCACAACCCCGCAGTCGTTGTAGACACAGAATCCGGCGGCGTGGGCGCGCCCGGCGTGATGCAGCCCGCCAATCGGAACGAACCCGCGAAGCGCCCGCCCGGCCATGATGGCTTCCATTGCATCGATGCCGGCGCCGACGACGGCGGCCGCCGCAGCATCCACGCCGCGCTCGGCCGGCGTATCGCCACCGTCCAGGAAGCCTGAGCCGCTGGCGCAGAGCCTTGCAACATGATCGAGATATTCTGCCGTGTGAAAGGACAGCAACTCGTCCCGTGTCGCCGGACGCGCCGCACACAGCGAAACCCGTTGCGTCAGGCCGCTCGCATCGAGTTCCCGGTGAAACGCGTCGTGCCGGTCCGGACCAAACGGATGATTTGCACTGAAACCGTACGCCGCGATCTTCGGGTCATGCACCACCAGGACTTGCTGCAACCCGCGGTCCAACTCGCCTCCCCACCGCCAGCTTTCGGTGATCCCTGGAGTATAGCTGGCGGAGCCCCGAAGGCTCCGCGATAATCGCGGACGTTCCCGCGGCACTCATGGATTCCTGATGAGCCAGTACGTCTACACGATGAACCGGGTGGGCAAAGTCGTGCCCCCCAAGCGCTTCATATTGCGCGACATCTCGCTCAGCTTCTTTCCCGGCGCCAAGATCGGCGTCCTTGGACTCAATGGCTCAGGCAAGTCCACCTTGCTGCGGATCATGGCCGGCATGGACCGGGAGCACGAGGGCGAGGCACGCCCTCAGCCAGGCATCAGGATAGGCTACCTGCCCCAGGAGCCCGAGCTGGACGAGACGCGGACGGTCCGCCAGATAGTCGAGGAAGCGGTGGCCGACACCATCGGTCTGGTGAATCGCTTCAACGCGATTGCCGAGCGCTTCGCCGAGCCGCTCGATGACGCCGAGATGGCCCGACTACTCGAGGAGCAGGCGAAACTGCAGGACCTCATTGACGCCTGCAACGGCTGGGAGGTCGATCGCAAGCTCGACATCGCCGCCGATGCGCTGCGCCTGCCGGACTGGGACACTTCGGTCAAGACCCTGTCCGGCGGCGAGAGACGACGCGTGGCGCTCTGTCGCCTGCTGCTCTCGCAGCCCGACATGCTGCTCCTCGACGAACCGACGAATCATCTCGACGCGCAGTCGGTCGCCTGGCTGGAAAAGTTCCTGGAACAGTATCCCGGCACCGTCATCGCCGTGACGCACGACCGGTACTTCCTCGACAACGTTGCCGGCTGGATCCTCGAACTCGATCGCGGCCATGGCATCCCCTGGAAGGGCAACTACTCTTCCTGGCTGGAGCAGAAGGAAGCCCGGCTCGCCATGGAGGAAAAGCAGGAAGCCGCGCGCCAGAAGACCATCAAGGCGGAACTCGAGTGGGTACGAGCCAATCCGTCGGCGCGCCGCGCGAAGAGCAAGGCGCGTCTGCAGCGGTTCGAGGAGCTGTGCTCCCAGGAATACCAGCGTCGGCAGGAGACCAACGAGATCTACGTGCCGCCTGGCGAGCGGCTTGGGGATCTCGTGATCGAGATCGCCGGCCTCAGCAAGGGATTCGGCGAGCGCCTGCTCATCGAAAATTTCAGCTGCAGCGTTCCACCTGGCGCGATCGTTGGCGTGATCGGGCCGAACGGCGCGGGCAAGACGACCCTGTTCCGGCTGCTCACCGGGCAGGAGAAACCGGATGCCGGTGAAATCCGGGTCGGCCCGACGGTGCAGCTCGCCTACGTCGACCAGTCACGACAGTCTCTCGAGGACTCGAGAACAGTCTGGGAAGAGCTGTCGGGTGGCCAGGAACTCATCCGTGTCGGCAAGTACGAGACGTCATCGCGAAACTACGTCGGCCGCTTCAATTTCAAGGGAACCCAGCAACAACAGAAAATCGGCCTCCTCTCCGGCGGTGAGCGCAACCGGGTGCACCTGGCGAAGGTGCTGAAGGCAGGTGCCAACGTGCTCATGCTGGACGAGCCCACCAATGACCTCGACGTCGAAACCTTGCGGGCACTGGAGGAAGGGCTGCTCGACTTTCCCGGCTGTGCGATCGTGATCTCGCACGACCGCTGGTTCCTCGACCGCATCGCGACGCACATCCTCGCCTTCGAGGGCGACAGCCAGCTGGTCTTCTTCGCAGGCAACTACGACGAGTACCAGCGTGACCTTCACCGGCGGATCGGCGACGATGCCGACAAGCCCCACCGCGTGCGCTACAAGCCGCTGACCCATTGAACCGCCGCTCATCAGCGCAGGAAGCAATCGTGAGCATGCCCGTATTTCTCGACCACCAGAATCGGCTTCATCGCAGTACGGCGACCGGGGAATGCCCCCACTGCGGAGCAACCGCCCACCAGTCGTTGATGGCCTGTCCGGGATTCGGCAGGCTGCAGGCCGAGAGGCCCGAGAAGGTGGGCATTGTCCTGCAGTGTGATGCCTGCCACACGCCGCTGTTCGTCCGCTTCCGCATTCGCGCATGGCTGGACGACCGGGTGGAATTCCACCCGGCGCCCGAACTGATGGAGCAGTCGCCGGAGCGATTCAGCTATTCGCATCTGCCCGAGACCGTCGCCACGCCACTGCGGGAGGCGCTGGCCTGCTATAGCGCTGGCCTGCTGCAGGCCTACTCGGTCATGTGCCGGTCGACGATACTCGCGGTACTCGATGACCAGGGCGAGCGCAGCAGGTTGCGCATTTTCGACCAGGTGGCCGAAGCGCGCGCGCTCGCCAATATCGACGAGGCGACATTCACGGTACTGCGCCGTGCGTTGTTCGAGAGTGATGCGCGTGGGCCGACGCAGCTGACGCGCGCCCAGGCCTCGATTCTGCTGGAGGTACTCAAGGACCTCCTGTACCAGACCTATGTGCGTCGAGCGAAGCTGCAGCAGGCGCTGCGCCTCAGGCAATTCCCCGCAGACACGCCTCTGACCCAGCCGATCGATCCGCAAGGCCAGCGAACCGCAGGCAGTTGATCAGCGCCGCGGATCAATCAAGCCAGGCCCGCGCGTTCCGGAAAAGCCGCATCCAGGGGCCTTCCTCGCCCCACTCCGGCGGGTGCCACGAGTGCTGCGCGGTCAGGTGCACACGCTCGGGGTGCGGCATGAAAACGGTCACGCGACCATCCAGGGACGTCAGGCCAGCAATCCCCTCGGGTGAACCGTTCGGATTGGAAGGGTAACGAACCGCCGGCCTGCCGTGATTGTCGACGTAGCGCAATGCGATCTGGCCCGCAGACCGCAGCGACGCGATATGCCTGTCGTCGCGGAATTCTGCCCGACCTTCGCCGTGCGAGGTCGCGATGAGCAGCCTGCTGCCGGCCATGCCCGACAGCAGCAGCGACGGCGACTCGACGACTTCGACGAGGCTGAGCCTGGCCTCGAACTGTTCCGACAGGTTCTGCACGAAGCGCGGCCAGTGCTCGGCGCCCGGGATGATTTCCCTGAGCGCAGTGAGCATCTGGCATCCGTTGCAGACACCGAGCGTAAACGTGTCGGTGCGTCGGAAATAAGACTCGAATTCGTCCCGCGCCCGTCGATTCAGCAGCACCGAGCGCGCCCAGCCGCCGCCGGCGCCCAGGACATCGCCGAAGGAAAAACCTCCACAGGCCACGAGCCCACGGAACTCGCCGAGCGAGCGGCGGCCCGTGTGGATGTCCGACATGTGAATATCGACCGGCTGGAATCCCGCGCGCAGGAATGCCGCCGCCATCTCGACCTGGCTGTTCACGCCCTGCTCGCGCAGGATAGCGATGCGGGGTCGCACCCCCGTCGCGATGCGTGGTGCGCCGATGGCGGGCTTCAGGTCGAAGGTGACGGCAGGGGAAAGGCCGGGATCCTGTTCGTCCAGGCGCGCCTCGCGGGCTTCGCGCGCCTGTTCCGGATTGTCACGCAGCGCCTGCATGCGCGTCGTCAGCTCCGACCAGCACTCGTGCAATTCCCGCCGGGAGAAATCGAGGACGGTCCCGCCACCCTGGCGGACGACGAGTCGCTGCGACTGCGTGACAGTGGCCACGCGGCTGACGCAGCCTGACAACCCTTGCGAATGGAGAACGGACTCGACGGCATCCACGTCCGCCGTCCGAACCTGGAGGACGACGCCGAGCTCCTCGCAGAACAACTGGCCGAGCAGCGCGCTCCGGTCTGCGGCGGGCAATTCGACGGCCAGGCCCATACGGCCGGCGAAAGCCATCTCGGCCAGCGTCACGAACAGCCCGCCATCTGATCGATCGTGACAGGCCAGCACCTGCCCACGCGCAGTCAGCGCGGTGAGCGCGCGAAACAGCGCGACCATGCGCGCGGGAACGTCGAAGTCCGGTGTGTCGCCGCCGGAAAGACCATAGACCTGCGCCAGGACCGACCCGCCGAGCCTGGTCTTGCCCGCGGAAAGATCGACGAGCAGCAGGCAGGACTGCGGTTCCTGCCGCAGCTGTGGCGTCAGTACCCGACGGACATCGCCGACAGGCGCGAACGCCGAGACCACGAGCGACACAGGCGACAACACAGTGTGCGCAGTTCCCTGCTCCACCCAGCTCGTGCGCATCGACAACGAATCCTTGCCAACCGGAATCGCGATCCTGAGCTGGCGGCACAGCGCAGCTACCGCCGAAACGGTGTCGTACAGCGCTTCGTCCTGGCCTTCGGCGCCGCAGGCGGCCATCCAGTTGGCCGAGAGGCGAACCAGATGCGGCGACTCGACGCCGGCCGCGACGATGTTGGTCAGAGCCTCGCCCACGCTCATGCGTCCCGACGCAGCCGGATCGAGGACGGCGAGCGGCGAGCGCTCGCCCATCGACATCGCCTCTCCCTGCTGCGTATCGAATCCGAGCAGGGTCACGGCGACGTCGCTGACGGGCACCTGCCACGGCCCAACGAGTTGATCGCGGCTGACGAGCCCGCCGACGGTACGGTCACCGATATGGATGAGGAAGGACTTGTCCGCGACAGCAGGAAACTGCAGCACACGGCGGCACGCATCGGCCGGATCGACATCCGCCGGAGACAACGCGGTAGACAGCCTCGCCTGGCGCGTTACCCTCATGACGGTGCGTGGCGCCTTGCCAAGCAGCAGTTCGAGTGGCATGTCCACGACGGTGTCGGCGAGGACACGGTCAGCCACCTCGAGCCGTCCGGTGCTATCGGTCCGGCCTACGACGGCGTAAGGGCAACGTTCACGCGCGCAGATGGCATCGAACGCGGCGATATCGGCCGCAGCTATCGCCAGCACGTAGCGCTCCTGCGCCTCGTTGCACCAGATGGCGGCGGGTGACATGCCGGGCTCTGCGTTCGGAATCTCCCGCAGCTCGAGGCGCGCACCCCGCCGGCTGTGATCGATAAGCTCCGGCAAGGCATTCGAGAGACCGCCAGCACCAACGTCGTGGATGATGAGGATGGGATTGCGTCCGGCCGGCTCGGCACCCAGCGCCCAGCAGGCCTCGATCACCTGCTGGGCACGTCTCTGCATTTCCGGATTACCGCGCTGTACCGACGCGAAGTCGAGTTCCTCTGTGCTGGCACCGCTGGTCATGCTGGAAGCCGCACCGCCACCCACCCCGATCAGCATCGCCGGCCCACCGAGGACGACGAGACAGGCGTCCGTCGGGACCTCCGCCTTGGCGACGTCAGGCTCGCGGATGTTGCCGATACCGCCAGCGATCATGATGGGCTTGTGAAACCCCCAGGAACTCGACGGACTGCCGGGTTGCGGCTGCTCGAACGTACGGAAATAGCCGGCGATATTCGGTCGTCCGAATTCGTTGTTGAAGGCGGCAGCCCCGATTGGGCCATCGATCATGATCTGCAGAGGCGAGGCGATTCGACCGGGGCTGCCAGATCCGCCCGCCTCCCAGGGTTGCGGCAGTCCAGGCACGCGGAGGTGGGAGACCGTGAAGCCGGCGAGCCCCGCTTTCGGTCGCGCGCCGCGACCGGTTGCGCCCTCGTCGCGGATCTCGCCGCCGGCTCCGGTGGCCGCGCCGGGAAACGGCGAAATGGCTGTCGGGTGGTTATGGGTTTCCACCTTCATGAGTGTATGCACCGCTTCGCGCTGCAACCGGTATGCGCCATCGGCCGGTGAGGCGAAGAGCCTGCCGGCGAGTCCGCCCTCGACTACAGCCGCATTGTCGCTGTACGCGCTGAGCACGCCAGCAGGATTCGTCGCGTGTGTGCTGCGGATCATCGCGAACAGGCTCTGCGATTGCTCCACGCCGTCGATCACCCAGCTGGCGTTGAAAATCTTGTGCCGGCAGTGCTCGGAATTCGCCTGCGCGAACATCATCAGCTCGGCGTCGGTCGGGTCCCGGGCCAGTTCGGCAAAGCCGGCGAGCAGATAGTCGATCTCATCGGCCGAGAGGGCGAGGCCCAGGTCGCGGTTGGCTTGCACGAGAGCCTTGCGTCCCTGTGCACCGACCGGCACCCGTTTCATCGGCGCCGGAGCCTGGCTGGCAAACAGGTCCGACTGGGTGAGCGGCCTTGTAAACGCCGACTCGATCATGCGGTCATGGAGCAGGCGGGAGAGGACCTGCAGGCCGGCCTCGGCCAGCACATCGACGGAATCAAACGCGTAAGCGACGCCGCGTTCGATTCGCCGCACCGGCCCCAGGCCGCAAATGTGCGCGATGTCGGTCGCCTTGCTCGACCACGGAGAGATCGTGCCGGTGCGGGGCACCACCCACAGCGCAGGCTGCATATCCGCCGGTGACGCCTGGCGCGCCCCGTACGACAGCACGGTCTCGAGCCGGAAGCGCTCGTCAGGGCCGAGTACCGCAGCAAGATCGACGTAGTGGACGAATCGCGCCGATACGCGACGCACGGCGGGCAACTGGCGGCGCAGATCAGCCAGCAGCTTTTTAAGGCGGAACGAAGAAAGCGCCGGGGGACCGGCAAGTTCTAGCATGATCGGGCGGGCCTCGGCTGGCGACAGGCGTCACTCACCGCTGTCGTTGCGCTGGCCCGGCGCAAGGATCGGCATGGGGAACTGGGCGACGTTGCTGCCCCTGGCATCGCTGATCTTGCTGACGCCTTCCTTTTCGACTTCGTCGATACGCAACACCGCATGCATCGGAATATAGGTGCGCCGGACGCCCGCGAACTCGGACTTGATGCGCTCCTCTCCGGGGTCCAGCACGACCGTGCTGCGCTCGCCGAAGACGAGCTTCTCGATCTCGATGAACCCGAACAGGCTGCCCTGGGCCACGGACCGGGCGTACACCTCGTACACCTTGCCCTGGTTGATGAACGATATTCTGTAAAGTCGCTTGGCTGACATCTCAGGAAATACAGGCATGCCAGCGTTTCTGGCGGGCGGCAGGAGGGACGAGGCGGCGCATTATAACTCGGCCTTCCCTGGGCCGCCGGCTCGGCGAAATTCCCGGGAATTGTGACCTGCATGGCGGCGATCAGGTCGGCCCCAAGCCATGATTTCACTGCGGAATTTTGCCTTCGGCTTACGCGGCCCCTGCCAGGGGCACCGAGGGTGTTGCGATCCGATTGCATGCCACTGCGTCTGCGAGTGACAAGCCATCATGGGAACCAGCTGGGTGAGGCCCGGCTGCGGGAGTTCGTCGCCTGTGGCGGCACGATCGGTCGCGCACTGGACAACGACTGGGTCCTTCCCGATTCGAAGCGCTTTGTCTCGTCCCACCATGCGCTGATCGACTACCAGGGGGGCGCCTACTACCTCGTCGACACCAGCCGCAACGGTGTCTTCGTCAACGATTCCGACGCCGCCGTGGGCCGCGGGCATCCCCAGCGGCTGGTGGACGGCGACAGGCTGCGCCTCGGCGAGTACGAAATCGCGATAGAAATTCCAGCCGCGAGGATCGATACGCTGGACGATGGCATGCCGGATCTGGCCGAGCTGGCGGAACTTGTGCCGGTCGACGAATCGATGGAGCTGATGCTGGTCGACGAGAGCAAGCTGCGGGCGTTCGAGTACAACGCGCTCGAGAAGCTCACCAAGCCGGACGTCGAGCCGTCCTTGCCACGGAAGCCGGCCAAGGCGAAGGAGCCCGCTCCTCCTGCCACTGCCGTTCGCCCGCCCGCGGTTCCGACGGGCAACGCACTGGCGGTCGACATCTTCTGCCGGGCGGCAGGCTTGAAGGCCAGCGATCTTCGCGGCAGCAATCCGGACGAAGTACTGGAAGCTGCGGGGGCGCTGATGCGAGAACTGCTGACCGGCCTCGCCGACCTGCTGCAGAGTCGCTCACATGTGAAGGATACGCTGCACCTGCCCCAGACGATCATCGGATCCAGCAACAATCCGATCAAATTCTCGCCAAGCGTCCAGGACGCGCTGCGTTATTTGCTCGGTGAACAAGGCGGCCAGTCGTACCTGCCGGCAGATCTCGCGGTGCAGTCCGCGTTCCGCGACGTACGCAACCACCAGCAGGCGCTTGTGCGCGCGGTGATCCACGCCATCGCGGACTACGTCGAGCGATTCGAACCGGACACGCTGCGTGAGGGTTTCGACCGCGGCCTGAACCGGACGGGTCTGCTGGCGGGGGCCAATCGCCTGAAGTATTGGGATTTCTACGAACAGACCTATCGCGCATACACCGAAAAACTCGACGGCGAGCCCCTGCCGCATGCCCTCATCGAGGCGCTGGGCACGGCCTATGAGCGGGAAGCCTCGGATCTGGGACAAGTCGCGGGCCGGGATCGACCGGCGCAGGCGTCCTGACCCGACTGGCGCAGGGGTTGTCGCGACAATCCGCTACGGCGGCCCACGCATTGTCCTCTAGAATGCCGGCCCATGACCCTCGATGAACTCACGCCGGGCAGCCGGGCCACGATCCGCCGAATTTCCGGCGATGGTCCTGCTGTCCAGCGCCTGATGGCTCTTGGCCTCCTCGAGGGATCGACGATAGCGCTGACGCGCCGGGCAATCGGCGGAGACCCGGTTGAAGTGGAGATCATGGGGTACGCGCTGTCTCTGCGCCGTGAAGACGCGCGCCGCGTCGAGATCGAGTTGCTGGCATGACCGAGGGCACCGGCCCGTCTGCCGCCGGACAACGCGCCGCAGGGACCTCGCCGCATACCGCACCGGTCATCGCGGTCATCGGCAACCCCAATACCGGCAAGAGCACGCTCTTCAACACGCTGACAGGGCTACGTCAGAAAACGGCGAACTACCCGGGCGTAACCGTCGAACGTCACACCGGCAGCCTTGAGTTCGGCGGTCGCAAGGTCGATCTCGTGGACCTGCCCGGCACTTACTCCCTCGCAGCCCAGTCACCCGACGAGATCATCGCCATCGACGTCCTCCTGGGGCGCGTGGAGGACCTGTCGCCACCGCGCGCCGTACTGGTGGTCGTCGACGCGACGAACCTGCGGCGCAACCTGTTCCTTGCGACACAGCTGGGCGAGCTGGGGCTGCCGCTGGTGATCGCCCTGAACATGGTGGATGCCGCTGAGGATGCTGGCATCCGGATCGATACGACGCTTCTAGCCAGCGAACTGCGCGCGAGCGTCGTCAGCGTGGTCGCTACCTCCGGCGCAGGTCTCGAGCAGCTGCGCGAGGCGCTCTCCGCAGCGCTCGACCAGCCGCCACGGCAGCGCGACATACTGCTGCCGGACGTCCATCGCGAGGCGGCAAGTCTGGGCTCCCGCCTGCGGAACCTCGGCCATACGCTCAGTGACTACGAAGTCGAACGCGCACTGATCGACGCGCGTGGCGTGGCGGAGCGGCGCTTCGAGTACGCCACTGACGCTCAGCTTGCCGCTGAGCTGCGGGACATGCGGGCGCGACTGAGCGCCGGCAGCTCCCTGGCCGCGATCGAGGCACGTGCCCGGTACGAACGGATCAATCGCATCGTCAGCGCGGTGGAAACTCGCGACCCGCCGAAGCGCTCGGTTCGTGACCGGATCGATTCGGTCACCAACCAGCCGGTGGTCGGCTCGATACTGTTCATTCTGGTCATGGCTACGATTTTCCAGGTGGTGTTCTCCTGGGCCGAGCAACCGATGCAACTGATCGAGCAGGCGATCGCCAGCCTCGCCGGGGTCGTCCGCTCGGCGTTGCCGGGCGGCGCGCTGTCGAGCCTGCTGGTCGACGGCGTCATCGCCGGCGTCGGCAGCGTCATCGTGTTCCTGCCGCAGATCATGATTCTCTTCGCATTCATCATCCTGCTCGAAGACACCGGCTACATGCCACGTGTCGCCTTTCTCATCGACCGGCTGATGCGGCTGTGCGGCCTGTCTGGCAAGTCGTTCATTCCGATGCTGTCGAGTTTCGCCTGCGCGGTGCCAGGAATCATGGCTACGCGTGTCATACCCGAGTGGCGCGATCGCTTCGCGACCATACTGGCCGCTCCGTTCATGACCTGCTCCGCACGCCTGCCGGTCTACGCACTGCTGATCGGCGCGTTCGTGCCGAACGACCGCTATTTCGCTGGGATAGTGAACCTGCAGGGGCTCGTCCTGCTCGGGCTTTACCTGCTCGGCATTCTTGCAGGCGTACTCACGGCGCTGCTGATGAAACGCACGGCGCTGCGCGGACCGACGCCAACATTCCTGATCGAGTTACCACCCTATCGGCTGCCCAACTGGCGCTCTGTAGGCCTGCGGCTGCTGGACCGGGGCAGCGTGTTTCTGCGTCGGGCTGGCACGGTCATCTTCACGGTCGCGGTGGTTGTCTGGGCACTGGCGTACTTTCCGCGCCCGGAAGCGCCCAGCGCAGCCTACGAAGCGGAGCGGAGCGCCGCCACTACGACGCTTGCCGGTGCCGCCCTCGACGAACGCCTGGAGGACATCGGCAACCGCGAGATCGCCGCGGGCGTCGAGGCAAGCTACCTCGGCCGCATCGGCAAGCTGGTGGAACCCCTGTTTGCACCGCTGGGCTGGGACTGGAAAGTGTCGGCGGCCCTTATCGCCGGATTTCCTGCGCGCGAGTTAGTCGTCGCCGCGCTCGGTACGATTTACGCTGTCGGTTCAGGTGTCAGCCAGACAGACGACCAGCTGATAGGCCGTCTACGCTCAGCCACCTGGCCGGACGGGCGCCAGGTATTCACGGTGCCCATGGCCGTGGGACTGATGATCTTCTATGCGTTCTGCCTGCAATGTGCAGCGACGATCGCCATGATCCGCCGTGAGACCAACAGCTGGGGCTGGGCCGGGTTCGCCTGGGCCTACATGACCGGCCTGGGCTACTTCGGCGCCCTCCTTGCCTACCAGTGGGGCAGTTGATCGTGACCGATACGCTGGCACAGGAAATCGCCGCAGTAGCGCTGGTGGCCTGCGTTGCGGCCTGGTCGGCCTGGCGATGGTGGCGACGCCGGCAGTCGACGAAGCGCAACAGCTGCGGCGACTGCGCAGCTGATGCAAAGCCCGCCAGCGGCGAACAGCCGCTGCGTTTCATGCCCAGACGCAAGCCCTGAAAAGCAGAAGCCCCGCGTCAGGCGGGGCTTCTTGGTATCCAGGCGTTGGAAACTGCGGTCAGCCGCGGATGGCGATCGCCCCGCGGTCCCGGCGACGTGCCAGCAGCACAACCCCGGCAACGCCAGTCAGCATCAGGAAGACCGTCAGCGGCTCAGCGATGCTCGTCGGTCGCGTCATGCCATACAGCGTGATCGCGAACAGGTTGCGCAGCACGCCGCTGCGGGTCGCGCCGTATACCCATTCGTAGAGATTGGTGCCACGGGGCAACATGTACAGAGACCAGTTGACCTCCGTCCCGGTATTGTCCTGGGCGTAGGCGCCCGGACCCTTCAGAGCGACCGCCAGCTTCCAGTACTGGTCCCAGATGCCGGTCGCCAGCGTGAAGCCGCCCTGGGGCAGGCCACGCAGGGCACCCACCACGCGCCAGTAGTCCCGGTTGGAACGGTCGCCACTCGTGTCAACGCGGTCGAGGAACTGCCAGTTGCTGGAACCGAAGTAATTGTTGGCATTCAGGATCGCCTGCGAGTCGAGAACGCCCACGCCGTTCTGGCATTGGCTGCTCGGCTCCACACCGTACCAGCCACAGGGCACGGCCTGTGCGGCTGAGGACAGGAGCAACGCAGATGTGGCAACTAACCCAAGAAGGCGAGTCTTCATTTTTGTGCTCTTTCGCCAAGTGTTGCGGGGGGCATTCTATCCGTTTTTCCAGGCGTCGTGATTGCGCGCCCGTCGCGTTTCTATTCGACGCGCCGAGTATCACCTCAGTGATACAGCTCGTCCAGCCGTTTTTAACAGAATCCGGTCCCTTACCCGGCTGCGGCAGCCGCCACAGCGGAGCTCCGCCGCGGCCGCAGGGGCAGCAACTTGTGTACCCAGTTCTTCGGGTCAGTGCGGTGCTCAGGGCAAGGCACGACCCGGATGTGCGACTGGCGCACCGGCGCCCAGGCTTCCTGATCGATTTCACCCTGCGATGCAGCGAATTCCAGGGTCATCTTGCGGACCTGGGCTAGGGTCAGGTCGGATTCTACCAGCAACTCCTCTGCCGGCTCGGCCGCCAGGACGGGACGTGTCGTCTTGAGGACGGCATAGTCCTCGTCCATGACCTGCTTTTCCGTCATCGTGACGAGAGCCCTGTGCTGGGCCTCCGTGGCGTCCGCCTTCGGCATGAGCAGCAGCATGAAAATCTGGGTATTGCAGGCGTCAATCGGCGTCACGCTGGCCAGCACGATGGTGCGGGGATAGCCCGGCTGCAGATTGGTATTGCGCGACAGGAGACCGATCACCGAGTACTCCATCATCAGGCCCTGTTCGCGACCCCAACGCCCCTTTGCGTCCCACGCCGCATGAAATGCGCGCACGTAGGTAGGCGTCAGCACCTCCGTTTCGATGGTCACGCCTTTGGGCAACCAGCGACCGAACTCATGGACGTAATGCACGTGGCAGGGATCGTTGTAGTTCTCCGCCATACGCAGGTAGTGAATGTCCTTGCGGCGGCGGATCAGGTCGCAATACCACTCGCCAGTGGCGTACTCCGGCAGCAGGTCAGGCATCACGGGCCGTTCATCCGGCCCGAGGTCACCGAGAAAAGCAAAGACCAGCCCGTAGCGCTCTTCGACCGGATAGGCAGGCACGCGGGCTCGTTTCGGCGGATGGGCTCCGTCGCGCGAGCCCTGCGGAATCAGCGCGCAGCGACCCGAAGCGTCGTACTCCCAGCCGTGCTGAGGGCAGCGGATCCGGCCCGCCTGCACGGACCCGGCGGCCAGCGAGGCGCCCCGATGGCAACAGGTATCGCTGAGGCAATGCGCACGACCCGAAGCGTCGCGAAACAGGACGAAATCGCAGTCAAGGATTCGCACCCGCATGGGCGCGGTTCCAAGGTCGGCAGCGACACAGGCGGCATACCAGTTATTGATGAACATGTGTGCTCCTCGGCCTAATCTTAACCCGGGCCGGTCGGGAAGCCAGCGGCGTGGTGGATAATCGCCACATGGTGGACCCCACCTCCACTCTCTTCCAGCCACTGTTCGACGGGCCAATCGACATCGTCGGGGACATTCACGGCGAATTCGCGGCCTTGCAGGACCTGCTGCGCCACCTCGGCTACGACGCAGAATGCCGCCACGGGCGGCGGCGACTGGTGTTCATCGGCGACCTGTGCGATCGCGGTGCCGACAGCCCGGCAACGATCGCTTTCGTTCGCGCCCTGGTCGAAGACGGACGTGCCCAGTGCCTGCTCGGCAATCACGAGCTGAACCTGCTGCGCGGTGTGGCCAAGGAAGGCAACGGCTGGTTTTTTGCGGAGAACCACGATGTGCACGAGGGCAAGTACCGCGAATCCCGTGCCCTGGCTGAAGCCGCGCGCGCCGGCGTGCTGGCGTTCATCGCGAGATTGCCGCTGGTGCTGGAACGGGCCGATCTGCGCCTCGTGCATGCGGCCTGGGACGACGCGGCGATACAACTGCTGCGCGACTGCTCCGGGCCGGTCATCGACATCTACAAGGGCTATTCGAATCGCGTTGCCGGCATCGTCAAGGAAAGCGGGATGGCAGCGCGTGCCGCAGCGGAGTGGGAATCCCACGGCGCGCGCCTGCGTGACCCTCAGACGAGGCCACCGCTACTCGAACACCTCGGTCGCCTGGACGCTCTGTACCAGATGGCGAACCCGATCCGCATCCTCACTTCCGGACCGGAAGCGCTGTCAGCCGCGCCGTTCTTTGCAGCGGGCAAGTGGCGCATGCTGGACCGGGTCCGGTGGTGGGATCGCTACCTCGACGAAAAGCCCGTCATGATCGGCCACTACTGGCGCTGGCCTACCGACGCGATACGCAGCGAGCTCACCCGCGGCGAGCACGACCTGTTCGCCGGGCTGCCGCTGCAGTGCTGGCACGGTGCACGTCGCAACGTCTATTGCCTGGATTTCGCCGTCGGTGCCCGACACAAGGAACGGCAGCGGGGCGCGCTGACGGCATTCGAAACACGTCTCGGCGCCGTGCGCTGGCCGGAACGTGAACTGGTCCTCGACGACGGCACGCGCCGCGCGCTGGAGTAGCGCTGGCAGCAACGGGCAATCCGCCTATAATCGCCGCCCTGCGACGCCCGCGCGCCGCGGAGGGATGCCGGAGCGGCTAAACGGCCCTGACTCGAAATCAGTGGGACGGAAACGTCACGGGGGTTCGAATCCCTCTCCCTCCGCCAATCGAGTTTCCGCCAGGTTCCGATGAATGCCCGTAAACCCGCAAAAGGCGGGTTTTTTTACGCCTTTACCCTCCGATGGGTTCCCCCGGATTGCACTGGGTTCCGCTAGAAAGCGGGGGCATTGTGGATGCATGGCAGCCTGCCGGGCCGGTCGGTGCCAAAGACTGCGAGAGACGCACCGCGCGCAAGCACGCGAGCGATTGCCTGGCCGGCTCACCCGGCAAGGGGCTGCCTTACCTCGCCAGCTGGAACAGCGTCGACGGCACCCAGCCCTCGTTGCCGAGCTCGTCAGAGACCTTCCACCACATCCCGTCTTTCTCGCCGGTGGGGTACATCATCATCCCCGGGTCGAGGTCGCGGACCACGCTCGCCTTGATGTTGGGCGCCGTGTACATGCGCCCGGGTTTCGCCATGGTCACGCTCTGGCTGACGTTGTCTGCCTTCGCGTTCAGCGACATGCCTTTGATCTTCGTGACCAGCTTGGCGTACGAATCGAGGTAGGCCATCGTGACCACCTGGCCGATATCGGTGTTGGCATAGCTCGTGGCGCCGGCCGCCGCGAAGCCGCCGAAGAACGCTCCGCCGCCGGCTCCCCAGCCGAGGTCGGTCTTCTTCGCGTGCCCCTGCTCGAGGGCCACCTGCTCGGTGGAGCGCACGTCGGTGAGAGTCAGCACGACGTCGGCCTCCTTGCTCTTGAGATTGATGCCGCCGACCACGGCACCCGCCACGCCGCCAATCAGGCCGCCGAGGATGCCGCCGATCTTCTTGCCGCCGGAGTCCTTATTCTTCGTGACGACGTCCGGCACGAGCACGTAGTCGGCAGCCTTCATCTGGCCCTTGCCGATGTTGGACCCAACGCGCATTTCACCGCCGGCGCTCAGCGCCCGCTCCTGCTGGGCCGCCGCGAGTCCCTTGCCCCGGTCGAGCAGCGTGAAGCATTTCGATTCGGAGACGAAGACCTTGATCAGGGCCTCGGGAGACTCGAGTTCGTAGGCCAGCCACCACTTGTTCTCGGGCTCGGTCACCGCGAGCGTGCCGATGATGCGGTCGCAGGTCGGGATGGCGATCGTCTTGATGTCGTCGGCGCCGGAAGCAGGCGATGCGACGGTGATTGCCAACACGGCCAGCGGCGCAACAAAAACCAGGGAGGTGTTCCGGGTGTGCATCATCGATCTGCTCCGATCGTTATTCTTGTGTGCTGCTTAGCATACTGCCACGGCATCGAGGATCAAATTGCGCGGCAGCCTGCCACTCCCTTGCGCGCGCTCTCCTGCAGCGCGGTAGCAGTTCAGGCGTCGCCCCTGTGCCGCAGTTCATCCGCCTCGAAGGCGAGCAGCACTTTCACGAACTCTGCGGGCCGGCGGATGGCACCGCGGGACTCTGCATTGGGGTCGATCGAACAGCCGGACGCGGTGGGTGCGTTCTGCTGGACCTCGCTGGCTGTCTCCTGGTGATACCAGCTGAACCAGTCGGGCAAGGCCAGGGGCTCGCTGCGGCTGCGGGCATAGAACCGCCGGTAGGCCTGGTAGCGACCCATGACCAGTCTGACCTCCGCCGGGTCGAAGCCCGCGGCACGGCAAAGCGCCAGCCAGTGCTGGAATCCGGACTGCGAATGACTCATAAATTATTATTTTTTATCATTTTATACATAATGGAAGCGTCCATAACGGTGACCCGATCCAATGGTCCCGGGCAACGGGCACATGGTAACGTCCTCGCCAGCCCCTGCGGAGAAACGGGGGCATAAGCGTGGCGCGGAGGTGCTGAGGACCTTGGAATCGTGGCAGTGGAAGGCGGGAATCTTGCTTGGCCTGGGCGCCCTGGTGGGCACCTGTGCCCATCCGCCGTCGCTGCTGGAAGAGGTGCAGTCAGGGGGTGAACTCCGCGTCGTCACCCGCAACGGCCCCACCACTTATTACACCGCCGGCACGGGACCTCTCGGTCTCGAATACGACCTGCTGCGCAGCTTCGCCAAATACCTCGGCGTAGAACTCCGGGTACTCGTCGTCGATCGGGCAGCCGATGTCCTCCCTGCCGTCGCCGAAGGTCGCGCACATGTCGCCGCGGCAGGCCTGTCGGCCCAGGATGACCCCGCGCATCGCGTCGCATTCGGTCCGTCCTACCAGCAGGTGACGGAGCACCTGGTCTATCGGGAGGGTCGCCGCCGCCCGCGCAATCTCGCCCAGCTGCGCAGCAAGCGGATCGAAGTGGCATCCGGATCGAACTACGCCCGCACGCTGGCGAAGGCACAGCAACTCGAGCCCGGCCTGGTGTGGACCGAAAATCCGCATGCCGACCAGCAGGAACTGCTGCTACGGGTCGTCAACGGCACGATCGACTACACCGTCGTCAAGTCGGACTCCTTCGCGCTCTACCGCAGCTACATGCCCGAGCTGCGCGTCGCGTTCAATCTCGCCGAGGGCGAGTCGATCGCCTGGGCTTTTCCCGGCCGCGCCGACCCCAGCCTGCGGGAGGAGGCAGCCAAATACTTAGCGAGTATCCGGGCGAGCGGCGAACTCAACCGGCTGCTCGACCACTACTACAGCCACATGCCGCGCGTGGAACACGTGGGAACGCAGGAGTTCATGCGCGATGTTCGCTCCGTGCTGCCGAAGTACCGGGCGACGTTCGAGGCAGCGGCGGCGCGGACCGGGCTTGACTGGCGGCTGCTCGCAGCCATCGGTTACCAGGAATCCAGGTGGGACCCGGCGGCCGTATCTCCCACCGGCGTACGCGGCCTCATGATGCTGACGGAGGAAACGGCGGCTACCTTCAACGTTGCCGAACGTACCGATCCGGTCCAGAGCATCCAGGGCGGCGCGCGATTGTTTGCACAGCTGCAGCGGAAGCTGCCGAAATCCGTCAACGGTCCCGATCGCGTTCTATTCGCCCTCGCCGCCTATAACCTCGGGCTGGGCCACGTGCTCGATGCCCGACGTATCACCCGCGACAGCAAGGGCAACTGGGACACCTGGAAAGATGTACGACCCAGCATCCGGCTGCTGGCCGATCCGCGTCATGCCGAACGGACGCGACATGGCTTTGCCCGCGGTGGCGAGGCCCTCAATTTCGTGAACAACGTGCGCACCTACTACGACATGCTGCGCTGGACCACCCGCGACAGCGACGACGAAGCCATCTGGACGCAGCAGCAGAGCGCACCGCCGATACTCGAAGCAAGCGCCGACAATCGCGCATCGCGCCCCCGCAGCAGCGGCTGAACGCCTCTCAGTCAGGCCCGCTGCCTGACCGGCGAACGCGAAAGAATTCCAGCAGCAGATCGCTGCATTCCGCGGCCAGTATGCCGCCGGTTACCTCGAGGCGGTGATTCTGGGCGGCAGACTGCACCAGATTGAGGACGGACCCGGCCGCCCCGACCCGTGGATCCGCCGCCCCGAATACAAGCCGCGCCACGCGTGCGTGGACCATCGCGCCGGCACACATGGCGCAGGGTTCGAGCGTCACGTAGAGCGTGCAGCCGCCCAGGCGGTAATTGCCGAGTGCCCGCGCCGCGGCACGGATCGCTGCGATCTCGGCGTGCGCCGTCGGATCGGTCAGGCCGATCGGCTGATTGAATCCGGAAGTGACGACGCGGTCTTCGCGAACTATCACGCAGCCGACGGGCACCTCGCCCGCGGCACGTGCCAGTCGCGCCTGCTCGATCGCGAGCGCCATCCAGTGTGCATCGGTGTGTAGCGTTCCGCTGGTCATTGCCGGTGATTTTACCGGCAGAGCGGACATCACACGACGCTGCCCCGGGAAGACCCGTAGTACACTGCGTTGGCTGATGGCGCCTTTTCTGTTCCTGATGTTGCTGTGTCTGTCTGCCTGCTCGACCGGCGCGCAGGCTCAGGATGCCGTCAGCGGGGCATCACCGCAGGCATCGGCTAGCAGGCCCGCGCTGTTCGCGTCGGCGGGCATGCGGCTGCGGCTCGAAGACGTCGCCCGCACCGATGACGTGGTCTGGGCGATGGACTTCCTGTCCGCCGACACGATGATCTTCACCGAGCGCCGCGGTCGCTTCCGCCTGCTGGACCTCGGCTCCGGGAAGATCACCCCCATCGCGGGCGGGCCGGCCGTTGCCACCCACACCAGCGGCGGGCTCTTCGATGTGCTCGTCGACCCGGACTTCGCCGTCAACGGCTACATCTATTACAGCTACATCAAGCCGGCTGGCGAGCGCAGTGTCACTGCGCTCGGCCGGGGACGCCTGCGTGATACGCAATTGACCGGGACCCGGGATCTCTTTGTCGCCAACAACGCCAGCACGGACCATGCCCACTGGGGCTCGCGCATCGCCATGGACGCGCAGCGATTCCTGTACGTGACGAGCGGCGACCGTCACGCCGCAGCGGATGCGCAGAGCCTGTCCAGTCACGGCGGCAAGATCCTGCGACTGCGCGCCGACGGGCGCGCGCCGCGGGACAACCCGTTCGCGCGTACATCGGGTGCTGCCGCCGAAATCTGGTCACTGGGCCACCGCAACCCCCAGGGCCTGGCGATTCATCCGTCCACGGGACAGTTGTACGAACAGGAGCATGGCCCGACTGGTGGCGACGAGATCAATCTCGTCCGGCGCGGCGCCAACTATGGCTGGCCGGTCATCACCTGGGGCGAAAACATCGGCGGTGGCCTCATGCCGCAAGGCACGGCGAGATCCGGCATGGAGCAGCCGCTCAAGTACTGGGTGCCGGGGACAGCACCAACCGGCATCGCCTTCTGCTCCGGGCAACGTTATCCCGGTTGGCGAGACAGCCTGTTCAGCGCAACGCTGCGCGGGCCTCTGCACCGACTCACGATCGACAACGACCGCGTCATCGGCGAGGAAATCCTGCTCGAGAACTGGCAGGAACGGGTTCGCGATGTCGCGGAAGGACCAGACGGACTGCTGTACCTGGCGACCGAGTCAGGAAGGATCATGCGCATTGTCCCGTTGGAATGACGCCCTGTTGCGCAATGCCACCGCGCCCCGGATCGGCTTGTGCCTGGCGCTGGCGGCGGCCTCGCTCGCGATGATGGCCGGCGTGCTCACGCCCGCCTTCGAGCAGGCTGCCGGCGGAATGCGGCCTTTCGATCTCAACTTCGGGCTTACCGCCGAGGTGATGTACCAGCAGCTGCCTGCCTACACCGACCGGGCACGGCTGCTGTATCTCGCTTTTGCCGCCGTGGACTACGTCTACCCGGTGGCAGCGGCTGGATTCTTCGCACTGCTCTGGGCGTGGATGTTCAAGCGCGCCGGGAGCAGCTTTGCGGATCGCGTCGCCGGCTCGGGGATCCTGGCAGTTCCGTTCCTGCACACGGCCATCGACTGGGCGGAAAACGCCGGATTCCTGTTCGTCATCTTCAGCTACCCGACCCGATATCCGGCCATTGCGGCAATGGCCGGAACACTGAAGACCATCAAGCCGATGGTCGCAGCGTTCATCCTTGTGCTAACTGTGCTGTTCGCGGCAAGCGTGCTGTGGACCCGGCAATCGCGCCGCTGACCCATGCCATTCGTCGTCGCCAACGGTATCCGCCTGTACTACGAGATCCACGGCACCGGACCGCGGCTGCTGGGCCTGAACCGCACGGGTGGCGACCTCAGGCAGCGGCCCGGACTTGCCGATCTGCCGCTCAGTCGCGAGTTCGAACTGCTCCTCTTCGACCCGCGCGGCCTAGGCCAGAGCGACCGGCCGGATCGGCCCTGCACGATGGCCGACTATGCTGCAGATGCGTGTGCACTCCTAGATGCAGTCGGTTGGTCGAGTTGTGCGGCAATGGGCGTGTCCTTCGGTGGCATGGTGGCGCAGGAACTCGCGCTGCGGTATCCCACGCGCGTCACGCAGCTCGCACTCGTCTGCACCAGCAGCGGCGGCGCCGGAGGCGCGTCTTATCCGCTGCACACGCTCGACACGCTGCCGGAACTCGAGCAGGCTGAGAAACTGGTCGAGTTGCTGGACACCCGCCGGGATGCACGCTGGGCGGCTCGGCACCCGGGAGAATTTGCAGAAATGCGCGACAGGATACTCGCAGCTCTGCGCTTCCGTGCCGACGAACCCGGTCGTCGAACGGGCATGCGGCGTCTGCTCGAGGCTCGCGCGGCTCACGACACCTGGGAGCGCCTGCCACAGCTGTCGATGCCGGTCTTTGTCTGCGGTGGACGCTTCGACGGCATCGCGAGCGTCGAGAACATCACCGCGCTCCGGCAGCGCATACCCGGCGCCGTGCTGGAGGTCTTCGACGGCGGCCACCAGTTCTATCTGGAAAATCCCGCGGTCTCGGCCAGCATCAGCGCATTCCTGCGTGGCGGAGCCGGCCGCGGCCGGTCTTGAGGCGCTGGCTGGTCAGGAATTCGCCGCAGCTTGAGCCGGAATTAACGGCACGGTGTCGTGCACCCACTGGCCGGAGGTGCGGCGCGCGGGGCTCGGAATGACGAACTCCCGTCGCCCGGGCGGCTCGCTCCGCAGTTTATCGAGGTCGATGCGCCAACCCATTGCTTCCCATTTGCGGCGCGACGCTTCCAGATGCGCCAGCACTGCATCGGGTCTCACGAACAGCACGTCGGTCGATCGTTCCGGCGGCCTGCCTGGCCGGAGGTTCTCGAGTATCGCCTTGTCCTGCCGGGCGATTTTTACGTTACGGGAACGGTCGTAGCGGTCGAACAGCCGGTTCATCAGGAAGTTGCGGGAGCCGGCGAAGATCGTTCCAGTGATCTACAACGAAATTACCGGGGACTACGACCCGATTTACCCCGTGGCAGGCGGAAGCACCCCGCGCGTCGATGCTGCGCGCGGCCTCGTGACCTTCGACGTGCAGGTCCTCGGCGTCTTCGCACTGACCGCGACGCGCTGACAACCGATCCGGCAACGATGCCGGTTCAGCGCTCAAGCTGAATGGGTGAGCGCTACGCGGCTGTTGCGGCTGAGAGCGACGGTTGCGAACAGCGACGCGACACCGAGCAGCGCGAAACCGGCGACGACGCCGCTGCTCAACTCGGCGTGGTGGAGCGGTCCGAAGTTCCACAGGCCGAGGGCGACCAGCAGATTCAGTCCGGCATGCATGACGAGCGGCGGCCAGATCGAACCTGACCAGGATCGCAGCCAGGTCCAGCCGGCCAGGGTGACGAACAGGCCCAGCCAGTTCTGCACGATTTCCGGCCCCCAGCGATGGGATACGACGTTCACGGCCGCGATGATGATCACTGTGGTCCACAGGCCGAACGCGGGCTCCATTCGCGCCTGCACGATGCCGCGAAACGCGACCTCGGCCAGTACACCGGCGAATACCGCCATCAGGACCGCGTAGGTCAAGGTAAAGGCCACGCTGTCCGCGCCGGCGAAAACCTCGGTCTCACGCACCATGCCCGTATAGGAGCCCTGCACCACGCAAACCGCGACGCCCAGCAAGGTCACGGTCAGGCCGGCCGCGTAGGCTCGTGTCGCCGACACTGCCGCCACGGGATTGAGCCCGATCTGCCAGCGCTGCTGCGCCCAGCGCGTGGCGAGCCAGAGCACGGCAACCGCCGGCAACGGAAACCAGACCAGATCAGGCGACCACCGTGCATTGAGCATGATGCACGCCATAGCGATTCCCATGACCACGCCGAAGAAGATGAGTCCGCGCAGCATGGCGCTGACCAGGATGAGTCCCTTTTCACGCATATGGCCCCCTTTGTCGTTTCAGCCTCTCAAGCCGTCCGCCAGTTGCGGATCAGATCGCCCCACTTCTCGTCGACCCGCGTGAAGGCCTCCGGCGCGCCTTCGCGGAGCAAGGTCTCGTTCAGTCCCGGGAACCTCGCCGGGCCGCCTTCCTCCGGCCATTGGCGGGTCGCATCGATGGCGATCTTGCTGGTGCGCCCGCGCTGCGGGGCGCTGGGGTCGAGCGGCAGCCCGGGCAGCGATTCGTACAGATGGCTTGCGCGGGCAGGCTGCCAGCGGGCGCCGAGTGCCGCGAGCACCTGCTCCTGGCTGGTCACGTCGACGTCTTCATCGACCACGATGACCACCTTGGCGGCGAAGTTGCGCTCCGCGATGAGCCGTGCAATCTCCAGTCCCTGCCCCGGCCGGGTCTTGCGGATGCTCACGGCGGTCACGCCCACGGCGCGATTGTCGCTGTAGAAATCCGCGACAGCGGGAATCTCCTGTGTCAGCTCCATGAACGGCCGCGCATGCCCTGCCGCCATCAGCGAGCCCGCCTGAACACCCGTGAAATTATTCATGATCCAGGGATCGCGGCGGTGAGTGACGGCAGTGACCCGCATCCAGAACTGCCGTTCCTTGCGCAGACCCTGGTAGCCGACCATCTCGCCGTAGGGACCCTCAGGCCGCATGTCGTCGAGCGGGATTTCGCCTTCGATGATCATCTCGGCGTTCGCGGGCACGAGGAAATCATTGGTCTCGCTGCGCACGACCCGCACGGGCCGCCCTGCCAGGCCACCTGCGATGGCCAGTTCGTCAACCGGCCCGTCGCTGCGATCGGCGAGCTTGTTGCTGCTCAGGATCCAGACGTAGGGATCCGGGCTCAGCACGATCGAAACGCGGGCCACTTTCTCCCCGCGGTCCCGCGCGGCCGTCAGGTGCCGATTGCCGGTTTGTCCGGGTTCCGAGTTGACGCCGATCTCGCGCGGCCCGCGCAGGTGACAGCGGTAGGTACCGATGTTCTGCCCGTAGTCCGGATGGCGCGTGAACAGCATACCGGTGTTGATGTAGCGGCCGGCATCGGCCGGATTGCCCTTGATGAAGGCGAAGCGGGTGAGATCGATGTCGTCGCCGGTCAGCACGACTTCCTTGCAGGGCGCCTCGGCACCTGCCACTTCCTGCGGCGGGAGGGCCGGATACCTGCCGCCGTTCGCGGCCAGCATTTTTCCGACGTGGGCACGCGCTCGCCGATAGCTCGCCCAGGACTCACGTACATAGTGCCCCTCGTGTACCGGCTCCAGCCCGAAGACGAGGCACTCCGCATGCAGATGCCCGCTTTCATTGACGACGAGCGGCCCCTTGACCCAGCGACCGTCGATACGAACCTCCTCGAAGACCAGCGCCGGAGCGCCGCGCATGCCGTGCAGCTGGCGCAGGCGGTACATCAACGCGGCGGCTTCGAAGGCATCCTGGTCGATGCGCGGGATGCGCAGCACCAGTCCGCGCTGCTCCAGGGCAGCGATGTAGTCGCGAAGGCTGTCGTAGGGTGCGAGGATCGGTTTACGGCTGCGGATCTTCGCGCTGGCGCTGATGGTCGGCGCTGCGAGCACAAGCGACGCGACGCCGAGTCCCGTTCCCATCAGGCGACGGCGGGACAGCGAAAGACTAGCGGGAGGCGTATGGTGTTCGTCCATGGCTCGAGTCCCCCAGGCTGCGCGGTCGAGTGTACACCGCTCATCGACCGGCGAAACTGCAGCGGTCCACTCTGTGGACCACCGACACGATCCACGCTTTCCGCGCTGTGGCGGTCGGTTAGTGTGGGTCGTGCCTGGGGCAACACCTGAGGAGTCTCATGAAGCCTGATCCGACCGGGCTGCGCTGGGGGCCGCTGTGGCTCAGCCCAGGCATAAGCCGCATGAACGCGACTGCATTCATGTTCGCGTCGTTCATCACTATCGGCTTCATGATCTATATCAACCAGGGGCACAGCTATGTGCTCAACGAGAACCTGCAGATTCCGATCGACCAGCAGGGGAACTACACCGGCCTGTTCCTGGTGATCAACGAGATCACCCTGTTCGTGCTCATGCCGGTGGCCGGCATCATCTCCGACCGCATCGGCAGGCGCATCGTGATGGTGTCGGCACTGCTGCTCATGGCGCTTGGGTACGTCCTGTACCCGCTGGCCGAGTCGATCACCGAACTGGCGTTCTACCGCGTGCTGTTTGCGGCCGGCGCGGCAGGAGCGACCGGCATGCTCGGCACGATCATGCATGACTATCCACAGGATGTTTCGCGCGGTCGCACCATTGCACTGTCCGGCATCATGGTGATCTTCGGTTCGCTCGTGGTCGCCGGGGGCTTCGGCCAGCTGCCAACCGCGCTGGTTGCGCGCGGCTTCGATGGCGTCACTGCGGGCCAATACGCGTTCTGGTCTGCTGCAGCCTGCGTCGCTGCCGCCTGCGTGCTGTTGCAGCTCGGCCTGCAGGGCGGGCTGCCGACCCGCGTAGCTGAGCGCCTTCCGGTGGCCGCCCTGATCCGCAGCGGCTGGCGCAACGGCCGCAACCCGCGCATCGCACTGGCCTATGCGGCAGCTTTCGTCGCGCGCAGCGACCTCGTGATCCTCGGCAGCTTCACTGTGCTGTGGGGCACGATCGCCGGCCGCGAGGCCGGCATGGACACGGCCGACTCGGTACGCCAGGGAGTCTTGCTGTTCGTCATGGCACAAGGTGCTGCGGCGCTGTGGTCCTATTTCATGGGGCTCATCACCGACCGCTGCAACCGGGTCACCGCGATGATGGTTGGTGCAGCGCTGGGCGCGGCCGGTTTCCTGTCCATGTGGCTGGTCGAAAATCCGCTGGATCGCGCCAGCCTGCCGCTGTTCTGGCTGCTGGGCATCGGTCAGATCAGTTGCTTTCATGCCGCCCAGGCGCTGATCGGACAGGAAGCGCCGGTGAAGGAACGGGGCGCCGTCATCGGGATGTTCGGCCTGTTCGGTGCGCTGGGCATTGCCATTGCCACCTATGTCGGCGGGATCGCTTTCGACCAGTGGATGCGGGCCGGGCCCTTCGTGATCGTGGGGCTGGCCAACCTGGTGATCCTGCTGCTGGCGCTGCTGGTGCGGCTGACAGCGCCGGGGCGCATGCCGGGTGAGGTCGCCGCCGCACAATGAGGGACGCTTACCTTCATGCAGTCCGCGCCTGCGCCATCCTCGTGCTGTCGCTGCTGGTCGCCCGTGCTTTCGGCGCCGATTCCAGCGAGACCGCAGGCGCGAAGCCGCATGCCATCATCGTGGAACGGCTCGATCTCGAGGATCGGAAGCGGCAGAAGCAGCTGCCGCTGCGTATCGCCTGGCCGGCGGCGGGCGGGCCCTACCCGGTCATCGTCTTCTCTCACGGCGGCGGTTCCTCGCGCGACATGTACGACCGGCTCGCCGATCACTGGGCGGCAGCGGGCTACGTGGTCTTCCTGCCGACGCACATGGAGTCCAGGGTTTACGGCTTCGATGTCCGCGGCGCCGCGCCGGACGTGATCGTCAAAGTCCTCGAATCGCGCCGGCAGGACCTGAGCTTCATCCTCGATTCCCTGGGGGAGCTTCCGGCCCGTATACCGGAGCTGGCGGGGCGCATCGACGCGGAACGCGTCATCGCAGCCGGACACTCCATGGGCGGCGCCACCGCACTCACGGTCACCGGGCTGGTGATGGAGAGCCCGGACGGCAAGGAGCGCTTCGGCTACCGCGACGAGCGATTCGACGCGCTCATACTGCTGACCGAGCCGGGCAACAGCCCCATGGCGCCTGTGGACCCGTGGCGCGCGATTCCGATCCCGGTGCTGGTCGCAACCGGAAGCAAGGACTATTCGGGCCAGTGGAGCGGACCGCCGAAGCGCCGCTTCTACGGTTTCGCGGCTGACACGGTGTTTCCCGCCGATGTCCCGCGTCACTACCTCTTCATCGACAACATGGACCACTACCTGGGCGGTGCGGTCTGCCGTCCCGACGTGCCGGGACCGCCGGACTACGATGCGGTGCGCATCATCAACGAGGTCAGTACCGCTTTCCTGGACGCCTACGCCAAGGACCAGCCGGAAGCGCTGGAGAAATTCGAGGGCGGCGCCATCGCCGCGCTGAGCTCCGGCCGAGCCACGCTCGCCGCCCGCTGACCTGCCTGAGCCAGTTCAGGGACCACCCCTTCTGACGAGTTCCGCGCGCTCGTGCCGATCGATGCCGTCCAGCACTTCGGCGTAGACGCGCGTGGCCCGCTCGAGACCGACCGGTGGTATCGACTCCATCCGGTCGCCACTGGAGTGATACCAGATGCTCGAGTCGAGGATCTGCACGACGACCTGCCGCGCCTTGAAGAAGTCGTAGGCGTCGCCGCTCGGCGGACGCCGTTCGATCAGCGCGTCTATGACCAGGCCGTGGCGGTCGACGGCGGCGCGATACAGGTTTTTCAGCAACGCGTTGTCATTGGATACGGTCAGTGAGCGGGTTCCCAGCGTATTGGTCGCAGACAGCTGACCGGGCACGCTCATGTTCTTGAAGCGCAACGGGCCCCGGTAGTAGCTCATGACCGAGGCGGGATGTTCGATATTCATCACGACGGCCGTGTTGGCCAGGATCTCGGGATGATCTTCTATGAAGCTCCTGGCACCGTCCGAGACTTCGTGGTGTCCGCTGGTCGCGAGGAACAGCAGATTGCGGCGCATCCGCGGCGCATCCGCCCTGGAATAGTGCTGCGCCAGTGCCAGCAGCGACGCCAGCCCGCCGCCGTTGTCGTTGGCCGACTCGAAGTAGCCGTCGAGGTGGGCCAGCACGATGACATATTCGCTGCCGGTTCCGGGAACGATGCCAACCACGTTTCGCCCGGACCAGGACTCGCGCACTGCCGTTTTCATCGCGATGCGCATGCGCGGCGGCGGGCTGCGGCCCGCAGCGGCGATCACATCGAGCAGGAATCGCCCGTCGTCCCCGCCGAGGATCAGGCAGGGAACCTCGGGCGGACCCATGTCCTCGAGCGCATACTGATGATTGCCCGGCGCATCCATGACGGTGATGACCGCGACCGCGCCGGCCTCGATGACGGCATCGACATGTCCGCGAGCGCTCTGGAAAAAGGTGTCAGGCTGCAGGCGGGCGTGCACCACGGCGATCTTGCCGCGCAGGTCGCGTCCCAGAAGATCGACGGCGTGAGCGCTGCCGACGTAGATCAGCTCCGCTTCCAGGGCATCCACCGCGAGCGGTGCGCCGCCGAGCTGCAATGCCGGAAACGCGGAGCTTAGGCTGTAGTCCGCCGTCGCCTTTCCATACGCCGGGTTCGCGAGCAGCGTGACGCTCCAGGACTCGGGCCACCACTGCGGCCCGCCCTCTACGCTTTCGCTCCGCGTGTCCTGCAGACCGAATTCCCCGAATCGCTGCAGGACGTAGTCCGCCGCGGCCAGTTCGGCGGCCGTCCCTGCTATCCGACCCCAGTAGGGCTCGTCCCTGGGCCGGTGCCGGTGCGTCAATTGCACGATGTCCTGAAGAAAGGCGAGGAGCTGCGCGCCGCGAATGTCCGCGTAGCGATCACCGGCGGGCGGTGCGGGCAGCGACAATGACGGGAAGTCCGGTGTGCGGTACGCGGCATCGAGCTGCGCCGCCCGGGCGCTGCGTTTTTCCGGCATCTCGATGCCGAACCACGCACCGTCCGCTGCTGCCGCCGGAATGCCCCGGATGAGCAGGCAGCAGCCGATCGATGCGGGGAGCAGCCAATGTTTCAGGGACATGCGGTTGTCGGGCGAACCGTGGTTGAGCCGGTTGACCCGTAGCATAATGCCAGCAACCGGCCGGCTCGCAGTGGGTGCATCGATTTGAAGCTTACGCGCAGAACCCTGCTCTGGTCCGGCCTGGCCGCTGGCGGCGGCCTGATCGTATTCACCGCTGCGCGCATGCTCGATACCGGCGGGGACGGCGACGCCCGACTCAAGTTCGCGGCGAGCACGCCCGAGGCCTTCCCGATCAATGCCTGGGTGAAGATCGCCCCGGACGGCCACGTCACCTTTGCCGTGCACCGCTCGGAGATGGGGCAAGGCATTACGACTTCCCTGCCGATGCTGCTGGCCGAGGAGCTCGACGCCGACTGGGAACGGGTCTCCTACGAATTCGCGCCCATCGACAAGGACTATTTCAACTTCGGCGTCATGGGGCGCGGGCGCCCGCTAGGCGAAATCGAGGGCCGCCCGCTGGCGGCGCTGGGTACCGCGGTGTTGCGCCGCATGTTCCATGCGCGCGGCGACGACCTGACCTTGAGCAGCACCAGCATCATCGATGCCTGGGACAGCTTGCGCCCGGCGGGCGCCAGTGCTCGCCTGCTGCTGGTCGCGGCGGCTGCGCGTCGCTGGCAGGTGCCGGCGGAGGAACTGCGCACCGAACGCGGTCACGTGCTGCACCCGGCGTCGGGCCGCTCCGCCCACTACGGCGAGCTCGCCGCCGATGCATCGGGCGAGACGGTCGCGGAGGACCCGCGGCCCAAGGACCCTGCCACCTACAGCATCGTCGGAACCAGCCCGCGGCGGCTCGACATACCGGAGAAGGTGCGCGGCGCGGCCCAGTTCGGCATCGACGTCGTGCTTCCCGACATGCTGCATGGAACCGTCGTGCACAGCGCTGTGGCCGGCGGGCGCATCGCGGCCTTCGATGCCGTCGACGCCAAGAGCGTGCCGGGCGTCGAAGCCGTGCTCGCCCTCGGCGACGTCGCAGTGGCTGTGCTGGCGCGCGACAGCTGGACCGCCCGGCGCGCGGCGGAGAAGCTGCGGATCGAAGCAGTCGAGCCCGACCGGCCCGTCGATAGCGCCACGCTGCATGCGCAGTACCTGGCGGCGCTGGACGATCCGGAACCTGCCGTGTTTCGCGAGGACGGCGATGCCCTGAAGGCCCTGCAGGGCGCCGCCGCCGTGACCACCGCAACCTACCAGTGGCCTTACCTCGCCCATGCCTGCATGGAGCCGATGAATTGCACGGCGCTCTATGCCGACGGGCAGCTGACCGTGTGGGCGCCGTCGCAGGCACTGACCACTGCGCGGCAGGTGGCGGCGACGACGGCCGGGATCGACCCGGCGCAGGTGAGGATGCACCGCACGCTCATCGGCGGTGGCTTCGGGCGACGCGCCGAGATGGACTTCGTCGAGCGCGCAGTAGCTGCCGCCATGCAGGTGCCGGGACGCGCGGTGAAGATCAGTTATACGCGCGAGGAAGATACGCGCCATGACATGTACCGGCCGGCCGGCGTGTCGCGCATCAGCGCAGCCGTGACTTCTTCCGGCCTGATCCAGGCGCTGGATTACCGGCTCGCCACGCAGTCGGTCGTGGCGAGCTTTGCCGTGCGGACGCCATCACCGCGGCCCGGCGATGCCCGGCGCGACAACACCGTGGCCACCGGCGTGTACGACCTGATCTACCCGATCCCGAACCTGCGCGTGGCCTACGTGCCGCAGGACAATCACCTGCCGGTCGGCTACTGGCGCAGCACCGCGACCTCCTACGGCGCTTTCTGCATCGAGAGCTTCATGGACGAGCTCGCGCACTCCGCCGGCCTGGACCCGGTCGCGTTCCGGCTCGCCAACCTGCCGCCCGACTCCCGGCACCGCGGCGTCCTGCAGGCTGCAGCCGAGCGGTCCGGCTGGGGCACGCCGCTCGCGCCGGGGCGCGGCCGGGGTATCGCCCTGTTCGAAAAGGCGCGAACGGTCATCGCCCAGGTTGCGGAAGTCACCGCGGATGCCGCGGGCGGGTTCTCCGTGGACCGCATCGTCTGCGTCGTCGACCCGGGCAGCCTCGTGCACCCCGATACCGTGGTCGCGATGATGCAGGGCGGGATCGTCTATGGCCTGAATGCCTCGCTGTACGGCGAGATCACCGTGCGCGAGGGCCGCGTGACACAGGGGAACTTCAACGACCTGCCGCAGCTCGCCATCGGCGAACTGCCTGCCATCGAAGTGCACCTGCTGCCCCAGGGCGGTCGGCCCGAAGGCGTCGGCGAGACTGCCGTGCCCGGGGTTGCGCCGGCCGTCGCCAACGCGATCTTCGCAGCGACGGGCGTGCGTCTGCGGCAGTTGCCGCTCGGGCGTGTCGTCGCCGCATGATTCGCCGCCGGCCACAGCTCCTGTTCATGCTCGCACTGCTGACGATGGCCGCCAGCAGCACGGAGCTGCGCTACAAGCTCGAGCCCGGCCCGTACGAGGTGCGCATCGTCGAGCGCCTGACGATGCGCGATCCGGTGCAGGGTCGCGACGTCGACCTGCGCGTGCTATACCCGGTCGTCGAGGCGGGCAGGCCGTTGCCGTTGGTCATCTACTCCACCGGCATGTTCTGCTGGCCGCAGATGTATGACCGGATCACGACGCACTGGGTCTCCCACGGCTACGTCGTCATCCAGCCGAACCACCTCGACTCGCCCAACAACGACGCCCGCCTCCAGCCCTCCCAGTACACGCTGCTCCTGCCGTCACGCGCACGCGACCTGTCTTTCGTGCTCGATGCCGCCGCCGGGATCGCCACGGGTGCAGGCATGCCGGGCAGGATCGACACGAAGCGCGCGGCGGCCGCCGGTCACTCCTTCGGCACCGTCATCTCGATGGCCAAGATCGGGTTGCAGATCAAGCCGGAATTCCAGGGCCCCTGGGGAGAGCCCTTCGATCGTCGCTTCAGGGCGGCCGTGCTCATGAGCGGCATCGGACAGAACATGGAAGACATGGCCGCCAATGCCTTCGACGGCATCCGCAGGCCGCTGCTGGCGACCGGCGGCACGCGCGACGTGGGACGCGTTGATCTCGGCGAACTCACGCCCGAGCAGTGGCGCCTGCAGCCGTTCCTGCTGGCACCGCCGGGGGACAAGTACGCGCTGACCACCGAGGGCAGCGATCACTACATGGGCGGGCTGATCTGCAACAAGGAACTGGGTGGCACGCCGGACTACGAGGCCGTGTCGAACGTCCGCTCGACGACCACGGCGTTTCTCGACGCCTATCTCAATGGTGAGCGCGCCGCGAAGAAATACCTGCGCTCCGTGGACATGCAGGCTGCAAGCGACGGCAGGGCCTGGATCAGGCGACGCTAGCGCTTGCTCAGCAGGTACGCAATCGTCGCGACGACCGCCGTGACCAGCACCCCTGCGAGCAGGTAGAAAGGACCGGCGAAGTACTCACGGCCGGCGTCCGCTTCGAAAGCAGCCGCGCCGTAGAGATACCACAGGATTCCGGCACCTGCCGGCAGCAGCGTCGGCCAGAGCGCGATACCGTGACCGCGACCGGCCTTGTTGGCCGAGCGCAGCAGCAGGCCGGACACGGCACCACCGATCAGCATCGGTATGGCGTTGGTGCCGAAGACGAACGCCTGCGTCGCAGGAAGCATGCCGAAGACCGCGATCGAACACAGCGCTGCGAACACCGGCAGCGCGATCATGGCCAGCAGATTCGTTTTTCCGTGACGGGTCATGGGCGCGCTCCTACTTTTTCTTCGGCAGCGCGTAGGCGATCAGCTGATCACCCAGCTTCTGCGGATAGAAAATATGGTGACCTCCGGCCGCGAGCACGATGAACTGCCTGCCGTCGCGCTCGTAGGTCATCGGGATCGTCATGTTCGAGGTCGGCAGGTTCGTGACCCAGATCTCCTTGCCCGTCTCGATGTCGAAAGCCCGGAATCTCTCGTCCGCCGTGGCGCCGATGAATATCAGGCCGCCGGCGGTGATCAGCGGGCCCCCGATACCGACGGCGCCGTACTTCAGCGGGAGCGGCAGGCGCATCTGCTTGTCGATCACGCCGAGCGGTACCTGCCACTTGATGTCGCCGGTGCTGAGATCGACGGCTGTCAGCAGGTACCACGGTGGCGGCGTGCACGGCGAGAACAGTGGTGAGAAGACTTTCTCCGGGCCGCGCTCCATGGCGTAGTTGGTGTTCTGGATCGGCTTCGGGGGACCTCCGGGGAAGCCGGCCTGCGGATGCTTGGCCGCTTCCATGTCGATGGTGCTGGTCTCCGGCAGGCCGACGAAGAGCTGGAATCGCCGGATATTGGTGATCAGCAGGTTGCGCTCCGGATCGAAGGCGCCGCCTCCCCAGTTGGTCACCATGCCTGGCTGGATGATCGTCCCCTCCTGCGACGGCGGTGTGAACATCGTGCCGTGGCGATACTTGGCGAACATGGCCTTGCAGGCCATGCGGTCGAGGAAGGTGTAGCCCCAGGCCGAGTCGTCCTTGACGACGAACTCGCCGAGCGGTGGCGGCTTCAACGGGAACGGCTGCGTAGGCGACAGCTGCTCGCCGGGTATGCCGTTGGTATCCACCGGTTGCTCTTCCACCGGCCACAGCGGCACGCCGGTGTCGCGATCGAAGACGAACACCAGCCCCTGCTTCGTCAGCTGCGCAATGGCCGCGCGCTTCTTGCCTTCCCAGGTCAGATCGATCGCCATGGGCTCGGCGGCGACGTCCCAGTCCCAGACGTCATGGTGCACGGCCTGGAAGTGCCAGACCAGCTCACCGGTGGAGCCGCGCAGCGCCACCGTGGAATTGGTATAGCGGTTGTCGCCGGGCCGGTTCACGCCGTAGTAGTTCGGCGAGGGGCTCGAGGTCGGCAGGAACACCAGGTCCCGGGCCGGGTCGGTGGTCATGTAGGTCCAGACGTTGCCGCCGCCAGTCTTTGCCAGCGACTCAGGCGTCCAGTTCGCGGCCTCCGGGTCGCCCGGGTTGCGCGGCACCGGATCGAAGGCCCACTTCAGCGCACCGGTGCGCGCATCGAACGCCAGCACGGCGCCGCTCGGCGCGTTGGCGTCCTCGAACTTGGTGCCGACCACGCTGCCGGCGATCACCGAGTCGCTGACCACCGCCGGCGGAAAGTAGGTGCGAATGGCGTCGACGTCATGGGCATGCGCGACCGAGCCGATGGCGGCATCCATGACCACCGTGCCGCCGTCGCCGAAGCCGGGGCACAGCTGTCCGGTCTTCGCATCGAGTGCGAACAGGCGCCGGTCGCCCGTGATCTGGAAGATGCGGTACTTGCAGAACGCCCCCGACTCGGCCTGGGTGTCCTCCCATTGCGAGACGCCGCGGCACTTGTACTGCAACTCGCGCTCGCCCTTCTTCACCTTCGGATCCCACTCCCAGCGCGACTTGCCGGTGACGGGATCCAGTGCGATGACGCGCCAGAACGGATTGCAGAACACGAGGTGCCCGCCCGCGGCCTCGGGCAGGAGGATCGGCACGGCCTGCAGGCCGAAGGAATTGCCGAAGGGCGCCATCTTGCCCTTGAAGTCGCCGGTGCTGTAGGTCCAGGCGACCTCGAGATCCTGCACGTTGTCGCGGTTGATCTGGTCGAGCACCGAATACTTGGTGCCGCCCTGGTCGCCGGCCCAGGTGGGCCATTCGCCGGCCGCCGCCAGCGGAACGCACGCCAGGAGCAAAGCCGCGAGCAGGTTCTGGTTTCTCATGTCGGTCCCCGCGATGTCGTCGAATCTGAAGCAGTCAGCACGCTACTCGGCCGGCAACCCGGCCGCGCGCACCATGTAGTCCACGATGGAATCGATGTCTTCGTCGGTGAGATCCGGCCGGCCGCCCTTGGCAGGCATGACGCCGGTGCCGCCCTCGAAACCCTCGATGGCATTACGGCGCACCTTGGCCATGCCCTTCTCGATGCGCCGCTGCCAGTCGTCGGCGTCGCCGGTTTTCGGCGCACCGCCGAGTGCGCCACCATGACAGGGCTCGCAGGACGCATCGTAGGTCTGCAACAGCTTGCTGCTGTCGAGCGTCGCGGTCGCCACGGGCGGGGCAACTTCGGACGAACAGCCGGTCATCGCCAGGATCACGGCCAGAGCCGCCGCAGCCTTGATCATGTTCATGCCTCCGCGCCGGGCAATACGTTGGGGTTCAGCCGGAACAGGTTGCCCGGATCATACTTCTTCTTCAGCTCTGCGAGCTGCGCATAGTTGGCGCCGAAATTGTCGCGCACTTCCTTGTTGACCTCGTCGCCGGCCATGTTGTTGACGTAGAACCCGTCGGTGAACGGCGCGATCGTCTTCCAGTCGCTGCGGTAGGCATCGATGATCTCGCGCCCGTTGGGCAGCGGCTTCGGCCAGCTGCCGCCGAGGACGATCTGCGCGGCGGCACCGCGGTTGGCGTAAGCCGACGACGCGGTGTCGATCCGGCCGATGGCGCCGCCGAGCTGGGTCAGCCCGACGTTGGTCGGCACCGGCTTCGGATCGCCCAGGATCCCGACGATCGCGTCGATCAGCCCGGGAGTCAGTGCATTGATGAAGCCGGCCTTCTGGTAGAACTGCTGGCCATGGGCCACTTGGCGGTCGGTGGCTTTCTGCAGGTCCACGTATTTCTGCAACTCGCCGTGCGAGCTCATCGGCTTGCCGAAGTTCTTGAGCGGCTGCACGACTTTCTCGCCCTGCGCCGGATCCCCGCCGTAGAAATACGAGGCGCTGACGAAGCCCTTGCCGTTCGGCAGGCACAGGCTGGTCACGCTGCATGAGAGCTCGTCCGGCGCGGTCGGCAGAAAGTCGGCGTAGAAGTTGTGGACGTCGCGCGCTGCCGTCAGCGGATACATGTTGCCGCCCACGAGGAAGTCCGTGCCGACGGGATGCAACTGGTACTCGAATGCCGTGACCACGCCGAAGTTGCCGCCACCGCCACGCAAGCCCCAGTAGAGGTCCGGGTTCTCGCTGACGGTCGCCCGCTTCAACTCACCGGACGCCGTAACGAGATCGAAATAGCGCACGTTGTCGGAGGTGAGGCCGTATTTGCGGCTCAGCTTGCCGAAACCGCCGCCGAGCGTCAGGCCCGCCGCACCGGTGTGCGACACGACACCCGCCGGGACGGCCAGGCCATAGGCCTGCGTCGCGACGTCGACACCGCCCAGCAGCACGCCCGGCTCGACCCGCGCCGAGCGCGCCTTCGGATCGACGCTGACGGCCTGCATCAGCGACATGTCGAGCTGCAGACCGCGCTCGCAGACGAACAGGCCGCTGGCGCTGTGCCCGCCGCCCTTGATCGCCGTCAGCAGCTGGTATTCGCGCGCGAGATTCACCGCGGCCGTCACGTCGGCGACGCTGGCGCACTGCACGATGAGTGCCGGCCGCCGGTCGACCATGCCGTTCCAGCCGAGGCGCGCCTTGTCGTAGCCGGCGCTCGTCGGCAACAGCAGCTGTCCGTCGAGGCTGCGGGCCAGCTCGCGCAGCACGGCGCGGCGGATGACGGTCGAGCCGCCGCTCAGGGTGACGGCATCGACGTCGCCGATGGCCTTGAGCGTCTCCGCCGTGGTGGCGGCGAACAGCCGCTCCAGCGGCAGGCTGGCGGCTGCGGCCGCGGCAATCGTGGACTCGACGAAGAATCTTCTTTTCATTCGGATCACCGATTCATGCCGACAGGGTTCAGAGCGAGCCGAGGAATGCCAGGAGATCGTCCCTCTGCGCCTTGCCCAGACTGCGGAACACCTCGCGCTTCGGCTCCGCCTCGCCGCCGTGCCACAGAATGGCCTCGCTCAGGCTGCGCGCGCGCCCGTCGTGCAGGAACAGCGTAAATCCGCCCACCTGCTCCGTGAGGCCGATGCCCCACAGCGGCGGCGTGCGCCATTCCCGGCCCGAGGCCTGGAAGTCCGGGCGACCGTCGGCGAGACCCTCGCCCATGTCGTGCACCAGCAGGTCGGTGAAGGGATGGATGGTCTGCTTCGACAATTCCTGAAAGGCATTGGGCCCGGTCAGCAGCGTGGGCATGTGGCAGCCCACGCAGCCGATGGAGCGGAATAATCCTTCGCCGCGCTTCACCGCCGGGTCATCCGCATTGCGCTGCATGGGGACCGCCAGCAGCAGCATGTAGAAGTCCATGGCGGCCAGCAGCTCGGCATGCACCTCCGGTGAATCGGAGGAGGCAGCGATTCTTGCCGCCTCCTTCTGGCAATCCGCCTGCACGGCCTCGCAGAGGTCCTGCGGATTGATGCGCGAGGTCAGGCCCATGTCGCCGAGCGCCGCGCCGGCGATCTGGTGACGCAGGGTCGGTACGTTGGCTTTCCAGCCGAAACGACCCGGGAGCATCCGTTGCGTCTCCGCATCCCAGGCCATGTTGACGCGCCCCGAAACACCGTCGCCATCGGCGTCATCGGGATCCGCCAGCGAGCGCATGGTGCTTTCCGGCACTGACTGCAGCAGTCCCAGCCCGATGACCGGGGTCGCGACCCGCGGCGAAGCCATGACGTCGCCGGGCATGTCGCCGTAGGCCAGGTTCACGAAGCTGACCTTGGGCTTGCGCAACGAGTAGGGCGTGCCGTCGGCGAATTTCCCGGGAATCTCCTCCCAGTCGATGACGGCCTGGCCCTCGGCGCGCACCCCCGTGACGGCGCGATCCTGCAGCTGGTCGCCGTAAGCGGGAACCGGCTTCGGGCCGCCGTGCTGATCGGTGCCGGGCACGCTCAGGCGCACCAGCATGGACTTCATCGGCTTGCCGTCGGCGTGCTCTGGAGGCTCACCCCGGCCATTGCCCTCGTGGCATTCACGGCAGGAGGTGCGGTTGAACATCGGCCCGAGTCCGTCCAGCGTGGGTTGGATCACCGGTTGGTGATCCCACACCACATCGAAAACGCGCTGTCCGAACAGGAACGGTGAGACCAGGGAGTTGTGCGCGTTCGCCGCGATCGAGCGAAACGCGCGCGGCCCCCAGGTATCGACCGTGCCGGCGCCACCGAGCTTCGGTGTCAGCGGCATGGCGAGCAACTGCTGGCGCAGCGGCATGTCTGCCGTTTCTGCCGAATACAAATGCCCGGGAGCCGCCAGCAGGACGCCTAACGAGACCGCGGCCGCCTTGCGCAGAAGTTCGCTCATCGTCCTGCCCCCTCCGCCGGACCGATGACTTCGCGGGCCCATGTGCCCGGCGGCTGGGTATCGGCCAGGATCGCGCCCTTGCTGGTGTAGTTGGCATTCGCCGTGCACTTTTCGGTCGCAACACAGCCGAAGTGCGACGTGTCCACCTCGGTCAGGTCCTGGCCGTGTATGCCGCCGTTGTAGTTCGTGAGGAAGGTGTTACGGCGCACGTCGTGCACGAACAGGACGTCCCAGGTCTTGATATTGCCCCTGGCATCGGTGGTGACGGAGAAGGCCCGGACCTCGTGCTTGTGCGGATCGAGGCGATCACCGGTGATCTTCATGACGTCCTCGAGGCTGTCGCGGGTGATGGTGCGGGCGCCGTCCGTGAACGAAAACTCGGCCGGCAGGTTGGGAAAAGGCCAGACGATGTCCGGATCGAGGAAATCGGTGGTGTAGTTCGCGGGCAACTCCGGCACGACGAAATAGCCGGTAATCCGTGACTCCCTGGTCCACGGCGCAACCACGCCGGTGATCACCGTCATCGGCGGGCCGGTGTAGCTGTAGCGGACCAGCGGCCGCGGCGCTGTGTCAGCGGCGATTGCCAGAGTAGCAAAGGAAGCGCTGCCGATCAGGAAGCAACAGAGCGCGATCCTAGACGCCGTCATGATCCATACCCTCAATACCTATCTTCCGCCGGCTTCGCGTCAGAAGAGTAGCAGGTTCTGGTCATGGCATTCCGTTCACGGTGCGGTTACCGATCAACTCGGATCGCAGGTATATCATCTGTCGACGTGCTGACGAATTTTCAAATCCGGCTCGCGACAGCCTGCCTGTTCCTCGGGTGTACCGTCGTCGCGGCGGCACCCCCCGGCCCGGCGGCCGGGCGGCAGCAGCTGGTGGACGCGCTGGACGCAGCCTGGGTACGGGCGCTCGACGAGGGCGAGGTTCGCCAGATCGTTCGCCGGCACAAGGCGGAAGACCTCGTCATCAACATCGCCGACTGCCTGCCGGATCCCCAGGTCACAGGTTTTCCCGCGGAGCCGGTCGGCCTGCTGCGGAATATTCTCGACAGCGGCGTGATCCGCGTGGGCTATACCGACACCGGCACACTCGATGCCGACTCGACGGCGATGTATTTCAACGCAATGGGCGATGAGCTGATCGCCGCGGTGTTGGCGCGCATCTCCAGGCACTACGGCACGAAGCCCATCCAGCGCGTCACCGTGAGCATCCCGCCGCCGTTTCGCAACACCGAGTACCTGAACACGGGCAAGGCCGACATGCTCGGCCTGGTCAACGCGCTCGGCGGCTCGACGGAGGACGACCTGCGACGGCGCAAGGCACGGCGCTATACCTGCACGATGACCTCCACGCGGCAGATCATCTGGGTACTCAAGGAGGGCGGGCCTTCGTGGCAGACCGTCGACGACGCGCTCGCGGCCGAAGGCGCGCATTTCTGCGCCGGCCCGCTGTCGAACGAACTCACCAAGACGTACTTCAACCAGAAGGGGCAAAGCTCGCGGACCGAATTCGTCGCTGACCTCGGCCGCTGCCTGCCCAAGCTGGTGAACGGCAAGGCAGCGGCGATGATCAGCCCGCTGCCTCACGAAAAATATTTCCCGCCGCTGATCGACGTCGATGGCGACGGCAAGAAGGAAACCGCCACCGCGGGGCGGTTCCGCCCCATCGACAGCATGATCGTCGCCGGCACACCCCTGTGGGTGGCCATCGACTGATCGGCACCGATCGGCCTGTCGATCAGCGGCTCATCGCCGCTATTTGAAAACCCCGAACACGCTTTCGCCGACGGTTTTGCCCTCGGCGCGTGCCTTGTCGATGATCTTCTTCGCGTAGGTCCAGTGGTTCTCCTGGAAGCCTGCGCCCCACTCCGTGGGTGCATAGGGATATTTCAGGAACTCGGGGTAGTGCTTCGCCAGGTAGGCGCGGATCAGCGGGTCGATGTCGTCCACGCCGTTCGGCGTGGTGAATGCCTGGCTGTGGTAAATGGTCACGCCGGGCCGGTTGCCCATCTCGAAGAACGGCTCCCACATCGAGATGCGTCCCCAGGCGGTATGACAGGGAACGCGCGTGTTCTGCGGATCATCGAGTGCCTTTTTGCTGCCGTTGATCGCCCAGAGCTCGCCGGTCTGGTACAGGTCCTGCTGCGAGTGCAGCGGGTACTCCTTGCGTGTCAGCGGATTGTTGCCGGGCGCCGGCGGCCGGAACACGTCGAGCTGGAACACCAGGTTGTCGCCGTTCAGGATGTACGGGTACGGCGGCGCGAACGGACCTTTCTCCAGCGGGTAGAACCGCTGCACCGGATCGTTGTGCACATGCACGACTCGCACCGTCATGCCGGTGACCGGGTTCTTCCACGTCTCCAGCACCTCGCCACTGCGCGGATCCGTATAGAGCAACACCTCGCGGTGATAGAACCGCCAGCCCTTCTCGGCTTCGTTGTACTCGAGGCGGCTGGCGCCGACGCCATAGGTGTGGAACGCAAGATGGTTGCCTTCGCCGGGAATCCATAGCCATGCCTTGCCCGGAAAAATACCGATCACGGGCGCCCCCGACAGATCGGCCTGCAGCTTGAGCAGCGCCACCTGGTTGTCCAGCGGTCGCGCGAGATCCAGCGGTCCCGGATTGAAGCCGGGTGGCAGCGGGCTCATGAACTTCGCCATCGTCAATTCCCTTCCAGGTCGGTTGCAGCAAGATACTCGAACAGGGCCGTGATCTCCTCGTCACCGAAGAACCCGGTGAAGTCCGGCATACCCTCGGACGCTCCTGACAGGCGCGCGACGAGCGCCGCACGGTCACCGCTGAACGCGTTGAGGCCGCGGCGATTGGCGCCGTGGCACTGCGCGCAATAGTCGGCGTAAAGGCTGCGACCGCTGCCGCCTGAAGCCGGATTCGCGACTTCCCCTGCCGATGCGATCAGAACCGGGAGCAGGATGCCGGACACGAAACAAATTGCAAAGCGCGGTATCGCCGTTTTCATCGTGCCACTCAGACCTCGCGGCTGCGCATCCGCGCGATGGAAATATCCGGATGCCAGGTGAGGTCGCCACCCCTGCCCCAGCGCTCGGTGCGCACGTCGAGAAGGTACGGCCGGCCGCGGGCGGTGGTCGCGAGTCCGCGATCGATGGCGGCGCGAAGTCCGCCCGGATCGCGCACCACTTCGCCGTCGACACCGTGCGCCCTGGCCAGCAGGCTGAAGTCCACGTCGGGATTGCCGAGATAGGTCAGCATGTCCTTCTTCAGCTCGGCCTGCGCGCCGCCGCGCTGCCAGCCGAATGCGCGATTCATGTTGTAGGCCTGGTTGTTGTAGATCACGACCAGGATGGGCGCATCGTAACGGGACAGCGCCCAGAGATTGTTCGAAAACATGAACGCGCCGTCGCCCGACAGCGCAACCACCTGCCGGTTGGGTTGCGCCAGTTTCGCACCCAGCGCCACGCCCGTGGCCCAGCCGAGCACTTCGCCAGGCTGCGGGCCAATCTGCATCTTGGCGTCGGGCCCGAAGTCGAACCACTCGGGCACACCGAACAGCGACTCCGCAACGACGATGGCATTTTTCTCCAGCGCCTGGTCAAGCTCGATGCTGAGCCGCGCATTGGTGATCGGCGCCTGGTCCCAGCGGCCCCTGACCCGCTGCAATGCACGCTCGCGCTGGTCCCGGATGTGGTCGACTGCCGGCTTATGGTGCGCATCGCGCACGGCGCGAAGCTTCTGTCGTGGATTGTCCCGCTTCAGCGCCCGCAGCAACCCTGCTATCGCCTCGCCGGCGTCCGCTACGAGGCCGATGTCCGTAGGTTGCGCCATGCCGAGCAGGTCCGGATCCTGCGAGATGTGCACGATGCGCGCGCCAGCGGGTACGGGCCCGGTGCTGATGTAATGACCCGGGTCGGGCATCTGCGCGCCGATCACGACGACGAGATCCACGCCGCGCGTGTACGGCAGGAAGCGCGTATAGAGCCCGAGTGACAGCGGGTGCTGGCTCGGGAAATCCGCGAACAGGCTGAGTCCCTGCGCAACCGGTACACCCAGCAGCTCCGCCAGCTCGACCAGCTTTTCCTGCGCGCCCGACTTGCTGACCTCGAGGCCGGCGATGATCATCGGCTTGCTGGCGTCGCGCAGCAACGCGGCGATTTCGGCGATGCGGTCTTCGTCCGGCGCAACCCGGCCCTGCACCTGGTGCATCGTCTGCGGCATGACGGTAGCCGTGGCTTCGCTGTCGTAGAGATCCTCGGTCATGCCGAGGAAGGTGGGTCCGCCCAGCGGCGCGTAGGCGACCTTGATGGCGCGGCGGGTGAACTCCGGGACCCGCGCGGCGTGCTCCATCGTGTAGCTCCACTTCATGAACGGCTGCATCACGTCGTTCCACTCGACGAGCTCGATGTTGCCGCGCCGCCCGGAGTACTCGTTGGTCTCTCGGGCGGTGAGGATCAACAGCGACGAGCGATGCGCCATCGCATTGAGGATGTTGCCGGCCGCGTTGGGCAACCCCGGCCGTGGCACGATCACGACACCGAGCCGGCCGCCGGAGGCGATGTGATAGCCCTCGGCCATTGCCACGCACTGCCCTTCGTGCGTGGCGAGGAAATTCTGGAACTGCTCGCGGGTGACGAACGAATCGAAGAAGCGATTGGTGCCGCCGCCGCAACCGTGAAAAATGTACTTCACGTCGGCGTCGAGCAGCGACTCGGCCAGCAGATCGGCGCCGTTTCCGGTGAAGGACCGGCCGGTGACCGGACCAGCCGCCGCCGCGGTATCGGTTGCGCCCGCCAGCAGGGCGTTGGCCGAAGCCAGCGTGACCCCCAGCGCAGAAAGCTCCTGCATGAAATCCCGCCTGGAGATCTTCTCGTCGAGCAACAGTTTGTACAGCCGCCGCATGACTCATTGCCTCCCGTTCAGCAGCATCGGCCCGCCTCAGCGCAAGGCCGGCAGGACATGTTGCTCGATGATGTCGAGCGCTTCCATGGGGTTCTCGTGCAGGCGGAGGCTCAGTTCCGTCAGACCCCCCGCACGGAACGCCCGGAAGCGCTCCAGCTCCCGGTCGAGATCGCCGAGGTCGCCGGCCGATGCCATTCCGGCAATCAGCCGCGCGACGAGGTCATCCGGCACGCCCTCGATCCTGCCACTGCGCGTCCAGAACGCCTTGCGAAAATTCTCCCAGTTGTCCATGACGAGACGCAGTTCTTCCGGGCCGTGACAGAACTGCGCAAGCTCGTCTTCCTTCCGGCCGATCAGCGAGCCCCGCCAGATCAGCTCCTTGCGCGCTTCCCACATCGCGGTTGCGCGATCGCGCTTGATATGCCAGGCCCAGAAATTGCCGACGCGGAATCCACCACCTGGCTGCGCACGCCCCGCCAGGGCGGCCCGCACCCGGGCCATGGCAGCCGGCAGCATGTCCACGGTGAAATCGCTGAACTGGATGCCATCGGCGACCTGCCCACCCATCGCGATCATCTGCTCGCCGATGCAGGCGCCATACAGCAGCGGCCCCGGTGACCCGGCCCATTTCATCTGGAACGGGCGATTGATCTCGAAGACCTCGCCCTTGTAGCCGAATGACGGCTTGCCCGAACGGGCCAGGGCCAGCGTCTCCAGGCAATCCCGGACCGCCCGCACCCGCCGGCCCGGATAGCGGATCTTGTGCACGGGATGCATGCGCGGCCAGGCGGCGACATCCTTGCCCGCCTTCCAGCCGATGGCCGCCAGCACGCCGCCGCCGCCGCTGACGGCGATCATGGCCCGGCCATTGCTGATCTCGTTGAGGGTCAGCAACGCATTGGCCATCTTCAGCGGATGCATTTCCCAGGGACTGACTGCCAGCGGGCCGAGCAGAATCCTCGACGTCGCGAGGGCCGCGGGCGCCAGAGACAGGAAGCTGTCCCAGTACTGATGGTAGTTGGAGCTCCATACAGCGCGCAGGCCGATCTGCTCTGCGCGCACGGCGATCTCCCGGATCTCGGCGGGCGTGTACTCGGGATCCAGTATGACGTCGATATCCATCGCCATTCCCGGAGGATGTTCTGCCGTGAACGGGCAACTTGCAAGCCATGCGGCCGGAGCGTCGTGGCGTAATTTCGCAACCCGGCATGGCGCGCCCGACGACCAATTCGTGACCAGGAATCGTTCAGCCAGCAACACCGCGGAAACGGCCGGCCGTCGCACGACGCGGTTTCGCCGGCTGCTGGAAAGCCCCGGGCTCGAGTTCCTGCTCGCGATTCCCGCCTTGTAATTCCGGCCGAATCGGCCGACTATCGCACCCTTGGCGCACGAACGCCGCACCGCCTGCGGCACCACATAGGGGTACATCCAATGTCCATTCATGACTCGCGATTGCTCGCCCGGACGCTGGTTACGACAGTCGCCTCGGCGGCGCTGTGGTCCCAGGCACAGGCCGCCCCCATTGGCGAGATCATCGTCACCGCGGAGCGGCGCGAAGCCGCGCTGCAGGACGTGCCACTGGCCGTGACCGCGTTGACCGCGGAGCAGGTCGAGAACCTGCAGATCACCGAATCGGAAGACCTGCAGCGGATCGTGCCCAGCCTGCACATGTTCAACAACATCACCTCGCCCACGAACCTCTCGCTGTCGATGCGCGGCGGCCTGCAACAGGACGCTTCCCTGGTCGTGGCCGAGTCGCCGATCGGCATCTATGTGGATGACATCTACGTGGGCCGCCTGAACGGCAACAACACGACGTTGTCGGACATCGAGCGCATCGAGGTGCTGCGCGGGCCGCAAGGCACGCTCTACGGACGCAATACGGGTTACGGCGCGATCAAGTTCATTTCCCGGACTCCGGGAGAGACGTCCTGGTTCGATGCGACCGCTGGCGCCGGCAACGACGAGCAGGTGCTGCTCAGGGCCAGCCTGGGAGGACGCATCAGCGACTCGGTCACAGGATCCTTCGCGGCCCAGTGGAAGGAAAAGGGCGACCAGTACACGAACTTTGCCGAGGGCGTCGAGACCGGGGACGAAGAAAGCCTCGCGTTGCGCGGCAAGCTTCTCTTCGAAGTGAACGACGCGGTCGACGTGACTTTCAGCCTGTCGCACACCGACACCGACCACGATTCGTTGCAGCTCACTTTCGGCTCCACACCTGGTGATCCGGACAACGAGGATCAGTTCACGACGGACGACCTCGTCTTCCCGACCGGCGAGTTCTCGAACTCGACGCCCTGGGGATTCATCGGCCCGGCACCCCTGACCGATCGGCCGCAGGGCGAAACCAAGCAGACGATCGCCGGCCTGACCATAGCCTGGAGCATCAACGAGGACACGACCTTCAAGTCCATCACTGGACTGGTCAAGACCGAGGATTTCTTCCACACCGACTTCAGCGGCGTGGGCGTGGTCCAGGGCGCAACCGTCGTCGACTCCGACCAGTTCACCCAGGAGTTCCAGCTGCTCGGCACGACGATGGGCGATCGACTGAACTACATCGCCGGCGTCTTCTTCCTCAACGAGGAAGCCGACCAGCAGTTCGGCTGGAATTTCCTCTTTAACCCTCTCTCCGGCAGCCTGATCGATACCGACGTGGACTCTGTTGCCGCGTTCGGTGAGGCCAGCTTCAAGGTGACTGAGCAGCTGAAACTCACCGCCGGATTGCGCTGGACGGATGACTCGAAGGACTTCGACTTCCTGTTCGTGCCGGCTGCAGATCCGGACAACCCGATCCCGATCGCGCTCGAGAACGATTCCGACGAGTGGACACCGCGTATCGGCCTCGATTACCAGTTCAACGACGAGATGCTCGGCTACCTCCAGGCCGCGCGCGGCTTCAAGGGCGGCGGGTTCAGCGCGATCGCCCTCTTCAGCCCGGCTGCAGTCGGCACCTACAATCCCGAGACCAACTGGACCTACGAAGCCGGGTTCAAGGCGGACTGGCTCGACAACCGCCTGCGCACCAACCTGGCCTATTTCTTCTCCGACATCGAGGACATCCAGCAGAATGCCACCGTCGTCGGCGGCGGCTTCGAATTCCCGGTGCAGAATTCGGGCGATGCGGAGATCCAGGGACTGGAATTCGAGATCAGCGCAGCTCCCGTCGACGGCCTCAACCTGTTCCTGAGCGGCGCCTTGCTCGACGGCAAATACACCAGGCTGAACGAAGCCAGCGCTGCCAACGCCGCCCAGGAGCTCTACGGCATCACGGCAGAAACGCCACAGACGCCGGACTACACGATCAGCGCGGGCTTCGACTACAGCTTCGATTTCCCGACTGAACTCATCGGCGACATGACGATCGGCGCTGACTACTACAAGATCGACGACTACGTCACATCAGCGACCAACGACTTCGTCGCCTCCGGATGGGACACCTGGAACGCTTTCGTGGCGGTCGATGTAGCGGACAATTTCGAGGTCAAGCTCGCCGGCCGCAACCTGGCAGATGACTTCATCATCACGGCCGGCAGCCGCGCCCTCGGCGGCTTCATCTCGCTGCCGCCGCGTGAGGTCATGCTCTCCGTCACCTATCGCTACAGCGAGTGAGTTCGACTTGACCTGCAGGGTCGGCGCAACGGCGCCGACCCTGCAACGCACGACATGCTGAAGTCCATTGCCATTGTGACGCTGGTCGTGCGCAGCATTGCGCCCGTCGAGGATGCCTACGAAGAGCACCTGCAATACACCGTCGCCGAGCGCGGCGAGATCGGCAGGTCGCTGGCGCGCACCTGGAACACGCCAGCGATGCGCGGTCGGGACTACGTGCTCATGCAACCGGCCAGCGGCGCGCCCGTTTACCTGCGACTGGTCGAGGCTGCGCCCGGCACACCCGAGGTCGAGCCGTTTCGCAGCAGCGGCTGGACCGCAACCGAACTGCTGGTCACCGACCCCGACGCACTGGCCGCTTCGTTCGACGAGGCGCCGATCAGGGTCATCGGCCCGCCACGCGACCTGATGCCGGTCGCGAACCCTCCGCGAGCGTTCCAGGCGCTCGGGCCTGCAAACGAACCCTTCTATTTCACCCGATTCCTTCCGGGCGGGAGCGGGCTTGACCTCGGCCGCGCCAGCACGCCGGTCGACCGCGTGTTCATCGCCGTCGTTGGTGGTGCGGATCTCGACGCGCTACGCGCATTCTGGGGTCGCAGCCTCGGCCTGCCGCTCACCGAGTTCGGTGCCTGGCAGATCGGGGTCGTCGCCCGGGCGTGGGACCTGCCGCCCGACACGCGCTTCGCGCTGGCCGGCGCGGCACTGCCGAAGGACTTCATGATCGAACTCGACGATTACCCCGACGAGGTCGCCCCGCGACCACGGCCGCGCGGCGCACTGCCCGGTGGCTGGGCGATGGTGACGTTCACGGTAGAGCGACTCGACGCGCTCGAACTGCCCTGGCAAGCCAGACCTCGCCGCATCAATGGGCGCGTCTACGAGGGTCGCCGGGTGGCGACCGCAACAGGACCGGCGGGCGAGATCGTCGAGTTGATCGAAACGAATTAGCCGAGCGACGGTCGCCTTCACGACCGCCCTTGGGGCCGGGTGACGGCAATCTTGCGATCCGCAGACTCCGGAGCAATCATTGCGGTAGCGCCCGACCGGGCATAGCGAGCACCACGGAGTCGACCGCCATGAACCAGACCGTCCAGCAGATTCCCGATATCGCCGGTACCGGACCGTATGCTGCGGAACAGAACCGCGTACTGCGAAATACCTACTGGCTGCTCGCGATTTCGCTGCTGCCGACCGTGCTGGGCGCGTGGATCGGTGTCAGCACGGGCATCGTGGCCGGACTGTCCCCCGGCCTGTCGATGATCCTGTTCTTCGCCGGGGCCTTCGGCCTCATGTACGCGATAGAGAAGAACAAGGAGTCGGCCCTCGGCGTCTACCTGCTGCTGGCTTTCACCTTCTTCATGGGGCTGATGCTGTCGCGCCTGGTCGGCGTCGTGCTGGGCTTCAGGAATGGCGGCTCGCTCATCATGATGGCCTTCGGCGGCACCGCCACCATCTTCGTGGCGATGGCCACGCTGGCGACCGTGGTGAAGCGTGATCTCTCGGCCATGGGCAAGTTCCTCATGGTCGGCGCGTGGATAGTGCTCTTTGGCTTCATCGCCAACTTCTTCATCGAGTCTTCGGTGCTGATGCTCACCCTGCTGGTGCTGTGCCTGGGCGTATTCTCCGCGTTCATCCTGTATGACGTGAAGCGGGTCATCGACGGCGGCGAGACGAGCTACGTGAGCGCGACGCTCGCGATCTACCTGAGCATCTACAACGTCTTCCAGAGCCTGCTGTCACTGCTGGGCATCTTCGGCGGCGACAGCGACTGACCTGAACGGTGAACGGTGCCGGGTCGCAGCTTTCGCAGCTTTCGAAAGCTGCGAAAGCTGCGACCCGGCACCCGCGAAAGCTGCGACCCGGCACCCGAGCCTAAGCTGCGGATGTCGGTCGCGACGAGGCCCGCTGGTACCACCGGGCCAGGGCGGGCCGGGTGTTCATGGGGATGACATCCACCCAGCCGGCGAAGTCCACGGTTACGAGCAGGCTGATGTCGGCGTAGGTGTAGGTGTCACCCGCGACATAGGCACTCGCAGTGAGCTGGCGTTCGATCCGGTCGAAGAATGCGTCCATGCGGACCATCCCGCGCTCGACCAGCGCCGGGATCTGCGGGCTAGGTGCCGGACCGGGCAGCGCATGGTCGCGAAAACCTGGCGACAGGTTGCGCAACGCCTCGGCAGCCGCAGCCAGGCCTTCGTGATCGACGATTCCGGCCCACATCAGCGTCAGCGCCTCCTGCCGCGGAGAGTTGCCAAACAGGCGCGGCTCGGGATGCAGGTACTCCAGGTATCGGCATATGGCCAGGCATTCGGTCAGCCGCGTGCCGTCGTCCAGCTCGAGTACGGGCACGGTGCCGCCGGGATTGATCGCGAGGAATTCCGGACTGAGCTGCTCGTGCCGGTACAGATTTACCGGCACGCGCGGGATCTCCAGCCCCTTCTCGGCGAGGAAGACCCGCACGCGACGCGGGTTCGGGGCGCGCGTGAAGTCGAACAGTCGCATGGAACAAGCTGCGTTTCAGACCAGCGTAGCCATCCGCCCGGCATACCAGCTGTCGAAGACATGCACGCAGTCTTCCACCGGCGTGTACGGCCCGGGCTTGAAGCCGCGGGATCCCGCGCCGAGCTGGGTGCGCTCGCAGAGCTTCCAGTCCTGGCGGTTGGTGACGTCCCAGAAGTCGATCACGTCGGAGGGGTCGAAACCGGGCTGTGCAACCGCCTCAGCCGTGAACAGCCACTCGCAGATCACCCGTGTGCGGTCTGGTGCCAGCGGCCAGGCGGTGTGCGTGAGCACGTAATCCGGGTGCGGGCTCAGGAGGAAATTCGGGTAGATCACATAATAATAAACGTGACGGTGGTCGTCGGCGGGCAGGCCTGGAATCTGGGGCAGGTTCGAGCGGCCGCTCATCGACATGGTCTGCACGCCCTCGCGCATCAACATCGGGCCGCCGTTGAAGCACTGTCCGGAACGATTGACTCGATCCGCACGAGCGAACAGGTCACTGATCCGGTGCAGCTGCGGGTGGGCGTTGGGACAGTGGTAGCACTCGCTGTAGTTCTCGCAGAGCAGCTTCCAGTTGGCGGCTACGTCGTACTCGATACGTCGGCCGCAGACCAGATCGCCCATGCGGAAGCGCGAGAAATCCGGCAGGTCGGCAAGGGCCGTCTCGAGCGCTACGGCATCGGAGTCTAGGTTGAGGTACAGGAAGCCGTCGCGAGCGGCGACCCTGACAGGCGCGAGGCGCAGGTCGCGGCATCGCGGATCATCAGCCATGCCCGGCGCCTGCTGCAGCCGGCCATCCAGCTCGTAGCTCCACGAGTGGTAGGGACAGAGCACGCGCTTCAGGCCGCTGCCCCTGGCCTCTTCGAGCAGGCGGGAACCGCGGTGGCGGCAGACGTTATGCCAGGCATGAATGGCGCCGTCCGCGCCGCGCGTCACCACGACCGACTCACCCGCGATCTCGCGCAGGAACCAGTCACCAGCCTTCGGTATGTCGGCCTCGCGCCCGGCGCAGAGCCAGCTGCGGGCGAAGATACCGCGCTGCTCGAGCGCGAACACCGACTCCGACACGTAGGCGGCCGCCGGCAAAGTCACCGCCTCCGCCAACGGTCGGCGGGTAGCGGCCAGGTCGGCGGCAGTCAGCGGTGCTGTTGCTTGTGTCATCACGTGCCCTGTCTGTGGATGCCCTTTATACCTGAACGGCCGGCGCACAGTCAGCAGGGCTGGCTGGCGCGCAGCCGGTCCCGCAGGCACACTGCGATCCTGACCTTCGAGCTGGAGTCGCGTGCATGCTCTCCCTCCTCTTTCTGGTTTTCGCGGCCGTACACATCGGCATCTGGGTGTGGGCGTTCGGGGAATGGAATCGCCAGCAGCGACCGGTGGGCCTGAGCCTCGTGCTGTTCGGCAACCTGCTCCTCTGGTACGACAATTTCCGCATCGGGATCGGACGCTTCGTAGGCGAAGGAGACCTGATGCAGGCCTTGTCCGTGCCGGCCTTCGTCTGGCACTGGACCATCCTGCCGATATTCGTGATCGTGGCGGGATCGATCCTGCGGCTCGCGGATTTCGAATGGGCGCGCAACAAGCTGGTGATGGGAGCCTTCTGCGTGGTGGCGGTGGTGCTGTTCGCTCTTGACGTCCCGGACGCCGTGAGCCTGCTGTTCGGACCGGTCGCCGGCAGCCCTCCAGTCCAGCTGGATCCGGCCTGCCTCGCTGACACGCTGCGCTACACGACGAGGGTGACGGCAGACACGCTCTGCGACGCGCACTCCAGCGTCACGAGCTACGGACCGGGACCCTTCGTCGCGATCTTCATGAACGTCATCATGACGGGCGTCGGCATCCTGCTGTGGGTGAAGCGCGGCTGGAAGTGGCTGGCGCTGGGTACGGGCGCCATGTTCATCTTCGCCGGCGCGGGCGGCGGCTGGAAGTACGGGCTGCCGCTCGCAAACTTCGGCGAGATCCTGTTCACCCTGGGTGTCGTTTCGACGCTGGCCCATCTCGGACGTCGGCGGATGGCGACGGTGGCGGCTCGATCCTGAATCACCATCGCCACGCGCTGGCGTCTTGATGAACCCGGACTCCCGTCAGGGCCAACCGCTCTGGCCGCTTTACGCGGCCATCGTGCTGAGTTCCATGCCCGGCACGATCATCCTGCCGATGATGCCGGCGCTCGGCGAGAAGTTCGGCGCCAGCGCGATGGAGCTCGGCGTGCTGTTCGGCATCTTTCCGCTCATGAGCGCCATCGCGGCGCCCCTGTGGGGGCGGCTGAGCGACCGCCTGGGCAGGCGCCCGGCGCTGATCGGGGCGTTGATCTGCGGTGCGGCATCCTACGCCGCATTCGCATTCGCCACGTCCTTCAGCGGGCTCGTCATCGCACGGGCCCTGCAGGGGCTTTCCGGCAGCACACGCGGCATCGGCTTCGCCATCGTCAGCGACATTTCAGCGGGCCCTGAACGCACCACCGGTCTCGGCCGCGTCAGCGCCGCCATGGCGATCGGCTTCATGCTGGGCCCGCTCGTCGGCGCGATCTTCATGAGCGACGTGCCGGGGGAACTGATGTCGTCCTGGCGCACCCTGCTCGACCGCCCCCCGGACGGATTCGATCACACGGTGCCCTCGCTCCTGGGCACGACAGTCAACCTGCTCGGTCTTGCGCTGGTCCTGGCGGGAGTGGCGGAGACATTGCAGCCACGCTCACCGGTGACGCAGCGCGCAACAGCGGCGGGAACTCCAACGAGAACGCGGGTGCTGGATTTCTTCGTGATGCTGCTGCTGGCGCAATTCGTGCTGTCCGGATTCATCCAGGGGACTTTCCAGTTCTCCTTCGCGCTCTGGGCAGACATGGGCTGGCAGTGGAACTCGCGGCAGATAGCGTTTGCCTTCGCCGCGCTCGGCCTCGGCTTCGTGATCGCCGCAGGCGGACTGCTCAAGCCGCTTGGTCGCAGGCTCTCGATCGAGCGCATGGTGCTCGTGGGAATCGGCATCGATATCGCCGGCATTCTCGCCTTCGTCGTGTTTCGCGACTCGCCGCCGGTGGCCATCGGGGGCCTGTTCCTGTCGTCGCTGGGCGGCGCCATCTGGGCAACGTCGCTGCTCAGCATGTTGTCGCGCGATGCCCACGCACACCACGCCGGGATGCTCATGGGCTTCGCCAACAGCGCGGGACTCGTCGGGCGCGTTCTGGGTCCACCCGCAGCCGGCTTCTTCGCCGCGGCGAGCGGGCCGGTCGTCCCCTTCCTGGCCATACTCGCCAGCCAGGCAGTCATCCTCCTGCGCGCCTGGCAACTGGTCCGGCGAGCCTGAGGCGCTGCGACCTGTCCGCCAGTCGGACATGGCGCGTCGCGTGCCGGATGCGGGGCAGGCGGTCCGGAGGTATCCTCGGTGGATAGCCAACACGGAGGCAGTCCGATGAACGCCAAGCCCTCGACCGTCAAGCGCAGCCTGTCGACCACGATGACCGACAAGGAACGAATCCGCGCCGATGCCATCATGAAGGGCTGGCTGGCCTTCAACGCCTATGCGCGCTCCATCGAGGATGCCTTCAATCTCAAGACAGCGGAGATCGGCCGCGCCGTCGCCGACCTGATCGCCGAGCGCATCGGCGTCAAGGAGAACCTGATCGAGGATCGCGACGCGGAGTTCGGCCGCATCATCGGCAACACCATCCGCACCTACCAGATGAAGTTGCCGTACTACCACCAGGGCAACGATGCGCTGATCAAGGAACAGCTGAAGTGGATGGAATTCGCCTTTGCGACCAACCAGGCTGACAAGATGATCCGCCATGCCGTCGACTCGATGCGCGAGATCCTGGGCGAGCGCGTCTACTGGGTCGAGCAGACGGGCGACATCCGGCTGGCGCTCGATGCGATCACCACGCCCACCTGCTGGCGTGACCTCGTCGTGGCGGATGGCTTCCAGTGGCATGACGACGGCTACCGCGTGTCCTACGTGTCGCCCTACAAGCGCATACTCGAGAAAGGCTGGCTGCGTAACATCTGGACCAACCTCACGGAACGCAAGATCCACGAGGAATGGACGGTGCCGCTCTATCACGGGTTCGCCGAGCACCTGCAGGCACGCTTCATCATCTCGCCCTGGAACGAAGCGACACGGCTGATCGAAGTCAGCGTCGAGCCGCTCTAGGCTGTACGGCAGCACTACGTCGCAGTGACTGCACCCGCTGCCGCGCAACCGGACACGCGCGGCATCCGCTTCGGTCCGTTCTGGCTGACGCCCGGCATCAGCCGCGGCAACGCGGTCGCGTACTTTGTCTCGGCGTTCATGTTCGTCACGCTGGTGACGTTCGTGAACTTCCTTCAGCCCTACATCCTCGACAAGGTCCTGCATGTGCCGGCCGACCAGCAGGGCTCGGTGACGGGGCTGCTCAACTTCCTGCAGGAAGGCACGGCGCTGCTCCTCATGGGCCTCGTCGGCGCCGCGTCGGATCGCACCGGCCGGCGCGTGCTCTGCGTCGTGGGTCTCGGGATCTGGGCCGTGGGTTTCGCGTTGTTCCCGATGGCGGCTGCGTTACCCGAACTCTACGCCTACCGCTTCGTCATCGCCGTCGGCACAGCTGTCGCCTCGGTCATGGTCATCACGACCATGCAGGACTATCCGCAGGAGGTGTCGCGCGGCAAGTGGGGTGGAACCAACAGCTTCATCACCAGCTTCGCCATCCTGCTCGTGGCCCTGCTCCTGTCCCGCGTGCCCTTGATGCTCGAGGGAGCCGGTTACGCACCGGCCACTGCGGGCCGGCTCACGTTCTGGCTCGGCGCGTTGCTCGCCCTGCTGGCCGCCGTCGTGGTGGCGGTCGGCTGGCACCGTGGGCGGCTCTCCGCCGAGGCGCCGCACCGCTCGCCGTTCGCCGGCGTGACGGAAGGTCTAAGAGCCGCGCGGGGCAATGCGCGGCTGGCACTCGCCTACTGCGCAGGTTTTGCCGCGCGCGGCGACCTTGTCGTGATCGGCTCGTTCTACTCGCTCTGGTTCGTGCGTGCCGGCGCCGACCAGGGCATCGGCACGGGCGAGGCGCTCGCACGAGCCGGCATCACGCTGTCCGCGCTGCAGGTCGCGACCTGGATCTGGGCACCGCTGTACGGCTTCCTGCTCGACCGCATGGACCGTGCCCGCGGCCTGGCGCTCGCCATGGCGCTGGCCGCCGTGGGCTACGCCGCCATCGGCATGGTCGATGACCCCTTCGATGCCTGGATCGCGGTGCCGGCGACGTTCATACTCGGCATCGGCGAAATCAGCGCCGTGGTGGCCGGCAATGTCCTGATCGGGCAGGAGGCGCCCCTTCGTATCCGCGGTGCTGCCATCGGCTTGTTCAGCCTGTTCGGCACCATGGGCATCCTGTCCGCCACGCTCGCTGGCGGGTACGTCTTCGACGCAATCGCCTACACCGCGCCGTTCAGCATGATGGCGGCCGTCAACGCATTGGTGGCAGTGCTGGCTGCCGTGGTATGCATCAGAAGTTACCGGCGCGCGTCGTGACGCCGGTGATCCGCTGCATCTGGCTCGCTCTCTCGTGCGCGGTTCTCGCCACGGCAGCTGCCTGCTCGAACAACGGGCTAAGCAGTGCGCCCTATCGCGTGGAAACCCTGGTGAGTGGCGGTCCGATGCATGGCGCGAAGGGCATCAGCTTCGGGCCCGACGGCAGGCTGTACGTATGCAGCGTGCAGGCGCAAAGCATTTATCGCGTGGACGTCGCGACCGGCGAGACCGCGACGGCGGTGCCGGCGCCCGACGGCGAATGCGACGACATCGCTTTCGCCCCCGACGGCACCATGGCCTGGACGGCGATCGCCAGCAGCGAAATTCGCGCGCGACGACCGTCCGGCGACGTGTACCGGGTCGCGACGCGGTTGCCGCTGGTCAATCCGCTGGGTTACACCGCGGACGGGCGCCTCTTCGCTGCGCAGGTCGGCATCGACCGCTTTCTCGAAATCGACCCTGCCGGCAGCAAGCCGCCGCGCGTCCTCGCCAAGGGCATCGGCAATCTGAACAGCTTCGAGATCACCGCGGATGGCCGGCTCTATGGGCCGCTGGCCGGTGTCGGCGCCGTGGCACGGATCGATCTCGAGAGCGGTGCGATCGAACCGGTCGCCACGAACCTGGGCATGCTCTCCGCCGTCAATCTCGACTCCCGCGGGCAGATCTACGCGATCGGCTGGTCGAGCGGCACGCTGTGGAAAATCGACCCGCAGAACGGTGCCGCCCGCATTGTGACGACGCTGGAACCTCCGCTCGACAATCTCGCGATCGGTCCTGACGACGCCGTCTACGTGAGCCAGCCGGCGCGCGGCGCCATCCTGCGCGTGGATCCCGCCAGCGGCGAGCAGCGCGTCGTTGTGCCTGGCAACCTGTCGATGCCGGGCGGACTGGCTCTGGCCACCGGGCAGGAACGCGAGACCCTGGTCGTCGCGGATGATTTCGGCTTTCGCCTGGTGGATACCGAGTCGGGCGCCGTCTCGGCGCTGGCGGATCTCGCCAACTTCATGGACCCACCTGCGGCAACTGACGTCGCACTGAACGACGACGTCATCGTCCTGAGTGATGTTGCGCGCTCGCGCGTCTACATGGTCGACCGACGCACGGCACGAACGCTGCACAAATGGCCGATCGCCGGCAAGCCTTACGGCGTCGCGCTGCTGGATTCGGGCGACCCGGTCGTCGCCGATTTCGCGGGCGGCAAGCTCCTGCGGCTGAGTCGCACCGACCGCCAGTCGCGGGAAGTCATCGCCGCCGGATTAAGCGGCCCGGTCGGCCTGCTCGCTGCAGGCTCCTCTGCGCTGTACGTCAGCGAGGCGCTGGCGGGCCGGCTGCTGCGGGTTTCGCTCGAGGACGGCAGCACCGTGATCGTGCGCGAAGGGCTCGACCAGCCGGAGGGACTCACCCTGCTGGCCGATCGGCGCATCGGCGTAGTAGAAGCAGGCGCGCAACGGGTCAGCGCGATCGATCCGGAGACTGGCGCGACCGAGATCCTGGCGTCAGGCCTGCCCATCGGCGATTCCGTGCCCGGCACGCCCGCGCCGGTGCATGTACCGAGCGGCATCGCGGCGGGCAGGAACGGCGTGCTGTACCTGACCAGCGATCGGGATCAAAGCGTGCTCAGGCTCGTGCCGCGATAAGGCGCAGCCGACTCACCAGGGCCATTCGCGGTAGTCGCCGGTGCTGCGGACTGTCCGGTCGCCGCCGACACGATCCGAACGGTGATGCGCCGATCTGCGTTCCAGGGCGAGACCTCGACCTCGACGCCGAGCACCTTGCCATAGCCCTGCAGCGTCGGAGTCGTGAACCGCTCGTGGATCTCCTGCTCGGTTAGGGTAAACATGCCGCGCTTGCGACCGGCGTCGAGCACCTCCTTGTAAGGGGAAAGGTAGCTGATCTGCAGGCCGGTGCGCTCGAAGCCGTCGGCGACCACCATGTCACGGAAGCAGGTGGCGTCGGTGATGGAGTCGAGCGCCATGCCGAGATCGCCCGTCCGGCTGATCCATTCGGCGCGGCGCAGGAACAGCGGCGTCTTGATCGCGATGTCGTGGCGCACCGCGTCCTCGATGAGGTTCTTGTCCTTCAGGTACTGCAGCCACTCGAGGTCGCGCTTGGCCAGCGCATCGTTGGCGCGGTGCGCGTAGGTGCTTTGCATCTGAAAGGTCCGCACGAGGTTGGCGAGCGCCCGCCCGAACTCCGCCTCGCGGCCGACGACCAGGTCTGCGGAAATCCCCGCCTCCGCGGCCAGCAACCGCCCCACCGCGCCGCCGATCTCGCCCTGCCGCTCGAGCAGGCTGCCCTCGGTCGCGGCCAGCCGCTTGGATGCAGCGTCCATCTGTTGCATGACGGCGACGAACCGCGCCTCGTCGGCGGTCACCGCGGCGTCGGTCCCTGCACCCGACACGCCGGGCACGAGGAGTGTGATCAACGTAGTCGTCAGAAACGCGTTGCGCATGGCGGGTACTCCGTTGCTACGGGCGTCGGCTGCGCCCTCCCCGCCAGACGATACGCCTGGCCGTCACGCCCACCAAGCCCGGCGAGAGGCTCAGCCTTTGCCCCAGTCCCGCAGCACGGTCCCGAAACGCCGATCCACGGCGGCGAATACGTCCGGCAGTGCCTCCTCGAGCAAGGCACGGTTGGTCGAGGGAAACGGCAGTCGACCGCCTTCCTCCGGCAGCTGCCGGGTGGCGTCGATGACGAGCTTGTCGGTCTTGCGTATCTCCGGGAGGCTCGGGTCGGTGATGAGCCCGCGCTGGTTCTCGAGCGTGTGCAGCGCCTTCAGCGACTGCCAGCGCGAACCGAGCGCGAACAGCACCTGGCGCTTGTCGAGCACGTCGATGTCCTTGTCGACGACGATCACTACCTTGGCGATCGGCACGAACTTCGCGATGTTCATGCCGGCCTGCACGCCCTGCCCGGGTCCCGTCTTGTCGATGCTGACGAAATAGATGCCCATGTTGTCCTGGTGGAGATAGGACTCGATCACGCTCGGCACCGACTGGCGCAGCAGGTGGTCCGACATGGCATCCGAAGGCGCGGTCACCATGCCCCGTTGCAGGCCGGTGTACATGTTGACGAACCACGGGCTGCGGCGATGGGTGACGCAGGTGACGTTGATGAAAAAGTTCTCTTTCTTGCCCGCGCCCAGGTAGCCGAACATTTCGCCGAACGGCCCTTCCGGCTGTCCCGGCTCCTGCAGCGGCACCTCGCCCTCGATGATCATCTCGGCATGCGCCGGCACCAGGATGTCGTTGGTCTCGGACTTCACGAGCTCCAGCGCCTTGCCGCGCAGTCCACCGGCCACGGCCAGCTCGTCGATCGGCTTGTCGCCAAAGCGCGGCACGACGCGCGAACAGCTGATGAGCCAGACGATCGGATCCTGCCCGAGCGCGATGGAGACACGCGCGAACTTCTCGCCGCGCGCCTTCGCCGCCATCAGCGCCTTCCAGCCCGCCTGGTTTTCCTCAGGGTTCAGGCCGAGCCAGCGCGGCCCCTTCAACTGGCAGCGATAGGTGCCGAAGTTGCTGCCGAGGACGGGGTCCTGCGTGAAGACGGACGTGGCATTCACATAGCGGCCGCCATCCTTGGGATTGGTCTGGATGAAGGCGAACTTCGTGAGATCGATCTCATCGCCGCGCAGGACCACCTGCTTGCACAGGGCCTGCTGCGCGCCGATCGTCACCGGCGGGATCTCCGGGTAACGGCCTTTCCCCTCCTCCAGCATCCGGGCCAGACGCGCCTTGGCGCGACGGTAACCGGCCTTGCTGTCCTCGGGATCGATCCGCTCGCCGAAAACGATCGCATCGGAGTGCAGGTTCGCCTGCAAAAGATTGAGTAACGGGCCTTCGACCCAGCGACCGTCGATCTTCACGCGGTCCACCATGATGGCCGGCACGCCCTCGAAGCCGTAGCGGTCGTTGGCGCGATACACCAGCCCGGTCAGTTCGTAAGCGTCCTGGTCGATTTCGGGAATTCGCAACAGCAGGCCGTTGGCCTCGAGCGCGGCGACGTAGTCGCGCATCGTGTCGAACGGCGGCCGGGGTGCGGCAGCCGGGTTCCGCGTGGATGGCGCGGTAGCCGTCGCCCCGCCAGTCGAGGCGCAACTGGTCGCGGCCAGCGCTGCCAGTGCAGTGCCGGTGCCGAGCAGGTCGCGGCGGGAAAAGTGCTGATCAGTCATGGCAGCTCCTTGACAGGCGGCAAACCGGGGCCAATCCTGCCACAGCAGGCTCTGCCTGCACATCGTCCTCCGGGAACGCCATGACCCAGCCCGTCTACGCCCTGAACCTCTTCGACGTCGCCAATCGCGACGAATACCGCGCTTATGCGCGCCGCTCCGCGAAAGCCGTGCAGGAGCACGGCGGCCGGGTCATGGCGCTGGGCCGGTATCGCGAGACCACGGCCGGCGAACTCGCGCCGCGCAGCGTGCTGATCCTGGTCGAATGGGCGTCGAAGGAGGCGTTCGACAGCTACATCGAAGACCCGGCGCTCGCGGACCTGCACCCGCACCGGGTCAACGGCACGCGCAATTACATCTGGCAGCTGTTCGACCGGCTGGAGGACTTGCGGCCGGTGCTGCGGTAACGCCCTGGCCCGCGACACCGATCAGCAGCCTTCAGCGCCCGGACCATGGCTTGGCGACTGCTGACAATAATCCCCCGAAAACAGCTTGCAGGCTGAGGCGGAGGGCAGCAGGATGGCTCGTTAGCCAGGTGGGATCGCCATGCTTCTGCCGGATCATCAGTACGTCACGACGAACAGCCTGAAGGAGTGCCTGCGGCTGCTCGCCGAGAGCCGCGAAAAGGCCATGGTCGTCGGCGGCGGCACCGACGTCATCTTCAACATGCGGCTCAAGTTGTTCCAGCCGGACGTGGCGGTCAGCATCCGGAAGCTGGACGAACTGCAACAGGTCGAGGAACTCACCAACGGCGGCCTGCGCATTGGCGCCGGCGCGCGCCTCGCCGATCTTGCCGAGCACCCGGCCATCAACGACCGCTATCCGGCCTTCGCCGAATCGGTCCGGGCCGTCGCCTCGACGCACATCCGCAACATGGCGACGCTGGGCGGCAATATCTGCCTGCACACGCGCTGCGCCTACACGAACAATTCGGAAGAATGGCGCAAGGGCCTGAACAGCTGCTTCAAGACCGAGGGCAAGATCTGCCACGTGATCCAGACTTCGTCCCGGTGCCTGGCGATCAACAATGCCGACACCCCGCTGGCACTGATCATCCTCGGCGCGGTATTGACCCTGCAGTCGGCGGGCGGCAGCCGGGAGGTGCCGATTGCGGAGTTCTACACGAACGACGGCATGGACAACACGGTGTTGCGGCCCGACGAGCTGCTGACCCACATCACGATCCCGCCGGTCAGCGACCGCACGGCCTTCCTCAAACTGGCGCCACGCCAGGGCATGGACTTTGCGACCGTGGCTGTTGCCGCGCGCTGCGATGGCACTGGCGAGAAGGTGAGCAAGGTCAGCATCGTGGTCGGATCGATCTCGACGAACCCGATCATCCTTCACGAGCCCTCGCGGATCGTCAGTGAGCAAGGGCTTGGCGATGAGGCAATCTCTGCCGCCGTGGACAGCATCCGCGACGAATTGGGGCCTCTGACCAACCTGTTCAGTCGCGCATCCTACAAGCGGCAGATGGCGAACGTGCTGGTGCGGCGCGTGCTCGTCGCGCTCCGGGAATCATAGGAGAGGCAGTCATGGCAAAGCACATGATGACCCTGACCGTGAACGGCGACGTCTACGAGCTGATGGTGTCCGACAACCAGACCCTGCTGGATGTCATCCGCGACACGATCCGACTCAAGGGCACCAAGCGCGGCTGCACCACCGGCGCCTGCGGCGTGTGCTGCGTCAACAATGCGAAGGGCGAAGCGGTGCTCTCCTGCATCACGCACGCCCTGGAATGGGACGGCGAGTCGATTACCACCATCGAGGGCCTGGAAGCGAACGGCGAGCTGGACGCCATCCAGAAGGCCTTCATCGAGTTCGGTGCCGTGCAGTGCGGCTTCTGCACGCCCGGCGTGATCATGTCGGCCAAAGCCATCGTCAACAAGTACCCCGAGCCAACCGAAGAACAGATGAACGCCGGACTCGCCGGGGTTCTGTGCCGCTGCACCGGCCACGTCAAGGTCAAGGAAGCGGTGCGCCAGGATCACGAGCTACGGGAGGCCGCAAGACATGCCGCCGCCAAATGACCTCTCCGTGATCGGGCGGCGCCAGCCGCGCCTGGACGGGGCCGAGAAGTGCTCGGGCCGCTCCGTGTTCGCCGACGACGTCGACCTGCCGGGCATGTTGTGCGGCAAGATCCTGCGCAGCCCGCACGCCCACGCCCGGATCCTGAAGATCGACACCTCGAAAGCCGAGGCCCTGCCCGGCGTGAAGGCGGTCATCACTGCAGCCCATGCGAAGGGCATGATGGGTGGTCGGCGTGGGGCGGAGCCCGTGTTCGCCGATGACCTCGTCACCTACAAGGGCCGCGAAATTGCTGCCATCGCGGCCCTCGACGAGCGGACGGCCGAGAAGGCACTGCAGCTGATCGAGGTGGAGTACGAGGAACTGCCGCCGGTACTGATCATGCGGCACGCCCTGCAGGCCGGCGCGCCGCTGGTGCAGGCTGACAAGCCCGGCAACATCTGGTCCGACAACATCGACAGCTACGGCGAGCCGGAACAGGCCTTCGACACGGCGGACCTGGTCTTCGAGGAGAAATTCAGCACCTCGGTCACGCACAACCTCTTTGCGGAGTTTCACGTCGCGGTAGTCGACTTCACCCTGCCGAACAAGCTGACGCTCTGGACACCGACGCAGACGGGCCTGCTGATGCAGCACGCGCTGGGCCCGGCCTTCGGCCTGTCAGTGAGCCAGGTGCAGATCATCCACCTCAACACCGGCGGCGCCTTCTCTGGCCGCGGCGGCGTTCGTCCGCATCACTACATTGCCGCGCTGCTGTCGCGCAAGACCCAGCGGCCGGTCAAGATCTTCGCCGCCGGCGACGAGGAGTTCCTGGTGTGCCGTGCGCTGGGTGAAAACGACTACCGGATGCGCATCGCCGTGAACAAGGACGGCACGATCAAGGCCGTCGACATGGACGCCCACATGGATGGCGGCGCCTTCCCCTCCGAGGTCGGCTACTTCGGCTGGATGGCCGGACTGTGCAACAGCTGGGTGTTCCCGCTCCAGGGCAACAGGCTGCGGCGCCGGGTCGTCATGACCAACACCCGGCCGCACTTCCTGCCCCACGGCGGCATGATGCTGACGAGCAACGCCGCAATCATGCAGCTGTGCACGAAGATCGCACGATCCCTTGGCCGCGATCCGATCGATTTCCTGCGCCAGAACGCGATCGAGGCAGGGCACCACGGCCTGTCCGGCGAGGTCTTTGCCAGCTGCGGCCTCAAGGAGTGCCTCGACATCGTTCGCCGTGAATCCGGCTGGGACCAGAAGTACGGCAAGCTTCCGGACTATCACGGCATCGGGGTCGGCATCGGGGCCATGGCGTCGGGCGCGAAAGGCGCCTTCAAGCACGACACCTCCGCCGCGCTGGTCAAGATCGGCGAGGACGGCATCGTCACCCTGTACACCGGCATACCCGACATGGGCCAGGGCACCCACACCACGATGGCGATGATCACGGCCGAGGTGCTCGGCATTCGCGCAGACCAGGTCCGCGTGGTTGCAGGCGACACCGACCTGACGCCGATCGATGTTGGCGCCTTCGCCCAGCGCGGCACGGTCCAGACCGGCAATGCGGTGAAGAATGCCGCGCTGGACGCCCGCGGCCAGCTGGCCAGGAATGCGGCGGCCCAGCTGGGAGCGGACGAGGACCAGCTGGTGTTCCGCGGCGGCAAAATCTACGCCGCCGGCAATCCCGACAAGTGCCTCGATTTCGCCAGGGTCGTCTACGGGACACTCCACAGCGGCGAGGGCCGGTTCACGATGGGCCGCGGTTTCTACAACTCACCGCTGAAAATCAAGACCACGTCCTGGTCCTTCGGCGCGCAGGTCGCCGAGGTGAGGATCGACCCGGAAACGGGCGTGGTGTCGGTGCTGCGCGTGACCGTTGCCCACGATGTAGGGCGGGTGATCAATCCGCTGGCCTGCGAGGGTCAGATCGACGGCCAGGTGTTTTCGGCCATGAGCCAGCTGCTGTACGAGGAAGTCCTCAGCGACGAGGGCATGTACCTGAACCCGTCGCGGCTCGAGTACAAGATGCCGCGCACCTACGAGATGCCGGAGATCTCGCATCACTTCGTCGAGACCGTCGATCCTTACGGGCCGTTCGGTGCCAAGGAGATCGGCGAAGGCATTGTCGTGACCACCGGCGGGGCGATCGCCGCGGCGGTATTCGATGCGCTGGGCGGCCAGTACATACACAAGGTGCCGATGTCGCCGTGGCGGATATTGCGAGCCGTGCGCGCGCGGGAACGCTCGGCGGTAGCCTGAGCCGGCACCGGCAAATTCTCGAACGAGCAGACGAAGATGATCACCATTACCGCGACGCTGTATCGACTGGTGTCCGCAGGCATGCGGGCCGCGATTCTGGCCTCTGCCCTGGCCACTATCACGCTGGCCGCACCGGCGGCGGCAGAAGCACAGAAGAACGCGCCGACGATCCTGATCACCGGGGCGAGCACCGGTCACGGGCTCGCCTTTACGGAGGAATACGCAAGACTCGGCTGGCACGTGATCGCGACCTGCCGTACCCCGGCGAAGGCCGACCGGCTGAACGCGCTGGCCGGGAAATTCCCCAATGTCGCGGTCGAACAGCTGGACATCGTCGACGATACGCAGATCAGCGCCCTCGCGGAAAAGTACCGCGGGAAGGCCATCGACGTGCTGATGAATAACGCGGCGATCAATACCTTCCGCTTCGGCGCCCGCAACTTCGCAAAGATCGACTACAAATGGTTCGAGGAGGTCCTGGTAGTCAACGTCATCGGTCCGATGAAGGTGTCCGAGGCCTTTCAGGAGCATGTGGCAGCCAGCCGGCAGAAGAAGATCATCGCCATGACATCGACGGGAGGCTCGATTGCCGAAGTCACGGTGCCGATTGCCATTCCCTACCGGGCCAGCAAGGCTGGCCTGAACATGGCCATGCGCTCCTACTCGATTGCGCTGAAGGCCAAGGGCATCATTGTCAGCATAATCGCGCCGGGAACGGTGGATACCGAGGACTACATGAATGCGAAGGATCCCTCGACCGTGCCGGCCAACTACCAGACCATGATCAAGGGCAATCTCCTGGCGCCCCGAACCGCCATCAACGACATGATCAAGCTGATCGATCGGCTGACGCTGGAGGATTCCGGAGTGTTCTACGAGTGGACGGGCCGGGTGATTCCCTGGTGACCGGCTCAGCTGAACCAGCGCAAAGCGCCCCCTACTCCCACTCGATCGTCGCCGGCGGCTTCCCTGAAATGTCATAGGTGACGCGCGAAATACCCGCCACCTCGTTGATGATCCGCCGCGACACCTGGTCGAGGAA
>Ga0194132_10000314_pt1 | contig 100442 bp, 82 predicted proteins | sample TA2KigOf80mmetaG_FD_148612 | JGI IMG/M metagenome (GOLD analysis project Ga0194132, IMG submission 148612) | Freshwater microbial communities from Lake Tanganyika, Tanzania - TA2015054 Kigoma Offshore 80m | ecosystem: Environmental > Aquatic > Freshwater > Lake | place: Tanzania: Lake... | reverse complement strand
GCCCAGGGCGTAGACATAGACATCGTAGCCGCCTTCGGTGAGCTTAGCCGGGATGCTGGCGATGCTGACGGTGGTGGTGGTGGCATTGCCGGTGTCAAGGTAACCGGTGGTCAGCTTGAGGTTGTTCCCGGTGAACTTGTTGTTTTCCTCACCACGTCCGGTGGAGGCCCAGGTGTTTCCGGACCTCCAGGAGACGGTGACGGAGGTGGGTTGGGCAGTTCCCTTGACATCCGCGACAATGCCGGTGGTGGCGCTGCCGGTGGCTGTTTTCAGGTTGTTCCAGTTGGCTTGAGCCACGCTGGCGACGCCCGCGACGTCAGCGGCCGCGAGGGTGCCTTTGTTGTTGCCGTTGGCTTCTTCAGCACCGAAGTTCAACCCGATGCCGTATTCGGTTGAGGAAGGAATCGTCGGAGGTCCGCCTGCGGCGTAGAGGACGGCCGCATCGAACAACTTGAGGCCGTCGGCGTTGAGGTTCGCAAACGTATTGTCCAGCATGCCAAAGTAGAGGCGGATGGCTGGAGCTTTGATGGAAGCGTCAAACAATTTGGCGCCTTTTTCGTAGACGTAGATCGCGGCGCGGGTGGCGTCATCGGCGATGGTTGCGATGATCGTGGCGGCGGGTCCAGGAACACCCCAACTGATGTCGGTGGCGGCATTCACGTTGGAAAGCAGTCCGGCTTTGAAACCGGCGGCCAACGGATGATCCGCTTTGACAATGTTGATCTGGGTCTGGCCGCCGGCATTGCCGCGGGTGACGTTGTCTGCGTCATTGGCGCGGTCGGTGGTATCGAAGTTGTCCTCGTTGGCGGGTTCCCAGAACATGACGGGAACGGCAGCGTCCTTGAACTTGTCGCCGACCTCCGCGGAACTGACGGTGGAGGAGATCATGATGAGCGATTTCCCGGTTGCGTCCGAGGTCTGCGAGGGCGAGGCGCCCACGGTGACCACTTGCCATCCCTGGGAACCGAGGCGATTGACGATCGCACGGTCGGAATCATTCGGACCCGCGGTGGAGTGGATGAACAGAACGCTCGGCAGGCCGTTGACGATGAGGTTGGCAGTCGAGCTGGTCGAGCTGCCTTCGTCATTGGAGACCACCACGGTGTAACTGCCGTAGGTGGATTGGCTGGCCGAAGCTACGGTGTAGTTGGCGCTGGTGGCACCGGCGATGTTCACGCCATTGCGCTGCCATTGGTAACTGAGCGGCAAGGAGCCAATTGCTTTTGTGCTGAAGGTCACGCTGGCACCCAGGTTCACGTTGGCGCTGACGGGATGGTTGAGGATGCTGGGTTTGCCTTGGTTTGGATCGATATCCGCTCCGAGCACATTGCCGCTGAGGGCGGCCGAGCCGTTGGCGGGATCGGGATCGGTGGCTTTCTTCCAGGTGAAGGCGCCATTATCGCCGCCGCCGCCTTCTTTGTAGATCAGGGATACCCAGTAATTTCGACCCGAGGTAAGCCGGATGGTGTTGCCTCCGGGCCATTCGGTTCCCGCGAACTTGTCCGAGCGGTTTTCGGGGAGATCGGGATCGCGCCGATCCCGGAGGACCCATTGACGTTCGCCGTTCCACTGCGGTTCAGTGGCGATTAATTTGGCATTGGCCGGTTTGTCGTCGGTCGAGAGGAAAAGTTGAGCGTTGTCGTCCGCCGAAAGGAAGAAGACATAATCCGCCGTTTCCGATGGCGTGAGGAACCCGCTGATGCGCGCGCCATAATTGTCACCGTAGCCGGTGGGACCTTCGGCCCGGCCGATCACGCGAACTTCGTCGGCGTTGTCGGGATACTTTGCGTCTCCGGTGAGCGCGTCGATCGCGGTGCCTCCGATGCCGGTGTAGGCTTCCCATTTCAGGACGCCTTGGGTGCGGGTCAGCACTTCCTGGGGCGTGGTGACCGAAACTTCGGCCGTGAAGCCTGAGCGGTTCAGAGCCGGGTCAATCGCGCGGATGCGGTATTTGGTGGTGCTGCCGGGTTTAACGGTTTCAGCGAAGCTGGTGGCATTGATCAGCGAGCCGAGCACTTCGCCATTCCGTTCAATCTCATAGGCTGCGCGACCGGAATCGTCCGTGGCCGCGGTCCAGGTCAGCTTCACTCGGCGAGGATGGACGGCGCTGCCGGCCAAGGCGGTGGGCACGGTGGGAGGGGTCGCGTCCGTGATCGACTCCGTGGTGAGCTTGATGTTGTCGATGTGGGTGTGTTCGTTGGCACCGCCGGTCCGGCCTGCCAGCACGAGGCGTCCGACGCTCGGGAAGTAGGCTGTTTGAGCTTTGTCGAGGAGCGTCCGGCCTTTGAAAATCACCGTCAGTTTACCGGTGTTGTCCAGCTCGACCACAAAGCGCTGCCAGCAGAGTGTCTTCCAGGATTCTGGGGCTTTGGGATCGCCATCGGGCCAGTAAGCGATGTCGCGCGGACCCGTTTGGAGGCTGGTGTTGTCACCGCAAGCGCCGTGCCGAGTCGGCAGGGGTTGGCGGAGGATCGTCTTGTTATCGACCCGGACGATGATGCCTTCGATGTCACCGCCGTCGGGCAGGGTGTTGCCGGACCAGGTGTCGAAGTCAATCGCGATGCCGGTGGTGGCGCCGCCTTCGGCGATGCCGCCGGCGAAGAGACCTTGGGAGCTGATGCTGTCAGGCAGGTTCGCCAGGACGGGGTCATTGCCGCGGGCGAAGCTGATGCTGAAGCCGTCCGCCGCACGATCGCCGGTGCTGTTCCCGATGCGGAGGTCGCATTCGAATTTGAACGCGGTGACGACTTTCCCGCTATCGATGTCGGGGAAGACGACGCCCGTGTATTGAGAGCCGATGGGGTAAGTGATGGCGAGGAACCCGCCTGGATTACCTCCGGAGGAGACCCAGGGCGTCTCGTTGTTTCCACCGATGATAAAGCCCGAGCCGGCTGCGGTCGGGTCCGCGGTGAAATCAAACGTCGCGCTGGCGGCTTGGCCCGCCGTCGTGCCGGCGATCAGCCCGGCGAGGCCTATGGCGGCGGCACAGGCTGACTTCCAGCGACCGCGCTGAGGTTGCTTGGTTAGATTCATAGTTGGTTTATGGGTTGGTTCTGATGCGCTTGCTTCCTTTGAGCGATAAACGGGCATGCGCGGTTCGAGAAGACATCGCGCAAGTCCATTTGCGCTTTCGGGATCGAGGTATCCTAGGAAGATCCCGGCCGGGATGCAAGCGCAAGTTGCGAGGAATCGTGCTTGCTTTTTAACAAGCTGGAAGCGGCGTAGCCCATCCCGGCACCAAAACCCAGTCCGTAAGCCACCCCCCAAAGCACCATGCCGATTTTGGGACCCAGCGCATCGTGCAGCAAACTTCCGAGAAAGTAACCGACGGTATGGCCTGTGACCAATGCGAGCGAGACAGGGATGATTTGGCCCTTGGCGGAGCAACCGACGACCACGGTGGCCGCCATCAGGAGGGGGCCGAGAATCGTCGCGACGATCTCCCCAGTCCGATTGGGGGAGGCGAACCACGCTGCGCACCATCCCAGGGTGTAGGCGATGAAAGCGGCGGTGAACAACCCCGCAAACGACTTGATCGGGACGCGAAATGCTTTGGAGAGCAATAAGTTGGAGAGAATGATGAACAGGAGCGCCCAGACCGTATAGGCACCGGCCTCCGTGAGATTACGATACATCCATCCGCCGGCTCCTGCGACGGTCCCGAAAACGACGAGGCTGGAGAGAAGGAACGCCACCGCGCCCCTGACCATGAACGTGACACGGCTCACGGCTATTTCCGTTTCATGGCCTTGAGCGCTTCGTAGGCTCGTTTGGCTTGAGGATCGCCCGAGGCCATGGCATCAAGGAGCCGGGATTCAAGAAGCACCGTCGAATTGTGGACGGCAAGTCCCTGGTCCAGAGTGACTTTGGGATCGTCTCGAACGACTTGGAGGGAGAGGACGGCTTTCTCGTAATCGCCTTGTTTGAGGGCGGCGGAAGCGGCCTGCGCGTTTTGTTTGATGTGGGAGGGAGCGGATTCGAAAGCTTGGTCCAATTGAGTGGCCGCTTGTTGAGGAGTGGCGGGGGTCTTGAGATCTTGATCTTGCTTCTTCGAACATCCCGCGAAACTGGCGAAGACCAGAGCCAAAAGGAGAATTGTTTCAGGGGAAGCGATGATTCCGGAACTGCGGATCGGAAACTGAGGGGCTTGGAGAGCGCGGAGCCACAGGGAGAAGCCGTAACGAATCAGCGAGAGAAGACGACTGGCGAGGCGCGGAGCGCCTTGGATCGCCGGGCTTCGGCGTTCCCGCCGTTTCAGTAACGGAATGCGCATGAAGGAATGATGGCGCGCGGTGGAATGGGCATTGAAGCGGCGTAAACGCCGCGCTCCATTTTGATTCGCACGAATCATCCATCGGAATGCTTCTCCCATTGTCCTTGGTTTTGAGTTCATGGTGATGGGGCTGAGCGCGAGGTCCGCTACCCGCTCGGCAAGAAAACGCAGACTAGCCGCAGGACGGCGTGATCCCGACGGGGAACGCGAGGAGCGACGGGCAAATGGAAAGCGACGTTGCTGCGGCTGGTGCTTCGCACACAGCCGCGCTCCATTCAAGGGAGATTTGGGAACCAACCGGTGAAGCATGGAATTATTCACCGGTTCGATTGCCGGGGTTGCACCAAAAGCGTCCGGGTCGCTGTCCGCGAAAGCCTCCAATGCCGGCTTCCATGGCATATTGCCGAAACTTCATGAATTCGGTCTGACCGCCGAACATGCCCATGACCACGCCTTCATTGTGTCGGCGGGTGACGCCTTCGTCGGGGCGGCTGGCGACGTTGTCGTAGTTTGAAGGCTGTTTTTCGTCAGCTTCCCAGTAGAGCATGTAATCGGGGTTGAACAGGGACATTTTGTAGGAGACGAAATTCCCGGCGGGGCCGGTGGTGTAGCCTGAGGCGGCGCCGTTCATCATGTAACTGGATACTTTCATTTCCCGGGCGCGGAAGTGGGTGGTGTTGGTTTTGTTGTCCAAGGGGCAGAAGTAGAGACTCTTTTCCTGGTGGTAGGTCCACAGTTGGCCGAGGGTGATGGTGTGGTCGGGTTTGTTGGTGACGACCCGCATGTAGCACCAATTCGCGACATTGAATGTGCCGGAGCTCCAGGAAGTGTAGGGCAAGTAGTCCTGGTGATCGCCGACGTACATGTGGGTGGAGAGCAGGATCTGTTTGACCTGGCCGAGGCATTTGGCGCGGCTGGCTTGTTGTTTGGCCTTGCTCAGCGCGGGGAGCAGCATGCCGGCGAGAATGGCGATGATCGCGATGACCACGAGGAGCTCGATCAGGGTGAAGGCATCGCGGAGTTTGGAGCGAAAATTCTTTTTCATGGGCGCGGGATGCGTTTGATGGAGTGGGGCGGGGCGAATGGCGGCGAGAGGGATCGTTATGGAGGCGATACTCGACAGGCTTTCCGCTGTCGAGGCAATTCAAACCAGCCAAGATAGCCTTGCCAAAGGCGGGGGAACTCGCTTCAACTGGCGGCTCCCGATTATGGAAGAAGCGGACCGCAATCCACGCTCCTGGGTGATTTCAAAGTGGCCCTGGGTTATTGCCTTGCTTGGCATGATCCTCTACGGCGCCACGCTGAACCGCTGGGTGTCGATGGCCAGTTTGCCGGTGGTGGCCAAGGTGACGGGTTGGGATTGGTCGCCGCAGGTGAATGGGCCGCTGCTGCATTTGGTGACGGTCCCGTTCAAGTTCTTGCCTGAAGCCAGCAGGCCCGTGGCCTTGAATGTGTTCACGGCAGTCCTCGCGGCCCTGACGCTGATGATGCTGGCGCGATCGGTCAGTCTGCTGCCCCAGGATCGGACGCGTGATCAGCGGCAGCGAGAGCGCAGCGAGCACTCTTTCCTCTCGATTCCATCGGCTTGGATGCCGCCGCTGCTGGCGGCGCTGGTCTGTGGTTTGCAATTGACGTTTTGGGAGCATGCGATCGCCGCCACGGGCGAAATGCTCGATCTTGCCTGTTTCGCGTTCTGCATTCTCTGTGTTCTGGAGCACCGCGTCGGTCTGGAGCAGAAGTGGATGGACCGCCTGGCGTTGATGCTGGGTGTGTCGATGGCGAACAATTGGGCGATGGTGGGTTTCCTGCCTTTGTTTGTCGCGGCGGCGGTTTGGATTCGCGGACGCGCGTTTTTCGATGTGACGTTCCTGGCCCGGACGGTTGCGTTCGGTTCCGTCGGGTTGTTGCTGTATTTGTGGCTTCCGTTGGTGGCCACGATCCAGAAGTCCACCCCGAGTTCCTTTTGGGATTTGCTGCGCATCGAATTGGCGACTCAGAAGAATATTTTGCTCTACTTTCCGAAGAGCCGGATTCTGTTGCTCTCCTTGACGTCGTTACTTCCTTTGGCAGTGATCGGTGTGCGCTGGCCGTCCTCGTTTGGCGACACCAGTGTGGCCGGCACGGTGCTGACGAACCTGATGTTCCGCCTCACGCACATGATGTTCCTGGGAACGTGCTTGTGGGTGTCGTTCGACCCGAAGTTCAGTCCGCGCGAGTTGGGCTACGGGTTTCCGATGTTGACGTTCTACTATGTCGGGGCGCTTTGCGTGGGCTATTTTGCCGCCTATTTCCTCCTCATTGGCAGTGATGCGCGCGGCGGGAGCAGGGGGCGGCGGAACCCTTCTGGTTTGGCCGCGATAGCGGGGATGGCCACCGCAGGCTTGGTGTGGCTGGCCCTGGCGGGCGTGCCGGCGGGCCTGGTCTACAAGAACTACAAAACTCTCGCCGCGATGGACGGAAGTGTGCTTCGTGACTATGTCGCGGATGTGAAAGAGCGCATCCCGGCGAAGGCACCCGTCATTTTAAGCGACACGTCGAGCCAGATTCAGCTTTTGTCCGGAGGTTTCGGATCTGGTGGCGCGGGTGAGTCGCCGGTGTTCGTGGATACTCAGGCGTTGCAGTATGGGGCCTATCAAGTCCAGTTGGCCAAGCGATACCCGGACCTTCTGCCCAAGGAATGGGTTGAATCGATCGAGGGGGGCAAGGATGTCTTTGACCAGCGAACGCTGCTTCGCATCGTCATTCATGTTTCGTCTACGCGGGAGGTGTATTATTTGCAGCCCAGCTTTGGCGGATTCTTTGAATCCTTCTATTTGAAACCGGACGGCATGTTTTACCGGCTGCATTCTTATCCGACGAACTCCATTGCGGCGCTGGGGCTGGATCCGGTGGAGGTCTCGAAGAATCTGGAGTTTTGGAGAGGGCGTGAAACCCGTTTGACAGCCTTGGCCGACCTCATCGAACGTAAAGTTCCCGACGCCGTGGCCGTGGGGGCCTGGTATTCGCGATCTGCGAACTATTTCGGCGTGGAAATGCAAAAGCTCGGCGGCTTGAACGAGGCCGGGCAGTTGTTTAAGCGGGCGGTGGAGCTCAATGGCGAAAATATCGCGGCCATTCGAAACCTCCGGTTTAACGAAGGGTTGCGATCCGGGAATCCCAAGTCCATGGAAGCCTCCAAGACCGAGGAAAAGCTCATGGCCCGGTACCGGACCGTGGATGAGTTGCTGGCAGCCAATGGTCCGTTGGACGAACCGCAATCCTGTTTGGAAATCGGGACCGTTTTCGCGCAAGGAGGCTTGAGTCGCCAAGCGGCGTTGCAGTTTCTGCGCGTGCAAGCTTTGGATCCTGAGAACATGTCCGCCCGTTTCTGGCTTGGGAACCTGTATTTGACGGCACCCTTGCCGGAGAAGACCCTGGAAATCGTGCGGGAGATTCGCGATCGCAAGCGGACGACGCCGTTGTCCACTGCCGACAGCATCGAATTGATCCGGCTGGAGGCTTTGGCGGTTTTTGGCAAGGGCGACACGCCGGGCGCCGAGAAGATCCTGCAAGAGGCTCGCAAGGAGTTTCCGCGGGAAGATGCCTTATTGGACACGCTCTTTTATCTGTTTTTTGGAACACGGAGGTTTGAAAAGGGTCTGGAATCCATCGAGGAGCAGCTCAGGTTAAACCCCAAGAATCTCCGCGCCATTTTGAACCGCGGGGCGACCTACATCGAACTGAAGGACTATCCTAAAGCCGTGGCGGCACTGGATCAGGCGCTGAAACTGGACCCTGGCAACGCCAACGCCCTGCGCAACCGGGCGATCGCGAAACTCAAGTCGGGCGAGCTGGATGCTGCGGAGAAGGATTACAACGAACTGAAACGGATGGCTCCGGATTCCCACGTGGTTTTTTTCGGCCTGGGAGAAGTGGCCAGCGCTCGCAAGGACAAGTCCGCCGCCATCTCCCACTACGAAAAGTTCCTCGAACTCGCGCCGGCGGGCAGTCCCGAGGTGGTGGTTGTGGAGAAGAAGCTGAAAGAGCTGAAGGGCGGCCTCTAGTGTGCTGTTCATGAATGGGGTGGGCATTGGTTGCGCCGCTTTGGCGGTTCTGGCTAGGCGCGACGAGGGAGCATACCCGCCAGCGGTCTGTGACCGAGGAGCCACAACGCCAGAACCGCCCAAGCGGCGCAACCCTTCGGGCGGCGAGTCTTTCGGTCGTGGGCTTCGTGGCTCCTCAGTCACGTCTCTCTGCAGATATGCTCCTTCGTCGCGCCTCGTCCGCGGCCAAAATCCTTCGCCGCAAAGGCCCACCCCATTCATGAACAGCACACTAGCCGGGATGATGCAACGGGCTTCGTCGTTCCGGCTTGATCGTCCCGCGCAGGACCATGGCTCACCCCTCTTTCCTTTCCGCGGCCCGAGCATGCGCCTTCGTCGCCCGAAGGGTTCCGTTGCAACCGACTCCTTCCGGCTCTGCGCTCGATGGGCCGTCATTCCATGCGGATCGCGCACATCATCACGCGTCTGATCGTCGGAGGGGCTCAGGAGAACACGCTGGCTTCGGCGCTCGGGCTCGCGGCGAAGCCCGGGTGGGAAGTGGAGTTGATCTCGGGACCCACGGAGGGGCCCGAGGGATCCCTCGAAAACTGGTTGGAGGGTTCCCGCCCGGTGCGGCTGAGAATCGTGCGTTCCCTGATTCGTCCGGTGCATCCGTGGCATGACCTGCAGGCTTACCTTGCCTTGACCCGGGTTTTGCGAGCGTCGCGTCCGGACATGGTTCATACTCACAGTGGCAAGGCGGGCGTGCTCGGACGTTGGGCGGCGCGTAGCGCTCGGATTCAGACCATCGTTCACACCATTCACGGACCTTCCTTCGGTCCGTTCCAGGGCCGACTTGCGAACGCGGCATTTCGTGGGGCTGAGCGTGCCGCCGGGCGATGCACTCATCATTATGTGGCGGTTGCTCAGGCCATGATTGATCAGTACCTGGCGGCGGGCCTTGGACGGCCGGATGATTACACGCTGATCCGGAGCGGTTTCGACACCCGGCCTTTTGCGGAGGCGAGGAGGGATCCCGCGGTCCGTGCCGGCTGGGGCATTGGCGAGGACGACTTCGTGGTGGGAACGTTGTCGCGACTGGCTCCGCTCAAGGGCATGGAAGATTTGATTTCGGCCGCGCCGCTGGTGTTGGAGCGCGTGCCCCGGGCGAAGTTTCTGATGGTCGGAGACGGGTCGTTGCGGGGTGTTCTGGAAGCGGAGATCCGCCGGTTGGGTTTGGAACGGGCGGTTGTATTCGCCGGGCTGGTCCGGCCGGAAGAAGTTCCCGGTTGTGTGGCGCAGATGGATGTTTTGGCGCATTTGTCACGCCGTGAGGGTTTGCCGCGCGCACTTCCCCAGGCCTTGGCGGCGGGAAAGCCGGTGGTGGCGTTCGACGTCGATGGCGCCCGGGAGGTCTGTTTGGACGGGGAGCATGGCTTCCTGCTGAAGGCAGGAGACGTGCGGGGATTGAGTGAACGCCTGGTGGAACTTGCGGAGAAGCCTGAACTGAGGCGACGGTTTGGAGAGCAGGGCCGGAGATGGGTTGCAAGCCGGTTTTCGGTGGAGACCATGGTGGATTCACTGGAGGCCTTGTATCGGCGCCTCGCCGGGAGAACTGATTTGGAACCGCGACCTTCATGTTGAGTTTTCCGTTCCATGTTTATCTGGCTGCTTTTGTTTCGGCGGCCTTGTGCGCAGGGGTGGGCATGCCCTTGTGGAGACGATGGTGCCGTTCCCGAGGGCTGATGGATGATCCCGGGCATCGGAAAATCCATCAGGAGCCGGTACCTTTGGCAGGGGGTTGGTCGATTCTGTGCGCGGTTTCGTTGCCCTTGATGGTGGGAGGATTCCTGATCGTCTGGCCGGGATGGTGGGCAGGGGAGTTGGGACCGCTGGCTTATGGCATGGACCGTCGCCTGGGAGCGATCGCCGGGCTCTTGGCGGGCGCTTTGGGAATGGTGTGGCTGGGCTGTCAGGATGATCTGAGGGAATTGGGACCTGGGCCGAAGTTCGCGGGACAATGCGCCTGCGCTCTCATCGCAGCCGTTTCGGGGTTTGTGCTCCCATTGAGCCGGGAATGGGGGTGGTTGAATGGGGTCGCCACCGTGTTTTGGGTTTTGGCGGTGACCAACGCCATGAATTTTATGGATAACATGAATGGTTTGTGCGGGGGTATTTCGGCGATCGCCACCTTTGCCTTCGGCGTCTGGTTCGCCCAGCATGGACAGTATCTGGTGGCGTCCCTGGCCTTCTTGTTTTGCGGCGCGATTGCAGGATTCCTGCCTTGGAACTTTCCGCAAGGCAGAGTGTTTCTGGGCGACACGGGCAGTCATCTGCTGGGCTATTTGTTGAGCGTGCTGCCGCTCGCAGGGCAGGGCGCGGCGGAAGAAAACGAATCCGTCCGTCCGTTCCCCACCGCCCTCTGGTTGCTGGCGGTGCCGCTGGTGGACATGGTGTGGGTGGTGGTTTGGAGAACGTGGCATGGGCGGCGTTTTTGGGTGGGCGACACAAATCACCTGTCACATCAATTGGTGCGGGTCGGCCTTTCGAAATCCCGCGCCGTGTTGTGCTTGTGGCTGGCGGCGGCAGCGTGCTCGGTTCTGGCTTTTTGAACGGACTCCGGGGCGAACATCAGCGAAGGCGCGCGCGCGTTCCCTTGCATTTTTCGGTCGGGTACTTAACCTCCGCGGCGATCCCTACAACACGCACTCCTTTACACCATGAAAAAACTCAATGTTGGAATCGTTGGATACGGCTGGGTGGCCGGAGCGCATATCGCCGCCATCAATGCGACGTCGCAGGCTCAAGTGACGGCGGTGTGCTCGGCTCGCCGCCTGGCTTCGGGGGAGCTTTCGGCCAAACACGGAGGACACATCAAGGCTTATGTCGATTTGGGCGCGATGCTGAAGGACCCCGACTTGGATGTGGTTTCCCTGTGCAGTTACCCAGACTCACACGCGAGGCAGGCCATTCAGGTGGCCAGGGCGGGCAAGCATCTGATCATCGAAAAGCCGCTGGCGTTGAGCTGGAAAGACTGCCTGGACGTGCAGGACGCGGTTCGCAAGGCGAAGGTGAGGACTTGCGTTTGCTTCGAATGCCGGTATTCCAGCCAGTTTCTGGCGACGAAATCGGTGCTGGACCAGGGGTTGCTCGGCACCCTGCATTACGCCGAAGTCGATTACTATCACGGGATCGGGCCGTGGTATGGGCAGTTTCGGTGGAATGTGACCCGCAAAGTGGGCGGGAGCAGTCTGCTTTCCGCCGGATGCCACGCCCTCGACGCCCTGCTCTTGTGCATGCCGGGAGAGGTGGAAAGCGTGCAGAGCTTGTCTGCCCGGTCGGCCAGCCCCGTCTTCAAACCTTACGAGTATCCCACGACCAGTGTGTCCATTTTGAAGTTCAAGGATGGCCGCGTGGGGAAATGCTCGTCGTCCATTGATTGTCATCAACCCTATTACTTTCACACCCATCTCGTCGGGAGCGAAGGGAGCTTGCTGGACAACCGATTTCACTCGAGCAAGGTGGGGGGGTTGGACAAGCACCACTGGAGCCAGCTATCCATGAAAATGCTCGATTCGGGTGATGTGAGTGATCATCCGTATCAAACTCAGTTCGAGGCTTTCTTCGAAGCGGTCAGGGCCGGACGCGAAATGCCATTAACATCGCTGACCGACGCCATGCGCACCTTCGAGGTTTTGTTCGCGGCGGACCGCTCGGCCGAGACGGGCAAGCCGGTCAAACTTGGTTAATGCGGGCAAGCCGGTGCCAGGCATGCGTCCCCGAATCAAAATCTGCGGTCTTACGCGCCCGGAGGATGCGAAAATCTGCTCGGATCTCGGGGTGGACGCGATCGGTCTGATGTTTTACGCGGGCAGCAAGCGCCATGTCACGCTGGAGCAGGCTTGCGCCGTGGTTTCGCCATTGGCGCCCTTCGTGGCGCGGGTCGGAGTCTTTGTCAATCCGGCTGCCGGGGAAGTCAGGGAGGCGGTTGCTCGATGTGGGTTGTCGGCGGTCCAATTGCACGGGGAGGAAACACCGGAATTTTGCCGTCAGTTTGCGGGATTAAACATCATCAAGGCTTTTCGCGTTCGAGACCGGACGGTGCTTGAGAATTTGCCGCACTTCCAGATTTCCGCGTGGCTCCTGGACGCTCACGTCGAAGGGGCTCATGGCGGCACCGGGGCAAGATTCGATTGGGATATTGCGGCTGAGGCCACGGCTTTGGGCAAACCGGTGATCCTTGCCGGCGGGATGAACCCCGACAATGTGGCGGACGCCGTACGGCGGGTTCGGCCCTATGGGGTGGATGTATCGAGCGGGGTGGAATCCGCTCCGGGCTTGAAGGATGTCCGAAAAATCGAGGCTTTCCTGAAGGCCGTTTCGAGTGCCGGCTGATCAGATCCTTCGTCGCCCCGCAGTTTGGGCAGCCTGCGCCACAGCAGACAGGGCTGTCTGCGTGACCACGACAACCCGGTCACCGACAACCTTAGGATGCACCGCGGGGCGTGGAGAATCGAGATCCCACTTTACTCCGCGGATACGCTCGTGTATCGGATGTCGATCATGAAGCTCCTTTCGGTACTGGGAAGAATCGTGGCCACAGGCATGGTCCTCGTGTTGAGCGGTTGCACCACCACGTCCATCCACAACCTCACGCCTTCGCGTTATCCGCGCCATCAGGACGGACTCTACCTGTTCCAGGTGGAATGGCAGAGCAACCAACAGAGTTTGCGCAAGGACACCTTGAAGCCCTATGTGGTGATTGGGACGGAGAGCTATCCGCTCCAGCGCACCCCCATGCTTCAAAACCGTTGGGAAGCCATGGTGCCCCTGCCTGCAGAGCAGCCGGTGGTGAACTATCGGTTCAAATTCGACTACGAGTATCTGAGCATCCCCGCGCGGCGTCCGAACAGCAAGCTCTCGGCGCCGTATCAGCTGCAGATCCAGCCGAAGTAAGCGGCGGGGCGCCTCGCGGAATCGCGGAGACCGGGGGTGGCGGACTGCAATGCCGTTCATGCGGGGCTTTGCGGAAACGAAGGCTTCGTTTGCGTATGGCGGCTTAGGCGCAAGTTGCCCAACCTGCGAGGTGGCGCGAAGGGTTAGGCTCTTGATCCTTTCAACATGGGGCGGACTAGCCCTGCCTATTTCATGCACGGGACGCCCGGTGAGGACACCGGGCCTTCAAACACAGAGGTCGTCGCGATGGTAGGCCGCGTGCCGTCACGCGGCGCACACTCGCGGATTCAAGCCCAGTGCGAAATACCCGGGCTATGCCACTTCCTGGGCCTCTGAACCCGTCGCGGTATCGGCACAGGCAGGCTCGCGCGACTCAGCCAAAATCAAGAACCCCCGGCTGGCACCATCGTCTGTGCCGTGCGGGGGCGAACCGGGTTACTTGGATCGTTTCACCTTCATGGACAGGATGCTGGTGCCGTGGGTGACCCAGCCGCTTCCTCCGATGATGATACGGCGAACAGGTTGTCCGGATTGGGGATCGTGCGTGAGGGCAGGGTCGCTCATTTTCTGTTCGATTTCGAACCGGCGGGGCTTTTGTTTCGGATTGGATGGAATCGTTTCGTAAACGTAAGTGGCCATAGGGAGATTCTCTTGCCAGAATCCTTTCTCCCATTCAAGTGGCGGGTTTTCGGTTGCAGTTTGTTTGAGCTCGCGCAGAGTTGTTTCATGTCTTCCGGTTCGGATTCGCCTCTTGATCGTTTATGGATCGAGTATGGGCTCGTGTTTAAAGATTTCGACGATCACACCCTGGCCCGGTGGATGTCGCAAACCCTCAGCCAGTTGCATGGGCGGGTTTGGCGCCTTTCGCATCCCCTGCTGGGAGCCTACCGACTGGCGGCCCAAATCGGCCATGACCGTCAAGTGTGGTTGAAGAGGCTGGCGAGTCCTCCGCACGGTTATCCCGAGTCCCCCTGCTGCCGCGCCCCGTTGCTGCCTTTATTCACCCGCGATATCACCGAATCAGGACTCGTCTGCCAGCACTGTGCGGGCAGCGCGGTGCCCTACGAGGACATTGCCGACGAGTTACGCTCGCCCATTCAGCAGTGGGCGAAGGAGTATGCCGCCGTTCATGCCGTCGCCCACTGGGACGATCCGCAACGGCGCAGCGTCAAGAATTACGATCGGGAGCTGGAGCGCGCGGCGGAAAAGGCCGAGTTGCTCCTGGCCAAAGCCGGTCTGGAACTGATCCCGCGGTTGCTGGAGTTCTTCCCCGCGGTCGTTTGGGAGGATCAGGACGAATGTCTCGATATCCGTCCTGAGGACATCGAGACCAGTCCGGCGTAGGCCCGATCACGCGGGTGCGAAAGCCCATGTCCGCCTTGCCCAAAGTCGTGATGGTTTTCACCGGAGGAACGATCTCGATGCAATTCGATCCAGCGTCCGGCGGACCAGTGCCCGCGCTGTCCGGAAAACGCATTCTGGAGACCGTTCCAGGTCTGGAGGCTTGGGCTCAATTGGAATGCGTCGATTTCGCGCTGCATCCGGGGCCCCACATGACGCCTTCCGAGATGGTCAGGCTGATCGCCGTCCTGGAACCGCTGCTGGCGGATCCGGTCGTGCAAGGCGTCGTCGTGACCCATGGCACGGATACCTTGGAAGAGTCGGCCTATTTGGTGGAGCGCGCATTGAGGCCCATGAAACCGGTGATCTTCGTCGGGTCGATGCGCAACAGCTCGGAGTTGGGCTGGGATGGGCCGGCGAATCTGCGATCCGCCGTCCGCGCTTGTGTGGAACCGGCCTGCGCGCTGCTGGGGACATGTGTGGTGTTGAACGATTCCATCGTCCATGCGCTGGACGCGCAGAAGACCCATACGGAGCGTGTGGACACTTTTCAGGGGCGTGATTTCGGGCCGGTGGGGATTGTGGAGAAAGATCGCGTCATCGTTTCTCGCAGCGTACCGAGGCGCGAACCTTTATGGGGCGGGCGATTGGAAGAACGCGTGGAGATCGTGACACTGGCCGCGGGTTCGGACGGAAGGTTGATTGACGCGGCGTTGGGTGGCGGCGCTCGCGGGGTGGTGTTGCAGGGGCTGGGACGGGGCAACGTGCCGGTGACCGCCATTCCGGCGGTGGAGCGCGCTTCTCAAACGGGAGTGCCCCTGGTGATTTGTTCGCGGTGTCCGCAGGGCCGCGTCTTGGATACTTATGCTTACGCGGGATCCGGCAAGCATCTGCGCCGCCTGGGAGTGCTATTGTCGGGTTGGCTGCCGGCGCCCAAGGCGCGTTTGGAGCTGATGCTGGCACTCGGCGCCGGCCTCGATCGGGAGGGAATGCGCGCATTGTTCGAGAGTTGAGTCGCGAAGTGGAAACCGCGAAACGGGCGAGCCGGGTTGGGATCGATCCCCGACCAACGATGGGAGCTCGAGCCTCTGCGTCTTGGCAGGTGAGTTGCTCAAGGACTCGTTTTCACATGGAACGTGCCGATGCCGAAAGGGGGGAGGTCAAACTCGAAGGTCCGGGCGCTGGATTGGACTTTTTCCTTGGGCAACTCGAGCGCGTTGCAGCGATGAACGGATCGAAGGTTCCAGAACGGGGATGAAACCTTCGCCCGTTGAGGCTTCCCGCTGATTTCGAGAAAGCGGAGCACGTAGCCTTGATCGTTTTCAGCCCGTTTCCAGGTGCTGAGGGCGACCCTCTCCGGTTCGATCCGCAGGAATTCCCGGACGGATGGGCCAGTGCGCTGACGCTGGTCCGCGCGGTCGTTCCGGGTGATTTCATTCACTTCCAGGGGCGATTGAATCTCGGCGGCGATCCGGTAGGCGGTGACGGGATCGAAGGCCGTGCCGGTGGTGAACGTGCAGGCAAAGGTAAATTCGCCTCCTTGTCCAGCCAGGTAACCTTCCGGCGTGTAATTGTTCATGACGTAGGAGTAGAGGTGAGCGGGACGAGAGCCGAATACGCTGGGCCAGGCTCCGCGGGCAATGTCGCCCAGTGTGAAGAGGGGTGCGTCCTGAGGGAGCAGGAGGGCCTGACCTTGCGTGTCCGAGGCCGAGATCCATCCTTGATGGATGAACCATTCGAGGCCTGCCCCCGGCAACATATCCCGCCCGGGATTGACGAAGCCGTTTTGGGTGGCGTGGCGGAACTCGGGCTCGGTGATGCGCAGGGGATACGCGAAATAGACTCCTTCTTTGCGGTAACTTCGCTCCTTGGTGAGCCGGTTGACGATATCCAGGCGCTTGAGGTGATCGTGCAGGATGTATTCGGATTCCAGGACGGGGGTGAGCTGATTGCGGGATCGCACGAGCAGATGTGTGGCGACGGGGGATTTCCAGGCCCGAAGAACTTTGAGGTCGGTCGGGGTGTGGATGTGCAGATTCGGCAGTGGTGAGACCGAACTGAATTGCACCAGGCGGTTTGGCAGATCGTCCGCACCCGTCACGTGCAGATGCTGATTGAAGGTGTGGGCAGCTTTGCGGTCGATCCATTCGCGCTGAAGTTGCTTGTCATAGAGGCTCGCGAGGCCTCCGCGCTCGAGGTCCGCCTCGATACGGTAATGGCTATTCTCAAGGGGCCGGCTGGGATCGAGTTCAACGATGGCATCGGACGATGACGCGGGAACCGCGCGGAGTACTCGGTATCCGACGGAGCCGACTTCCGGAATCCAAGCCGAATGGCGGTGGATGCCATTTCCCGTGAAGACGATTTGAGAAGGGATGGCCTGGCCAGTGACGGCGTCGATCAGGCGGCGTCCTTTTGGCAAATCGAGCTCGATGAAACCCGGGCGTGGCCAACTGAGGGGATTGAACACCACCCAGTCCCCCGGAGGGGCGTCGAGGGTTTCCGCGAGCGCGGAGAAGGCGCGTCCGGCAAGGTGATCGATGTCCTGCTTGGCACGCTGGGCTCGGGATTCCTTGACCTCGCCCTGGCGAAGGCTTTGGTGGCTCTCCGGCTCGCGCACGCTCTGGTCCGCGTGCCACGTGTGTTCGTCCGTCAACAGCAGGTTCCGCCAGGCCGAGGCGAAAAGAGGGGTGTCAGGGCGGAAATCGCGGGCAAGCAATCCGGCGGTTGAGGAGAGGATCTCGGCGGTCAGGATGCGATCCATGTTGCGGCGGGCCAGGGCGGTGAGACGGGCGTTGGCGCCCAGGCCGTCTTCCCAATAAGGGCCGCCGTCTCCTCGGTGGACCGGGGTGGGCGCTCCTTCGGCGACGATGCGGCGGAGGGCGTTCGGAAAGCTGGAGTATTCGATTTTGGGGTAGGCGAATCGAGCGTTCCAACGCGCGGCGAGTTCGGCTTGGGCGGGATGCAATTCCGTGTTCTCGACCTGCGTCCCGTAGAGCAGCACGGTTGAACTGGGATAGGCATCATGATCGTAGGCTTGGAGGAAGCGAGGGAGGGATTCCATGCCTTGAAGGATTTGCGGGGGCATGCCGAAGAGCGACGCGACTTGGTGATAATGCCGCGAGTACCAGGTCAGGACCCGCGCGCCGTCAGGACCTTCCCATTCGTGCGGAGAGGTGGTGTGGTAAAGGTTGTAGAGAAGGAAGGGAGCGCGGTAGGCGTCACTCGCGGCCACCAAGTAGCGAATGTCCGCGGCCGCGAGCACGGAAGCCAGAGACCACGAGTAGGAGGGCACGTCGGTGATGAGGGCGAACTCCGGTTGTTGACCCACCGAATGGAGAAACTGCGCGGAAGGGTAGAGGGACCGGATCAAATTCTCCAGACTGGCGAATCCGGTGAAGCCACTTCCATAGACGGCGGGAATTTGGAGGGTTCCTTTTCGCACCGCTTCACGCATCCGCCGCCGCCAGAATTCCGAACGCCCGGCGAGAAACTTCTCGGCCACCCAGAAGCCGTCCAGGGTAAACGTGAAACCGGGATGCTGGCGCGTGAGTTCCAGGGCGCGGTCAATCGTCCGGCTCTGAAGTTCCGCCACCTTGGATTCGTAATCCGTGTAGCCGACATCGAGGTGCTCGTTGGGAACCAGGAGGAGTGTCCATCGCCGGGCGGCACGGAGGCGGACGGGATAGTCGAAGGTTTGTCCGTGATGGGTGAGAGAAACGGAGGCGTCGAGGGTTCCTAAAAAGGCGGGAATCCAGACTTGGGCGCGTTGTTCCCCGAAATGGGTTGGCGCTTGAAGTTTGAATTCGCGTTGAGCGCCGGCCACTTTGATGGCCCCGGTCGCGCCTGCCAGGGGAGAGGTGGATTCGACGATGAGGTCGAATCGCTCTTCCAGGTTTGGGCCGGCTTTTCGGAAGAAAATCGTCGGTTCGACCCGCAGGGCGGGAGATGAGCGTGGAGCGGCATCGGGTTGACCCTGGAGCAGAATCGCGTCGTAAATGATGCCGGAATTCCCGGGCCAGGGATAACCGGAGGGGCGGACATCGTCGCGGTCGGAAGGATGATCCACGGCAGTGAGAACGATTCGGTTGCGTCCGGGTTGCAGCGCGTGGGGTGGCAGGTCGCATTGGAGCCGGGACGTGGAGTAGTGAGGGAGAAAGAAGACGGCGGGATCCCCGGCGCGATGATCGAGGACAGGCGATTGAAAGAATTCGCCCTGGCGTCCATGGATCTCGATTTTGAGCGCGGGCAGCCGTGTGCTATAGGCCAGGAGGGCGACGTCGAGCCGGGCGGAAGCGGGAGCGGGGGAAGGGCAGTCGAACTCAATGGTGAAGGGGTGCGCGCGATGACCCACGGCGCCGTTGGCGGTGCCGGGTTGGAAGGAAAACCATTTTTCGTCGGGTCGATCGCGCCCCACCACAAAGACCGGATCGGATTGGGGATTGGCGTAGTCGATGCGGCGTTGACCCGTGGCCGGGTCGAAGATAGGGCTGAATTCCGAGGAAGAACCGTCGAATGTCCCAAGTTGGAAGAGCACCTGGCTGTGGAGTTGCGGGAACAGGGAGAGCAGCAGGAGGCATGAGAGAAAAAGCGAGGAGAATGGCCAAACTCCGGCCATGATATTGGGAAGGAGGACGGTGCGGTCCGGAAAGTTCATGCCTGTTCCGAAACAGGGAGCTTGAGGGCTCAGGACGCCGCACCACGGTGTCTTACCTTGCTTCATTTTGGTTGCTGATCAGGAGAAAGCCCGCCCCACCGTGTGTCGAGAGGTAAATTCAGGAAAGGGGTGCCGTTTCGTTCAGTGCAAGTTGCGAAAACTCGATTGTTTGGAATTTCGAGTGCTCTCAACGCCTTGAACGCCCCGCCCGCCGCTCCGGAGGTGTCCGGACTCAAGCTGCCGCTTCCGGCACCGGCTCAGCCCAAACGCAAACGCCAACCCGGGCGGCCATGATCCGGTCAAAGACTTGATGCCCGAAGTCGTTCGCCGCCTTGGAGGGAGGATGACACCGCAGAGGCGAGAAAAACGCAGAGGAAGTTAGGGAGCGGAATCGGAATTCATCTCTGCGCCCTTCCCATCTCTGCGGTGTACGCTCGGGGTGCACCGGCTACCTTCGGTTCGAAGCACCCGATGGTTCGGCGGCCTCATCGGTTCACTGCCACCGAACGTCGCAGATCAGTGACGCGCTGTCCAGCGGCTCCGGCGCGCTCACTGGATCAGCCTGTTCGGCTCTCGATGCGTCCCGTGTTCGAAAATCCTGGATCTCGACCTGCTCGACCGCACTGCAATCGACCCGATAACTATGACGCCATTCGCTCGAAGCCTTCTTCGAGAACTTCGCGTCCTCTACGTGATGAACCTCAACAACCTCACGCAAAGGCCGCAAAGTGCGCAAAGGAAAAGACGGGCCGATGACCCTCGAATGCGAACTGCGCGCATAGGCCGAACGAGCAGGGTCAGCGACGGTCTCGGCGGCGGCGGTGGGGCGCACGGTGCGAGCACGAATTCCCGCGACGCTCGAACTTCGCGGCCTTTGCGTGAGGAAAAGCTAGATCCTCGCACCCAACCCGTAAAGCGGCGCCATGGGCACCATCGTGATCTCGGGATAGGATTCGAGATCTCGGTCCCCAAAGAACCTCTTCCTCTCCCTGCAAAGCATGAGCGGGGAGGACCGAGGAGAGGGGTAGGCTGAGAATGCCCCTCTCTCCGGCTCTCTCCCCACTCGTGCATCGCGGGGCGAGAGAGAAAGCGGTGTGATGCCCGTGTTGTGCGAACGGCCTGTCAATCAATTGCACTCCGCTAGGTCACAGCGGGAAGTCGGAGGGCTCTCACGGAGGCACAGAGACACGGAGAGAAGGCGCCGAAGCCATTCTCATTCAAGAGGTTGTCGGTTTAAGCATGCTTCGCCATCTTCGTTCCTCCGTGAGATCCGATTCCATTTTTGTCTCATCATTCGATTCGAAGGTTGGGATCAACGAACCCGGGATCTTCGTTCAGAGCGAACTGGCTGGTTCGTCTCGAATCCCAACGGGATTCCGTCCTTCAGCCCGGGGTTGGGCCGCGTCCGCGCGGACCTACCCCGGGTCACCTGCGTGTGTGAAATCCAACCCCAACGGGGTTGCGCCATGCGCGCCGCAGGCCTCGAAGGAGTTCTCCAATCCGAGCGCAACCCCGTTGGGGTTGGGACCGGTGGGGGCCTTGTTCCCCGGGGTAGCCCCGCCTTCGCGGGCCAACCCCGGGCTGAGGGACAGAACGCCGTTGGCGTTCCAGCGTGGCCCCGAACTTCGCAGCTCAGTGACGAGTCGTTCAGCATGCTCGCCCAAAGAAGCGGACCCGAGATCTCTGCCTCGAGCGAACCTCCACCCTGCTCCAGTGTTCTCGGACCAACCACGTCGTCAGGCTGTCCACGCTGAGGCACCGTGAACGGCGCGGTCCGGAGATTGCGGTTGCACGCCTGGGGGAATTGCGGGGCGATAGGCTTGGCACCGGCTCGCAGGCTGGGCAGCCTGCGGCACAGCAGACAGGGCTGTCTGCGTTACGGGGGAAGCCTGGGGCGTCATTCGGGACGGGTTGGGAATCCACGCGGATGGGTTGTCCACGTTGAGGCGCCGTGAACGGCGCGGTCCGGGGATCACAGTTTCATGCCTGGGGGGAGGCACTTGGCATGGGCGAGTCTCCCGATCGCATGAGCCGGGCGAGCGGTGTCTCCCGTTTGATTTTGGAATCAGGATTCGGTCGAATCTCGATGGATCGTGGGTGGGTTTTCCATGCGAATTGACTCGTCTGGCCCGGAAATTTCATAGTTGCCCCTCAGTCTGGGATTTCCGGGCTCAAGACACCGCTCCCTGGTTGTGCGGAATGATTCTTAATCAGGCCGAGTGTGGATCCTGCGGGCAAGCGATTGTTCAGTGCCAAGAGCATGATTCTCTTTCTGATGGGTGTGTTTGCAGTAGGGCTGGTTTCCGGAGCCACGGCGGGCTTGGTGGGATTCGGGATTGGCAGCCTGCTCACGCCTTTGATTGCGGCGGAGTATGGCATGGAGCGGGCGGTGATGGCGGTGTCCCTGCCGCATTTGATGGCCACGGTGTTTCGGTTTTGGAGGCATTACGGCCACGTGGATTGGGGGGTGTTTAGAAAATTTGGAGTCTGGAGCGCGGCGGGGGGATTGGCGGGAGCCCTGTCGCATCGCTGGCTGGGAGGCCAAGGCGTGACCATGGCGATGGGCTTGCTGCTGCTGGCCACGGCGGCGGCGAATTTGAGCAGTGGATTTTTCGGGTGGCGCCCGCGGGCCGGGCGAACGCTCGGCCTGCTTTCCGGATTCTTTGGTGGAGTCGCGGGGAACCAAGGCGGCTTGCGCGCTTGCGCGCTTCTGATTTGCGGGTTGGAGCCCCGGGCTTTCTTGGCGACGAGCACCGCTATCGCGCTGGCGGTCGATGTGGCGCGAACACCGGTTTACTTGGCGCGAGGATGGGAGAGTCTTCAGGGCATGGGGCTTACGATCGTGGTGGCCTCGGCGGGGTGCGTGGCCGGCACGGCGCTGGGGGAGCGGATCTTGATGGGGTTGGGCGTCGAGCAGTATCGCAAAGGTGTAGCCTTGGCGGTGGGCATTTTGGGAATTTGGATTTTATGGAATGCAGCGCGGAGTTGAACACACTACCTCCGGTGGGGGTGGTGGGGGGCGGGGCGGCGGGTTTCTTCGGCGCCATCGCGTTTGCCGAGGCGCGTCCAGGGATCGCCGTGGCGATTTTGGAGCAATCCGCCGTGTGCCTTTCCAAAGTCCGGATTTCCGGCGGCGGCCGCTGCAACGTGACACACGGTTGTTTCGAGCCGCGAGAACTCGCCGTGCGGTATCCGAGGGGCGAGAGGGTGTTGTTGGGGGCGTTTCAGATGTTTCAAGCGAGGGACGCGGTGGAGTGGTTTGAAGCGCGCGGCGTGAAACTGAAGGTGGAGCAGGATGGGCGCATGTTTCCGATCACGGATTCATCGGAAACCGTCATTCGATGTTTGCAGGAGGCCGCGGACCGGGCGGGCGTGAAAGTGGTCACGCGATGCGGGGTGAAGCGCATGGCACGGGAACCGGACGGCAAAATTCATTTGGAACTGGCGTCCGGTCTGTCCGGTTGCGCCGAGCGTGTCTTGGTGGCGACGGGGGGAGCCAAGCGGGCGGATTTTGCGGCGATGCTGGAGACCCTGGGGCATTCGTTGCAAGAGCCGGTGCCTTCGTTGTTCACCTTTCATCTGGAGGCGCCCTGGGTTCGGGAATTATCGGGGCTATCGGTGGCGGACGTGGAGTTGAGCGTGGAGGGATCGGCCAAGCGATTGCGAGAGCGCGGGGCTTTGTTGTTCACGCATTGGGGATTGAGCGGGCCGGCTGTTCTGAGGCTTTCCGCCTGGGGAGCGAGAGCGCTGCATGAGTGCGGCTACCAGTTTTCCTTGCGCGTGAGTTGGCTGCCACAGTTGGGGATGGAGGGAGTGAGGCAGTGGCTGGAGCAGCAACGCAAGGAATCGGCGGCGAAACTTTTGACGAACCAGACCCCCCCGGGGCTGCCCTCGAGGCTGTGGGCTGCGTTGCTGGCCCTGGAGCGGTTGGGCGGGAAATGGGCGGAGTTGTCCAACGCGGCAGCCCATCGATTGAGCGATCGATTGGTGCGAACCGAACTTCGAGTGGTGGGCAAGTCCTTGAACAAGGAAGAGTTCGTGACGTGCGGAGGCGTGAAGCTTGGGGAAGTGGACTTCAAGACCATGGAAAGCCGGCGATGTTCCGGGTTGTATTTTGCGGGTGAAATCCTGGATGTGGACGGGATTACGGGGGGATTCAATTTCCAAGCGGCCTGGACGACGGGTTGGATCGCGGGGCGGGCTATGGCGGCTTCGATGGCTGAATCTGGAAACGGCCATTGATCCGCATTGATCACTGGCAAGATCTGGACGGCGAAGCCTTTCTCCGGTTTCCGACATCCTGACCCGGGGGTGGCTTGAGGCACGAGCGCCACCCCCGGGTATTGGCACCTCGGACGCTGGCATCCCTCCGGAATGCCCATGCTTGGGGGACCCGGTGGACCGGTGGTATTGTCGCTGCGCTCCTCAACCACCGGCTAAAAGCTGGCAAGCCTCCGGCTTGCGACTGTGCCGCTTCACGTCACTCTGGTCTCACATCCCTTCTGCATCCGTCCCGCATTTCCCGCTTGGGGGCAGGATGTCTGAGTTTCGAGCTGCGGATCCACCTCAACTTTCGGCAGGCCTTTGACGCTCGAGCTCTTGCGCATCTCGACCCTGCTTAACGGCCGTTTCCAGCAAAAGACTCCGCCGGGCCGGGGTGTGCAATGGTGAGTAACTTCGGCATCAAGTGAGTGGGGGATCATGCTTGAGTCGAGGCGAGAACCGGAATTTCGGGATTTTTCGTCAGGTCCTGTCTTTCTCTTCTCAGTAGCGGGCAACTGATGGTTTTCTCCCGAGACGGCGCGGATCGTTCCGGTGGATTGGGGGCGGCCACATGGACGAAAAGGCAAGCATTGTGAGGATGGCGGAAAAGACTCGAAGGGCGGTGGCGGGTGGCCGGGATGGGGGCCGCGTCGCAAGAGTTTCGTTTGATCCGACATTGCCCAGCCACGCCGTCAAGGCATGGCCGAGCCAGGAGTTGGGCATGGAACTGGTGCCTGGCCTTGAGGCGACGGAAATGGGGCGCGGGGAATATCGAGATCGAGGGACGCGTCAGATTCGCGGACTCTATCGAGGCCTGCACAGGGCTTGGATTCTGGAGCTTGCCTTGGATGCCGAGACGGAATTCGGAGCGATTGCGGTGACCGGCCAGTGCTATTTCCTGGCGGAAGGGGAACTTCGTTTGTTTGGAGGTTTCTATGTGGAGGGGTTGATGGTGACGAGCAACTCAGGGAAGTTTTGCATCACCGGCCGTGCCGTGACCGACTGGCGCGCAAGCTACGATCGCCTTCGCATCACGGTGCCGCAGGTTCCGGTGATGAGCCCGCCAGGACGGGCAAGGGTGGAGTGGATGGACATTGGGAACAGCGCCGGCGCCATTTATGTCTGCGCCTATCAATCTGATGATCTTCCATCGCCAGGCGGTGGGAGGAGGGCGGACGATCCCAAGCGCGGGGTCAATCCGGCCGAACCTGGGTCAGGCGATCCCGCATTTCCCACGTCGGATGTCAGCGGAGCGAAGGAGGCGGAAGCGTTCGAGGGGAGGCCTTGGAATGTTGACTGCCTGCCTTTCCCTGGCTCGCAGTCCTTGAGGTTGATGGCCGGGAAGTCGTGTCTCGCGTTCGGAGAGAGAACGGGGATGTCCAACCACGCCGCCTAGCCGTGACTGCGTTCGAATCGGTTTTCAAGGAGCTCCGGTCGCGCTTCCTCAGCGGGCCGAGAACGGTCGAGGGTGCCGCCCTGGTGGGAAGGGGCGGTCTTAGGTCATGGGCTCCGGGGGAGAGCACGTCTCCCGGAGTCTCATGATAAGGCCAGCCCGCGTGGTTCAGATTCGACTGGATTCGGTCAGGCGCATGATCGAGTTGCCAGAATTCGGGCAACTCCGGAAATTCCGGATCGCAAGAGAAAGATGAAGTTTCGGGGCTAGTCGCGGCTTAATGAGGAAACCGCCATTTCCTGCTTTCGCATGTTTCGTTCCTGACGATCGGTTTCGAGGCGAAGGAGGTCTTCCAGATTCCAGCCTTTGACTTGAGCTCGTTCGACGAGCTTCCAAAGCGACTGTGCAGCATCCCGCGCCGAGCCCGGGCCTTCGGGGGTGTTTTTGCCGGGAGGGAGAAGTTTTGCCTTGCGGGCTTTTTTGAGAAGCTTTTGCGCGCGGAGGAGCGCGGGGAGATGACGGGGAATGCCGTCCAAAGCCGAGGATCGCTCGGAGGAGGCGCCTCTTTTTTCGCCCACCTTGATTTTCTCCCATTGCGCCCACACGGCATCCACGTCGCGCACCTTGACATTGCCGAAAACGTGGGGATGGCGGCGGAGAAGTTTGTCCACGATGCGGCGGGCGACTTGCTCGAAGTTGAAGGCCTTGCGTTCAGAGGCCAGTTGGCAGTGGAACACGACCTGGAGCAGGAGGTCTCCCAATTCTTCGGCGAGTTCCTCGTCATTGCGCGAGTCGATGGCGTCGATCATTTCGTAAACCTCTTCCACCGCATGGAAGCGGATCGAACGATGAGATTGCTCGCGATCCCAGGGACAACCTTGCGGTGATCGAAGGATCGACATGATCTCCAGCAAACGGGAGATCGGGGTTCTGGACTGGACGCGCGGTGGTGGTCGAAGGGCGCGGCGTCGCGGAGATCGCTGGGAAGGCATGAGGAGTTTGGGCTTGGAAGGAAGGCTTCGTTTCAAAGCACCACCAGGTCATCGCGGTGGATGAGTTCCAGGCGGGAGTGTTTCTCGCCGGCGAACTGGAGGGCGGAAAAGCGCGCGATGCCGCGGGCGAACTCGAGTCCATCCGCGTCGCAGATGCGCACAACGTCTCCTTCGGCGAATTCGCCTTCGACGCGCTGGACGCCGGGAGCCAGCAGGCTGCGACCGTGATCGCGCAAGGCGTCCATCGCTCCGCGATCCACGAACAACGATCCTTTGGGTTTGTGAAAAAAGGCGATCCAGCGTTTGCGTCCGCGCAACTTGCCCTCTTTCGGGAGGAACAATGTGCCGTCGTCCTCTCCGGCCAGCAGGCCGGCCAGAAGTTGGGGCTTGCGACCGGAAGCGATGATCAGCGGGATGCCGCTGCGGGTTGCGATTTTGGCGGCTTGAAGTTTGGTCGCCATGCCGCCCACTGCGGTGGCGCTTGTGGTGCCGGAGGCGTGTCCTTCGAGGTCGGAGTCGATCGATTCGACGATGGAGATGCGGCGAGCGTCCGGCTTTCCGTAGTTATGGAACATGCCTTCGACGGTCGTAAGGATGACGAGAAGGTCGGCGGGCAGCAGGGAGGCGACGAGGGCTGAGAGCTTGTCGTTATCCCCAAATTTCAGTTCCGTGGAGGAGACGGCGTCGTTTTCGTTGATGATGGGGATGACTTGATGGCGAAGGAGGGTGACGAGGGTGTTGCGGGCGTTGAGATGTCGTTCGTGATGTTCGAGGTCGTCATGGGTCAGCAGCACTTGCGCGATGGGGATGCCCCGAGGATTGAACAAGCCCTCGTAGGTGGACATGAGCTTGGATTGGCCGATGGCTGCGCAGGCTTGCTGGGTTGCGAGATCGGACGGTCTTTTGTCGAAGCCGAGCGCGCCCATGCCCGCCCCGACGGCGCCGCTGGTCACGACCACGACTTCCTTGCCCGCCTGCTTCAGGGAGGCGAGTTGATCGGCGAGTTGCGCGAATTGCGCGGGATCTGGTTTTTTTTGGCTGTCGGTGAGCACTCCCGTGCCCAGTTTGACCACAATTCTTGAAATGGATTGAAGGCAGGCATGCCGCATGCGCTGAGCTTGCGAAAGACCCGGGGCTTCATCAAGTCCCTCGTCCTTGTTCGAACACCTTGTCCGGTAGCGGCGCCGGATTCATCCGCGTTGATTCGGCTGGCGCCCTGTGGAATAACACCGCGCATGCGCCACCGCCGATTTGGCAAAACTGGACTCCGGATGCCTGTGTTTTCATGTGGAGGCATGCGGTACCAACACAAGTGGCAGGATACACCGCTTGAGGAGATTCCTGCCGACAACCAATCGAATCTTGAGGCCACGGTGCGGCGGGCGATCGAGTTGGGCATCAACCACATTGAGACGGCGCGGGGTTATGGGACTTCGGAAATGCAGTTGGGCCGGATTCTGCCTTCCCTGCCTCGCGAGGAATTGATCGTGCAAACGAAAGTGGCGCCCATGGCCACGGCGGGGGAGTTTCTGAGGACCTTCGATCGATCCATGGACTATTTGGGGCTGGATCACGTTGATCTACTCTCTTTGCACGGAATCAACCATCGGCAGCACCTAACATGGTCTTTGCAGAAGGGAGGATGCCTGGACGCCGCGCGAAAGTTGCAGCAGGAGGGCCGGGTGCGGCACGTGGGTTTCTCGACGCATGCGACCACCGATATCATCGTTGAAGCCGTGGAGAGCGGCGGATTCGACTACATCAACGTTCATTGGTATTTCGTGAATGATTTGAACTGGCCGGCCATCGAGGCGGCTTCGCGGCGGGACATGGGTGTGTTCATCATCAGTCCGAACGACAAGGGGGGAAAGCTTTACGATCCGCCCCCGCGATGGCGTGCCTGGTGCGCGCCATTGAGTCCGATGCAGTTCAACGATCTTTACTGCCTGAGCCGCCAGCAGGTTCACACGTTGAGTTGCGGGGCGGCGCGACCTTCCGATTTCGACGAACATGTGGCCGCTTTGGAGCACTATGATCGAGCTGAGGCCGCGATCGCCGGCATAGAGGCGACGTTGAGGCGTGAGATGGGCCGCGCCCTGGGCGAGGACTGGTGCCGGAGCTGGTTCGAGGGCGTGCCGGAGTACGTCGAGGTGCCGGGGCAGATCAATGTGAAGGAGATCCTCAGATTGTGGACCTTTGCCAAGGCGCTGGACTTGGTGGGCTGGGGAAAAATGAGGTATAATCTGCTCGGCCAGGGAGATCATTGGTTTCCAGGATCGAATGCCTCCCAGTTCGATGAGGCGAAAATACGGCATGCCGTGCGGCATAGTCCGTTTGCGGATCGCATCCCGGGCGTGCTCAAGGAAGCGCACGCCATGCTCTTTGAAGTGCCGTTGAAAAGACTCAGCCAAAGCTAAACCTTATGAGAAGTTCTTGTTGGAATCGAATTCGGCCCTTTCTCCTTTGTGTGCTCGGGGTTGGGGGTTGGGTTGTGGCCGGGGTTGTGGATGTCGTGGCCGCACCATTTCGCGCCGGTTACGCCGAAGTCGTGCTCACCCCGGATCCTCTGCTGCCGGTGAGCGGGGGAGTCGGGCCCAGCAAGGCGGCCCGCGTGAAGCACGGGGAATTGTTGGCGACGGTGATGGCCTTCGAAAGCGGGGGCGAGCGCGTGGTATTTGTCGGTGTGGATTTCCTGGGGTTTCCTTCGGTGTTGGGGAACCGGGTGCGTTCGCGGGTGACCTCCGTCAAGCCCGGGAACATCCTGATTGGTGCCAGCCATACTCACAGCGCTCCCGATTGCTACGCTTTTCCGGATGGCCAGGGCGGCACTTCGGCCGATCTGGCGTATCTGGACCGGACTTGCGTGAGCATCGCGGAGGCCATCGAGCGGGCGGTGTCCGGATTGACTCCGGCCCGGTTGAAAGTGGCCACGGGCGAGGCACGGGGAAAGATCGCTTACAATTACTACGCGGACCGGCTTTATGATCCTCGCTGCCACGTGATTCAAGCGGTGGGACTGGACGGCAAAGCGCTGGCCACCCTGGTGAATTACGCGATTCATCCGGAGGTCATCGGGGCTTCGCGCGGTGTGTGCAGTCCGGACCTCGTGGGGCCGCTGCGCGATCGGGTGCGGGAGCTTGGTGGTGGGGCGGGCTTGTTCATGAACGGCGCGCAGGGCGGCATGGTGACGGCCGACAATCGCGCCGAGGGTGGTGGTGAGCGGAACGATTGGGAGGAGTGCCGCCGCATCGGGCGTTTGCTGGCGGAAGAGGCGATGCGGGTGGTGAAGGAGGCTCCGGAGCAGGAAGACCCAGAGTTGGCGTGCTGGTCCCGGCCTCTCGAATTCACGATAGAATCTCCTTTGATGAGGGCGATTCTCAAGGGCTCTCCCTTGAAGTATCCGGAACGGACGGACGGCAAACTCGCCACGCAACTCAATGTGGTTCATCTGGGCGGCGCGCAAATCCTGACCATCCCCGGCGAGGCGCTTCCCAACATCGGCTATTATTTGAAGCGGAACATGCGCGGTGAGCACAATTTTCTCTTCGGGCTCACGAATGATGCCTTTGGCTATCTGTTGACCAAAGTCGATTGGGGGAGTTTCAAGATCTACGATTATGTCTCGAGGACTTCGCTGGGGGAGATGGCGGGGGAGACCTACATGGAGGAGGCCTTGAAGCTGGTGCGCGAGCTGCCCGCACCGAGGAAGACGCGGTCGTCTCCCGCGAATCGCTAATCGCTCCTCGATCCGGCGAGATGCGATTCTTGATGTTGAACTGGCGCGATCCGAAGAACCCGCAATCGGGGGGCGCGGAGCGAGTGACGGAGGGCTACCTGACAGCGCTGGCTGAGCGCGGTCATGAGGTGGTGTGGTTTGCCAACTCGTTTCCCGGCTGCCTCCCGGAGGAGCGCTGGGGACGGCTCACCGTGCGGAGGGGGGGAGGCGTGGGAAAATCATTCTTGGCCGCGCGTGCCTGGTGCCGGACGCAACCCCGCTTCGATCTGGTCATCGATCAGCATCATGGCATTCCCTGGTACACTCCGTGGTGGGCGCAGACCTCCCGCGTTTCTTACATTCATGAAGTGCTGGGGCCGATTTGGAATGCTTTCTATCGCTGGCCTTGGAATTGGATCGGGCGGCAGCAGGAACGATGGACCCACTGGTTGTATCGGAAAGAGGTGTTTTGGACCGCGTGCGAATCGACGCGCGACCAGTTGATGCGCCATGGGGTCCGCCAGGTGAAAATCATTCGCTACGGCGTCCACACGAGGGCATTGGAGGAGCTGGATCCCAAGCCTTTGCAGGTTCCGTTGCGTCTGGCGGCGGTTTCGCGTTTGGCTCCGAACAAGAGGGTGGATCATTTGATTCGCACCCTCGCATTGCTCCACGATCGTGGTGTGGCTGCGCGACTCACCATTGTGGGTTCGGGCGATGCCGAGCCGGCTTTGAGACAAATGGTCAAGGAACGGAACCTGGAGGCGATGGTGGAATTTACCGGACCGCTTTCCGAAGCGGCCAAGGACCAGATGCTTCGCGCGTCTCATTGGTTGTTGCACGCGTCCCAGAGAGAAGGATGGGGGCTGAACGTGATCGAAGCCAATGCGATGGGCACGCCGGCCGCCGTCTATCCGGTGGAAGGTTTGCGGGAATCGACTTTGGATGAGCGAACGGGCGTGCTGGCGCGCGCGGAAACACCGGAGGCCTTGGCGGATCGTCTGGCGGAGTGTTTGCAACATCCCGAACGTTACCAAGCGTATCGCCGTCAGGCTTGGGAGCGAGCCCAGTCCATGCATTGGTCCCGAATCCTGCCGGAAGCGTGTGACTGGCTGGAAGCCCGGGCCCGAGGGGAGAAGGTCTTGTGAACGAGGAAACCGTTCAGGCACGACCCTGGGTCAGCGTGGTGGTTCTGAACTACAACGGGCGGGCGTGGATCGACAGGTGCCTCGACTCGGTGAGAGCGCAAACGTGCGCCGGTCGCGTTGAGTTGATCGTCGCGGACAATGCCAGCGCGGATGGTTCGGACCTGATGTGTGAACGATGGGTCTCGGGTTGGAAATCATCGCGATTCATGCGAATGGGGGGCAATGTGGGATTCTGTGCGGGCAACAATCGGGCGGCGGCGGTTGCCCGAGGCGAATGGCTCTTCTTTTTGAATCATGACGCCTGGCTGGAGCCGGAATGCCTGGAACGGCTGGTGGGAGAGGCGGAGCGCTTTCGGGCGCAGGCGGCGATGCCCAAAGTGCTCGATTATCACGACGACCGGTTTCAATCCCTGGGCGCGGCGGGGTTCGACGTGTTTGGCTGGGTGAGCACGCGAGAGGAACATGAAGCTGTGCGGGAGGTGTTGATGCCGGAGGGGTGCGGCTATCTCATACGAAGGGATTGGTTCGAGCGCCTGGGCGGGTTCGATGAGCTCTTTTTCATGTACTCGGATGAGCTGGATTTGACGATGCGGCTGTGGGTGGCGGGTGGGCGGGCGATCGCCGCGCCCTCGGCCCGCATGCATCATCGAGGGGCGGTCGATGTGAATCCGGCCGGGGGCGGCAACGTCGTCGAGTTCCGCACCAGCGACACGAAGCGTTATTTCGCCAATCGGAACGGACTCTGGGTCATGGCGAAAAACACGGAATGGCTGTGGCTCTGGTTCGTGCCGGTGCAATGCCTGGGGCTGGCCTTGGAAGCGCTGGCGGGATGCCTGTTGATTCGAAGGACTTCGTTTCTCAAGAAGGCCTATGGGGACGCGTTGCTTGACGCCGTGAAACACTGGCGCCACGTGTGGGAGGCGAGGCGAAGGTTAGCCGGGATGCGAGTTCGATCCGACTGCTGGCTTTTGCGTTTTTTTCGGTGCCGACTGAACCGGTGGGACGAGGTTCAACGCTGGCGAACGCTGGGCGCTCCGCACGTCAGCGCGAGGTGAACCTCGATCCAACCCTCATGGACGAACGGCCAATGGAAACCACGGAAGGCTGGGTCATCGCCAACGGGCAGCGCAAACAGGTGAACCTGCCCTGCACTCTGCACGATTTTCTGGTGCAGCAGGCACTGCTTCCGCGCAGCGTGGTGGTGGAGCTCAATGGCGAGCCCGTCTCTCCTTCTGAATTCGCTCAACGCCCATTGGGGTCCGGGGATCGGATGGAAATCGTGAGAATTGTGGCCGGAGGATGAAAGCGGGTCACCAATCCACGACGGAGCCGTCCGCAGGGTCGTAGGTTTCCGGATTGCGCCAGTCGTGGTTGAGTTTGCCCTCAATTTGGTTGTCGTCGAGTTCGATGCCTAGGCCGGGTCCTTCGGGGATTTCGACGAACCCTTTTTCAATCTTGAAGGGTTTCTTCAGGTAGCCTTCGCCGAGCGAAACCTGCTCCTGGCAAAGGAAATTGGGGACGGATGCGGCCAGTTGAAGTCCGCAGGCAAGGGAGATGGGGCCCAGGGGATTATGGGGTGCGATGGCGGCGTAGTAGGCCTCCGCCATGCCGGCGATCAGGCGGCCTTCGAAGATCCCCCCGGCGTGGCAGAGATCGGGCTGCAAGATGGACGCCGCTTGTTTCTCCAAGATTTCGCGGAATCCCCATTTCGTGAAAATGCGCTCTCCGGTGGCGATCGGGAGGTGAGTTCCGCGGGCGATGTCGGCCATGGCATCGACATTTTGGCATTGCACGGGTTCCTCGATAAACATCGGCTGCATCGGTTCCAGGGCCTTGATGAGGAGCTTGGCATTCTGCGGGCTGATGGCGCCATGGAAGTCGATCCCGATGTCCACATCCTTCCCTCCCGCCTCGCGCAATTCGCCGAATGCCTGGGAAGCTTCCTCGATGAAGCGCGGGTGGGTGACGATGCCCGAGCGGGTCGAGTTTTTGATCCCGGTTTTGAAGGCGGTGAACCCCTCGGCCTTCCGCGTTTTCAACGATTGCGGGCTGCCGGCATGGGCATAAACACGGACTCGGTCCCGCGTGGGGCCACCCAGGAGTTCGTAAACCGGCACCCCCATGAATTTCCCTTTGATATCCCAAAGGGCCTGTTCGATGCCGCTGAGCGCGCTCGTAAGGATGGGGCCGCCGCGATAGAAGGCATGCCGGTAAATTGCCTGCCAGTGGTGAATGACGTTGCGGGGATCCTTGCCGATCAAGTAGTGCGAGGCTTCCTCCACGGCCATCGCGCAGGTGCGCGCTCGCCCTTCCGTGATGGGCTCGCCCAGCCCCACGATGCCGGCGTCGGTGTGGATCTTCAGGAAGAGCCAGCGCGGCTTGACCAGAAACGTTTCGAGCTTGGTAATCCTCAATTTCGTTTTGAGCCGCGGAGGCTGGCCTTGGGTGATCCTTGGCCCTCCGGCATAGGGATCCTTCGGGGGGGCGGACTGAGACCGAGTTTGGGCCTGGCCTGTGGGTTGGCTTATCGCGGCGAGTCCCGCCGCCATAAAGGCCTGCTTGAGAAAAGTACGACGTCCACGACGGGTGTCGTCACAATGGGTTGAGGGAGGGGCGGTTTTCATCCTGGGATCCATTTCGTTTCTGAGTCTGCTCTTGGGACGGTCGATCTTACGCGTGGTGATTCACAACCCGCGGAAATCCAGATCAGCTGGCTGCGACGGATGGCGCCGGACTGAGGTGTCGCACGCATGGGTTCCCGATGTGTGCTTATCTCCGAGCGGGCACCCACGCGCGCAACGCGGAAGGCATGCCCGGAACGGGAATACGATGGCCGGTATCCGAGACGCGCCCGGATTTGACGGCGAATACCTGCAAGACGCGGTCAGGGTGGCCTTGCACCACCAAGAATCTGCCGTCCGCTGTGAAGGCCACCCCTTCCGGAATCGGGACGATCGGGACTCGTTGCGTTTCGACGAACCGCTGGCTTTTCCGCCTGAGCATGACGAGCTGGCCCTGCTTCGTTTTGTGCGGATCGCCCGGCGCCAGGTTCGAACCGTCCATGACCACCGCGGCCAGGTGTTTTCCGTCCGGACTCAACTCAATGGACTCCGGGGAAGCCCCCAAAGGCACATAAGCCACGGTTTGCGGTGAGGCGCCGGTGAGATCCACGATGCTCAACGCGTCCAAGTCGCGAGCATTGCCTGCTCCTCCTCCGGCTACCAATCCCAGTTGTCCATCCGGGGTGATGAGGCACCGGTAGGGTTGGCCGCTGACCGAAATTTTTCGTCCGGTGAAATGCAGATGACCGGGTTCGATTCGCAGCACCGCCAGGAAGCCTCCTTTTTGCGCGCTCGCCAGGGCGAGACGTCCGTCGGGACTCACGGCCACGTCCGAAACCGCTTCGATGGGCTCGCAGACTTTGACGGAACCCTCATGGCGAACTTTGAGGCCGTCCACATGGAGGAGCGAGACCGTGCCGGCGGCGCGATTGGCCACCAGGGCCTGGCGTCCGTTCGGAGTAAACGAGATGCCTGAAGGCTGGGCCTCGACGTTGACGCGGCCGGCGAGGGCAGGGGGGCGCGACGTCAAATCGAGGATATGGATGGAGTTTTCGGGGACCCAATTCGTCGCTCCGGGGAAGGGGACACGGATCGAATTGGCGATGAGGGCGAGGCGTCCGTCAGGGCTGATGGCGACATTGGACGGCGGGCCCAGGACCGAGTTCTCGACCCCTTCGAGATGTTGCACGCGGGGAGGGAAAACCGAGAAATCGAGAAAGGTGAGCGAGTCGGGACGCGGATTATGGACCACTTTCGGTCCGCCGCTGGTCAAGTCGATTTTGTTCTCATTCGCAGAAATCATGATCTGACCTCTGAGAATCACGCAGCCGCAGAAGGCCCCTAGGGCCAGGAGAATTCGGCATTTCATAGCATCGGGATGCGTTGGAAGGTGGCATTGTGGGGATTAGGATTCAATGAGTTACTGTGCAGAAACAGGAGTTCTCATTTTGCCCCGGAGCGCGGCTGGTCGTCTTTCGACCAGCCGCAGCACGTTGAAAAATCTGGAATCTTCCGATCTGTCCGCGCGCTGCGGCTGGTCTTCGACACAGCCGCGCTCCCCAAAATGAGCATGGCTGGTGAGGAAACCAATTCCACAGGGTTGGCCAAGCTGGCCTCACGGTAGCGTGGTGGCGAGCGAGGTTCGGCATGACAGATGCTTCAGAGCCGAGTCGCTATGAATCGCTGTGCTTCCAGCTCCAAGAAATTGACCCATCACCGGTTTCTGATCGCGAGTTTGCTGCCCCTGGGCGCGAGCGCGCTGTTGGGGGCCTCTGTTCCAGTGGTGAATCCAAGTTTTGAGGATATCTCCGGCGAGTTCGTCATTCACGAATTCACCTTTGGCGCGCTCAACGGGTGGAATCTTTACGACCCGGCCAATATCACGAGTTCTGGCGATGGACCCAATTACTACATTGGGACCCTGTTTCCAGAACTGGATCCCATCGGAAACCCGGGGGTATATGAGGGGTTCGATCATGGCGCGGCGCATGGCCAGCGGGTAGGCATCGCGTTCAATTTTGCCTCCACCGGCGGCCAATCAGAGTATGGATTCGTCCAGACGCTGGCCAGCATGTTGGAGCCGGAAACGACCTATACCCTTCAGGTCGAGATTGGGAATATCGACTCGGCCAGATCGCGTACCGGAGTGTTTTTCAACCTGGAAGGTTTCCCGGGTTATCGGGTGGATCTCATGGCGGGAGGAACGGTATTGGCCTCCGACAACAACAGTTTGGCCGGGGCGATTCCCAACGGACAGTGGCGAACGAGCACGGTCTCTTTTACGACTGGAACGACCGTGCTGGCGGGGCAACACCTGGGCATTCGGCTGGTGAATCTTAATCAGATTGACCCGCTTCATCCGGCTTCGGACATCGAAGTTGATTTCGACCATGTTCCGACTTGAGGCATCGCCCGCGTCGGTGCCGGACGGCCATTCCGGCTGGGTTGGGGGATTGGCGCTGGTGGGGATGATGTTCTGGTGGAGGCGTGAATCGGCCTCGGAGCTTGGATTAGCACAGGCACGGATTCGCCGCCGCCGTTGAACGTGCCGTCCGGCGCTTGACCGCGAAGGCTCACCGGCGTTTGCTTCGTTGATGCAAACGCCCTTTCAGATTTCGCGCCGTCGATTTTTCTCCACCTGCGCCGCGGTTTCGGCGGCGACCGGGCTGCCTCGCTGGTTTATTGAGCAGGACCTGGCGGCGGCCCCCGCTCCACGCCGACTCTCACCCAACGACCGTCCAGGCATTGCCGTGGTGGGGTGTGGAGGCATGGGGCGGGCGGACGCCAAGAACGCGAGTCGTTTCGGCGAAATCCTCGCGATTTGTGATGTGGACCGCGAGCACGCGGAAGCGGCGGCGAAACCGTTCGCGGTCGATGGGAAGAAACCCGCCCTCTACGAGGATTTCCGGAAGGCGTTGGAGCGCGACGACATTCATATCGTGGTGCAGGCCACCCCCGATCATTGGCACACCCTGGTCAATTTGGGCGGCGCACTTGCCAAGAAAGATGTTTATGGAGAAAAGCCCCTGACCTTGACCATCGACGAAGGAAAGCGGCTGGTCCGTGCCGTTCGACGAAACGGCGTGGTCTTTCAAACCGGCACTCAACAGCGGAGCGACAAGAAGTTCCGGCTCGCTTGCGAGTTGGTCAGGAATGGCCGACTGGGCAGGTTGAAGGAGGTTCATGTCTTTGTCCCCGCCGGAATTCGCGCGGGTCCCTTTGTTCAGCAGACCCCGCCGGCCCATTTCAATTACGACTTTTGGCTGGGGCAGGCTCCGCAGGCCCCTTACTTCAAAGAACGCTGCCATAGCACCTTTCGCTGGTGGTGGGATTACGCGGGTGGACCCGTCACGGATTGGGGCGCGCATCACAATGACATTGCGCTCTGGGCGATTGGTCAGGACGGTCCGCTCAGCATCGAAGCGCGCGTGACGACTCCGTCCCTGCCGTCGGGCTACACCACTCCGACGGAATTCGAAGCCACCTTGGGCTGGGCCCATGGGGTTACTCAAATGGTGAGGACGACGCCTGATGACACGCCTTTTGGCGGCATCATCAAGCCCGATGGACAGCGCAACGGTCTGAGATTCGTCGGCACCGACGGTTGGATTTGGGTGAATCGTTCGGATTTACGAGCGAGCCGGGACGAGATCATCGAGACCCCGTTGCCGAGCACGGCGGCTCGGCTGGAAATCAGCCAGGATCACATGGCCAATTTCTTCGAGTGCGTTCGCTCTCGCAAGACACCGATTGCATCGGTCGAGGCGGGACATCGGTCGGCGGTGGTCGGACACTTGATCGTCATCGCTTTGCGTTCAGGACGGAAACTGCAGTGGGATCCCGGCAAGGAACGGTTTGTGGGCGAGGGCGCCAAGGAATCCAACGTGTGGATGGCGCGCGCGATGCGAAAACCTTACGATTACACCTTCGTGGGGGCGTCGATGAAAGGCTGACGCGGCGAATGATGCGAAGGTCTGTTTGGACGGAAAGGCTCCGATGGGAGTGACCTATTCCTCGTGGATTTGATCCGCTCGTTCCAACGCGGCGAGCGCTCTGCGCTCCCATCATACGGGGGCGAGCCAGAGCACGGTCAGGATGGCGCCGTTGATGGCAATGCCCCGGGCCCATGTTTTTTCCTCGAGACCTATCGGGATGTAGTAAATCGCCGCGCTCAGCACCATGGCTCCCAAACTGCCGAACGCGTTGATGTCCTGAACGAACAGGTAGAAAAAGAGCAGCATCAGGCAGAGGGAAATCAACCCTGCCAAAACCCAAAAGCCGTGTTCGGCCCAGGCGAAGACCAAGAACAACGTCCCTGGAGCCCATCCCAACGACAGTACGCGGCGAAGGCGGTCATCATGAGGACCACGCCGATCGGGAATCGTACAAAGAAGGCAGTGAAGCCCGAAACAAACGCCTCCACTGGGTTTGGTATAGGTGAGCCCAAGCGCGGGCTTCAGTTCAGGCCAAGGAGCCTTGGAATTCAAGCGCGGAAATGGGGCGTGACGGCGCGCGGGCATCACCCCTAAACTAGGCCGCGCTGTTCGCACCAAACAATCGTTCGCCTCTGGACATGATGTCGCGTAAACAAACCAATCTCTTCAACGTTTTGGGAGTCGCCTGCGCCGCCGTGGTGTTCAGCAACCTGATTCTGGCGACGCTGAACGGCAGGTTGAACCGGCAACTCGCCGAGTCGCAAACGGAAATTCAAAGGGCGCAATCGGTCCAAAACACGATGAACAATCTTGTGGGCCAGACGATGCGGGGAGCGGAGCGCGATCCTTCCTTGAAGCGGTTGTTGATTCAGCACAAATTCATTCTGGCGGATCCCACCAACGCGCCCTCCCGGCGCTGATCTCACCTGCCCTCATGGAACCGACTTCCCACGCCTCCCACGGCCACGAGACGCCCGCGACCCCATTCCTCGGTTTGATGGCAGTTCTCATTTCGCTGCTCGTTGCCAATGTCCTGCAAACGTTGAATCTGATTGGGCAGCGCGGCGAAATGCTTCAAGCGCAAAAGCGGCAGGTGGCCATGCTGCCGGAGGCTCGTCTGCTTCAAAGCCAGATCGAACCCCGTCTGGAGCTTTTCTCTCGCGACTTGGTGCAAATGTCGGCCACGAACGATACGGCGCGACAATTGGTCAACCATTTTGGGATCACCTGGACACCGAATCCCGCAGCGGCGGGCACCAACAAGCCCCCCGCTGCGCCGAACCCCTCGAATACCAAGGGGCGATCTCCTTGACGGGCTTTGCCGGACCAAAGCTGGCTTCCGCTCTTCCGAATCCTTTCCCATGAGTGAACTCGGCGACGAGCGCGGCCGCTCCCCTCGGATGAGCCGCGTGCAGACACCGGTCATTCCGGTGGTGGCGGATCTGATTCGGCGTCATCCTGGCACCATTTCACTTGGGCAAGGCGTGGTTTACTACGGGCCTCCGCCTGAAGCGGAAGCGGCGATGCGGGAGGGGTTGCTCGCTCCAGACATCCATAAATACAAACCGGTGACGGGCATGCCCGCGTTGGTGGACGCGTGGGCGGCCAAATTGCGCCATGAAAACGGCCTTGAAACCGGGAAACGGAGCCGGTTGGTGGTGACCGCGGGAGGAAACCTTGCGTTTTACAACGCCATTCTGGCGGTGGCGGACGAGGGCGATGAAGTCATCCTTCCACTTCCTTACTACTTCAACCACGAGATGGCTATTGTCATGGCCCATGCGCGTCCGGTGCTCGCGCCCACGGGACCGGATTATCACTTGCTGCCGGATCGCCTGCGAGCTCTGGTCACTCCGAAGACGCGGGCCATCGTGACCGTTTCCCCGAACAATCCCACGGGTGCGGTGTACCGCGAGGAGGAATTGCGTGCGGTGAATGAACTCTGTCGGGAGAAGGGGTTGTTCCATATCCACGACGAGGCCTACGAGTATTTCGCCTGGGATGGCATGAAGGTGGTTTCCCCGGGGGGATTCGAAGGGGCAGAGGATCACACGATTTCGCTCTATTCCCTTTCCAAAGCGTATGGCTTCGCGAGTTGGCGCATTGGATTCATGACCATGCCCGCGGATCTGCTTGAACCTGTGCGAAAGATTCAGGATACCCTGCTCATTTGCGCGCCGGCGGTGTCGCAGTTGGCCGCCCTCGGGGCGCTGCGGGCGGGACGAGCGTACTGCGAGGCGCGTTCACAGATGATTGCCGGGAATCGATCGCTTTTACGGCAGAAGCTGCGGCGGCTGGAGGGGAAGCTGGAATTCAACGAACCCGAAGGGGCATTTTATGTGATGGTCCGGCTTCCTGGCACCCGTTCCTCCATGGCTTGCGTGGAGCGGCTCGTCGAGCAGGCGGGGGTGGCGGTGATTCCGGGAAGCGCGTTCGGACTGGAGAAAGAGTGCGCGCTCAGAGTGGCTTACGGCGCGCTCGAAACAAGGGAAGCGGGCGAAGCTTTCGACCGGCTCGTGAATGGTCTTGAACGTTTGCTGGGCGAAAACTGAAACCGGATCGACCCGGGAAACTTCATCCGGGTTGCGCGGTCAGGAGTTTCCTGGCTGCCCCGCATGGCGGCGACTTGATCGTCCGCGTTTCCCAACCATGCAAGCGTAAGTAATTGGCGAGTCGCTCTTCTTTGCGACCCGCCCTGCTTCTCACGGTTTCCACACGGCGCGATAGAATCGCTGGGAGATACCGTTCGCCGCGGGGTCCGAGTAAAGGGCGACTCCCTCAATGATGGTGAGTTCGCTCAGGGAGCGCCAACCGTTCGGATTCGATAAATCTTCCGAGGTCTGCAGGGAGAATCGCCGACCGTTCGGTCCAAGCAACCTGACGTTTGACGGTGGCGAAAACGCCAGCGTGGCTTCCGGCCCCAGCACAAACAAAGCTCCGCATCCGGCCGCGCCGCTATGCGTCGTGCCATAGATCAAACCGTCCCGAGCGATCGTCAGCCCACCATAGGGCTGAGCTCCGGCTCTCGTGTTGCCCGTGAAATGCGTAAGGATGGACACCGGTCCACCGCCCTTGGCCAGGCGGTAAACGGTTCCGAGATTGGATACTCCTCCGCTGTAAGTCACTCCGTAGAGCGCCCCATCCTTGCCCTCGACCAAGCCTGCGTTCGCAGAGGGGAGTGATCCATCGACCGGCCCCCCGCGGAAGCGGTGCAGCACTTCGTAATTGTCGCTGCTGGGGCGGATCCGAAAAATCGTGCCGTGCTGGGTCAAACCTCCCGAAAACGTGGTGCCATAGAGGAAGCCGTCGGAAGCCAGAGTGAGTCCGTGGAACGGAAAGGTTCCATCCTCCGGACGATCTCCAAAGGCATGAAGGGTGCTGAAGCCGGATCCGTCTTTGCCTACACGAAAGATCGTCCCGTTATTGGTGGCATCCCGGTAGGCGGTGGTGCCATAGAGCCAGCCGCCTGGTCCCTGCACGAGACCGCCGAACGGCTGTGTTCCGCCGCCTCCGGTGCCGGAGAACGTTCGCAATACCTGGTAGGCTGAACCGTCCGGGCGCAGCCTGAACAAAGTGCCGTAGTTTGCAGTGCCCACGTCGCCCGAGGTGGTGCCATAGATCATGCCGTCGTCGGCTTCGAGCAACCGCCCGAAAGGGATCATGCCGTCCTGGACGGTGCCCTCGAAATGTTTCAAGACCGCGAATCCCGATCCATCCTTGTGGAGTCGAAAAAGGGTTCCCGCGTTGCGCTGACCTCCGCCCCCGGCGGCACCGAACAGGAATCCGTCCCGGGTTTCGATGACCCCAGCGTAGGGCTGTGACCCATCCGGACCGCTGAAGCTGTGCAAGATGCGGTAATCTCCACCGTCTCGATTGACTCGGAAAATGGTGCCCAAATTGGTGTGGCCGCCTTGGAAGGTCGTTCCGTAAAGGATTCCGTCCCGCCCCTCGATCAGGGCGGTGTAGGGGCTCGCTGCTTCCCCCTCGGTGCCGGCGAATTGATGCGAGATCGAATAACCCGAACCATCAGGCCGCATTCGAAACGCCAGGCCCGAGTCGACGGATCCTCCGGTCACGGCGACGCCGTGCAACCATCCGTCTGCATCTTGCGCCAGCCCCGCGTAAGAAACGGCGCCATCAGCGAGTCCGCCCTGAAAGCGCCGGTGAATGATGTAAGAAGTGCCGTTGGTGGCAATTTGAAACACCGTCCCTTGATCGTTGGTCCCCCCGAACGCAGTGGTGCCATACAACAATCCGCTCCTGGCCTGGAAGAGCTCGCCGTAGGGCTGATGTCCACCCGCCTCCAGAGTGTTGAAGCGATGCAACAAGGTGTAGCCGGAACCATCCTTTCCCAGCTTGAAAAGGGTTCCAAACTGACTCTGGCCGCCCGCGGAGGTCGTGCCGTAGAGCAATCCATCGACCCCTTCGATCAAGCCGCCGAACGGATAGGATCCATCCCCGCCTTGTCCGGTGAAACTTTGCAGAAGAGTGAAGCCCGAACCATCCTCTTGGATGCGGAACACCGTTCCAATGCTGGACGCGCCGCCAAGATAGGAAGTGCCGTAGAATCGCCCGTCGGAACCCTTGAGCAATGTCGATGTGGGCTGCGACGCGTCGCCCGGCGCATCGCTGAAATGCTTGAGCGCCGCGAAGCCCGTGCCGTCCTTGCGAATCCTGAAAAAGGATCCTCGGTTGGACGCGCCACCCAGGAATGTGGTCCCGTAGAGTGCGCCGTCACTGCCCTCGACCAAACCTCCGTAGGGTTTGGCGGCGTCGTTGGTTCCGCCCGTGAAAGCGTGCAAGACGGTGAAAACCCAGGTCCCGCGTTCCAGTCGATAAATGACACCACGATTAGCGGGCCCTCCCTCGTAGGTGGTGCCGTAGAAATGCCCGTCCCCGGCTTCGAGCAGCCGCCCGTAGGGACTCGAGCCAAGATCCGGCTCGGTCGAGGTGAATCGGTGAAGGATACGATAATCGCCTCCGTCCGTCCGCATGCGAAAAAGCGTGCCTTTGAGCGTGCCACCCGCCAGCAGGGTGGCTCCGTAAAGCATGCCGTCGCGGCCGAGGACCAACGTGGTGCGGGGTTCGGCGCCCATCTGCACGTTTTCGGAGAAAACACGCAAGGGAAGCGCTGAGAACTGGGCTCTCAGCAAGGGTGCCACGGCGAACACCAGGCCGACGAACCAGAGGAATTGCGAGGCGGACCGCCTCCGCGACGCGTGAACAAAATTCCTGACCATGGGAGGGAAATGAGGCAGCCGGTGCGAATCGACGCTGACCCTGGGGAAAGGTTGTGGAGGAAGCCGCCGTTACAGATCCCCGAGCCGTACTGCCCAGATGTTACGGTATTGTACGGGATCACCGTGATTCTGGAGCATCAAGAAGCCGCCGTGGGGGATGCCTCCACCGCCGCCCTTGCCCACGAGTTGGGAGGGTACCGGGGCTTGATCGACAACGGTCACACCGTTGTGAACGACGGTGATGGCAGGCGGAGCTCCCGCTTTGCCTTCGCGAAAGGTGATGTCATATGTCTGCCATTGCAAAGGGGGCAAACAGGCATTGCCGCTGGCCGCTTTCACTCCATAGATGCTGCTGCAGTCGTTGATTTGCAAAGGCAGCAAACCGAAAGAGTCGAGCACCTGCACTTCGTAAATGGATTGGAGATACACTCCGCTGTTACCGCGGGCCTGGCCGCGGGCTTTGGGCATGAACGGCGTCTTGAATTCCAGGTGAAGCTTGAAACTCCCCAATTTCTCGGAAGTCACAATGTTGTTGCCCCCGACTTCCATGGCTCCGTCCCCCAGGACCTTCCAGTTGAAATTGGTAAACCTGCTGGTGTCCTTGCCGTCGAACAAGACAATCGCGTCCGAAGGCGGCCTGGCTCCCAAGCTGTCCGGTTGCCGGACGATTTTGTCTCCGCGAAAATGGCCCTGTCCCAAGTCGCCCGAGAACGTGCCTTCGAAGATTCCGTCTCGGAGGCGGGCTTCCACGGTTACCTTGGGCTGCAACTCGCCGCCGGGTTTTGCCGGCAGCGACAGGCCGGAAATTTTCACAGCCCCGGATTCGTTGGCACCGCCCGACTTCAGTTGCACCGCGGCGACATGGTTTTTGTCACGGATGAGGAGCAGGAAGCCGTCGTATTGTCCTGATCCCAGCGATCGCACCTGGGCGCTGAGTTTGAATTTGCCGTCCGGCGCCGTCCAGGTGCCTTCGTAGTTGCCCATCAACGGATCGGGAGTCAGCACCGACTCGAACTTCTCGGCGGCTTGCGGTTGGATCAGTGTCAGGAGGCCCGAGAGCAGGAGGAAAAGACGGGAGGCAAGTCGTGTCGAGTGCATAGCCAAGGATTAGCCCGTGGCGAGCGGGGGAGGCAATGGAAAAGGCGGTCTTTCCGAGGGGTGCGCTCCAGGAAACTTCAGGTGCTCAGCAGATCCTTGATTCCGGCCGTCAGCAGGGCATCAATGCTGTCGGCGCTGAAAGCCATGGAAACTTCATAACCGCCGCGAGGATATTCGTCACGGGTGGGAATATACCAGGGGCCTCCATCACCGTAGGCTGCCGAGGCGACGAATTGGCCCCGGCGCATCGATTGGGCGCGAAGTTGATACTCGACGAAACATTCGGAAGGCAGGTGAAGGATGGAGCCTTCATTGAGTTCCAAGGCGGTGAGCAGGATCGGTGCGTGATTTCGCAACCGCTCCGTGTAGGCGAGCCGCATGGCGGAACGGATGCGGTCCACCCGGGAAGCATCGGTCTTCCGGACGATGGCACGGAGTTCGTCCATGGCGGGCTGAGGCGGAGCTTCAGGGCGGAACCGATGGGTGCGCCAGCGCACTCGATCGAGCGGGCTTCGTGGCATGGCCGACTGCGAGGATTTCAAGGCCTCGAACAGTCGCTGAGTGAGCTGAATTCGCGCGGCGGGCGAGCCGTCGTTGTATTTCCCGGCCGCCAGATTGCCGGCACACCCCGTGAAGTAGATGTGGTGGCAGTCAGGTTCCTCCGCTTGCAGTCGCTTGCGGGCGAGCCCGGCAAAATCCGAACTGACTCGGCCCTGCCCATAATGGCTCATCGGATGGGTCGCGTAATAATGGCACGCCGCGATCTTTCGGTCTTCCTCGAAAAACGCGACCGTCCTCAAGAGGGGATCTATCAGGCCTTCAGGCATGGCGATCAAGTCCGCATCGCGGCAGGAGCTGCCTCGCATTTTGCGAACTTTGCCATCGGGACCTTGATCGACCCTACGGTTGCTCGCGATGCGGTCCACCACCGCGGATCCGAATCCCACGTGCGTCACGGGGCGGGCTTTGGGCAACGCCTCGCGTACCGCGGCACGACCCGCGGATAGACACCGGTGAAAAAAATCGAGAGCGACGACGCTCAGCCCGCTGCGGGCTTCATCGAGCAACCTCTGCCCGGCCAGGCAGACGAAAGGCGCGTCGTGTTGATGCACACACTGGACCGCTACCCGGTCCGGCGTGGTGCCAGCCGCCTCTGCCAATGCAGACCTCCAGACCTGATACGCGTCGTTAAGCAAACCGGTCCAGTCCACCGCACACACGACAATGGGGTCCGATGCGCCGAGGAGAACGAATCCCACCGCTTCCAGATCGTCCTCGATGGCTGCCACCGGGGCAATCCAGCCACCGCAAAGCGGGTGTCCCACGGGAGGCGTCACCGGGAAGCGGAAGGGCGCGATGCGGAAGCCGGGCTTGGACCCGCTCCACGCGGGTGACGGGATGATCGATGCGGCGGATGCTGCGCTGACGCGTTGAATGAAACTTCGTCGGGAGGAATCGGAATCGCGGATCATGCCGGTCATCATGCCCAACGTCGTGATTTACTCAAGCGATGAAGCTGCTTCGGAAACGCGGACGGTGTATCCCGATGTTGCCGATGTTGCCGGTGATGCAGGTAGGGCGCGTCCGTCCCGGCGCGCCGCCGGAGCATGATGTTTTGCATCCCGTGGGCGGCGGGCTGGAACAGGCCCGCCCTACCAACAACATCGGGATACACGGAGACGCGGATGAAAGGATTCGAACCGAGTGCAGGTGCGAATCGGCGTGGGCGGTTGCGGGTCATCGCGGCGGCACGGACACAAATGAGGTTCCGATCGGAACACCGTCTTTTCTGACCGACCCCCCGTCATCCCGGTGTGCGGCTGTTCGCCCCGGCATCGTTGCATTGTATAGCCCGCCAAAAATCTGCCGTCGGCCTGCCGGTTCGAGTCCGGTCCGCAGTGGGTCGGCTCCTCGCTCCGAGGATTTCAGTTGGCCCTGGCGCCCGCAGTTTGGATCTCTCATTTCCTGCTTGAAGTCTGGGGCGGAACGGTCGAGACCAAGGCGTGACTCACCGTGCAAAGAGCTTTTACGATCCCGACCGATACATTCCGTCCTTTCTCGAATTTTCGAAGGGACTTGGCACGGCCAGTGAGCCTTCGACGAACTTCCTCATTCCGGTGATGCAGTCCGAGGACGCTTCGGTCGAGCCGAGTGGCTTTGCACGATCTCAAATTCCTTTTGTCCATGGCGAGGACGTCAAGTTGTGGAATGCGCCGCCACTCCGGGAGTTATGCCGCGGGGAGGCGAAGCCTCCTGAGCTAAGAGACTACCCCTCGGCCTATTTGATGGAGTTCTCCATCTTCGACCAACACCTGACGCAGTACACACGGGTCGTGAAGCCGCCCCGAGACGCCGAGCTGGAAGAGATTTTCGTCGCGTTGCGCAAACGGCCCGACGGCAAGAGTCTCGGATCTCTGCATGACTATCTTTGGCGCGTTTCCGCCCTCATTCTCGCCACGCGTCCATTGAGTCTGGCCGAATTTGAGGCCATTGTCGGTCGCTTGGAAAAGTCGGCCCGAACCTTTGGCATGGGCTCGACCTCCCGGAATATGGCCAGCTCCATTGCTGGGTTGTATTGAGAGGGTGGATGCAGGCGCCAACCCGCCTATTTCACACTCGAGCTTGAATTCGGGAAAGCGTGCCGCGTGAGGGCACGCGGCCTATAATCGCGACGGCCTCTCTGTTTGGAGGCCCGGTGTCCTCACCGGGCGTCTCGTGCGTGAAATAGGCGGGCTAAGCGACTCCGCGTTCCGCCAAGGCCGGGATCAGGGCCGGGAGTTGGGCTTGAATCCAGGGCAGGCAGATTTCGCGAATGCCTTGCACCACACGATCCCGTCCGAACTCCTGCGCCGCGTCTCCGCGTCGTCGCTTTTCATTGCTGTCCAACTGCTTGGATGAAAGGTCCAGGGTGTCCGGGGCGACGCCAACGAACCTTGCCACTTCGTCCACTCTTTGTGTCAGTTCGTGCGTGAAGACCAGCAGCAAGCGATCGGGTGGCACCGCCTTCAGGATGCGGTCGCAGTGATCAACCCAGTATCGTAGATAAGCCTGCAGCGGGAATAGCCGCGCGTTGGCGGGCAGAACAGGCGTTTCGCCCGGGCGCACCCGGCCACTGTAACGGTGCTCTTCGTATTCCCGCCATTCCCGGCCCGGCAAGGCGTCGGTCACTAAATTCTGGGTCATTTCCGAATCCAGCCAACTCGCGGGTTCCCTCACCGTGAACACGAACCTCGCCCGCGGGAACAATTCCGCCAGCATCGGGGTCGAATAAACCAAGAAGTGGGAAGCCTCCACCTCAAACCCCAGATGGCGGTCTCGAAGGAGGAGAAAGGTTCGGTGTGTTTCATCCGTGCGTTTCCCCTGTTGCCATAACCGGATTTCCCGGAGCGTCGTCGCCGCCAGAGGTTCGTGTTCGGACCTCAGGGACCGTCCCAACAATCCGGCGATGGAATGAGTGCCGGGACGCGGAAGTCCGACTCCATAAGCATGTACCCGGCGCATCGGTTCGGGCTTCCATCGATGGGCGCGAAGGAACCTGAGCCACTGAGAGCCGTGGTTTGAAAACGCGAGATCCAGCAGTTTGCGTTTGAAAGGTTCCTTGTTCACGACGCGTTTTCAGATGACGGACAAGTCAACAAGATGCCAACCGACGATCAAGCCGTGGACACGGCTTGAGTCTGCCTGCCTTGACGGTCCCATCCTGATCGGCGCTTAGGTTCAGGTCCATGTCGGATCTTCTGGGCTGGCTTGGTCCCGTTCTCGTCAGGCTTGGTTTTTCTCCTGCTTTTGGTTCCGTTCCTGGAGCGGTTCGACTCGTTTCACTCCACCCGTTCGATCCTTGGTGGATGACTTTTGAAAAGCGTTCCGAACAATCGACAGAAATTCTCTTCAAGTTGCGAGCAAAGAATCGCGAGATCCTGGCCCAGCCACCCCGCGAGGAACTCCGCCACCGCCGCCAAGTTCGCCGGATGATTGGGAGTTCGCCCACCCGCGACGGGTTCCAGGCGGAATCGAATTCGATCCTCAGGCAACGGCTGGTCTGGCGCATCCGTTTCGATCAATAACCGGTCCGCAGGCACGACTTGAAATGCCGCCCGCTGCCGCGCTTTGCGTTCGTGCATGAAGTAGCCGGGAAACGAAAAGTAAGCTCCCAGTTTGACGAGGGCGGGAATCATTTCCACCGGTCCTCCATAGGAATGGAGGAGAAATCCCGGTCGCGGGACCGGGCCCTGCCGCAAGAGTTCCAGCAGTCGTCCCCAGGCTTGAAGACAATGGATGGAAGCCGGCAGTTCGCGGTCGGCGGCGAGCGCCAGTTGTTCAAGGAAGACCGGTTCTTGTCCGGCATAGTCGAGCCCGGTTTTCCAGCGATCCAGTCCGATTTCGCCGATTCCTCCAGGCGTGGACTCCAGTTGCTGCTGGAGCACGGCCTTCCATTCCGGAGTTCTCTCGTGGATGGACCACGGATGATATCCAAACGACGGGAGAACCCATCCCGAATTCTCTTGGGCCAAGCGGGCGACGAGCGGCCAATCTTTCTCGCATGAACCATTGACCACCATGGCTTGAACTCCGGCGGCGCGTGTTTCGCGAATGATGGCGTCACGATGGGGCGCCAGTCGATCGTCCTGGAGGTGATTGTGGGCGTCGAAGAGGCGCACGATGAGTCCTAGAAAAGTTCCAACTGGCCTTTGGATTCCCGGAGCGATTTGAGCACTCGCGGAGGGACCTGAAAGGATGCGGAGGAGAGTTCGGGTCCGCGAGGGGCAAGTCCCGAGCGAGTCCGCGAGATGCGGAACCAGTCGCGGAGGCGTTGTGCGGCGGGACCTGTTCCTCGCATGCGTTCTCCAAACTCGCTGGAATTCAAGTGTCCATCGCGGACATCGCGGAGGTTGGCCAGAATCTTGTTCTTTCCGAGAGGCGCCGCGCGGTCGAGCCATTCGAGAAAAATGGGTTTCACCGCGAGGGGGAGGCGGAGGAGGGTGTAGGATGCGAAGGAAGCGCCGGCTTCGGCCGCCGCGTTGAGGATGGCGGGGATTTCGGAGTCGTTCAATCCGGGGATGATGGGAGCGGTCAGCACCCCGACGGGAATGCCTGCCTTGCGAAGCGCGCGGATGGCCGCCAGTCGTCCTGCGGGCGGCGAAGTGCGAGGTTCGAGCCGCGAGCGAAGTCCGGGGTCGAGGGTGGTGATGCTGACATAAACCGAAATGGCGTGGTATTCCGCGAGTATTGCCAAGAGGTCGATGTCCCGCGCGACCAGTTGGTTTTTGGTCACAATGGTGACGGGTTGCCGGAATTCCGCCAGCACTTCCAAACAGCGGCGAGTGATGGTCATCCGGCTCTCCACCGGTTGGTAAGGGTCGGTGACCCCGCTCAACGCCATCCACTTGGGCTGCCAGCCTGGCGCGCACAGTTCGCGAGCCAGCAACTCCGGAGCGCGCGGCTTGAACATGATTTTCGACTCGAAATCGAGTCCGGCGGAAAAGCCCAGATACTCATGGGTGGGCCGCGCGTAACAGTAGGCGCATCCATGCTCGCAGCCGCGATAGGGATTCAAGCTGACCTCGAAACCGAGGTCGGGGCTGTCGTTGCGGCTGATGACCGTGGCCGAGTGGTCTGGCAGAAACTGAGTGGCTGGGGCGTCAGGCGGGGATTCGGCTTCGGGATCCGGTTCGAGATGAAGAGGGGAGAATCGATTGGCGACCCGCGAGTCCGTGCCCCGGCGAGAAGCAGCCTTCGGGGGAGTCGTCGGTCCGGAGTCGTTCATGTCCGAAATGTAGAATTGGGAATTGAAAATTGGAAATTCCGAAGTGAAATGCGGGAAAGGTCATGTCCAATCACGATTCGAATCTCGAGGTGCTGCTGGGCGACGGCATCCGTGTGTTGATGCTTCAAGGCGAGGAAGGGTTGTCGCGCCGGGTGAGCGAATGGCTGCACGAGCGGGTGAAGCCGAAGTACGCCGTCGCGGTGGCTGCGAACATGGAGGAAGCCGAGGCACGTCTGGCCTCGCCCGGCTGGCACGTGTTGCTGGCCGATTTGGATCATCCTGGTCTGAATGGATTGTCGGGCATTCGGCGGTTGGATGATTTGGCGGCCCAGATCCCCATCATCGTGTTGGGGTCGGCGGCTCAATTGGAAGGTGCCATCGGCTTGTTGGGTGGCGGCGCGCAGGATTGCTTGTCGAAGGAGCAACTGGACTCGGCCCTGCTCTCCCGATCGATTCAGTACTCGATCGGACGAAAGCACTCGGAACTGGCGTTGATCCGGTCGGAGGAAAAGTACCACCGCATTTGGGACAACATTGTGGAGGGCATTTTTCAGACCACGTCGGACGGGCATTTTTTGTCGGCCAATCCGGCCTTGGCGCGCATTTACGGGTACGAATCGCCTGAGGACTTGATGGCGCACATCACGGACATCGCTTCGCGTTTGTATGTGGATCCCCAGCGCCGGGGCGATTTCGTCAGGCTCATGGAGCAGAGCGACGTGGTGAATGGTTTTGAATCCCAGATCTATCGCAAGGATGGGAGTGTGATCTGGATTTCGGAGAACGTGCGGGCCATTCGTGGACGGAACGGGCAAGTGCTTTACTACGAGGGGACGGTGGAGGACATCACGACGAGGAAGCACGCCGAAGAAAAGCTGCGCAATTCGGAAACCCTGTATCACTCGCTGGTGGAGACGCTGCCGCAGAACATCTTCCGCAAGGATTTATCCGAGCGTTTCACGTTTGCCAACCAGCGTTTTTGTCTCACTCTGGGCAAACCCTTGGAGGAGATTTTGGGGCGGACGGATTTCGATTTTTTCCCTCCCGAGCTCGCGGAAAAGTACCAGCGCGACGATCGGATTATTTTGGAGACGGGCAAATCTTTGGAAGTCATCGAGGAGCATCAGCCTCCGGAGGGCGGTAAGCTGTATGTGCAGGTGGTCAAGACGCCGCTCTATAACGCGCAAGGCCGCATCATCGGGTTGCAGGGCATTTTTTGGGATATTACGGAAAAGAAGCTCGCGGAGGAGCGGGAGCGTCTGGCCGTGCGGGAACTGGCGGCGAGCCGGGAGGAACTGCGAGCGAAGAACGATCAGTTGGAGCAGGATCTGAGGATGGCCATGGAGATCCAGCAGGCCATGATGCCGTCGCAGTATCCCGTATTTCCTCGCGGTGTGGAGCCCTCGGCTTCGCGTTTTCGTTTTGCCCATTGTTATCTCCCTTCGGGAACGCTAGGGGGTGATTTTTTCAATGTGCTGCCCATCTCAGACACTCAAGTCGCGATCTTTATTTGCGATGTGATGGGTCATGGGGTTCGGTCTTCTTTGGTGACGGCCATGATCCGGGCGTTGGTGGAGGAATTGAAGGGAGAGGCGGGAGATCCGGGAGGGGTTCTCACGCACCTCAACCGGGACCTGCGGGGCATTCTGCAACCCACCGGAAGCATCCTGTTCACCACGGCTTTCATGGCGGTGCTCGACTTGAAGCGCCAGGAGATGCGCTGGTCTTCTGCGGCGCACCCAAAGCCACTGTATGTGCCGGGGACGGGAGCCACCGTGCAGAAAGTAGGCTCACCGGATCAAAAGGGTCCGGGCGCATTGGGGCTTTTTGAGGGGTCAGTCTATTTGACGCAGCAACAATCGATCTTTCCGGGGGACCGCTTGCTGCTTTTCACAGACGGTTTGTTCGAGGTGGAAGGTCCCAATGGGGTGATGTTCGAGCACGAGGATCTTGCCCGTATCGTCGGGGAGTTGAGGCTGCTCCCTTTGCAGGAGCTCTTGCCACAAGTTGTCAATTCCGTCAGAAATTTTGGCGTTTCGTCGGTTTTTCAGGACGACGTCTGCATTTTGGGAGTAGAACTGGCTCGCTAATTCTTCGCTTGCGGATGGAACGAATCAAACTATGAAAACGAATCCTTGGATGGTCGGCAGTTGGATGGCGGTGGCGGCGGCTTCGGTGGTTCAGGCGGCGGCGCCCCCTCAGCGTGGGCCTGCGCAAACTTCCCCAAGCGTTTTCAACGAGTGGCTGCGAGGCGAAAACGCGTCCTTCAAGGCCTGGGACATTGGGGGGCAGTTCCGGTTTCGATACGAAAATTTCAACAACGCAGGACCCGCGCTTCCGAGTTTGGATTTTCAAGGCGCCGGCGTGGACAACGACGACGACTTCTTCCTCCTCCGCGAGAAGCTTCATATCGGCTACACCCCGGTGTCCTGGCTGAGTGTGTATCTGGAGGGCCGGGATAGTTCGAGCAGCGGGGAGGCGTCGCCGGTCAATCCGGGGGCGGATCAGTTTGACTTGCACCAGGCCTACGTTCGCCTGGGGGATTTCGAAAAGTTTCCGGTCGCGGCCAAAATCGGGCGCCAGGAAATGAGCTACGGGGACGAGCGTTTGATCGGTGCCGGGGACTGGATCAATGTGGGAAGGGTGTTTGATGCGGCGAAGCTGCGTTACGAGTCCGAGGCCCAGTGGTTCGACGTGTTCGGCGGGCGTCAAGTGCTCGTGGACAACCACCAGTTCAATGTCGCGGACGACTACGATTGGTTTAGTGGAATTTACGGTTCCTGCTCGAAAATCATTCCCATTCAAGCGACGGAGATCTACGTCCTTTCACGGAACGCGTCCGCGGGAACGGCGGCGGCGGGTGTGCGCGGGACGGCGCCGGGCATGCCGCAAAACAGCAGCGCTGGCAGCGCACGTGACATCTATTCCTTCGGGACTCGGTTTAAATCTTTGCCAGGAAAGTTGGGGGCATGGGATTACACCGCGGAATTCGTTTATCAACTGGGGAGCATTAACGTTGGGGGCACGAGGGTTGATCACGAAGCGTGCGCGGGAAGTGTCAATGTGGGATATACCTGGGCCCGGGAGCAGACCAAGCCACGCGTGCACTTCGAGTACAACTACGCTTCCGGGGATGCCGATCCCACGGACGGAAAGAATCGCACCTTGGACAACTTGTTTGCGACCAATCACAAGCATTACGGATACATGGATTTGATCGGCTGGCGCAACGTTCACAATCCCAAGGTGGGCTTCTCGTTCAGGCCGGAAAAGACCCTGCTGGTGAGTTTGGATTACCACGCGTTTTGCCTCGTGGACGATCGCGATCTGTTTTATCCACAGCAAGGCGCAGGGCGATTGGGGAGCGGCTACGGCAGGAATTCCAGTTACGACAAGTTCTTGGGCACGGAGTTGGATTTGGACGCCACGTATACGCCCAACAAGTGGTTTACCCTCCGAGGTGGATATGGACACTTTTTTGCGGAGGGTTACATCAACCAGTCGAAGGCCGCCTCGGGGGGAGCGAAAGACGCCGATTGGTTCTACGTGCAAACCACGATCAACTTCTAAGCGAATCCGAGCCGAAACTCCAATCCTTCCCTGGCAAGGCGCGGACGATCGATCCTCGTGCTTTGAGGCACGCCGTTCATAGGGTCCATCCACGTCACAGCAGAAGCGGTTCCGCCAAACGGAAATGGGGTTTCGTCACAACCCCGTTGGGATTGGTTTGTATTTGCGAACTGTGACCCAAGGTCGCTCGTTCCTCGCAACCTTGGGCTTCGGGGCGGAATCCCGTTGGGATTCCTGAGGTGCTCGACATGTCTGCCCCTAAGTATTTTGTTCTATCTCTTTCGCAGTCGTTCTCATTTTGCCCCGGAGCGCGGCGGTGTCGTCCTTCGACCTGTCGCAGCCCGTTGAAAATCTGAAGTCATTGTTGCACGCTTCCTAAATCGCGAAGCTCATTTCGGCGAAGGGCTGGTCGAAGTTAGCGGCCAATCGGGGGATTCCCGGCGGGCTGATTTGAGCAGATCCGACAGCTTCATGGTGATCTCCTGTTGACTGGCGGCCACGTTGTTTGTTTCGCCCGGATCCCGAACGAGATGGTAGAGCTCAAGGTCCTTGCCCGGCGCGGTTCGCATGCCCTTCCATTCTTTGAAGCGGATGGCCTGCTGGAAGCCAGGTTCGTGGGATTCCCAGTAGAGGAATTCGTGTTGCTCGCTCTGTTCTTTTCCGAGCAGGGCGGGGACCATGGAGAGGCCGTCGAGTTTCTCCGGCGGCTTGGCCCCGGCAATGTCAGCCAAAGTCGGCAGCAAATCCCACATGGCCCAGACTTGATCGCTGACGATCCCCTCGGGGATCTTGCCTGTCCAGCGCGCGATCATGGGTACGCGGATGCCGCCCTCGTAAAGGTCGCGCTTGATCCCGCGCAGCGGACCTGCGCTGCGAAAGAAAGCCGTCTTGTTGCCGCCGTCCTCGTGCGGTCCGTTGTCGCTGGTGAACAAGATCAGGGTATGTTCGTCGAGTCGCGTGGTGCGAACGGCGTTCAGGATGCGTCCGACATCCTGATCGAGTCGGGTGATCATCGCGGCCTTGTTCTTCTCCGCTTGGGGCCAAGGTTCCTTGGTGTAAGGATGGTCGTTGGGAACTTCCAGGCCGTCTCGAACGGCCTTCTGGCGTTCCTGGTTGGCCTGCGGCAGCGTGTAGGCGATGTAGAGAAAGAAAGATTCGATTTCCTGTTGGCGGATGTAATTCAACGAAGCCTTCGTGAACCAATCGTGGGAGTATTCCGTGCGTTTTCCATAAAGGTTGCCTCGCAAGGTGAAGGTGCGTTCATTGCGCCAGAGTGACGTGGGGTAGTAGTTTTGCGAGTGAACGTCATCGAGGTATCCGAACCAATCGATGAATCCCTGTTTCGTGGGCATGCCGGTCGAACCGGCGGATCCCAGGCCCCACTTGCCCAGAGCGCAGGTCTTGTATCCCACCGCGCGCAGGACTTCGGCGAGGGTGGTGTCCTCCTGCGCGAGCGCGATGGGCTTGTTGCCGCGAATGCGTCCGTGGCCCGTGTGCAGTCCGGTCATGAGCGCGGCTCGGGAGGGGGTGGAATCCGCGGCCCCCGCGTAAAACTGGGTGAAGCGCATGCCTTCCGCCGCGAGGCGATCGAGGTTGGGGGTCTTGATTCGGGTTTGGCCGTAGCAGCCGAGATCACCGTAGCCCAAATCGTCCGCCACGATGAGAATGATGTTGGGCTGGGGGCTCTTGCGAAACCGCTCCCGCTGGGCTCGGGGGGCTTGAGCTTGCGCCACGCACGCCGCCAGCAAGGCGAGAGCCACGAGCAAGGTTCCGAGGGAAAAGCGTTTCGGAGGTCGATGGGTGGACCCCGGGAGCCCCGTGGTCATGACCCGGCCCATGGACAGGAACGCGGACGACTGGCGCACCGGGTGAATGAGGAGGCAGGCGGTTTGAAGGGAGGTTCGAAACAAAGGCATGGTGCAGGCTCAAGACTGGAATGGCGGCTGGCGTCCACCTTAACGGGACGGATCCGCGTTTGTCACGTGGAGGGATGAGTGAGTGGTTGAACAAGCGGTGTCGAAGGTGGGAGACGCACGCAGGGCCTTGGATGTCGATGCTGATCCATTGCCGTTTCCAGCAAAAGAACTCCGCCGGGCCGGGGTGCGGAATGGTGAGTCACTTAAGCATCAAGTTAGTCGGGAGGTTGAATCGGGCACGAAAAAGGCGGACTCCGGAGAGTCCGCCTTGTGGAAGGAAGTGGCGTGGTCGAGTGAGACTACTCGGGGCCCTTGACGTCCTTTTCGCGGGCATCGTCCGCCGCGTCGAAGGCGTGTTGCAGGGCCACGAGGTCTTCACCCGGCTTGAGGGAATCCAACATGGCTTGCTCGGCTTTGAGTTGCTCGGGCGAGTAGTTCGCCGCTTTGATGGACAGGCCGATGCGGCGGTCGCCTTTGTCGATCTTGATGACGCGGGCATTCACATCCTGGCCGACCTTGAGCACGTTCTTGATTTTGTCCACGCGCTCCTCGCTGACCTGGGAGATGTGAACCAAGCCATCGATGTCGTGCTGGAGGCCGACGAACGCGCCGAAACTGGCGAGTTTGGTGACCTTGCCCGAGACCAGATCGCCCACTTTGTAGAACTGGTCGATGTTCTTCCAGGGATCTTCGCTGAGCTGTTTGATGCCGACTGAAATGCGCTGGTTCGCCTTGTCGATTTCGAGCACCATCACCTCGACCTCGTCGCCCTTCTTCAGCACTTCCGAGGGATGGTTGATCTTGCGGGTCCAGGAAATGTCGGACACATGAACCATGCCGTCGAGGCCTTCTTCGAGTTCGATGAAGGCGCCGTAACTGGTGAGGTTGCGGACCTTGCCTTTGACCTTGGTGTTGTGGGGATATTTTTCGAGGGCTTTGTCCCAAGGATTGGTCTCCAGTTGGCGGATGCCGAGGGAGATCTTTTGCTCATCCCGGTTGATGCCGAGCACCACCGCTTCGACCTCTTGTTCCTGCTTGAGCACGTCCGAAGGCTTGGCGATGCGCTTGGTCCAGGAGAGTTCGGTGACGTGGACGAGTCCTTCGACACCCGGTTCGAGTTCGACGAATGCGCCGTAGGGAACCAGGTTGACGATCTTGCCTTTGACGCGGGTTCCGATGGGATACTTGGACTCGATGCTGTCCCAGGGGTTGGCCAACTTTTGCTTGAGACCGAGGCTGACGCGTTCCTTCTCCCGGTTGATATCGAGCACGACGACGTCGATTTCCTGCCCGACCTTGAGCATTTCCGAGGGGTGGCCGATCCGGCCCCAGGACATGTCGGTGATGTGAAGAAGGCCGTCAAGACCGTTGAGGTCAATGAAAGCGCCGAAGTCGGTGATGTTCTTGACGGTGCCCTTGCGAATATCGCCCGGGGTCATCTCCGAGAGAAGCTTGAGACGTCGTTCGTTGCGTTCCTGCTCAATGAGTTCCCGGCGGGAGAGGACGATATTTTGCCGCTCTTGGTTGATCTTGACGACCTTGAAAGCGTAGGTGTTGCCGACGAAGCCGTTCAGATTGCGGGGCGGAACGATGTCGATTTGGGAAGCGGGCAGGAAAGCCTCGACCCCGATATTGACGATCAAGCCTCCTTTGACCACCGCCTTGACCTTGCCGTTGATGGTGCCGCCTTCATTGCAAATGGTGAGGATTTTCTCCCAGTTCTGTTTGAATTCCGCCTTTTCCTTGGACAGGACGACCATGCCTTCCTTGTCCTCAAGTTTCTCGATCAGGACATCCACTTGGTCTCCAAGCTTGACGGTCTTGATGTCCGCGAATTCGGAACCGGGGATGGATCCTTCGCTCTTGTAACCGATGTCCACCAGAACTTCTTTGGGACGAAGTTCGATGACGGTGCCTTTGACGATTTCGCCGGCGGCAAAGCGCATATTGCTCTGCCGCAAGGCTTCTTCCATGGTCAGCATAACGGAATGATGATGAACGGTAACGACGGGAGGCTTTGGGGGGACGAGGGTCCCTTTGAAGACTCCATTGCCCTAACGGGACCAAACGTTGCGTAGGCAACGGAGGGTTGAGGTTAGGTTGTTGGTTGAACGACTTTTCTCAGCCTCATTGAAAACCGCACTCACGGCTTCCAGGCGGACGGGAGAGTAGCGTCTCCGGTTCGCCTGGCAAGGTGGAAAATTGAGCGGAGACCGGTGCCGGTGCATCCCGATGTTGCCGGTGATGCAGGTAGGGCGCGTCCGTCCCGGCGCGCCGCCGGAGCATGATGTTTTGCATCCAGCGGGCGGCGGGCTGGGACAGGCCCGCCCTACCACCAACATCGGGATACACGGGACCGGTGCCGATTCAACAAGTCGGTTTTCCGTGGTCAGAACTCCGGAGGGTCAGAGATACTCTTGATCGTCGAGCCCACGGCTTCTTCGGGCGCCTCACAGTGGTCTCCGCCTCAAGTCAACATCTCGATCCCGGTCCTTTCCTTCTCCTCAAGGCTTCCGGAGCCGGTAGAATCTCACTCCACTCGAGCCATCCACAGTCACCACTTGCTGATCACCCGACGTTTGAGGAACGGTAGTCACCGCGGTCCAAGGTGCCCCTGCGACGGCGGACGAGGATTCCAGCACATATCCTTGGGTGGACCCCGGCCATAGTATTCGGACGTTGTTCCCGGATTTTGCCGCCACCAGACTTGGAGCGGCCACGCCTCCTAAAAGGGTCTGATCGAGTTCCCCATGAGTGAATTGGCTCATGAGATCGGGATTGGTGCTGAACAGGAAGAGATCCACCGTCACCCCGCCTTCGCGATAAGAGATCGTAAAATCCAAAGGCTTGCCCACCTGGTCCGCCTTGACTTCATAGCGGAAGCGCAGACGGGGTTGACCCTGGGTTTCCGCGTTCAAGAACTGGCTCGAGGAGAGTTCGTTCCAATGAAAATTGCCCTCCCAATACGCCCGCCCCGCGTCGTCTCCCGCGTTCCGGGTCACGGGATCCAATCCTTTCTCGCGGATCGTCAAGAAGCCGCCGTCACAACACCCCTCGGTATAACCTCCACGGTCGCTTAACGGCCAGTCCGTCTGGGGATCTTTCCCAAAATCCGGCGGGACATAGAACGAGTCTTCGTTCAAGTAATTCGCCGGGTTCCCTCCGTTCTCGAACAACGTAAACCGCATGTAGAGGTAATACGTCCCGGCCTTCGCAAATTGCACCTTGTAGGTCACCTTGTCCGTGTGCTGGCCAAAGGTTGTCTGGGTAAAGAGCGCGCCTTTCTTGGAAGCCGTCGTGTCTTTGCCGAGCACGGGGTTGCCCAGGGCGTTGGTTCTCCCGGCGCTGTTGTCCACCCGGGTAAATCCCGCCGCCAGGTTTTCCCCGAGCTTGCTGTTGTAATCCTCGCCTTCGAGGATCAAGTAATGCCACGCCTTGTCGCCCGTTCCCACCACATGAGAGCCCGTTTGAATCGATACCACGTCTTCTGCAGCCAAGCGGCAACGGGTGTCAGCGATCAAAGCAGCCAAGGTCAGAACGAGGATCTTTCGTTTCATGTTCATAAGAAATGCAGGTTTGGGCCGCCCCCCCAATGGACTCCATGCCCTGGTTGGGCATGGGTTTGGCGGGGAGTGGGGATTCCTGGCCAGAAATAGGGAGTACGATCTTGTCAAGGTTTCCTTCGTTTCCCTAAATCCGCGCGTAAGAATTCCGACGGGGTCGCGAAAGGGGGTTCGCGCGGCTGAAAGAAGCGCGGATTTAGAACGGCCCGCCGTCGTGGGCGTGATCGATGGAATGTCGATGATGCGAACCTGTCCATCGCACCTCCAGGCGTCGTCCAGACATGCCTTGCTGCGTGTTACCCGTGGATTGAGGCGTTTCCCCAAAACCACTTGGGACTGGGGTACACAAAAGCTCTCCGCGACAGTTCGCTGGGATGATCAAAGCGGACGGCCTTCTTCAGGCCTTTCTCCTCGGGACTGTGGCTTGGCAAAGGGCAGGGCGGGGCTACACTGCCGGGCATGCGGTGGATGTCTTGTGGTCGTCGCCTGGACCTGATCATTTGAGTGCCGCGGAATTCGCCATGAACTTTTTCTTCATTCGAGGTGCCTTCGCCGGCTATTCCCCACGACCGGCGATTCTGCTGGTCATTCTTTTTTGCGGCTTCAGCGATCTGGCTGCGGCTGAGCCGGAACGAAGTTTGGCCCCCCCTCTGGATCCGCTGAAACGTTTGGTCGGCAAGACGTGGCGAGGCGAATTCAAGGGCGGACCCGGCGAAAAGCCGATCGTCGATGTCGTGCGCTGGGAACGCATCCTCAACGGTCATGCGATCCGGGTGGTGCATTCGGTCAACCAAGGCGAGTATGGTGGAGAAACCACGATTGTCTGGAACGTCAAGACCCTGCGGTTGGAATCGTACTACTTCACCACGGCGGGGTTTTTCGCGCGTGGAGTCCTGGTCATGGCGAAGGACAAGATCATGACGACGGAAGAGGTCATGGGCCATCCTCGGGGCATTACCGAGGTGCGAACCGTGATGGAATTCTTGCCTGACGGACGAATTCACCTCAAAGCGCGGTGTCTGAAGAACGGCGAACAGTCTGAAGGCCATGAGGCAGAATATGTCGAAGCTCCGGGGATGGGCGTCGTCCTGCGGTGAACGGATCCCGTGTATCCCGATGTTGTTGGTAGGGCGGGCCTGTCCCAGCCCGCCGCCCACTGGATGCAAAAAATCATGCTCCGGCGGCGCGCCGGGACGGACGCGCCCTACCTGCATCACCGGCAACATCGGGATGCGCCGGAACGGATCTCGCGCGTTCTTTTTGATTTTCGGGCCGCCAAGGATTTGCTTAGGATCGACGCACAACACCCCAGCCGATCGTTATGGGCCTTTCTACACAAAGCATTTTGAAAAGAAGCGCGGCCCTCTGCGGCGCGCTCGCCGTGTCCACCGCCGCCGCCGCGGCAAACTGGCCGCAATGGCGAGGACCCGAATTCAACGGTTCCACCTCCGAAAAGGGATTGCCAAGTCAATTCTCGAAGACCGAGAACGTGGTCTGGACCGCCGTCTTGCCCGGACCCTCGGCTTCCACGCCGGTGGTGTGGGGGGACACCTTGTTCGTGACCACGGCCGACAAGAACGCGCGCGAGTTGCGAGCCATGGCCTTGGATCGCAAGACCGGGAAGGAGCGCTGGTCCAAGAAGGTGATTGATGGATATTCCCGGGACGAACGCAGCAATTTCGCGTCGCCTTCGCCCGCCACGGACGGTGAACGGGTGGTCTTTTTCTTCGGCAATGGCGAGATGGTCTGTTTCGGACTTCAGGGGGAGGAGTATTGGCGGCGCAACCTCCAGGCTGACTATGGCGATTTCGCGTTTCAATGGACCTTTTCCAGTTCCCCTGTGATCAGCGGTGGCAAAATTTATCAGCAGGTTTTGCAACGCAATCAACCCGTTCATGGCAAGGGGAAGCCGGGAGCCGAATCGTTCCTGCTCGCTCTGGATCCTCAAACGGGAAAGACGCTTTGGAGACATGTTCGACCCAGCGAGGCCGTCGCGGAGTCCTTGGAGTCTTTCTCCACCCCGATGCCCTGGACGTACCAAGGCCGGAAGGAACTGCTCATTACGGGGGGTGATTGTGTTTCGGGCCACGATCCGGAGACGGGCAAGGAGTTGTGGCGATGGGGCACTTGGAATCCGACCAAGATTGGTCACTGGCGGCTCGTCCCTTCGCCGATCGCCGGGGCCGGCGTCATCCTGGCGTGTGCCCCCAAGGGTTCTCCCATCTACGCCGTGAAAGCGGGAGCTCACGGCGCGGTTCCAGATTCCGGGCTGGCTTGGACCAGCGCCGAGCAGCGCACACTGAGCAGTGACGTGCCCACGCCGGCGTTTTACGGCGGCGATTTCATCATCCTGGGGGACCAGCGCCGCAGCCTGAGTCGCGTGGAGCCGGCGACCGGGAAAATCAAATGGACGTTGGAAACGCCGGGACGGTCGAAATACGAGGCCTCGCCCCTGGCCGCCGACGGCAAGATCTACATCATGAATTTTGCGAGTGAAGTGACGGTGGTGGACGCCGAGAAAGGATCCATTCTAGCCACCGTCCCCATGGGTGACCCAGGCGAAAACGAATCCCGGGCATCGATCATTGCGGCGCACGGGAAGCTGTTTATTCGGACATTGCAGAAGATTTATTGCGTCGGCCAGCCGTGATTTATGTCTCTGTATCAAGAAGCGCAGATCCAGGAGATTTCGAGGCAATTCCAGATTTACGGCGAGATTCTTCACGCCGAGCCTTGCAAGATTGGGCACATCAACGAGACCTACACCGCCACCTACGGGCAAGGCGGAGTGCAAGTGCGTTACATCCACCAGAAAATCAACACGACAGTCTTCAAGGATCCCGATGGATTGACGGACAACCTGATGCGGGTGACCGGGCACATTCGCGCCAAGCTTGAATCCTCAAAAGCCAAGGACATCACGCGACGGGTGCTGACACTGGTTCCCACTCGCGACGGGAAACCCTATTACAGATCGGCCCAGGGCGATTGCTGGCGCACGTTTGTGTTCGTCGAACGCGTGAAAACTTTCGAAGCGGTGGAAACGTCCTCCCAGGCTTATCAGGCGGGTTGTGCCTTTGGCACTTTTCAGGCGCAGCTCGTGGATCTGCCGGGAAAACGACTGAACGAAACCATTCCTGATTTTCACCACACTCCCAAACGATTCCAGGCGCTGCAAAAGGCGGTTACCGAAGACCGGGTCAATCGAGCCAGCACCGCTCAGAAGGAGATCGCTTTCGCCTTGGAGCGGGAAAAAATCGTTTCCGTCATTGTCCAGGGGCTTGCGAAGGGACGGATTCCCGAGCGAATCACCCATAATGACACCAAGTTCAACAACGTCATGCTCGAAACCGTCAGCGGCGAGGCGATGTGCGTGGTCGATCTCGACACGGTCATGCCGGGGTGCGCGCTTTACGATTTCGGCGACATGGTGCGGACGACGACGAGTCCGACGCTCGAAGACGAGCAGGATCTCGACAAAGTGCAAATGCGCATGCCCATGTTTCGGGCCTTGGCCAAGGGGTACATCGAGAAGACCGCGGGTTTCTTGACCAAACCGGAGAAAGCCCTCGTTGCCTTCTCGGGAAAGCTGATCACGTTCACCATCGGGTTGAGGTTTCTTACGGATTACCTCAAAGGAGACACGTATTTCCGCGTTCATCGGCCGAATCACAATCTGGATCGAGCGCGCACCCAATTTAAACTGGTGGATTCGATCGAGAGGCAGGAAGAGGCCATGCAGAAATTTGTGGAAGGCCTCTGACGCCGGCCGGCCCGGTGGATCCGGCGCGTTCGCAGGATGCCGTTCGGACCGCGGCGTTCACGCCGTTTCGGATATGTCTTCGCAGGGGCATGGCAGGTGCAAGGACATGGGTGTTGCCAGGGCCAAGGCCTACACGCGGGGCGGGTTGAACGGTGCGCGTCGGCCCATCGGCCCGGCGGGTGAAGAACGAGGCCCTTCCATGATCTCCACGCGCCGGGTTCACTTCGTCGCCCCGCAGGCTGGGCCGCCTGCACCACAGCAGACAGGGCTGTCTGCGTGACCACGACAACCCGGTCACCGACAACCTCTGGATGAACCGGCCAAGGTCCCGTGTATCCCAATGTTGTTGGTAGGGCGGGCCTGTCCCAGCCCGCCGCCCGCTGGATGCAAAACATCATGCTCCGGCGGCGCGCCGGGACGGACGCGCCCTACCTGCATCACCGGCAACATCGGGATGAACCGGCCAAGGTCGGCGATCGAGGCTTTTCGTTGCCTTTCGTGGAGATCGGGTCGAGAGTGGTCGCCCTAACCCCGAACCGTTTTTGCTATGACCTCCATGCTTCCTGAAGTCTCAGAATTCCTCTCGCATCAACCCCTGCGCATGTTCATCGGCGGACAATGGGTGGAGGCCGAGGGTGGCGCAACATTCGAGACGCGTGATCCCGGCGATGACAAGCCGATCGCTCGCGTCGCCGCCGGGGGCGAGCGAGAAGTGGATCGAGCGGTCCGGTCCGCCCAGGATGCCTTTCGAGCGAGTGGCTGGGCTGGATTGCCGGCCAACGAACGCGCGGTTTTCCTGCACCGGCTCGCCGACTTGGTGGACCAGCGCCGGCCCGTTCTCGCCCAGATCGAGTCCTGGGACGTCGGGAAACCGTTCGGGGCGGCGCTGCAGGGAGACATCCCCAATGTTTCCGCGACGTTGCGGTATTTTGCCGATCTCTCCGTCCACGCGCGTCGCCGGGAACCCATTGCGGTTTCCGGATTCGAGGCCCGATCCATACGAGTACCCTACGGTCCATGCGGATTCATTTTTCCCTGGAATTTTCCCTTGCTGTTGGTGGGGTGGGGGATCGCACCGGCGCTGGCCGCGGGAAACACGGTTGTGATCAAACCAGCCGAGGACACGCCGCTTTCGACCCTGTATTTTGCCAAGTTGGCCGAGGAGGTAGGCATTCCCAAAGGTGTGGTCAATGTTGTGACGGGATTGGGGGAAACGGCGGGCGCGGCTCTGGCAAGGCATCCGGGGCTCCGGCGCATGTCCTTTACCGGTTCGCCTGAAGTGGGGCGCCTGGTAGGCGAGGCCGCCGGACGCAATTTGATTCCCGCGAAACTGGAACTGGGAGGCAAGGGGGCTGCGGTGGTGTTTGACGACGTCGACGTGGAAGCCACCGCGAAAGCTCTCGCGGGCGCCATCACCTTAAACGCGGGCCAGGTCTGTTGCACAGCCACACGGTGGCTGGTGCATGAAAAGATATTCGACGCGCTGGCGGACGGGGCAGCCAAAGCTTTGCGGTCCACCCGCATCGGCCATGAATGGGACGCGGAGACTCAGATGGGTCCCGTCGTGAGCGCCAAGCAGCGGGATCGAGTGCTGGGTTATCTGGAAAAGGGTGAAAAGGAAGGAGCCCAGTGTCTTCTGCGAGGCGGAGTCGCCACCGTGGCCGGCCATGAAAAAGGGTTTTACGTCTCTCCCGCTCTCCTGACCGGCTCGCCGGACAACGTGGCGTGCCGGGAGGAGATCTTCGGTCCGGTCGCGTATCTCGTTCGTTTTCGCGACGAGCAGGAGGCGGTCGAAATCGTGAACCGGTCCCATTACGGATTGGCCAACAGTGTCTGGAGCCGAAACTTGGAGCGCGCCAATCGCGTCGCCGAAGCGATGGTGGCGGGGAACAGCTGGATTAACGCCCACAACTTGTTTCCGCACGGCGTGCCGTATGGCGGCTGCAACCTGAGCGGCATGGGTGGAGGCGTCAACAGCCCCGAAACCTTCTTCGATTATCTGCGTCCACAGTCGATCTTGCGTCCGTTGTGAATCCATCCTCAGAACTCCTGACCTGGCGTGGGATCAGTTTGAGCCCACTGGTCGGTAGATGAGCCGGAGGTCGGAAGAATCGTTTCGTTGAGGTGAGCCAGCCGCGGAGCTTGATGACCGTCGGCTCATGCCCTGCGCTCGGTGTTGTTCCACGTCGAAGCGGGCTGAAGCCCGCGCGCCGATGGCCAAGTTTCTCACGGAGGCACCAAGACACGGAGGGACGGAATCCCGGTCACGAATCAAGATCAGGATCACTCCCTCGCTCCTGCCGCTTCCGAAAAATCCAAGACCTCCTCATTGCGGCTCCTTTTCGTTCCACGCCCCACCCTTCCCCCCCTTCAAGGTCAGAGGGTCTGAGCCTGGACGTCGGCGACGGGTTGGAATTTGCCGCGAATGGGGGGGAAGGCCTGTGTGTCCGCGTTACGACCAGATCTGCCGGTCCAAGGATCGAAAGCCGATGGCTTCCCCGACGTGGTCGGGGTTGATGGTTTCCTGCCCGGCTAGGTCGGCGATGGTGCGCGCGACTTTGATGATACGATCGTAGGCTCGGGCGCTCAGATTCTGATCCGTCATCACCGCCTTCAAGAGATCGAGGCAGGTGGTGTCGAGAGGGCAGTATTGCTTGAGATCTCGCGCACCCATGCGCGCGTTGCAAGTGAGGCGAGGCCGGTTCTTGAATCGCTCCTGCTGGCGATGGCGGGCCGTGATCACGCGGGCTCGGATGGCAGCGGAAGTTTCCCCCGGCGCTGCGGCGGCCATGTCCTTGAACGGAACCGCCGGCACTTCGACATGCAAATCGATGCGATCCAGGAGCGGACCGGAAACGCGTCCCAGGTAATTCTGAATTTCGCGAGGCGAGCAGCGCGATTCACCAGGCATCTTGCCGTCCGGGGAGGGATTCATGGCCGCGACGAGCATGAATTGGGAAGGGAACGTGACGCTACCGGCGGCACGAGAGATGGTGACGCGACCTTCTTCGAGGGGTTGTCGCATCGTTTCGAGCACGCTTCGTTTGAACTCAGGCAGTTCGTCCAGGAAGAGCACGCCATGATGGGCGAGCGAGATTTCTCCAGGGGTCGGATGCGCGTTGCCGCCCAACAATCCGGCATCGCTGGCCGTGTGATGAGGGGAACGAAAGGGTCGTCGAGTGACCAAGGCCTGGTGCGCTTCCAGCAGCCCGGTGACACTATGAATCCTGGTGGTTTCGAGGGCCTCATCAAGGGTGAGGGGCGGGAGAATGGTGGGGAGCCGGCGGGCAAGCATCGATTTGCCCGTGCCAGGAGGGCCGATCAGCAGCGCGTTGTGCCCGCCGGCGGCGGCGATTTCCAAGGCGCGCTTCACCGATTCCTGCCCCTTGACCTCCGCGAAATCCACATCGTCCTCCAGGGGCGCATCAAACATTTGTTCGGCGTTGAGGTGAACAGCCGGCAGCGCGCGCGCGCCCTCAAGAAACTCGGAGGCTTCCCGCAGATTTCGAATCGGAATGGCTTCGATGCCCCGGACGACACCGGCCTCATTGGCGTTCTCCGCGGGAAGCAGGATGCCGCGCCGCCCCTCGGCTTTGGCTCGCAGGGCAATGGCGAGCGCGCCTTTCACAGGCCTCACGGCGCCGGTCAGCGCGAGTTCTCCCGTGATGACGAAATCCTCCAGCAGATCCGTTTCGACCTGGCCGCTGGCGGCGAGCAGTCCCAAGGCGATGGGCAAGTCGAAGCTGGGTCCTTCCTTTTTGATATCCGCCGGGGCCAGATTGATCGTGGTTTTGCCCATGGGGAATTTGAAGCCGGAATTGGACAAGGCGGTGCCCACGCGGTCGCGCGATTCGCGCACGGCGGCGTCGGGAAGGCCCACAATGACCACATTGGTGTCACCCCATCCGGAATTCACTTCGACCTCGACAGGGTACGCGTCAATCCCCTGAACCGCGGCCGCACACACCTTGGCGAACATGCCTGGAGTGTCGCTCGGGGCCCGTGCAGCCGCAATGTGAAAATGGCGTGAGGGGCGGGAGACCGTGTATCCCGATGTTGTTGGTAGGGCGGGCCTGTCCCAGCCCGCCGCCCACGGGATGCAAAACATCATGCTCCGGGGGCGCGCCGGGACGGACGCGCCCTACCTGCATCACCGGCAACATCGGGATGCACTGGGCGGGAGAGGCACGACACAATGCATCAACCTCCCGGTCGAAAGCCCAAGCGGTGAGAATGGGGTCGAGGAACGGGATGGGTGGAGGTTGACGTGGATTTACTGGAACAACAGCTTCACCTGCTCATCGAAGGCGCGCAGAACTTCCTTCGCGGCCAGGAGAACTCGAAGGTGCGGGTCGCAAGAGTGTCGAAGAACGAGGCGGCTTAGAATTCATCCGCCGGTTCAACTCGATCTTGGCTTTATGCGATGGGGTGCTCTGGATAGATGAGCACGCCTTCGCGGGCGATCCTTTCGAGAAGCCGGGGGTTGTGCGCGCGTTCGGTGCGGACGACGTCGAACTCGTAGATGATGGGGGCTTCGTCGAGCGCATCGGTCAGTGCCAGCCACTCGTCGATGGTGGCGCCCGGGGCGGAGATGGCGAGATCAATGTCGGAGGTGCGGCGGGCGTGGCCGGTGGCGCGTGAGCCGAAGAGGTGCACAGAACGTACGCACGGGAATGAGCGGAAGGTGCGGCGTAGCATGGCAAGGTCTCGTTCGCGGAGGGCGAGGGTCTTCATGCGGTCAGTCCCATTTCAGGGTTTGGATCCTCTCCGCCATGCCACCGAGCAAGGGAGCGTAGTCTTGCACGATGTGTCGGTAGATTTGGATGGCGAGGGCTTCATCGTAGGCGTGGCTGGTGAGGTTGCGCTCTTCGAGCATCTGGAACCAGCGGTCGGCTTCTTCGGTGGTAGAGATCAGGTTCTCGGCGAAGGCCTTCTTGAGCGTCGGCCGTGGCCCGCCACATTCGTGCCCCTGACGTTCGAGGTAGAGCTTGAGGGTCTTCCACACGACTTCAAAGGTGAACTCAAAGCGGTGGATGGTGGCGTCGCGGATAAGATCGCTTTCCGGTTGGGCCACTGCTTCGGCAAGGCGGGCGGCACTCTCGCGCACGTCGGCCTGACGCTCGGTGAATCGTGCTTTGCTCATAGGTTGCAGTCTAGCCTCTTTAGGCTGGCGCGTATAGCGGCTTCCCTTTTCGTGGACTCGGCGAACCCGCCTCCGCCAAAGCTACGGCGGCCAGACTGGGCTGTGGCCAGTGCGTTCAATTGTAGCCTGGACCTTTCAAGTCTGGCCGACTCTGCGAACTGACCCTGTCGTTCGGCGACGAGGCGCGGCATCTTTTCCTCGAAGGTATCGCCGTCGGCTTGGCTTTTCGCGAAGAACCAGAGGCGGACGAGAATCTGGGTGCGGTTGAAGAGTTGGCCGGGTAAGGCGACCATGCCGTCCACGCGGTCGGCCTCGATGAGGGCGCACCGAAGGGAGTCCGTAGAAGCCTGCAACATCGTTGAGTCATCCCCAGCCGACTGTCTTTTCGTCATGTGTGGGTTTCCGATGGTGGGCGCTCATCCCAACGGCGAGCTTTCTGCCGTGCATCCCGAAGATGTCTGTCGTGTGGCGCAGGCTGCCCAGCCTGCCGTATCGCCGACGGCCCGTCGGCCCGGCGGGTGAAGAACGAGGCCCTGCCCTGTTCTCCACACGCCTGGTTCCCTTCGTCGCCCCGCAGGCCAGGCAGCCTGCGAAACAGCAGACAGGGCTGTCTGCGTTACCACGACAACCCGGTCACCGAAAACCTCTGGATGCACCGACCTTTCTGAGGGAGCGGTGAAACTGCTTGCCGCCTCGTTCGACTAACCCGTAATAAGTCTGTGATGGCTTGTGTCGATCGAGGCATTCTGCAACCCGTTCCCAGTCGGAGAGGGGTCAAGCGACGTTTTGAGCGTCTCGATTCGAGTCGTTCGTGCGTTTGGAAGTATCGGTTTACAGGAAAGGGTTACAAAACTCCATTCCTGACTCAGAGTCTCATGCGGCAGGTCGCTTTTCTTCGCGGGTTTGCCCCCATCGCTCAAAAGGATCGAGCAGCAGGTTCGCTGACCTTCGAGCGTTTTCTCGACGCCATGGCTGCGTCCTCCACGCCATGGACGGCATAGAAACCGATTCCAGGAACTGAGTGCAGGCCATGGTTCCCTTTCTGGTGACGGCGGTGGTTTTGGCCCTGCTCTATCCATGGACACGAGTTCAAGATGCCCCAAGCGGGGCCAAGCTGAAGCTCGTCGTGACCGCACCGCTGGTTTGGCTCCTGGCGAAGGGTTGGATCGAACCCATGGCCCTCGGAACCACGCTGCTCTTCTTCGTGTTTGTTTTCGTCGTCGTGCTGTGGGCGCCCTACTTTGCCCATCGCTACTCGATTTCCTTCTCGCGCTTCTTGTTCAGCATCCCGGTGAAACTCGGCGCCTTCCGACCCCATTACGACGAAGCTCGATTCGCGGCTTCCGAAGGCCGGCTGAAAGAGGCGGTGGAGTTGATCCAGGACGAACTGGACAAGTCGCCTACGGACTTTGAGGGTTTGATGCTTCTGGCGAGCGGTTATCAGGCGATGGAGGAGCCGGAGAAGGCGATCGCAGTCGCCCGCCAGATCCAGAACAACCCGGACGCAAACCCGGAACAGCAAGCGGCTGCTTATCATGTCGTCACGGAATGCTTGGCCCAGCAGCATGATTTGCAACTGCGCGGGCGTCCGCCGAAACCTATTCCTTCGCCATGACCAAAGAACTCCATCCGGCATTAAGCGCCCAGGCAAGGTCGAACATCCCGACCCATGTGGCGGTGATCATGGACGGCAACGGGCGCTGGGCCAAGGCACGCCAGTTGCCCAGGGTGGAAGGGCATCGCCAGGGCGTGGAGTCGGTGCGGTCCATCGTACGAGCCGGGGGCGAACTGGGAATCAAGTACCTGACGCTTTACGCGTTTAGTGTCGAGAATTGGAATCGTCCCAAGGACGAGGTTGATACCCTCATGAAGTATCTTGCCCGGTTCTTGAAAATGGAGATCGGAGAATTGCAGCGGAACAATGTCCGGCTCGAAGTCATCGGGCAAATCTACCGCCTGCCCGAGTTTGTGCAGAAGCAGTTGGCGAAAACGCAGGCCGCGCTCGCGAAGAATAAGGGCCTGACGTTGATCCTCGCGCTGAGTTACGGCGGCCGGACTGAAATCGTGGAAGCGGTGCGTGAAATTGGCGACAAGATGCGAAGAGGCGAGATCGAACCTGCCGAAATCAATGAACAAGTCATTTCGCAACACCTCTATACCAGGCATTGGCCCGATCCGGACTTGCTGATCCGCACCAGCGGGGAAATGCGGGTGAGCAACTTTATGCTCTGGCAGATCTCGTATTCCGAGTTGGTGGTGACGCCGACGCTTTGGCCTGATTTTCGCAAGCCACAATTCTTCGAAGCGCTGGAGGAATATACGCGCCGCCACCGCCGGTTCGGGGGGGTTTAGCGCTCCTGTCCGTCGGGACGCGGGGATACGCGTCCGATCCTCTTTCGAACCGCGCGCGAATAGACCGCGATCACCGCGAGGCTGAACAAGGAAATGAGGCTGATGAGAGTCTTTTGACCGTCTCCCGAGAGCGTGTCGGCCAAGAAATGCCGCGCGATGTCATCGTTGGCGTGGGGTGCGATCGCGATCTGCTTGGCCACCTACGAAGGGCTCGTTCGTTCAACGTTTCTGGGGTGGATCTTGTCCGGACGGCGTAGACAACGAACCTGGCCCGAACTGGCTTGGGTGGTCGGGAGAAAGGACCATGGCCGGGCCTGACCGTCCACATGAAGTGATTCGAGAACCGGGATTCTCCATTCGGTCGATGAATTATTCGTCCTCCGTGGTTTTCCGGGCGCTTGGGTGTGATCGGAAGTGGCTGACGATCCCGCCTTGGCCCTTCGATGGGGCGCGATTGTGTCCCGCCCGGCGGGATCAGTCGCAGCGGCTTCGTCGACGCGGGCTCGACTGAGGAATCCCTTGCGTCTCGAAGTTCGAACCTGGCTGCGGCTGGTGGTCTGGCACCTGGCCGTGCTCCGCGCCCGCCCCTTCCATTCACACCCGGCACTTTCCCCATCTTGCTATTTGCGCGACGGGTTTTAGACTTGGCGCCCGTGTCCTGGCGAATTCTTATCACCGCACGCACTTTCCGTGAAGTAGGCGAGGCGGCCACCAAGTTCCTCAAAGCATCGGGCGCCGAAGTCCTCGTCCCGCCCAAGCTCGGTCCGCTGACCGTGCCCGAACTGTTGCCGCAATTACCCGGCGTGGACGCGGTTTTGGCCAGCATGGACCACTTTAAAGCCGAGTTGCTGCGTGCTCCCGAGGCGGCCTCGCTGAAAATGATTTCGCGTTGGGGTGTGGGTTACGACGCCATTGATGTCCCGGCCGCCACGGAGCAGGGGATCATGGTGGCTTATACTCCCGGACTCCTCAATGACGCCGTCGCGGACTACGCCTTTTCTCTCCTGCTCGGAGTCGCCCGCCGTTTGGCCGAGGGCCACGAGTCGATGAAGCAGGGTTTGTGGAAATCGGCCTGGGGTCACGACGTGCATGGCAAGAGCCTGGGTTTGATCGGCTGCGGCCGCATCGGGCAAGCCATGGCCAAACGGGCGCGAGGTTTCGACATGCGGATCCTGGCCTACGACATCGCGCCGAATGCCGAGGCGGAAAAGTTGGGCATTCGTTTTGTGGATCTCGACACGCTGCTGGAGCAAAGCGATTTCGTCAGCCTCCACGCCTCGTTGACGCCCGACAACCGTGGCCTGCTCAACGAGACTCGCTTGAGGAAAATGAAGTCCACCGCCTACTTGATCAACACCGCCCGGGGAGCGCTGGTGGACGAGGCGGCCTTGGTCAAAGTGCTCCAGGAAGGAGTCCTCGCGGGGGCGGCGGTGGACGCCTTCGCCGTCGAGCCGCTTCCGGCGGACCATCCGCTCCGCTCCACTCCGCGTTTGTTGCTCACGCCGCATCAAGCCTCGTTCACGCGAGAAACGGGCGAAAAAGTCAGCATGGCCGCCGCGGAAGCCATCGTGAACGCAATGCAGGGAAGGCGTCCGCGCTGGGTCGTGGATGAGGCTGTGTATCGCAGCCCCAAGTTGCGCGCCAAGGTCCAATAGATTTTCGATCCTCATGAAAAAGAACACGGTGCGATCCCGCCTGGCCCAAGGCGAATCTTGTGTGGGGACTTGGCTGACGTTGCCGGATCCCTTGGTGGCGAGTTTGATGGCGCGGACGGGGTTCGATTGGCTGACGATTGAGCTGGAGCACAGTCCGACCTCGTTTGAGAGCGCGGCGCAGAGCTACGCCATCCTGGCGGGTGCGGGATGCGTGCCCCTGACGAGGGTGCCCTGGAATACCGGGGAAAACATCAAGCGTGTTCTGGACACGGGAGCCTGGGGGGTGGTGGTGCCAATGGTGAATTCCAAAGCGGAGGCTGAGGACGCGGTGGCGGCGGCCCGTTACGCTCCGTTGGGGCGACGTTCCATCGGTGGACTGCTTCATGCGACCAATTTCGACACGGACGCGGCGACCTATTATGCGAGAGCCAATGAGGAGATTCTGGTCGTGTTGATGGTCGAGCATATCGATGCGGTGGCGAATCTGGAGGCGATCGCCGGGGTGCCGGGCATTGATGTATTGTTTATCGGGCCCAACGATCTGCACAACTCGATGGGGAGGCCCCCTTCCTTCGAGAGCGACGATCCACGCTTTGTCAGCGCGCTGGAGAAAGTGCTGGAGGTGTGCCGGAAACGGGGCATTGCCCCGGGCATTCATGTGGCGGACGCCGCGTCGGCGAAGCGTCGGCTGGAGCAAGGTTTTCGATTTGTCGCCGTGGCGAGCGAGGCCGGGTTCTTGCTGTCCAAATCGCGCGAAATTCTCAACCATCTTGGCCGGGGCGGAAACAAGGAAGCGGCCAAGTACTAGACGGAAGCCGGGTCCATGCCGCGCCTCGTCATTCTCGACGGTCATACGCTGAATCCCGGGGATTTATCCTGGGACCCTCTCAAGGCGCTGGGAGACTGTGTCATTTATGACCGCACTCCGGCGGCGGAGGTGGTCGCGCGGGCCCAAGGGGCGGAACTGGTCCTGACGAACAAGACGCCGGTTAGCGCCGCCGCGATGGAGGAGCTTCCATCGTTGCGTTACATCGGCGTGCTGGCCACGGGCTTCAACATTGTGGACGCGCAGGCGGCGAGAAGCCGGGGCATCGCTGTTTCGAATGTCCCGGCCTATGGCACCGCGTCTGTTGCGCAGATGACCTTCGGACTGATTTTAGAACTTGCTTTGCAAGTGGGGCATCACGCCAGCACCGTCCGGAAAGGCCGGTGGTCGCAATGCCCTGATTTTTGCTACTGGGATCATCCCCTGGTGGAATTGCATGGTCAGACGCTGGGCATTGTGGGACTGGGGCGTATCGGGGCCGCCGTGGCAAAGCTCGGCCAGGCCTTCGGGATGAAGGTGATCGCGTCTTCTTCGAAGCCAGACCGGCCCGCGCAAGAGGGGATCGAGTTCGTTGAGCTGGACGCGTTGTTCTCGGGGGCTGACGTGCTGAGTTTGCATTGTCCGCTGACCCCCGCCACGCAGGGGCTGGTCAACGAGCGCCGGCTGGCGCTCATGAAGCCCACCGCGTTTTTGATCAACACCAGCCGAGGGCCGCTGATTGATGAGACAGCCTTGGCCAGGGCCTTGACCGAAGGTCGACTGGCCGGCGCGGGACTGGACGTGTTGTCCGTGGAGCCTCCTCCCGGGGGCAATCCATTGTTGACCGCTCCGCGGTGTTTGGTCACTCCGCATATCGCCTGGGCCAGCCGGTCCGCACGCTCGCGTTTGATGGCGGTCGCCGTGGAGAACGCACGGTCGTTTCTGGCCGGTTGTCCGGCGAATGTGGTCAACCTTTCGTGAGGAAGCGATGGATGAGGCGCTTGCGACCGCGGCGGAATCGGTGGGCCTTTTCGGGGCCACCCGGCATATCTTTCTGTGCGCGGATCAGACCGAGCCCAAGTGCTGTGCGAAGGAAAGGGGACTGGAATCGTGGGAGTTTCTCAAGCGGCGCCTGAAGGAACTGGGCTTGGCGGGGACGAAGGGTTCGGTGCTGCGAACGAAGGCAAACTGCCTGAGGCTATGCGTGCGGGGGCCGATCGCAGTGATTTATCCCGACCGGGTTTGGTATCATTCCTGCGCCCCGGACGTGCTGGAACGCATCATCCAGGAGCACTTGATGGGCGGACGCGTCGTGGAGGAGTTTCGGATGGCGCCGCCGGGTTGATCGCCCCACGATTGGCCATCGCGTCCCCGGCCGGCTTCACGAGCTCACGCTCTCGCGCTCGCCAATTCCTCCTCGAAATCGACGATCTCTTTGATTTGGGTCAGGAACCAGGGATCGATGGAGGTGAGGTGGTTGACCTCTTCGATGGTGAACCCGGCCCGGAGAGCGTGGCGGATGAAGAAAATGCGCTCGGCGTTGGGGGCGCTCAACTTTCCCTTGATGAGATCCCGCGGCAGGAGGTCACGGTCTCCGTAAATCTCGGCGCCGATGCGCCAGGGCTTGCCGTCGCCCCCCAGCCCGCTGCGACCGATTTCGAGGGAGCGCAGGCATTTCTGGAGCGATTCCTTGAAGGTGCGCCCGATGGCCATCGCCTCGCCGACCGACTTCATCTGCGTGGTGAGCGTGGGGTCGGCTTGGGGAAATTTTTCGAAGGCAAAGCGGGGGATCTTGGTGACCACGTAGTCGATGGTCGGTTCGAAGCTGGCCGGTGTTTCGCGCGTGATGTCGTTTCGAATCTCGTCGAGGAGATATCCGACGGCGAGTTTGGCCGCGATCTTGGCGATGGGGAACCCGGTGGCTTTGGAGGCCAGGGCGGAACTGCGGCTCACCCGCGGGTTCATTTCGATCACCACCATCCGCCCGTTTGCGGGGTTGACCGCGAACTGGATGTTCGATCCGCCGGTTTCGACTCCGACGGCACGGATGACCGCGAAGCTCGCGTCCCGCATGATTTGATATTCCTTGTCGGTCAGGGTCTGGATCGGAGCCACGGTGATCGAATCGCCCGTGTGAATGCCCATCGGGTCGAAATTCTCGATCGAGCAAATGATGACGCAATTGTCGGCACGATCCCGCATGACCTCCATCTCGAACTCTTTCCATCCGAGCAAGGATTCCTCGATCAACACCTCGCTGACGGGGGAGAGGTCGATCCCTCGCTTGGCGATGGCTTCAAATTCCTCCCGGTTATAGCCAATGCCGCCGCCGGTGCCGCCGAGGGTGAACGCGGGACGGATGATGAGCGGGAACTTGCCGATACGTTCCGCCACGTTCCGGGCCTCGTCCATGTTGTGGGCCGTGCCGGAAATGGGAACGTCCAAACCGATTTGCAGCATCAACTGCTTGAAGGCTTCGCGGTCCTCCCCTTTGTGGATCGCCTCGGCCTTGGCGCCAATCATTTCGACGCCATGCCGTTCCAGGACACCCTTTTTGTGCAAGGCCATGGCGGTGTTGAGTGCCGTTTGACCTCCCAGGGTGGGCAGGAGCACGAGCTTGTCCGGTCCGCCGGGCCGGGTCAGCCGCTTCAACTCGGCCAGTTCCCGGACGATAATCTTTTCGACGGCTTCGGGCGTGATCGGCTCGATGTAGGTGCGGTCGGCGAATTCCGGATCGGTCATGATCGTCGCCGGATTCGAGTTGACCAGGACGACGCGATAACCTTCCTCCCGGAGCGCTTTGCAGGCCTGGGTGCCGGAGTAGTCGAATTCGCAGGCTTGGCCGATGACGATCGGGCCGGCGCCCACGATAAGAACGGAGTGAATGTCGGTGCGTTTGGGCATGTCGAGTGCCGTCCGCGTGGGCGGCCCAGCCGCGCCGCGTTCGAGCGGCGCAAAGTCAACGCGATCAGCCCTGGTTTGTCATTCGTTTTGTGCGGATTCCGCCCTGATCCCCACGAAATCCAACGTTGCTTCCAGTGGGAATCGATGCTTAACTTCATTAGATTTTGTCATGATCCACCCCTCATTCCCCGCCGGTGTCCGGCCCCCGCTTTTCCCGCTTGAGGCTGTCGGTGGTGCGGTCAGTTTGCAATCGCCCTTTTACGTGGAGCGAGCGGTAGATCAGGAATTGAAGGATGAAATCTCGAAGGGAGAAGGGGTGATTCTGATCAAAGGAGCCCGCCAGATTGGCAAGACCTCCTTGCTGGCCCGGGGGTTGGAGTATGCGCGGCAAACCGGCAAAGGGGTGGTGCTGACAGACTTTCAAAAACTCAACACCGCTGACTTGAAGGATCTGCCTTCCTTCTACCGTGCTCTGGCCACCTCATTGGCGGCGCAGCTCGATTTGGATGAGGATCTCACGGACCATTGGGACGACCGGCTCAGTCCCAATCGAAACTTTGAGCGGTTTGTGAAGGAGGCAGTGCTTGGAGACCGGCAACAGCCGCTCGTGTGGGCGATGGACGAAGCCGACCGGCTGATCGTGAGCAGTTTGGCGAGCGAAGTATTCAGCCTGATGCGCGCCTGGTACAACGAAAGGGCGCTGGATGTTCAGGGACCCTGGTCGAAGCTGCAATGGATCGTCTCTTATGCCACCGAAGGGCATTTGTTCATTACGGATCTGAACCTCTCCCCGTTCAACGTGGGGAAGAAGCTGGACATCCAGGATTTGACCCGGGCTCAAGTCGCAGATCTCAATGATCGCTACGGTTCGCCTCTGAAATCCGAGGTGGATCTCGACGCTTTTTACGACTGGGTCGGAGGCCAGCCCTACCTCGTGCGGCGAAGTCTGCATGAGCTGGTGCTGAATCCGTCCCTCTGGGCGAAGTTTGGCGAGGCGGCCGGCCGGTCGGATGGAATTTTCTCCGACCACCTCAAGCGCATCGTTTTGTTGCTTTCGAAGAATCGACCCTTGCTCGAAGCGTTGCGACGGGTGTTGGACGGTGGCGCTCAGCCCGACGAGCATCAGCTCCATTGCTTGCAATCCGGCGGGGTGATGGTGCCGGGTCGTGGGGGCGAAATGAGGCTGCGCAACCGTCTCTACGAGGGCTACTTTTCGCGACATTTGGGCTGACTCGCTTGACAGGCGAGGGGAGAGAAGGGTTGTTTGGGGGGCATGGTCATTACCGCACCTACCTTGGTTTGGCTCCTGGCGGCGCTTCCCTTTCTGGCGGGAGGTTTGCCGGCGTTTCCGTCCGGCAAATTTGGAATCGAACCCTCGAAGGAAGGTGTGGCCATCCGAAATCGCGACGGCCACGTTGTGGCACGATATCAGACGGTCGCCCCCGCGGGAACCGGGCTTTCGGTTGAAAGTGGCGCCTTCTTTCACCCTCTGACGACGCCATCAGGGCTGGTGATGACCGATCTTGCCCCCGCCGATCACAAACATCATCGCGGACTTTTTCTCGGCTGGGTTGAGGTTCGGGGAACGAAGAAAGGAGACTTTTGGGGCTGGGGAGAACCGGCGCCCAAGGTGGGCCGCGTGATCCGCCATCGTGGGTTGCGGGGCGTCAGGGCGTTCGGGGTTTCGGCTGATTTTCAAGCGGACAACGAGTGGGTTGCCGACCAGGAGGTCCTGATCAACGAAACGCTGGAAGCCAAACTGCGCTCGGCCCCCGACGCCAACGTCCTTGAGTTGACTTACAAGCTCACGCCGACCGCGCCCACCCAGTTGGGGAGATGGGCCTTCGGAGGCTTTTGCGTCCGGTTGCGCAAGGAGGGCCGCATCGAAGCGTTCAATCCCGCAGGCAAAGTCGCGTTGCCGGATCCGGTCCATACCAAGCCTGAATCCGATTGGCCGGACGCGCCGTGGTACGGTTTCACCATCGATTTTCCGGATGGCAAGCGGGGCGGAGTGGCGGTGGTGCAGCACCCGTCCAATCCGCCCACCTGGTGGCACAACCATCGGGTCACGCGCATGATCAATCCGTGCATTACCGCGCCCGCGGAGGTCGCGCTGGATCCGACCCGTCCCCTGGTGCTGCGCTATCGCGTGGTCATCCACGACGGCCCCGCGCCAGTGGCCCTGCTGGATCGGTTGGCGGCGGAGTGGGCTCGTCCGGCACGGCGCTAATCCGCAGGTTTCACGCTCAACCGGGCCGGCGATTCCGGGTCGTGGAACAGGCATTTCATGGGCGGGCTCGAGGGCTTCGCTGGGAATGATGGGCGGGGTTTGTGCGTCCCTTTCCGCTGGAAAAGTGATGCTTGCCAGCGCGGGGTGGTTGGAGAAAAGTGAGTGCATGGTTCCCCCGAATTTCTTGGGCTCGCGCTGCCCTTCCACTCGTGAGGCACGGACCGGATTCACCCTGATCGAGCTTCTGGTGGTGATCGCCATCATCGCCATCCTGGCGGGACTCCTTCTGCCCGCGCTCAGTTCGGCCCGGGAGAGAGGCAAACGCGCGAATTGCATTGGAAACCTGCGCCAGCTCGGCATCGCCACGCATGTCTATGCGCTGGACAACAACGACAGGGTGTTTGACGGCATTCGCAATGGCGGGGATTCCTTCCTCATGAGTATTTCCACCGTGATGTATCAATCGATCAGCAATAGTTTTGGCGACAAAGTATTCGACTGTCCGAATGTCTATCCCTTGTCTTTGCCGGGGATCACCGACCGGCCGAACAGCCGCTTTCAGACGGGCACTGGTTTTTACATTGGTTACCATTATCACGGAGGGCGCAGCATGCCTCCGACGGCGGGGTGGCAGTCGGTGATCAAGCTGGGAGACTTGCCGAATCTCGTCAATACCAACGCCCTGGCCGAAACGCAGAAGCTGGTGCTTTTCTCAGATCTGAACAGCTGGGCGGCGAATGGAGTGGGTGGTTACAATTGGGTGATTGCGCCGCATGGAAGGGCTGGAGCCATCAAGAGGAAAGGGCATATCTATCATTACCCGATTCAACAACCCACCACCGCACGCCAGGCAGGGTCCGTGGGCGGGCATGTGGCTTATGTGGACGGCTCGGTTCTTTGGAAGCCGATTCAACGCATGTACGAGAAGTATTGGACCTACACCGGGGATGGCGGCCACCGCGGCGCGTGGTAATGTGATTCTGAATTCCGGGTTGGCGAGCCGGGCGCGAACTCGCTAGGCTCGGGGGCATCCATGAAATTCGCCCTCTGGCTCCTTGGTCTCTTTGCGCTCGCGCTGCGCCTGCATGCGGCACCGGTTCCGTTGTTCGATGGCCGCAGTCTGGCGGGTTGGGAAGGGGAGACGAACGCGGTCTGGCGGGTCCGAGAGGGCGTCATCGTGGGCGGATCCATGGCCGGCAATCCGCGCAACGAATTCCTGGCCACCACTCAGCGCTACAAGAATTTTCATCTGCGCCTGGAGTATCGACTGGTCGGCACGGAGGGGTTCATCAACGGCGGGGTTCAATTCCGCAGCAAACGCATCGCGCAACCGCCCAACGAAATGTCCGGATTTCAGGCGGATATCGGGGCTGGATTCAGCGGCTGCGTTTATGACGAATCACGCCGCAATCGCATGCTGGTCATGGCCGACACCAACTTGGTGGCGAGCCTCGAACGGCCCGGGGAATGGAACCGTTACGAAATCATCGCCACGGGCCCGCAGGCGACCCTTGTGCTGAACGGGCAGCGGACGGCGACGTGGGTGGAAAGGGACCCGGCGATCGAAACCGAGGGGGTGATCGCCCTTCAAATTCACGGCGATTGCAAGGCTGAGATTTCCTTCCGCAACATCACCCTCGAAGTCCTTCCCGATTCCATCATTCCACCCGAAGCGGAGATCCTCGGGCGGATCGGACACGGTCAACCCGCACTGCCCACGCCCGAATTTCCCGGCGGGATCTTCGAACTGGGCACGAATGAAGTCGTGGTGTTGGTGGGGCAGGAGAATTTCGTGCGCGAGCAGAAGTCAGGGGCGCTGGAAACCCTTCTCGCTTCCGGATTCGCTTCGCAAGCGCCGCGAGTTCGATCGATGGCCTGGGAGGCGGATACCGTCTACGAACAATGGCGCGATCTGAATTTTGGATCGTGGCTGCGCCAGTTGGAAGCCGCCGGGGCGACGGTCATCCTCGCGCAGTTTGGCCAAATGGAAGCACTGGACGGAGTCGGGCGGCTGCCTGAATTTGTGGCGGCTTACCATCGATTGCTGGATCAATTCGCGGGCCGCACCCGGAAGGTCGTCCTGGTCTCACCGATGCCCTTCGAGAAACCCCTGGCCTCGCACGCGCCCGACCTGACGTTGCGCAATGGTGATGTGGCGGCTTACACAAGCGCCATTCGAGACCTGGCCCGTCGGCGAGGCGCCCTTTTCGTCGATCTATTCCGGCCGATTCTGGAGCGGCCCCTCGGTTCGGTCCGGCTCACCGAGGATGGTCTTCATGCCCACGAAGCGGGCCTGGAAGAAGTGGCGCGCGTGATGGCGAGCCAGCTTGGAATCAGGCCTCAAGCGGCCGCCCTCCTGAGTCCGCTGCGGGAGGCCATTCTGGAGAAGAACCGGCTGTGGTTCGACAGTTGGCGGCCCGCCAATTGGTCGTTTGTGTACGGCGACCGGGTGGCGACATCGTTCGCGAAGGCGGGCGGTGGCGAACCCTCTTTGAAGGAAGCCCTCGAACGTCACCGCCCGCTGCTGGCCACAGCCGACGCCCGCATTCATGCCCTGGCGCGAGGCGAGGCGGTGGAGGGGCGTTTGACCCCGCCGCGGGCCGCTTCGCCCGAACCTTCCAAGGGGCTTACCCCTGAAGAGCAACTGGCCAAGTTCGAATTGGCGGACGGATATCAGATCAACTTATTCGCCTCCGAGCGCGAGGGGGTTGTGAAGCCGACGCAATGCTCGTGGGATGAGCGAGGAAGGTTGTATGTCGCCTGTTCCCCGACCTATCCGCAGTCCCAGGCCAGTGCCACGCCGGCCGATTATATTTTGGTTTTGGAGGATTCGGATGGCGACGGACGTGCGGACAAGTCGTGGCGCTTTGCCGAAGGATTGACCATGGTTCAGGGAGTGGAACCGGGGGATGGAGGTGTGTTTGTATGCGATTTCGATCAGATTGCGCATTACCGCGACACCAACGGCGATGGCAAAGCAGACGTTCGGCGGGTCGTGATGAGCGGATTCGGCATTGGGGACACGCATCAGTTGGTGAATTCGATCTCCCACGGTCCTGATGGGAGCCTTTGGTTCACGCAAGGTTTGCATGCTTTTTCGCGCGTGGAAACGCCATGGGGCATCGCCCGGCTCGACCGCTCGGCGGTTTGGCGCTGGCGTCCGCGGACGTTGCGTCTGGACGGATTTTTTGGAGGCGGCATGGCGGGGGCTAACTGCTGGGGAGTGGCCTTCGATGATTTCGGCCAGGTTTTCCACAAATCGGGGGACCGTCCCCACGGTTACTGGACCGTGCCGGGCATGGTCCGGGGCGGGAGCCCGATCGGGAGTGGCTCCACGTTGTCGGCGGATGTTTCCTACGCGAAATCGCCCGAGCAGTATCACTCCGTGGGGCCGCTGTTTGACACCTCGCCCAAGACGACTTCGTTGGATTGGATTGGCACCCGGGCATTGCCGGACGACATTCAAGGGTGCGCAGTGATCGGGGGATATTTCGGCGCGGTGGTGGAGTTGCACCGGTTGAGCGACGCGGGTGCGGGGTTCAAGTCCGCGCAGTTGCCCAAACTCGTCCGGTCGTCCACCCCCGACTTTCGTCCGGTGGATGTGAGCGTGGGTCCCGATGGCGCTATTTATGTGGCGGATTGGTATAATCCCACGATTGGTCATTATCAGGCCAGTTATGCGGATCCTCGCCGCGACAAGACACGCGGGCGAATTTGGCGAGTGACGGCGAAAGGAAGGGCCGGGGTGAAGCAGCCGGATCTCGCCTCCATGCCCGCTGCGGCCTTATTGAAGCAACTGGATTCATCCGAACGTTGGACGCGTTATCAAGCGAAGCGGTTGCTCTTTTACCGCCCGGCGGCGGAAGTTCTGCGCGAGGTCGACGCCTGGGTGGATCGACTTTCTGATTTGAATCCCGCGAGCGAGCGGTTGCTCCTGGAAGTGACGGGGGTGCTTGAAGCTCACGAAGCTCCGCGGGCGAAGGTGCTGCAGAAATTGATGCGAGCCCGAGACGCGAGAGTGCGGGCCTACGGCGCTCGCGTGGCGGGGGGATGGGGGGAAGCTCTGGCGGAAGCACGAACCTCCCTCTTGTCCGCGGCCCGAGACGAGCATCCGAGGGTTCGACTGGAAGCCGCCGTGGCGTCCACTTACCTGCCGGGTCCCGATGCCGTGGAGGTGGTGGCAGCAGCCTGGGAAGGAGGCCGCGATCCTTTTCTGGATTACGCTCTGCGCTTGAGTGCGCGAACCTTGCAGCCTCGCTGGGCGCCTCTTCTGGCTCAAGGCGGACTGTCGCTTTCGAAGACCGGGGAGGAGGCCCTTCGAGCCTTGATATCCAAGCCTTACGTCCCGCCGTCTGAAGGCGGGCAGCTTTATGACATGGCGTGTCTGCCCTGTCACCAGCCCGAGGGAAAAGGGCTGCCCGGGGTTTATCCGCCGCTCGCCGGCAGTGAATGGGTCAAGGGTGATGCCGCGCGGCTGATCAAAGTGGTCTTGCATGGCCTGACGGGTCCGTTGACCGTCGCTGGGCAGAGCTATGGAGGACCGAATTCGGTGCCCATGCCCGGAATGGCGGGAATGACAGACGCCCAGATTGCCGAAGTATTGTCCTTTGTGAGATCCCGTTTTGGGGAGGGAGCGAGTCCCGTCAAGGCGGAGCAGGTTCGCGCCATAAGAGAAGCGCACATGGGAAGGGAGCGACCTTGGGCCGCGAGCGAACTCGAATGACTTTCCGATGCTTCCATTTGGAAGCATCGATGAGGCAGCCTTCGGGTCCGCTCGAGTCCGACGGGGTAAAGGCCAAGAATCGGCAAACTTTCTTCAACCGCCGAATTGCCTGGCCCGCCCTCCGGCTTTAGACTGGTTCAGATCAAGCCATGATATCCGCCCGTTTTCCCTTCCTCAGCCCCGGCTCCATCTTTGCAGTGGGGTGGGCGCTCGCGCTCCTGGTCGTGGCGTCGGCCTTGCCGGCCGCCCGGGCTGACGCGAAAGCGGCTTCTGGGATTGATTTCAACCGGGATATTCGCCCGCTTTTCGCTCAGCACTGCACCGCCTGTCATGGCGGAGTCAAAGAGGCGGGCAAACTGTCTTTTCTTTATCGTGACCAGGCGCTGGCTCGCGGCAAGTCGGGGAAATGGTCCATTGTTCCTGGAAAACCGGAGGAGTCGGAGTTGATCCAGCGGGTGACGACCTCGGATGAGGACGACCGCATGCCGCCTTCGGATCACGGACCCAGGCTTTCGGTTGCCGAGGTCAACAAGCTTCGGCAATGGATTCAAGCAGGTGCGCGTTGGAGCGAGCATTGGTCCTTCATTCCTCCCCAGCCGCAAACCCGGCCGAGAGTCCGGCAAGGCGGATGGCCTCGCACTGGGGCGGATTACTTTGTTTTGGCGGCGATGGAATCCCAGGGGCTTCGCCCCTCCCCGGAGGCTGCCCCGGCCGAATGGCTGCGCCGCGTTTCTCTGGATTTAACCGGTTTGCCACCCACGGTGGACGAATACACGGTGTTTGTGCGCGAGTCCAAGCGGGACAAGAAGAAGGCCAAGGAGGACGCGGTGGATCGTTTGCTGGCCTCCTCCGCGTTCGGCGAACGCTGGGCGTCCGTTTGGCTTGATCTGGCGCGTTACTCGGACACGTTTGGATTCGAAAAGGATCCCTCACGTGAAATCTGGCCCTGGCGGGACTGGGTGATTCGCGCGTTCAACGCGGACATGCCCTACGATCAGTTTACCATCAAGCAACTCGCGGGAGACTTGCTCCCGGAACCGTCAGCCGATGACCTGCTGGCCACGGCTTTCCACCGGAACACCCAGAACAACACCGAAGGAGGCACGGACGACGAGGAGTATCGAACCGTGGCCGTTCTCGACCGGGTGAACACCACGTGGACAGCCTGGCAGGCGACCACCTTCGCCTGCGCGCAGTGTCATCACCACCCCTACGATCCATTTCCGCACCGCGACTATTATCGCTTTGCCGCCTTTTTCGACAGCACCGAGGATTGTGATCAGAACGACGATTTCCCCCGGCTCTTTTTTGCCAACGACGAAGGTCAAAGGAACGAGTTGTTGCGGACCCAGGTGGAGGCTCGGCGCGAGCGGCGACGGCTCCACGAGGAAGGACGCAAGGTTTGGGGGCAAATCTCCGATTGGCGGATTCTGAAACCCACGGAAGCAAGGCCCACCGGGGGTAAGTTGGAAGTGACGGATCAAGGCCGGGTCACTGCGGGCGGCACTCTCCCGGTGTCGGTAAAGTACACTTTGAAGTCCGAAGTCCCGGCCGGGGCCACCGCGCTGCGGGTGCGGATCTTTCCGACATCCGTCGATCCGAAGAGTCCTCCGGAGCGAGGCCAGATCTTCTCCAAACTCCTGGCGAGCTACTCGGTGCCGGGCGCCTCGAACCAGCCCGTGCTGTTTCGGGAAGTGGTGGCGGATTATTTGGCGGGTCCGTTTGAACCCATGAGAATCATCGAGGGTGGCGGCGGGGGTTTTGGCAGTTACCCCGTGATGAAGGGAGCCCGCGAGTGCGTGCTGGTGTTCGCAGAGCCGCTCACCCCGCCCTCGGGCGCGACTTTGGAGTTGACCCTTGAACATGGCATCGCGTCGAACTCGGGTGTGCAAGGCTGCGCCTTGACGCAGTTCGACCTGGCCACCTCGCAGGATCGGCGATGGACCGAAATGGCCGGATCAACCCCGCGGCAGGAACGGTGGAAAAGCTGGAATTCCGCGCGCACCCTGCCCAAAGAAGTGAAGGGAGCCAATGTGCCCGTGGTGTTCGAGCGTGACGCCGACGCCCGGCGCGAAACGAGAGTATTCATCCGTGGCAATCGCATGACCTTGGACGAAGCCGTGCGTCCCGGCATTCCTGAGCTGGTGCGTCCTCCCCGGGGGGCGAGTGAACTGACAAGATTGGATCTCGCGAAGTGGCTCGTCGGGAAAGACAATCCGCTGGCAGCGCGAGTGCTGGCCAACCGGCTTTGGGCGGAGATGTTCGACCAGGGCCTGGTGGACACGCTCGGCGATTTCGGGACCTCGGGATCGCGGCCCACGCATCCCGAGTTGCTCGATTTTCTGGCTTTAAGGCTGCGGGATGATTTGCGCTGGTCGATTAAGGGCTTGCTGCGAGAGTTTGCTTTGTCCGCGACCTACGGACAATCCGGACGGGTATCCTCGAAGCATTGGGAGAAGGATCCGCGGAATCGTTGGTATGCGCGGGGGCCACGGGCGCGCTTGACGGCGGAGATGGTGCGGGATCAGGCCCTGGCGGTGACCGGATTACTTTCGACCAAGACCTTTGGGCCTCCCGTTTTTCCCCCACAGCCGGACGGCGTATGGAACACGGTGTACAGCGGGGAAAAGTGGCAGATCGCCACCAATGAGAACCGGTTTCGCCGAAGCTTGTACACCTTTCACCGGCGCACGAGTGGTTATCCCTTGTTCCTGACCTTTGACGCTCCAACACGCGACGCTTGCACGGCCAGGCGAACCCCGAGCAACACGCCTTTGCAGGCCCTGGCGACGATGAATGACCCTGCATTTCTGGAGATGGCCGTGGCCATGGCGGGTTCGATGAGCGATGGGGGAGGCAAGCCGCGCGATCAAATTGAACGCGGGATCCGGAAGCTCACTCTGGCGGCTCCTCCGAAAGCGATGGTGGCGGCCTTGACGGAACTTTACGGCGGTGCTTTGCGCGATTTTCAAACCAAACCGGAGGAGGCCCGGAAACTGGGAGGGTCTCCCGAGCGCGCAGCTTTGACGGTGGTGGCCAACGCCATCCTAAACCTTGACGCCTTCATGGTACGATAATGCCTATGAACTTCTGGGATGAACTGATGCATGAGGATCTCCTGCACCGGACGAGGCGACACTTTTTGAGGGATTGCGGGCTGGGCTTGGGCGCTTTGTGGCTCGCCCAGTCAACCGGTCGAGCGTGGGGATCCTCCGCGCCTTTGGTTCGAAACCCTGCTCAACCTTTGTCACCGATGGCGGCGCCGCTTCCCGCGAGAGCCAAGCGCGTGATTTACCTGCACATGGCGGGTTCTCCGAGCCAGTTGGAGCTGTTCGACTACAAACCGGAACTGGCGAAGCTCGACGGTCAGGATTGCCCGGAATCGCTTTTGAAGGGCAAGAAATTCGCGTTTATTCAAGGTGTGCCCAAGATGCTGGGGCCTCAGTTCCCGTTCAAACAGCATGGCCAATCCGGGCAATGGATCTCCGACCGTCTGCCCGAGTTTGCCAAAGTGGCCGACGAGATTTGTTTCGTGAAATCCATGGTCACGGATCAATTCAATCATGGTCCCGCACAACTCCTGCTCCACACCGGCAATCAGAATCCCGGTTTCCCTAGCGCTGGCGCGTGGACCACGTACGGCTTGGGATCGGAGAATCAGAATTTGCCGGGATTCATCGTGCTCACGAGCGGCGGCAAGAATCCCGACGCCGGGAAATCCGTGTGGGGCGCGGGTTTTCTGCCTTCCGTTTATCAGGGCGTGCAATGCCGGTCTCAGGGGGATCCGGTGCTTTTCCTCTCGAATCCGCCGGGAATTTCGCGGGACATGCGCCGGAGGTCCTTGGATGCCATTACGGCCATCAACCGCCAAACCGCGAAGGAGGCCGGGGATCCCGAGACCTTGACGCGCATCGCCCAATACGAGATGGCGTTCAAGATGCAGGTCGCGGCCAGCGACGCGTTTGATATTGGCCAGGAACCGGCGGCGATTCACGAACTCTACGGCACTCAGCCCGGCAAGGAATCGTTCGCAAACAATTGTCTGCTCGCCCGGCGATTGGTTGAACGTGGCGTCCGTTACATCCAGCTTTTCGACTGGGGTTGGGACAGCCACGGCGCCGGGGAGAACGAGGCGTTGAACAAGGGATTCAAGGACAAATGCCAGAGTCTGGACAAGCCCATCATGGCGTTGATCATGGATCTCAAACAGCAGGGGTTGCTCAAAGACACGCTGGTCCTCTGGAGTGGCGAGTTTGGCCGGACCTCGATGCGAGAAAACCGGAATGGGGTGGAGATGAAGTTGATTGGACGCGACCATAACCCCGCTGCCTTTACCCTGTGGATGGCGGGGGGCGGGTCGAAACCTGGCCATAGCCTTGGCGAAACGGATGAGTTCGGGTACCAGGCTGTGATCGACAAGGTTTCCGTCCATGATTTGCATGCGACCATGCTTCATCTGCTCGGCTTCGATCACCTGAAGTTGACCTACCCGGTCCAGGGAGTGAATCAACGCCTGACCAATGTGACCAAGCCGGGCAGCGAAGTGGTTAAGGGGTTGCTCGCGTGACGACGCGCGAAGCCTGGGTCGAGATCGCGGTTGAGATTCCGGCGGCGAGTGAAGAACTCGTGGAAACTCTGCTCGGAACAAGGTTTGGGGTCTCTCCGGCCATCTATCACAATCTCAAGACCGGACGGTCGAGGGTCTCCATCTATCTAGCGAATCCAAGGCCCGGAAAAGGAATGTTCGGGACCAAAGTGATGTCGCGACTGCGCCTGGAATTACGCCGGTGGGTTGGGGAGGGGGCGATCACCGGACCGTTGCGGATGCGCGTTGCGGGCGTCCGCAAAGAAAACTGGGCGGAGTCCTGGAAGAAGCATTTCAAGCCCTTTGTCGCCGGTGGGAAACTTTTGGTTCGACCAAGCTGGAGCATTCGCCGTCCTCGGGTTGGCCAGGTGGGCGTGGTGCTCGACCCGGGGCTGAGCTTTGGGACCGGGCAGCACGCCACAACGCGCTACTGCCTCGAACAAATCGTATCCTTGCGGCGGCCCCTGGCAAAACAGTCCTTTCTGGATCTGGGGACCGGCACGGGTATTTTGGCCATCGCGGCGGCGAAACTGGGGTATGGTCCGGTCGAGGCCATGGATTTCGATCCGGCCTGCGTGGAAAACGCGAAGGCCAATGCACGACGGAACCGGGTGGAGGCGCGCGTTGCGGTATCCTGGGGCGACGTTCAGCGGCTGCCCCTACGACCGTCCCGCCGTTTCGAAGTGGTTTGCGCGAACTTGATCGACGATTTGCTGGTGACCCAGGCCAGGCGCCTTGCGGTGCGGGTGGCACCTGGAGGAGATTTGGTGGTTGCGGGGATTTTGCGGCGTCAGTTCGCGGCCGTGCGACAGGCTTTGGAGTCCTACGGACTGGTTTTCAAGCATGAGAAGTCGGAGGGGGAATGGACCTCAGGCCGGTTTGCGGCTCTTCCGCTGACTCGATAAATGCTGGCTAAAGCAACAAAAATCGACATTTTCTTGAACGTTTTACGAATTCTGGCGATCATAAGAGTGAGTCGATAACCGGCTATGATCGCACTCCTGCCAGCTTGCGGTGCCAACATGAGAGTCAACAAAGGAGGTTGGCATTCTTCCCGCTGTCAGCACATCTGTAGAAAGGACCGATTGAACTATGAACAAGTCTCTCGATGTCGTTACGGACGTGATTCGCAACACCAAACATCCCTTCCGGCAGGTGGATGATCGCCCCGCCAAAGCCCAAAAGCATCGTTACGAGCGTCGCAAGATCAAAGAGATCATGAGGCAGCGAGACTGGGCGGAATCTTTTGAGGATTAGCATTCGATTTTTTGAGTTGGGTTGAGTTGGGTTGAGTTGAGTGGCCAGGCCATCCGCAAGGGTGACCTGGCTGTTGTTTTGAAGGAGAAGCGCATCCGCCGGATCGAAAGCGCCCCACGCTCCTGGTTCCCTACGTCGCCCCGCAGGCTGGGCAGCCTGCGACACAGCAGACAGGGCTGTCTGCGTTACCAGGACAACCCGGTCACCGACAACCTCTGAATGCACCGCCCTCGATGTCATCCCCTCTCCGTGCCTTCGTGTCTCCGTGAGATCCCTCGCTTTCCTAGTCCGCTCGTCACTGCTCCATCACGGCTCGGACCGCGGCGTTCACGCCGCTTCAGCGTCGAAGATCGAGAACGTGGGTCATATCCCGTGCTTGGTGTTCTTCCACGTCGAAACGGGCTGAAGTCCGCGCGCCGGTTGCCCTTGTTCTCACGGAGGCACCAAGACACGGAGGGGGGGAATCCCGGCCACGAACCAAGATCAGGATGACTCTCTCGATTCAGTTGGGTTTGAGATGCTGCCACCCGATGAACCACCACTTTGCAGCCTGGGCCGACATCCGCCATCGGTGGGCGCGTGCCCGCTCGATTTCGTGTTGAGGGAAGGGGAATGTTACGTGCCGGGCACGTTGAAGTTTTCGTCTTTGTATTTGAGAACGTTGATTCGCCCCTCGACGTGACCGTCCGCCAGAATGGCGTTGGGTCCGCGCCGAATGTCCTTCCGACGGTCCGGGCGAGGATCCGAGTGGCGGAAAGTCGTTTGAAAGAGGAAGTGAGACGGCGGGAGCTTTTGGACAGGGTCCAGCAACTCTCGAACACCGGCGAAACCAGTGCCCATAGTCCATGTGGGCTCGTGGCCGTCCCAAACCATGAACATGCTGGAGGGATTCTCGATGCGTGTCGTTCTGAACGGACTCTGCTTTGGAAAACTCCAAGGGATGCGTCGATTGGGCATGCCCCAACCGATCGCAATGGCGGAATAATCGAACGGGAAAAGCTCCAGTTCTCGGGGTAAATCACTGCTCAGCGGCTGCCAGAAATTTGTTTCCGTCAGTGTGTATTTCCGGCGATCGGCTGGGCACCGAAACACGTTCACCGGCACACCGCTCCGCGTCATGAGCATGCCGAAGACGGTATGGCCGCGTCCGTTGCCCACGGCACCCGGAATGGGTGGGTCACTGAAGTGCCGTTCCCAGATCAAAGCCGACGCGTCGTTGTGATCGGTGGCATAGATGGCCAGGGCGATGCCCATTTGCCGCAGATTGGAGGTGCACGCCGTGTTGTAGGACGATCGTTTCGCTCTGGCGAGCGACGGCATGAGCAACCCCGCCAGAATGGCGATGATCGCGATGACGACGAGAAGTTCAATCAGCGTGAAGGCGTGCGCTGACCGAGGCTTGCAGAGAGCACTACTCATAAAGGTATCCGGCTCGGGTCAAAATTCATGCCAGGACCTCCGTGACGGGAGCGCCCCCCGGAACCAAGGGGTGGGGGCGCCCATCCACCCCGTGGAGCATGGTGCCAGGGTCGATCCCCATCGCGGCGAAAAGGGTGGCGATGAGATTCGCCGGTGAAACGGGGTGCGACTCGACATGAAACGCCCGGTAATCCGAAGAGCCATAAGTAAACCCGTGCTTCACGCCCGCCCCGGTCAGGAGGACATTCTGCAAATAGGACCAGTGGTCTCGTCCCCCTTTGGCGTTTACCTTGGGCGAACGCCCCATTTCGCCCATCACGACCACCAACGTTTCATCGAGCAGACCTCGCGACTCCAGGTCTTCGCACAGCGCGGAGTAAACTTGATCCAGTGCGGGCAAATGAAAATCCCGCAGGACGGGGAAATGCCGCTCATGCGTGTCCCATGCCGTGGGATCACTGCCTTGTTTCTCGAAACTCTCCCACGACACGGTCACAAAGCGGACGCCGCGTTCGATCAAGCGCCGGGCGGTCAGCGCCGACTCGCCGTAGAGGTGCCGCCCATAACGGTCACGCAATGCCGCGGACTCCCCGCTGAGATCGAACGCACGCCACGGACTCTCGCCAGTGCGCCGATCGGATAGAATTTCGAACGCTTTGCGCTGGAAATCGTCGAACGATTGGTAATCCGCCCCGCGGAAGCGGTCCGCACCCGCCTGCAATTGCTCGACCAGTGACCTTCGCTGATGAAAGCGATCCAAGGTGATCTCCGTGTTCAGCAGGGTCGAAGGCACCTGCACGTGGCCCGCGGGCTCCATGCGAGTGTCGTAAAAATCCTTCGCTTCGTACTTCTCCGTGATCACGCATTGCGTGAACAGAGGATCATACTTCCGACCCAGGTATCCACCGTAAGGGCCAGGTCGAAAGATGTCCTGCCCCCATCCCGGATAACACGGCATCCACACCGACGCTGGAGCTGTCCGGCGCTCATCCCGCGCAAGGTATTCAAGGACGGCACCCATGCCCGGGGCCTGTGTAGGAAGAATCGGAACCAAGGACTCGATCCGCTCGGGTGCGACACCGGTCATGGTATGGAGCAGCCCGGCGCTGTGGTCGTTGGAATCGTGGGTGAACGAGCGGATCAACGTCGATCGGTCCATCCACTTGGCCATTCGTGGCAGATACTCGCAGAAATGGATGCCGGGGACATTCGTGCGAATGCTTCCGAATTCACCACGATATTCCCTCGGTGCATCCGGTTTGGGATCGAACGTCTCCTGAACGGGCGGCCCACCGAAGAGAAAAAGAAGGATGACGCTCTTGGCTTTGCCACGACCCGGATCAGTGGAAAGGCTCGCTTCGGCTCGAAGCAGTTGCGGCAATGACATGCCAAACAGGGATAGGCCGCCGACGCGTAACATTTCCCTGCGGGTCAGACCACCGCATACCCTGTTCGTGGATCCTAGAACACGAATCATAACTCGATCGCGGCACTGCGTCCTTTCAGCCCGACGAGAACAAGGCCACGGCCTTTGAACGTTAGTTGCGCCACACGGCTGAAGTCAACGGAAACCGGGCAGGTGCCAGTTCTCACCGTGCATCCCGAAGTGGTCTGTCGTGTGGCGCAGGCTGCCCAGCCTGCCGTATCGCCGACGGCCCGGCGGGTGAAGAACGAGGCCCATCCATGCTCTCCACGCGCCCAGCCCGGATCATTCATACTGAGCTTGAATCCGCGACAGTTTGCCGCGTGAGGGCACGCGGCCTACCATCGCGCCTGCCTCTGTGTTTGTGCCAGGTGTCCTCACCGGGCGTCCCGTGCATGAAATAGGCGGCCTGGTTCCCTTCGTCGCCCCGCAGGCTGGGCAGCCTGCACCACAGCAGACAGGGCTGTCTGCGTGACCACGACAACCCGGTCACCGCCAACCTCTGGATCCACCTCAAGTCTCACCTCGCCACCGACAGTCGCTGAAACGGGTCGCAGAAAGACGGGGCGAAAGGCCGCGCGACGCAGGCGGGAGCACCCTCACACGCTCCGCGACAACACGCAACGACCGGACCGGGACTCCCGAACGCGGAGAAGCGTGTTGGACTGAGGATCAAGGACCGCCTGATTCCGTCCTCCCCGCCAGACGATTTCCACGGAGTCGATCCTCGCATCCCTGCGCAGCCCGATGGTAATGGGCCGTTCAAGAGTCGGACTGCTGGCGTCCATCACCAACGCCTTGTCACGGCCGCTGAACTGGTGACCGAACAGCTTGTGCCGCCCTGTCTGCGTGCGGCACGCACAGCCAAGCGGTTGAGTCGGCTCGTGTCGGCGTCGAGAGACCGTTTCATCTCGGCGACCAGATTCCCCTGGGGCATCTCGACCACCAGTTGAAAATGATTTCCCATGAGACCATAGGCGTGGACCAGCCAATCAGGTTCGGCGCACGCCTCGGCCAGCGTGGTGATGAACAACTCCCGGTCCCGGTCCTCGTGGAAGATCGATGCCCCTCGGTCGCCGCAACCAGAAAGTCCTAGGCCGCGCTACCGGAAACGCAGCGAATACAGGTCACCATCCCTGAGCACGAGCCGCAGGCCAATGGTCTTGCCCCGCAGGGATCCGAGGTCCGGGCTTCCCCGCCACGAGACGATCCGCTCGATGTCGTCCCCGATCAGTTCCTCGCTGTCAGCCAGGGCGAATCCCGGGATCGGCCGCCCGTCGGCGTCCTGGATTTCCACCCTGAGGCCACCGGCTGCGCTGGTCGAGAGGTTCACTTCAAGGGCGCGGCCGTCGAAGCGCAGCGGTTTCGTCAACAGTTCGCCGCCCTCATAGCCGGCATGGATCGAAGCAAAGCCGTCGGTCCGGAGGGTAAGGCGCTCAAGGAAAGCGGACCTCTGCCCGTAGTTCCGTTGCACGTAGACGGAAATCTCGGCCGGCCCCGTCGGCAACACTCCCAGCGCCGCATAATTGGAACGCGAGACCCAGTGGCTGGCTCCCAGGCCCGGCCGGATGAAGCTTTCCCTCCGGATGAAATCGTAAGTCGCCGAGCCCGCCCGGCTCGTCATCAGGACCGTGTCCGAGATGTCCTCCGCCCCACCGGTGTCGGCGGTTAGACCGAGCTGGGCCGCCTGCTCCTCGCTCAGGGCACGACGCCCACGCTGGAAGCGCGCCGCCAACGAGAGGTAGAGGTGGGGGGCACGGAAATAAGGCGTCGTTTGGTTGACGTAGAGGTGCTGCGACGGGCGGCTCGAAGCAGTGTCGCCGTAGGTCATCGGCACCGGCGGACTCCAGGTCCGGAAATCCGGCGAGGTCGCGCGTGCGGTGGACCGGATTCCGCCGGCACGTTCGCTCTTCCCTCCCACCATGTACCGCGCCAACAGCACGTAGCGGCCCTCGGCGGCCGACCAAAACATTACGTTCTGCGAGTCGAAGTGGTTCGGGAGGCTGCGCGGCACGAGTATTCCCGGCAACCGGCGCCAGCGAATGCCGTCGGACGAAACGAACCCCACCAGTCCTTCCTTCACTTCGACGTTCGCCTTGTACCGCTCCTCCGCCGGCACGCCGGGCCGGTCGTCGATGAACGGGCAGAAGGTGTCGCCCTCGAAGAGGATCGCGTTGTTGCGCGACGATCCGTTGATCTCCACCACGCCGACCTCGGGCTTGACCCAGACGATGCCGTCCCGGCTCTCGGCGTAGCAGGTCATCGCGTGATGTTCCGCTGGTCTCGCCGCCCGGTAGTACATGCGGAACCGGTCGCCGTCCTTGAGGACCGTGGTGTAGAAGCAGGTTTGCGGATCCTCATGAGGCAGATCGTAGCGAATGGCGACACCGGCCGGACGCGGCTCGTGCAACCTCACCGTCAAGCTGGTCAGTCGTTTGATCAGAAGGTCATCGACGAAGAGCTCGCGGCGAGTGCCGACATCAATGATCTCCGCCCGGGCCAACCCGGTCACGATCAGCCCCGCCGCCAGGAGCGCTCTGACGATCGCCTTCACAAGCCAAGACGCTGCTCCCGCCGTGGTCCGGGACAAGCGCAAACATCCGGCTGGTCGGCGACCGCCACCCGTTCAGCGGCGACGACACTTTCCTCCGCTTGCGGCCTCATGGCCACCTTGCTAACCCCATTCGTTCCACCAAGTCCGACTGCCGTCGAATGGGTACGCAGGGGTGCGCAACTGATAGGAACTTGCTTGCTCAAGGTGGACCAAGGATAGCTGTCGAGAGGCGTTTGGTCGAGCAAGAATTCCCCTCGATTCGCGGAATCAGGAATCACCCCTTGGGGGGCCTCGGAAGTTACCCCAGGAGGGACTCCTCCCGGACATTCCCCAGCAACACTTGATGCTGGAAGGTCTCACCGCGGGCCTGACTCGTGATGCTGGGTTGATCCGCTATCTCGAGCGGGTTTGAAGGTGCCCCGGAAGTTTTCTGCTCGCAGTCCATGGGGCCGTTTCATCGGAATTTCCTAATTTTCCATGTCCGGTGAGGTCTTATTTGTTTGCCGATGGCAAGTGTGGTCTCTAAAGTTATAGGCCAGATGCCAGCAAGGTGCCACGTCAAGCACAGTGCATTCTTTGCCTGACCCTGCCAACATCCCACTCGCTCCCATGAACTCGCCCTTATCCAACCTCATCATCATGTCTCTTCTCGCTGCAACTGCTGCGGCCTGGGGCGCGGATGGCAAGAAGCCGCGCACCCTCAACTCCCAGCCCAGCTTCATCGTTACCACCAAACAAGTGGAGCTCGCAGTGACCGAACTCGGCGGACACATGGCGCCGGTCACGTTCTTCCGCGACAGCGCCCAGCCCGTGCAGCCGTATCACATCAGCCCGTGGCAGAACGAAAAGCCGTCGAAGATGCCCGCGCCCGTGCTGGTCGTCTTGCGGGGCGACTTTTTCTGTCTGCCGTTTGGCGGGAATTCCGAGGCGGTATCAGGCGAGAAACATCCGCCCCACGGAGAAATTGTCGGCGACGCGTGGAAGCTCGAAGGGACCACGAAAGTGGGTGACGTGACGACGCTCACCATGGCCATCGATACCAAGGTTCGCAAAGGTCGAGTCACGAAGGAACTTTCTCTGGTGGAAGGCCACAACGCGGTCTATTCGCGGCACAGCATCGCGGGGTTCACCGGGCGTGTCCCGCTCGGGCATCATGCCACGCTGGCGATGCCGGAGAAGGAAGGCGCGGTGCGGATTGCGACGAGCGCATTCCGCTTTGGCATGACGTACCCGGGGCTTTTCAGCGATCCGAGGCAGCGGGAATATCAGGCGCTGCTGCCCGGCGCGAAATGGACCGATCTGACGAAGGTTCCTGCCGCTTGGAAGGGGGCTGCGGATGCTGACCTCACGCGCCTGCCCGGACCGTACGGTTACGCGGACCTCATCCAGCTCGCCCACGAGTCGTGGGGGAAGACCGGAGGTCCCGCCTGGACGACCGCGACGTTCGCCGAGGCCGGTTACGTTTGGTTTGCGCTTAAAGATCCCGCGGTGCTCAATAGCACGGTGTTTTGGATGGAGCATCACGGACGTCACGGCCACCCTTGGAATGGCCGCAACAATTGTCTCGGCCTTGAGGATGTCACCGCCTATTTCGCTGATGGCCTTGCCGCCTCGACACGCGACAACTTGTTCACCCAGGCGGGCGTCGCCACCGCCGTGGAGTTGAGCGCCGGTCAGCCGACCGTGGTGAACTACATCCAGGGCGTGGCAAGAATTCCGGCAGGCTTCGAGAACGTGCGGACGCTCGAATTCGGCCCTGGCCAAGTGACATTCGTCTCAACCACTGGACAGCGTGTCGTCGCTCCGGTGCGCCACGAGTTTCTGAGAACCGGGAAATTGTAACTCGAACCCCAACGACGCTTCGACGATTTTATGATCAAACCTACCCTCCTGGCTGTTGGCGTCAGCACGCTCCTGCTACTGACGGGATGCGGCGACAAGCCTGCAAACACAGCAACCTCCCCGTCCACCGCTGCCAAGGCACAAGGCACCATCGGCGTGTCCTTGCTCACCCTCGACAACCCCTTCTTCAAAGTGATCGGCGACCACATCACGGCGGAGGGCAAGAAGCACGGCTACGATGCGATCGTGGTCAGCGGCGACAAGGACGTCGCCAAGCAGAGCAATCAGATCAAGGATTTCATCGTCAAGAAGGTGAGCGCCATCGTTCTCAGTCCCTGCGATTCCAAGTCGATCGTTCCCGTGATTCAGGAGGCAAACGCGGCTGGTATCCCGGTCTTCACGGTTGACATTCCATGCAACGAGCCCGGCGTGAAGATTGTGACCCAAATCGCGACCGACAACTACGGTGGCGGCAAGGAAGCGGGTCGCGCGATGATTGAGGCGCTCGGTGAAGCGGGCGGGAAGATTGCCGTGCTCCACTTCAAACAAGCCGAGTCTTGCCTGCTTCGAGTGAAAGGTTTCCGGGAAGTCATCGACGCTCACAATGCGGGCGGCAAGGGCCAGATTGCCATCGTCACCGAGTTGGAGAGCGGCGGAGCGAAGGACATGGGCTACAAGGCCGCGGAAGATGCATTGCAGGCGCACTCGGATCTGCGCGGTATCTTCGCCATCAACGATCCTGCAGCGCTCGGGGCTCGGGCTGCACTCGAAAAGGCCGGCAAGACTCACGTTTTGATCGTTGGATTCGACGGCCAGCCCGAGGGCAAGCAGGCCATCAAAGACGGAAAGATCTACGCGGACCCGATTCAATTCCCCGACAAGATGGGTGTCCAGATCGTGCAAGCGATCATGCGCCATTCGAAAGGTGAAACGCTCCCGGCGCAGATGCTCATCCCCACAAGTCTCTATCGCAAGGCCGATGCGCAAAAGGATCCTGAACTGAAATAGGGCCGTGACCATGAGACATCGATCCATGCGTTGCCCCGCGTTTGGTCCGGAGCGAGGAGCGACGAAGGAGCAGCGCCGCCAGAGCCCTGTGACTGAGGAGCAACACGGCCCCAGGTCCAACCCGGCGCCACCCTCCGGGCGGCAGTCCTCTTTCGCGCTGACTTCGTTGCTCACTCCTGACGGACCGCTCACGGGTATGCGCGTCGCTCGCGCCTCGTCGGCCCGAAAGATTCCTTGCCGCGCAGGGTTCGATATTTCCTTGCCACAGCATTAGCACCCCCACACCCCTCTATGAACGAACAAGGCAAATTTCTCCACGAACTCGTTGGCTCGATGTCGCAAGGCGCGGCGGGCAATCCCACCGTGGTCATGATCGAGGCCGCTTTCGCGCACCACCGCCTGCATTGGCGTTACGTCAACATGGAGGTCGCCCCTGCCGATCTTGGCTCGGCTGTGCGCGGCGCGAAGGCGATGGGATTTCGAGGCTTCAATTGCAGCCTGCCGCACAAGGTCACCGTCATTCCGCATCTCGACGGACTGGGCGAATCCGCGGCCGTGATGGGAGCTGTCAACTGCGTTGTGCGACGTGGTGAGAAGTTCATCGGGGAAAACACCGATGGAAAGGGATTCCTGAAATCGCTCGAAACGGCGATCCATCCGAAAGGGAAATCCGTCGTGCTCTTCGGCGCCGGAGGCGCCGCGCGCGCCATCGCCGTGGAACTTGGCCTCGCTGGAACCAAGCGAATCACCCTCGTGAACCGATCCGAGGCCCGTGGCGCGGAACTCGTCGCCCTCCTGCGCGACAAGCTGAAGCTGGAGGCCGAACTCGTCGTTTGGCGCGGCGACTACCGTATTCCAGCCGGGACGGACATTGTCATTAACGGCACATCGATCGGCCTGTACGCTCCGCAGGCGCAGCTTGCGCTCGATCTGAATTCGCTCAAGCCTGGGATGGTGGTGGCCGACGTCGTCTTCAGCCCGGTCCGCACGCGCCTCCTTGAGGATGCGGCCGCCCGCGGCTGCCGCGCGCTCGACGGACTTGGCATGCTCGTGAACCAAGGCGTCGTGGGCGTCCACTATTGGACGGGGCTGGACCCGGATGCGACGGTGATGCGCAAGGCGCTCGAAGCCGCCATGGGCGTATGACCGGCAACGCACCCGCGTCGCTCCTGGAGATGCGCGGCATTGCGAAGTCCTTTCCGGGTGTGCAGGCGTTGCGCCACGTGGATCTCAGCCTGAGGTCGGGCGAGGTGCTCGCGTTGCTCGGCGAGAATGGCGCGGGCAAAAGCACCCTGATGAAGGTGCTTGGGGGGGCGCACCGCGCGGATGCAGGCACGATCGTCATCGACGGACGCCAGGTTTCCTTTCAATCGCCGCAAGATTCGCGCGGCGCCGGCGTGGCGGTGATCTATCAGGAGTTCAATCTTGTCCCCGTCCTTACCGCCGTGGAAAACATGTTCCTCGGCCAGGAGGTGACACGCGCAGGATTTGTCGCCAAGAAAATGGAACGTGAGCGTGCGGCGGCGCTCTTCAAACGGCTCGGCGTTGAGGTTGATCTCGAGGTCCCTTGCCGTCGGCTGAGCACGGCGCAGCAGCAGTTGGTCGAAATCGCAAAGGCGCTTGCCTTCGAGGCCCGCATCATCGTCATGGATGAGCCGAGCGCGGCATTGACGTCGCACGAAGTGGTGCGGTTGTTTGAGATCATCCGCGACTTGAAGAGCCACGGCATCGGCATCATCTACATCAGCCATCGTCTGGATGAAGTCTTCAGCATCGCCGACCGCGTCACCGTCTTGCGCGACGGCAGGAACGTGGGCGAACGGCCCATCGCGCAGATCACACGCAACGAGATGATCGAACTGATGGTTGGCCGTGACTTGAAGGACGAGTTTCCCGCGCGCCAGGTCGCGATAGGAGCTCCTCGGTTGGAAGTGACCGGGCTGCGGCGGGGCGGCTCGGTGCGCGATGTGTCCTTTTCCGTGCGGCGGGGTGAGATTCTCGCACTCACCGGCCTCGTGGGGGCCGGCCGTACGGAGACCGCACGGCTCATCTTCGGAGCCGATGCGCGTGACGCGGGTGAAATCCGCCTCGATGGAAACCTCCTGGCGATCCGCTCGCCCCGGGAAGCGATCGCGGCGGGCGTCGGCCTCCTGACCGAAGACCGCAAGTTGCAGGGGCTCGTCCTGGCCCACACGGTTCGTGAGAATTTCGGACTGCCGAATCTCGACCGACTTTCAGCGCGCGGCTTCGTGCAGTTGGGCCGCGAGCGAGAGGAACTGGGCCGCTATGTAGAGCAGTTGAAGATCAAAATGCCGAGCCAGGAGCAGCGTGCCGGCCATCTTTCCGGCGGCAACCAGCAGAAAGTCGTTCTTGCCAAATGGCTCGCGCGCAACTGCGAAGTGCTGCTCTTCGACGAGCCGACACGCGGCATCGACGTCGGCGCGAAGTACGAAATCTATCTGCTGATGAACCAACTCGTTGCGGAGGGGAAAGCCATCGTGATGATCAGTTCCGAACTTCCTGAGGTGCTCGGCATGGCTGACCGCATCCTCGTGATGCATGAAGGACGGGTGACCGGCGAAATTCCCGAGGCACGGAGAGCCACGCAGGAGCAGATCATGGAACTCGCCGTCGCCTGACCCCATGAATCACACCCTCTCCCGATGGCTGTCCGACTACGGAATGATCTTCGTCCTCCTGTTGCTCTGTGCGTTCTTCAGTGTGGTGACGTACACCGAGCAGTCGCCCACGGGCGAGGCTGCGGCGCATCAGGTCGTCAGCGCCATTCGGCAGCAGTTCGGGACGACCCCGCGCGTGCTGATCGCCGCCAGCGACCAACCTGGCGATGCGGCGTTTGCTGTGGCCGTGGAGAAGGAGCTTTCCGCATCGGGCGCTCAAGTCCTCGCGACGGTGCAAGGCGAACCCAAGCACGCCCGCGAGGCGCTGGTGAAAATCAGCGCATCCGGTGTCCAGCTCGACGCGATCGCCTGCACGCAAGCCGCCGGAGCGTGGCGGGTCTTTTCCGACTTGAAGGCGGACTTTCCCGCGCTCGGCGAACCGCGCTTGATGACGCCTCGCAGCTATCGCTGGCCAAACTTTCTGAAGTCCGAAAATTTGCTGAACATCGCGAACCAAATCGCGGTCATCGCGATCGTGGCGATCGGCATGACCATGGTCATCATCACCGGCGGCATTGATCTTTCCGTTGGCAGCTTGCTCGCCCTTTCGGCGGTGCTCACGGCGGGGTTCATCCGCGATTTTGCGGGAGGCGTGACTGCCTCGAGCGGGGGGATGCTGGTTGCGTGCCTTGCGGCGATCACCCTCTGCGGATTCATCGGAGCCTTTTCCGGGGCGATGATCACGCGGTTTGCGATTCCGCCCTTTATCGTGACGCTGGCCATGATGCTCGTCGGGAGCGGGCTTGCCTACATCCTGGCGAAGGGGCAGTCCATCTACCAACTCCCCGATTCCTTCGTCTGGCTCGGACGCGGCGCAGATTTGATGAGCCTGCCCAACGCCGTCGTGCTCATGCTCCTCCTCTATGCGCTGGCGCACGTGCTGATGTCACGCATGAAGCTGGGCCGCTACCTCTATGCCGTTGGGGGCAACGCGGAAGCGGCGCGCCTCTCCGGCGTCCCCGTGAATCGCGTGCTGATGTTTGCCTATGTCGCCAGTGCGCTGCTGGCCGGACTCGGCGGAGTGATCATGGCCTCTCAACTCAAGAGCGGCTCAGCGACCTACGGCTCGATGTATGAGCTTTACGTGATCGCGGCCGTCGTCGTCGGCGGCACGAGTCTCAGCGGAGGAGAAGGGAGAATGTTTGGCACGCTCACGGGCGCTTTCACCATCGCCGTGATCCAGAACGGCATGAATCTTACCAACGTTGAAAGCTACACGCAGAAAGTCGTCCTGGGCCTCGTCATTCTGAGCGCCGTACTGCTGGACAAAATCCGCCATGGTCGCTGACAAGTAAACGGATCTTTACGGGTCATCAACGATACTTTGATCGCCTCGCGGGAGCGTCTCGGAGTACGCCGGCTACTTACCCCTTAGTATGAACCCTTCTCCTGCGTGCGAAAGCGGTGGAGGGCCACCGCAGTCCAAGACGCTGGCGCGTTGGCGATGAGGTTCGAGATTCGCGAAGCGTCTTGGAGTGCGCCAGCCCTCTGGCGCTTTGGGCGATGGGACATGGCGGCGGTGGATTTGATGCAACGACTTCGACGGCGGATGGGGCCATCTACTGATATCCGCATAATATAGAGACATTTTTCTAGCTTTTCTGGATTTACCTTGTAAACTCCGTGCATGGGTAATCCACGTGGAGTAAAACGCGACTTCCAAGCGCTCGAAAACCGCCGTTTGGAGGCTTATC